>Ga0160422_10001279_pt1 | contig 15795 bp, 15 predicted proteins | sample Fk160mmetaG_FD_108192 | JGI IMG/M metagenome (GOLD analysis project Ga0160422, IMG submission 108192) | Marine microbial communities from the Central Pacific Ocean - Fk160115 60m metaG | ecosystem: Environmental > Aquatic > Marine > Oceanic > Photic zone | place: The Central Pacific Ocean... | reverse complement strand
GCATGGAAATACCCGGCCTGTGGACTGATCTCACCTAGAGAGTAGTTGATCTGATAGTACAGTGTCATCTCCTCGTCCCCAATGTTTTCCAACGTGATACGACATTGCCTAGCGAAAGGCATCGGCCAGTAACAGTTAAAGGCACTCCCCGGATTCACACAAACCGCCAGTGAGGAAACCGGCGCAAACTTTCCCCAGCCACACGCAAAGAAATCTCCGACTGGACACTCCACAGCTGGATACTCCTGATCATCCCAATAAAAACGTAGGATACTGAAGCGCCAGTTGCCTGTGGGAGTCATCCAGATCTGCTCGATCGTCCCCGGCCCGTCAATCAAAGCTATCTCAAAAATCTGTCCACTTTGAATCTTAACGGAAGGGGATATTTTCCAACCTGGACCAAGATCCCTCGCGCAGTCTGCACCCGTACCCGTGGTGGCTCGTCCACCCTGACTCTTTGCACCTGTAAAATTTTCCGGACTTATAGATCTTGATTTTGAATTATCAAGAAAACTTAAATTACTCAGATTCATAGACACCCTTTGTCTGGTTTATGCTCCTCACACTCGCGTCTTACGTCCTGCAGAAACCGCTGTTGCTACTCTCCAGTGATGTCTTTGATCATCCGGAAGTTTCCAGCGGTCAAACCGCCATCGACATTCAAGGAAGCCCCGTTGATGAAACTCGCTTCATCCGCACTGAGGAAAGCAACGGCAGCAGCAATGTCTTCAGGTCGACCAACTCGACCAACTGGATACCATCCCTTAACCAACTCAAAAACCTCTGGTCGTGAATCCTTACGGGTTTGCCAAACCGGTGTTTCGATTGTGCCTGGTAACACTACATTGGCACGAATGCCTTTTGGACCATATTCAATTGCCAAGGTCTGTGTGAAGGAGATCACCCCAGCTTTGGCTGCGCTGTAAGCAGGATTCCCGAAAGACTGTGCACCATTGACCGAAGAAATATTGGTAATCGCACCTTTGCCCTGGGCTTCCATATCTGGCAGGAAGAGACGGGTCAACATGTAATGGCCGGTCAGATTCAGGGCAATATCCTGGTTCCAGTTTTCCAACGTAGTCATCGCGTAGTTCTCAGCAAAGGCTGCCCCCGCATTATTGACCAGCACGTCAATGGTACCAAAGAACAGGGTCGCTTCCTTGTGAACTTTCTCAACATCAGCCTCACTGGTGATATCAGCCTGAACGAAGAGCACCTTGGTATTCTGTAGCTTCAGCTCTTGCTCGACGGACTGACCTCCCTTGAGATCCTTATCAATCAGAATGATGTTGGCTCCTTCAGCGGCCAACCTCAGACAGATTGCATGGCCAATCCCAGAACCTCCTCCACTGATAAGCACGTTCTTTCCTGCATATCGCTGCATACCTTCCCTTTCTTATCGACAGGTGAATCAATATTCCATCGAGATGAGTCAATCCAACAAAGCAAAGGCTTTCTGAGCCCAGAGCAGGTTGGGTTCTGGTAGAAAACCATAATTGTAGAAGCTGATCCCACACGGTTGAAGCGTCTTGAGTTGTTCGACCGCGCTGAGTAGTTGGGACTTGCTATCCAAATCGGGGGGAGCAGGGCGCAGGATGAAGTTCAGGGGAACCTCATCGCCCACACGGCGTCGCACATCCCAGGAGTCCATGAAGATTTCGTCGGCTCCATTCTGATACGCACAGGAATCAACCCCATCAAAGAGCTCCGATAGTTTCGTCAATCCAGTTCCCTCCACCCAGCAACCTGCTGTGGGGCGTTGTACTGTGGGGATCAGGTTCAGGCGTACATGCTTTGGCAGCACATCTCGAACCGACTTGATCAACTCAGAAACAATCTGCTCCTGAGCCCGGAGATAGGCCATCAGATCAGGCTCCTGAATCAAGTCTGCAAGGAACCAGTGCATCGCCATCGAATCCTTCGGGTAGACTCCAGAAGCAAAAAACTGATTCAGACGTCCCACGACCCAATTCTGCAGACTGTCAGCATGCACCCCGAAGGAAATAGCTTTACGCTTGGTATCAGCTGAGAAGCAAAGCGCCAACAGAGCCTGTGCCTGAAAGTCCAGTGGAACAAAACCAAACTCATGGTGATAGCCATGCCAGAAAGGTAGGTAGCCTGGGGTCTCCAAGGTAATGCACTCTACGCTCTCGATCGATGCCAAGTCCTGACACAGCGCCCGCACATAATGCTGTACTTCGTCATTGGCCGGGCAGAGATTGTAGATGTAGGGATCCCCAAAAGCATTCCTGACACAAAGTTCCGGATGCTCCAATCCCTGCGGACTATTATGGGTACAGACGGTCCAGGCCTTGAGTCGCAAATCCTTGTTGTACTTTGGCCAATCTCTGAAGAAATCGTACTGATCTAAGACCGGATTCCGCTTGGGCTGAATACTTCTGTAGAGTTGCCGATTCGGTTCAAAATAGACCGTCCCATCCACAGGAAAGTAGATTTTCTGCTTGGCCCGGGGACGGGTAAACTTACCGGCGTGATAGCTGGAAGCCAGACAAACCGTATTAGCCCCAAGCTCTTGAATCTTCGCCAGCGCTGACTTGGGGCCTTCCTCTGCTAGATCCCAAGCATAGACAAAAAAACCTTTCTCCATCCTCAACTCCTTGGTTATCTCCAGATTTTTCCTTTGACCACCATTTTTTCTGCGATCATACGCTTGTCACCAAGCAACAGTTCCTTCTTGACATCATAGTACTCAAAGCGTCCCTCCTCAATTCTCAGCACCGCTGCATCTCCAGGGCTGCCCACCTGCAAGTTGCCCAGATCTGGTCGTTGAATTGCCTCTGCGGGACGAGTGGTGGAAGCCCGAATCACGTCCATCAGAGGCATACCCAGGCAGAGAAACTTGGACATCGTCACAAGAATATCAAAGGCGGGACCGTCGACACTCATCAGGTGTACGTCGCTGCTGATCGTGTCCGGTAGGAAATCCTGCTCCAGCATCTTTCGGCTCACCTGGAAGGAGAGTGAACCCCCACCATGACCCAAGTCAAAGATGATTCCCCGCTCTCGGGCCTGAGTGACCGCTTCCCGAATGCTACCGTTGCCATAGAGTGGGGCATTGGGGAATGGACGGAAACAGTGAGTCAGCACATCCCCGGGGCGCAGGTAGTTCAAAACATCATCCCGATCCGGTGGAGGAAAATCTACATGGGTCATCAACGGCAAACCCGTCTCCTCACCAACCTCCCGGGCGATTTGGAGTGGCGTCATACCAGCGCTGCCACTTGCGTAGCGTCCAATCCGCACCTTGATCCCAACGATGCTATCCCGGTACTTCTCAATGGCTTCCAGGCACTCGTCAGTATCGAGTAAGCGGATATCTTCACACTCTGGGAAGAGGTTCGCTTTCTTCTTGCTGAAACCACAAATGCCCGCAAAAGAGATGTTGATGAATCCAAGGATACGAAGATCGGTGTTGTCAGCAATGAAGTGTTTGAGTCCACCAAAATTACCAGCCCCAGCACTGCCGGCATCAATGAAAGTGGTTGTAGCGCTACGCCCGGCAATGTCCTCCGCGTTTACCCCAAGACCCGTGGCGCCCCAGTAGACATGAGTGTGGAGATCGATCAACCCTGGGCAAACGATGCAGCCCGAAACATCCTGAACCTCCTTGGCCTCAACCAGACTGTTGCTGTCCAGAATCGCAGAGATCTTGCCATCCGTGAAAGCAACATCCTTATGTGAATCCAAGCCCACACTGGGGTCCATCACTCGTCCACCTTTGAGGAGGAGATCTACTTTGCCTGTCATTCGTTTTCTCGCTTGAAATTAACCTTCAAATTCCACGGCAATCACTGCACAGCAATTGCCCTTCACCACTTTCCCAATCATTCGTAACCCATAGAGAATCCCATCTGTTTCGTAGCACATCACTCTTGGTGGTTCAAAAGGGTTGACCAAGCTGTGCACCAGCCCTGCTTCCTGGCCGGCAGTGACCTGCTGTCCCAGTTCGTGAAAGGGTTCAAATACTCCTTCCATTGGCGCAAAGACAAAGCCCTTGGCTCCTGGCAGCGTCAAGATTTTCTCCTCCACGCCAGTCGACCCCTGATGATAACCTGGTATAATTCCCAGATGACCCATCATGTTCTGCACTCCACGCTTACAGATGGAGAGCGCATCGCTGCGTACAATTCCTCCACCGGCCATCTCGGTACCGACTGTGGTCAATCCAGCTCGAACTGCCGCGGCACCGGCAGTTCTTGGATCTCCAAGATTATCGATAACGACGGTGTAAGGAGCAGCAAAGACTCTAGCCAGCGCAATGTTGCGCTCCATGTGCTCTTTTTCTAGTGCCGGTTGGACTATCGCACTAGGCAAGAGATGTAGCGAACTTCCTCCGGAGTGTAGGTCTGCGTAAGCATCTGCAACAGGGAAGAGGTGATCGTTGAGATAGAAGGAGATCTGCTCAGTAATCGACCCATAGGGATCGCCAGGAAAGGTTCGATTCAAATTCAACCCATCCAATGGAGATACTCGTTGTCCTGCCTGTGTCGCAGAGTTGTTCAGGGTTGGGATCAGGATCAATCTGCCTGAAATACGGGCTGGATCCAAATCTCTGGCCAGCTCCGAGATGGTGACGGGCCCTTCGTACTCATCCCCATGATTGCCTCCGGTCAGGATCAAGGTAGAGCCAGTACCATTTTTAATCACGGCAATCGGTACCTGCTGAACTCCCCAGGCATCGTTGTTCGGCGACTGAGGGATGTTAATATGCCCAAACTGTTTGCCGTCTCTCTCCAGATCCACCGTGAGGAAGGCGGAGGAGCGATGAGCTGACTGCATGTTCATGTGGTTCCCCAAAAATTTACAAGAATCCAAACCTTGGTTCTGCTCCTCATCTTCTCGAATGTGCGTACCATTTTCTTTATCCGCAACGTTTGCAAGATTTTTGGTTCGATTCTTTACACAATTTTGTGCTGCATCTGCATCATTCTTTTTTGTTGAATTGAAGATGAATCTGAAAAGTGCTCAAAAAGCAATAGATGGCTAATAGAAAAAAGTATTTAATTCGTCTAGAAATGATCACAAAAATCATCGTACAGTCGAACGTGTCTCAATCGCTCGGTTCACCCCTAGAAAGGGATGATCCATACTGATGATTTTTCAGGTCTTTGTTGTTTGTTGAAGGCTGCAAAAATACTTGTTTTAGCCGTCTTTCCAAAAGCATTCAGGGAAAAGGAGTGGAATGAAGATCACGGATCTAAAGTGCGCACTGATTGGCAAAAATCCCATTATACGGATTGTAACCGATGAAGGGATCTCAGGCTACGGAGAAGCTGAACAGTACAAGCCTTATTTGAAACCATGGGTTCTTCAATTTCGAGAAGCCCTGATTGGGGGAGACCCAACGGATGTCGAACGCTGCATGCTGAAGATCCGACAACGCGGTTCGTTCAAACCCTATGGGGCACCGATCTCTATCATTGAGCACGCGCTCTGGGATATTGCAGGGAAAGCGGCTGGAGTTCCTGTCTACAAATTGCTCGGTGGCAAGGTCCGGGATCAGGTGCGCACCTACAATGGTTCAATTCGTCGACCGATGGAAGAGTGGACTCCGGAAGCAATGGCAGAGAACTGTCGGTGGATGAAAACCCTGCCCGAGGGCTTTGATATCGTTAAGCAGGGAATCGCCTTCCATTCACCAATGAAGAAGCTCGATCGTTTCTTCTACGGACAGGCAGCGCATAGTCCTTTCCACGGACAAATGGATCAGGGTGTCTTGACGGAACGTGGGCTCGCATTGCTAGTCGACTGCGTAGCCGCTATGAAAGAAGTACTCGGTGATGAAGTAGGACTCGCCCTCGACTGTGGTCCCGGATGGATGCCTGCAGATGCGTTACGCTTTGCCAGAGCTGTTGAACCCTACAACCTGATGTGGCTGGAGGACATGCTCACAGGGGATTACGTTCCCTATGTGAATGCCGACGTATATCGGGACCTGACCCAATCTACCTCCACCCCAATTCACACAGGTGAACAGATCTATCTGCGCCAGAACTTCAAGGATCTGATCGAGAGTCATGCGGTCAATGTTGTGGGGCCCGATCCAGCAGATGTCGGTGGAATCGCTGAGTTGAAGTGGATTGCCGAATACGCCTACCTGCACGGCATCCTGATGGCACCCCATGGGACTGGCAACGGCGTCTTAGGACTGGCGGCGCTGATTCAAGTCTGTGCTACCTTGCCCGCAAACTTCATTGCCTTTGAATACCCAACAGGACATGATCCCTGGTGGTATGAGATCGTGGAAGGTCTGCCCAATTCCATCGTAAAGAACTCCATGATTGACGTGATCGAGCGACCGGGCATGGGCGTTGACCTGATTCCAGAGGCAGCTGCACAATATCTGGCTCCAGAAGACGTCGGCTTCTTCGATTGAATACTGAAGAACAGGTGGCGCTTTATTGGGAAAGAGCTGTGCTTGGGAAACTTGCAAATCCAGACTCTTTTCTCTAGCTTCCGAATTCCAAATCATTTATCAGAATGTAGGTCAACGACTCCTGTAGCCTTTTCAATGTTACAGTTCACAGGAGATCAAGTGAATACCAAGCAATGCCTGGTGCTCCCTGCCTTTGACCTATTCCAACAACTCTCAGCCAGGATTTTCAATGCCCAACTGGAGTGATGTCGACACGCCTGCCGTGTTGATCGATCTGGAAAAAGTCTCTGCTAACCTACTGCGTGTTCAGGGTTATGCAGACGCCAACGGTCTTACGCTGCGACCCCACATCAAAACCCACAAGCTCCATCGCTTCGCAAATTTGCAGGTGAAATTCGGGGCCTGTGGAATCACTTGTCAAAAAGTGGGAGAAGCCGAAAGCATGGCAGCAGGGGGGGTCCAGGACATCCTGATCACCTACAATCTGGTGGGAGAAGCCAAGCTGGAGCGACTGGCCAGGTTACACGAGAGCATTCGGGTGAGCGTGGTCACCGACAATGAAACCGTTGCCCAAGGCTATGCCAACAAGTTCCAGAATCCTAAGCACCGACTGCGAGTGCTGGTTGAATGTGACACGGGTGCTGGTCGCTGCGGAGTCCAGACCCCAGAGGAGGCGCTGAAGCTAGCCCGCTTCATTTCTGAACAATCTGGACTGCACTACCTTGGTTTGATGACCTATCCCCCACGAAATCGCGTGGCTGAAGTTGATCAATGGCTGGAAGATGCTCGTAAGTTGTTGACGGAGAATCATCTGGCCCCAGAGGTCATTTCCAGTGGAGGAACTCCCAACTACTACCAGGCTGCAGAGGTCAAGGCTGTGACCGAACACCGGCCAGGGACCTACATCTACTGTGACCGCATGATGGCCAGCTATGGTTTCGGAACGTTGAACGACTGTGCATTGACAGTTCTGGCAACCGTGGTCAGTCGCCCCACTGAGAATCGAGCTGTCGTTGATACTGGCTCCAAGTCACTCGGTTCAGATCGTTGTGACGCCCCGGGAATGGGTCACCTGGTCGAATATCCAGACGCGATCATCACGACCCTCAATGAAGAACACGGCACGATCGATCTCTCAGCCTGTGCCAACAAGCCTACCATTGGAGAAAAGGTACGGATCATCCCGAACCACGTCTGTCTGGTCTCCAACCTCTTTGATCAAGTCAACCTAATTCGGCAGGATCAGGTGGAAGCCATTGTCCCTGTCAACGCACGAGGTATGGTCAGCTAAACTTCCACTCTCTTTTTCTTGTTCATCGGAAACATATGAGCATCCAAACCCATTCACGGCCTTCTGAACTGAAAATCACCGACCTCCGCTTTGCCATCGTGGGTCACGACAACTGGTTTTGGCCTCTGCTGCGGATCTATACCAATCAAGGCATCACGGGACTTGGGGAAGTGCGAGACGGCGCAAGCGTCCGCTACGCGCTAATGCTCAAGAGTCGCTTGCTTGGGGAAAACCCCTGCAACGTGGAGCGAGTCTTCCGTAAAATCCAGCAGTTCGGGTTTCATGGACGTCAAGGAGGTGGAGTCTGCGGTGTAGAAATGGCGCTGATGGATCTGGCTGGAAAGGCCTATGGAGTACCCTCCTACATGCTGGCTGGTGGGAAGTATCGTGACTGTATCAAGGTCTATGCTGATACTCCTTCAGAACAGGAGCCAAAAAGGATGGCGGCTCGCATGCAGACTCGCATCGACAAGGGGTACCAATTTCTCAAGATGGATGTGGGCATCAACCTTCTGCGTGGCATTGAAGGGACCTTAATTCAAGATCCAGCTGTCGCTGTCAATCCCAACCTGATGCACCCATTCACCGCTACGCAAATCACCCAGAAAGGGATCGAACACCTGACTGAATACGCCCGGGTGATCCGTGAACAGCTTGGCAGCACCATTCCAATTGCCATTGACCACTTCGGTCACATTGGCCTCGATAGCTGCATTCGTCTGGGTCGTGCACTGGATCGCTTCACCTTTGCTTGGTATGAAGACATGCTGCCTTGGCAGTTTCCCAAGCAGATGAAAGCTATCAAGAACGCCGTAGAGACTCCGGTCTGTACTGGAGAAGACATCTATTTGCGCCAGGAATTCAAAACCCTGCTCGACGAAGACTGTATCTCCTATGTTCATCCAGATTTGGCTACTTCTGGTGGTATCCTGGAGACCAAGCGCATTGGTGATCTGGCCCAGGAGTATGGTGTACCGATGGTCTTGCATCAAGCTGGCTCTCCCATCGTCGCTATGGCCAACGTCCATTGTGCTGCAGCAACCGAAAACTTCGTAGCCTTGGAAATGCACTCTGTCGATCTGCCCTGGTGGGAAGATCTGGTGACTTTTGAAGGCAAGGCTCTGGTGGAAGATGGCCACATCCGAGTTCCGGAAGCCCCAGGTCTCGGTATCGAATTAAACGAAGAAGTGGTGCAAGCGCACCTCAATCCTCAAACTCCAGAACTCAGTGGCTTCTTTGACTCAACGGACAGCTGGAATGTTCTGGACTCCCACGATCGCCTTTGGAGCTAAATCTTATGGAAACCCAAGTCCACCCAGTCCGCTTTCAACGACCTGAACGCGCCAAGATCGAACAACTGAAGGAGATCGGCAGCGCGACGCTCAGCGCGGAGCTCAAGCATAAGGCAGGCATCCGTAATTCACACATCGTCGGACCTGTGACCCAGGAGACAGGGCGAGTGATCGGCGGTCCAGCGATCACACTTCAGTTCATGCCCATTCGTGAAGATTACTATGATGACAAATCAGAATACCAGGAAGTGGAGAAACAGCTTCATCGGCACGCTCTCTACCTCGCAGAAGCTGGAGATGTGGTGGTGGTTGACGCCCGGGAAGATATGCAGAGCGGGGTCTTCGGTGAGATGATGCTGACCTATCTCCAAGGCAAGGGGGGAGAAGGTATCGTCGTCGATGGAGTGATTCGTGACTCACAACCAGCACTGGAAACTGGCTTAGGCATGTGGGTTCGTGGCTTCACACCCAACTATCACATTCAGACAGGCATCTTTCCCTTCTCAGTAAATTGTCCGATTGCCTGTGGAGGTCGACTGGTTTTCCCGGGAGATATCATTATTGCCGATGACGATGGCGTTGTCGTCGTCCCCTTGCAGCTCGTTGACGACATCATTGCTCACGCCGGCACACACAAGGATTGGGAAGTCTTCTCCAAGCTGAAGCTCTCCGAAGGTGGAGATCTGCGTAAGTACTATCCGCTGACCGATGAAGCTCAGCAGGAATTCGAAGAGTGGAAGAAAACCCAGCAGAGTGGAGGCTGAAATGATCCGTATTGCCGAATTTTTTCAGCCCAACCAGGAGAGCCTGATCCGACTTGTCAAGCAGTGTGGGGTGACGGACGTCGTAGGAGCGATGGACTGGAGCGAAGGGCTGGGGGTTCCGAGGGAACGCCTACCTTGGAGTCTGGATAAGCTGGCTGCTCAGAAAAAACGCTATGAAGAAACAGGCTTCTATTTGGCAGCACTAGAGAATCGTCCACCAATGGAGAAGGTCAAACTCGGCATTGAGGGACGAGACCAGGAGATTGAGCAGGTGATCGAGTTGATCCGCAACATGGGAAAGCTGGAGATTCCAGTCTGGTGCTACGAGTGGATGCCGATCTTCAACTGGATCCGAACCACCACCAATCTACCCTCTCGGGGAGGAGCGCTGGTGACCCAGTTTCGGCTAGAGGATGTTACGGATCCCTATGAGAACGAATATGGCCTCACCGAAGAGAAGCTCTGGAACAACCTGAAGTACTTTCTGGATGCCGTGGTTTCCGAAGCAGAGGAGGCTGGAGTCAAGCTCGCCATGCACCCGGACGATCCCCCGATTCCGCTGGTCAAGGGAACTCCTCGAATCATGTACAGTATCGATAACTTCCAGCGACTGCTGGACCTGCATCCCAGTGAGATGAGTGGCATCGCCCTCTGTCAAGGCAACTTCACACTGATGACAGATGATCTGCCCGGGGTCATCCGTAAATTTGGCAGACAACAGAAAATCTTCTTTGTGCACTTCCGAGATGTACAGGGACAGGCCACCGATTTTGTCGAGACCTTCCACGATGACGGCAAGACCGACATGGTTGCTTGTATGCAGGCTTACAAGGAAGTGGGCTACGATGGTATCTGCCGCCCCGACCACGTTCCCACGATGGGGGAAGACAGCAACCAAAATTTCGGTTACTCTGAAATTGGTAGACTCTTTGCGATCGGTTATCTCAAGGGCCTCCGGCAAGCGGTTTATGCTTAAACTTCGTCAACAACCACCATCCGCAATTATCAAGAAATGCTTCCTTCCACCATGCAGCCACTGATTCAGCATTGCAGAGATCAGCTTATCACCAATCCAATGACAAAGGTCGTTGCTAATCTGTCTCTGCTACTGCTGATTGCTGGATGCACCACCACCCGACCTACGGTTCAAGAAATTCAAATCAATGAGTGTTCTTCCCCAAGTTTCCTTGAGGAATGGAACTGCATCAAGTCCAAGGTGGAATCGATCTATAACGACAACGGTACGCGAACCGAAAAGTATATTTCAGAGTATGTATTTGTCGGAGATAAGCTTGAAGATTCCGTCAAGAATGGGGAAATCAACGACGAAGAAGCTAGCATTCGACTGCTTGAATTCGCCAATGAACAAGACAAGCAGTTCCAGCAAAAAGAACCCAAATTCCGCTTTGGAATTGGAATTATGCGGAGTTTCTAAAACAGTTGGAAAGAGGCAGGTTTTTTGGTTTAGCTGATGACTGATCACACCTATGAACAATTCAACTCTGTACTCGAGATCAATGTCACAGGAGTTTGGTTACTTCTGAAGCACGCTACTCCGATAATGACTGCCCAGAAAAGTGGTTCTTTCGTCGCTATATCCTCAGGTGGAGGTGTCATTGTTTTTAATGGGTTGTGCCCCTATGTTGCCAGCAAGCACGCTGTCTGTGGGATGATTAATACTGCTTGCCTAGAGTTTGGATCCAGAGGTGTCCATTTCAACGTCTTTACACCACAGGTCCCATTGCGAACCGAATGATGGACTTTCTCCATCAACAGGTTAACCCAGAAAATCCAGCAGCCGTTGAAGATTTTGTGAAAACCATGATCCCAATGAACCGATATGGAACGGATGGTGGGATCGCTCAATTTGCACCTTTCCTGGCTTCGGATGAATCTACTGTCTTCAACGGTGGGGTTTTCCTGGCTGATGGCGGTCTCACTGCTGGATGATTGGCCAACTCATTAAAAAAGAAATTCAGAATCGATTGAAATAGAGGAAGAGTTATGAAGGAAACACTTCACAAATGAAATAAGCAAAAATCTATTGATATAGACTACTTACTGTACAAACCAAATAGCTACGAACAAAATCCACAAAACAGCTATCCTTTGATTGTCTTTCTGCATGGAGGTTCCATTGAAGACAACGAATTTGAGGCGCTCAAAGAGAAAGGAATTAACCAGTACATCAAAGATGGGAATGAATTGGAGAGTATCGTGGTATCTCCATTACATTATGATCCTGACAAGTTTTGGAGCGAACAAACAGTACTAGCTATTATTGAAGAAATTGTTGAAACCCATCGAGTCGATGCTAATCGGATCAACCTAATGGGTATCAGCAGGGGTGGTTATGCAGTTTGGAGACTCGCCATCCAATACTCAAATTCTTGGGCTTCCTGTGTTGTTGCAGGTGGTGCCTGTGCACCATTTGTTTACGCATTTAAATTTCCGAAACTACCTATTTGGGCTTTCCACGGTGGAAAAGATGAGATTGTGCCCATTTCTGTAACGGAAAGTATGGTGAATCAGCTTAAGTCCCTAGGTTCACCAATTAAATTTACCGTAGTTCCAGAAGGAGGACATGATTCAACTTGTTGGGATGAAGCTTTTCTGAATCTATCTGTCTACAACTGGGTACTCCGCCAGATCTTACCAAAATAAGTTCCCTCTTTAACGACACAACTTTCTCAAAAATACCAACCAAATCCTAAGACAAGTGCCCAAGGATTTTTTCTGTCTAGGCCTAACGGAACAGCTGAGGATCCGTAGTATCAAATCTAAGAACGGTATTGAACCACAACTGGTGAATCGTGATAGGACCAGGCAGCGTATCTGAGGGGCATAAATCCAAGTTTCCATTTTTTGAGACCGTCAATGTGAGAAATTAAAAGTAGATGGCCCCCCTGATCTCTTTTTTACTCTTAAGTTCGGTACCCGGTTGTTACAACACCAATCACCGTGAAGGAAAACCTGCCTTCTTGCTCCGCTTCTTTCAATTGTCTTCTCCATTCGGTGACTGTTGCGTCGGCAACGCCATTCTGAAGAGCAACCTTTGCCAGATTCATTTCAGTGAAATTCGCAAAGGAATTCGCATCCCGCTTGGTAAAGAAGAAAGGGACCGGGTTCGTCCTGACATTGTGAAAGCCATACTTCTTCAAGATTCCAAGCAACTTGGAGGGCAACATCAAATGTGCTTGATGGATGGCCGCTGTATGGATCAGTTGATTGAGTTTCTCTTCTGGTCCGTGGAATCGAAAATAATCCCAAAGCGTGGAATAGTTAATAAACTTGGACCATGGTTTCATCAATTTCACCATGGATCTCATCAGGGAATCCAAGTCTTCCACATACTCCAAGGTTTGCGTTGAGGTCACCGAATCCAATTGATGATCACTCCCTTCAAGTTCTTCAAGCTTACCATTGAAAAACTCGATGTGATCTAACTCTTCACAAAAGCTTTTGGCAGCCGCAATTTGATCTGCACTGATGTCCAGGCCAATCACTTTACCGCTGGGACCCACTCTCATTCCCACTTCCTTAAGTAGTTGCCCACCGCCACATCCGATTTCCAGGATGAATTGTCCCAACTCGGGGCTTAGTTCCTTCAGCACCGCTTCTCTTCTCTGCACTCCCACACTCGTCTCAGAAATCCTTCTTTGGAGCTGACTCATATGATTCCAATTCAAAATTTGAGTCCTTTCATCAAAATTTTTGTTATAATAATTTGCTTTGCTCAATGTGTTCTCATCTACTTTGAACAAACTTTCATTGTAAAGCTACCGACCAGATGGATTTTATATTGGTCCTTCTCCCTGAGGGAGAAGGTGGCCAACAGGCCAGATGAGGGGCTACGCCAAGCTCGTAAATTTCCTTGCATTTTTAGTCTGCAAATCTCCCTCACTCACCGTCCATGACGGTCCCTCCTCTCTCAGTTGGCGAGGGTTTTTGGACAATCCTTCAATCAAGTGTTCCTTCTCGATTTGAGGCAAGCAAGCTGCAAACTGAGGGAATTCTAAAGCAACAAATTCAAGGGCGTTGTGGTTTGGGAGCGCTCTTAATGGCAGACCGAGTCTTACTTGAAGATGTGTGGCCTCGCTTGCGCTTGAGGTATTCAGGATCACGGGTGAGGTTGCGAGAGAGATAGACGTGCTCATTCGGGTTGCCAAAGCCCTCCTTCTGGAAGAAGCGCAAAGCTTTCTCATTATCCGCCTCGGTGTCGATCAGGATCATGCGGGCACCCTGCTCGATGAAGAGATCGGTTAACTTGTCCAACAAACGCTTGCCAACGCCCTTGCCCTGCCAAGCCGCATGAACCCCTAGCCAGTCCAGCCAGCCATAGACCCAGGAATTTCTTTGTTTCTCCAGCATTGCCCCCAAAGCAAAGCCCACAATTTCTCCTGCATCGGTTTCAGCGACCCAGCAGAACTCTCCATCGGTGGTGTAGTTGGTGATGATGTCAGTCTCGTCCCAGGTGCGGTAGAGATTGGGCCAGTCTTCAGCAGTGTAGAGCTGTTCACCGAGGGCATAGACTCGATAAAGGTCCTCGAGTTCCATCTCCCGAATTTCATAACTACCGGATGCTTTAGGAGTCGATGACTTAGCTGAGATATTCTCGGTCCCACGGATCACTGAACTTTTGCCCAACAGACGTCGCAGCTCCTGGGCAATCCATTTGGAGGCCTCCCGAGCTTGGGGAAGCAGGTCCCGCTGGTTGATGAAACCGTGCACCATGCCCTCCCAGTTTTTTTCAATCACGGCAACTCCAGCTTCCTGTAGGCGCTTGGCATAGGCGAGGCCCTCGTCACGTAGTGGGTCAAACCCAGCTACCAGTAGTAGGGTCGGCGGCAAGCCTACGAGGGACTCTGCGAACAGCACGGAGGCTTCAGGAGTCTTCAGATCCATTGCTTGGGGAAGATACTGCTGGATGAACCAGGTCATCGAGTCTCGAGTAAGTAGATAGCCCTCTGCAAAAGATTCGTAGGAGGGCTGACTCTGGGTGAGGTCGGTGACAGGATAGATCAGAACCTGGCCAGCCAGTTGCGGGAAGGCCTGGTCGCGAGCACGCAAAGCAACTGATGCTGCCAGATTTCCACCAGCGCTGTCCCCACCAACAACAAGCTTGAGCGGATCAATTCCCAAGGACTCAGCATTTTCAGCGACCCAACAAGTAGCTGCCCAGCAATCCTCAACCCCAGTTGGAAATTGATGTTCGGGAGCCAGGCGGTAGTCTACTGAAATCACGACAAGTTGAGCCTCCTGGCAAAGCGTCCTGCAGAGGCTATCCACACCATCGAGACTACCTAAAACCCAACCACCACCGTGGTAGAAGACCAGACTAGGCAGCCTCTCATTCGGACTTCCTGTCGGACGGTAAATTCGTAGCGAAACTGGCCCGTTGGGTCCATCACATGACCTTTGTTCCACCGATTCCACCGCAGGAGGGTCACTCAACTGCCAGCGTCGGCTGGTTTCCTCAGAAATGCGTCGTCCTTCATCAGGGCTCAGCGTACGAAGATCGGGAAGGTTCAGGGATGCTCGAAGTTGCAGGTAGAGTTGGGCTTCAGGAGCTAATTTCATGGATTCTCAAACTTCTTGAAGAGGCAAAGCGCAGGGATCGATCAACAATCCAATGATGATGTGCTTGAGTTTGCCACCAAATGCGGGCAGGAAGCCAGAGAAATCATGCATTGATTGGAATGCTTTCGAAGCTCCTCATCCGTCCTGGTGGCTGCCTTCTCTCTGATGGAGCAGGCAAAGACCTGGTTGATGGAGAAAGCTGAGCAGCAGATCAATCTTAGTGAAAAACTTAGAAATGCAAGCAGACTTTCTAAAGCGAGCAGAAGAGGTTATGTTTTTGAGACAAGCAAAGTGAAAGAAAGGAGAGACGCAAGCGCCTCTCCTGTGTGGTTAATTACTGTTGAGTAACGATTGTGTAGTTACGGACGCCATCATACTTGGCATAGTTGTAATGCTGGCTTCCTCTGTACTTCTTAACCTCAATGGTGTAGTAACCATTCTTGATAGGAATAAAGTCATTCAACATTTTAG
>Ga0160422_10001278_pt1 | contig 15804 bp, 13 predicted proteins | sample Fk160mmetaG_FD_108192 | JGI IMG/M metagenome (GOLD analysis project Ga0160422, IMG submission 108192) | Marine microbial communities from the Central Pacific Ocean - Fk160115 60m metaG | ecosystem: Environmental > Aquatic > Marine > Oceanic > Photic zone | place: The Central Pacific Ocean... | reverse complement strand
TCTTGTTGATCACATCACTCCCTGCATTATGACGACCGGCCAACTCTTCATCGACGGAAACTTCGACGTCGTCGCGGAAAAGGCTTAGAACTTCTCCATCTTTGGAGAAACCCAGCGCCTTAAGAAGGAGCGTTACCGGCAGCTTGCGACGTCGATCTATATGAACGTACATGATGTCGTTTATATCCATGCTGAACTCGAGCCACGGCCCTTTAGCCGGCAAAATGCGAGCTGAATAGAGATCTTTGCCGTTAGGGTGCACTGTTTCATCAAAAAAGACGCCGGGCGACCGATGTAACTGACTCACCACTACACGTTCGGCGCCATTGATGATGAACGTGCCTTGATTTGTCATAAGCGGCAACTCGCCCAAAAATACAGACTGTTCAACAATGTCTTTTACTGGTTTATCAGGGCTATCTTTATCCCGAGTAACCAAACGCAGAGTAGCGCGTAGTGGTGCAGCGAAAGTCATACCTCGCTCGCGACATTCTTCCTCACTATAGCGCGGGTTACCTATAGAGTAATCCACGTAATCTAGCGAAAAGATACCGTGTGTGTCTGATACGGGAAAAACACTCTCAAAAACTAGATTCAATCCTCTGCGCTGACGCCGCTTTGGTGCTATATCAAGTTGCAGAAATTCCTGATAGGAGTCGATCTGCACCGAGAGCAAATTCGGCATCTCCACAACCTCTTTAATCTTACCGAAAGAGTGCCTCTCAATACTGCCATCAGTCTTGGCCAAAGTCAAAACTCCTCATTGCTAGTTAAGGCAAAAGCTCACGGAGACCCCAACCTCTCCGTGAAAAGAGAGGCTGGCGAACCATGAGCTTTAACTAATTACCGCAAAATGCAAAATATATACGGGAAAAATCAACGAAAGTGCCTAAGAATAAACCCTCTACTTAATCTCAACCGTAGCACCAGCTTCTTGCAGGCGATTCTGAAGATCTTCGGCTTCTTCTTTGCTCACACCTTCCTTAACAGGCTTAGGTGCCTCATCAACCATTGCCTTGGCCTCTTTTAGTCCCAAGCTGGTGATTTCGCGCACGACCTTAATGACCTGAATCTTCTTATCACCAGCACCTGAAAGAATTACGTCAAAAGAATCTTTCTCTTCAGCTGCAGACTCGCCATCACCGGCAGGAGCTGCGCCACCAGCCATCATGACGGGTGCAGCGGCAGACACGCCAAACTTATCTTCCAACGCCTTGACCAAATCGGCCAGTTCTAGGACTGTCAATCCGCCGATCGTCTCGATGATCTCGGCAACTTTTTCGCTGGTTGTCGTTTCTTCACTCATTTGTCCAAACCTCCTAAGGGATTTGCGAATAATTTCGAAATCTGTTTGTGAATTCAGGCTTATTCTGCATCACCTGATTTTTGTTTTTCTTCAATAGCCCCAATCACGCCAACCAAATTGCGCAATAGCCCATTCAGTACTCCCGCCAAACCATACATCGGGCTCTGAACACTACCCAAGACTTTGCCCAACAGCTCTTCGCGCGAAGGCAGTTTTGACAGAGCTTTTATTTCTTCCGGGGACAGAACTTGGCCGTCCATAAAGCCCGATTTTATGGAGAAGGCATCATCCTCATCAGCGAAATCTTGTAGTATCTTCGCCGGGGCAATCGGGTCCTCATTTGTAAAAGCGATAGCTGTCGGACCAATCAAATGTGCATCCAAACCAAAGATACCGGCCTCGGCAGCAGCCCGTTTCGCCAACCTATTTTTGACAACTTGATAGCCCACTTCAGCATCGCGCAATTTATTGCGCAAGCCCGTCACTTTAGCCACGTCCAGACCAGTAAAATCAGCCAAATAAATGGCCCTAGCATTGGACAATGCGGCAGTTAATTCTTCAACCTTATCTACTTTTTCCGACGTAGGCATTGTATTTCCTCTTTAACTCAAGCGCTGTCCGGCTTAGGCCGCCAGCTGAGAGCGATCAATTTTAATTCCTGGTCCCATAGCCGAAGACAGAACGCACTTATTCACAAACTGCCCTTTCGCCGAGGAAGGCTTCGCGCGCATTATCGCATCGGTGAATGCTTTTACGTTCTCAACGAGCGATTCTGCCTCAAACGAAAGCTTACCGACAGCAGCCTGAGCGTTGTTGCCAGATTTGCTATCTGCTCGATATTCAACACGCCCAGCTTTGGCATCACGGACGGCCTGTCCAACTTCGCGAGTAACCGTACCTGTTTTTGGATTGGGCATCAGTCCCCGAGGGCCCAAGACGCGACCCAATTTGCCAACCTGACCCATCATGTCAGGCGAGGCGACGACTAAGTCGAAGTCAAGCCATCCACCCTCAATCTTCGCGACAAGGTCTGCTCCACCAACGTAGTCAGCTCCAGCATCTTCGGCCTCTTGAGCAATTCCCCCCTGCGCTATTACCAAAACTCGGATGTCTTTCCCCGTACCATGCGGCAACATGACAGTACCGCGCAAAATCTGATCGGCTTGACGACCATCAATACCCAAATTCAGAGTAATTTCGACTGTTTGATCAAACTTAAGCGTGGGGAAGCTTTTGAGTAGACCGACGGCATCTTCTATACTGTACGCCTTATCACGATCTATATTTTCTAACGCCTGCAAATATTTCTTACCTCTAGCCATAACCGTAATCCTCTCGTTCTATCTTCAGCGCTACTCTACTAGCAAACCCATACTGCGCGCAGTTCCAGCAATCATTGACATGGCAGACTCAATCGATGAGGCATTCAAATCCGGCATCTTCAACTCAGCGATTTCTCTGACCTGACTGGGTGAGACTTTCCCAACCTTGTCTCGGTTGGGAACGCCAGACCCCTTACTGAGCTTAGCGGCCTTCAGAAGAAGCACAGCAGCAGGAGGTGTCTTTGTGATGAAAGAGAAACTGCGATCTGCATAAACGGTGATCACTACGGGAATGACCAACCCAGCTTGATCTTGAGTTTGCGCGTTAAACGCTTTGCAGAACTCCATAATATTCACGCCGTGCTGGCCGAGTGCAGGACCTACAGGCGGGGTCGGGTTGGCCTGACCTGCTGGCACCTGCAATTTAATTTGTGCAACTTCCTTTTTCGCCATGGGACGAAAACCCCTTCTCTAATCAGGTTGGTTCTTCAGCTGGTTCAACTTGTAGCACATCCAACTCGACAGACGTACCACGACCGAATATGCTTACGGTTACTTTTAAGCGCCGTTTTTCTGGCAATATTTCCTGTACAGTCCCGACGAAGTCTTTAAAAGGACCATCATTGACTTTGACCTGCTCACCTACCACAAACGGAATTTCTTCAACTTCCTGATCTTTACGCTTATCTATGTGCCCTAGGATGTGATCTATCTCCTCAGGGCGGAGCGGCTGTGGCTTGCGAGCGGGGCCAACAAAGTTAGTCACGCCGGGGATATTGGTCACGAGATGCCATGCATCTTTAGACATCTCCATCTCAATGAGCACGTAACTGGGCAGAAAACGCTTTTTTGTTACCCTCTTTTTACCACCGCGCAGTTCGACAACTTCTTCTGTAGGCACAACGATTTGTCCAATAGCTCCATCTGCTGCATCGGACTCGATGAGCGTGTCGATATACGTCTTAACCTTATTCTCATGCCCTGAGTAGGTGTGCAGAGCATACCAGCGCTTTGCCATCTGAACTTCCATCGCTCAGCTTTTCTCAACCGAAAGGTCTTAAAAAAGCATATGCTTTTGAATTACCCGAGAATTTGGCCTCGGATAAACGATATAACTAAATCGAAGAGCCCTATTAGGACAGCAAATGCAGCGGAAAACACCAAAACGACATATGTCGAATTGAGGAGTTCCTCACGCGTTGGCCAACTGACCTTATCGAACTCAGCTCGAACATCTCTACTGAAGTTAGTTAACTTTGCCCACATCTATTGTATAACCGTTTCCCAAGCAGCGTAAAGATGGCAGGGCCGGCAGGACTTGAACCTGCAACCGCCGGTTTTGGAGACCGGAGCTCTACCAATTGAGCTACGACCCTAACCCCTTCTAACGAGTTTCCTTATGAACGTGGTGCTTACGGCAGAACTTGCAATACTTTTTCTGCTCGACTCGGCCGGGCTGGGTTCTACGATTCTTAGTTGTGGTGTAAGTACGCTGATTGCAATCCTCGCACTCCAACACTATTTGCTCCCTTGGCATAATTTCTCACATTCTGTCAGTTTACTAAGAAAGACATTCATTTTTTCTGGAGCCGATGACCAGGTTTGAACTGGTGACCTCATCCTTACCAAGGATGCGCTCTACCAACTGAGCTACATCGGCTAAAACTCGGCCGAAACTTAGTGGAGCGGGAGACGGGAGTCGAACCCGCGACATCAAGCTTGGAAGGCTTGCGCTCTGCCAACTGAGCTACTCCCGCGCACGCAGTTCTACTTACAAAAAACTCACGACAGACCGATAAAGATACGACCGGATTTTTAGTCTGTCAAGACTACCACGACAAAGCGGCGACATCTTTCACAATGGAATGGATGCCGCCGCCTATGAGTTATTTTATCAGAGGAGTCAAACTCTCAGAGTAGTTTAAGCCGTGCGTCGCAGATCCTTCTCGGCTATTCTGGGAAGGTAGTACTCGCTCATGTAGTGTTTCTTGCAAAAACCGCGAGATGAATGCTTTTCTTCGCAACCTGGAACACTACATGCCTTACGTCCATACACACGTTCACGCTCTGGGGTCAGTCGCCCATATCTACGCACTTGCTGGTAATGACGAAAGCAATATCCCTTAGCGACCTGTTCTTCTCGACAACCGTCGACCAAACAACATTCACCTCTCTTGCCATATTCACGTTCAGGCGTGAGTCGCCCGTGCCTGCGCATCTGTTGGTAATGACGAGGACAGAGGCCTGCCGTGCGTGCTTCCGCACCGCACCCATCTGCCTTGCACAAGACCTGCCATTTACCCTTTACCAAGTTGTCTTGCATGCTAAGCCCCCTTTCGCTAGACAAAATATCGACCACCAAGCTGTTTAGCGAATGTAGTGCCAAAAATCTTCCTGAGAAAAAATAAATCTATAAATAACTGAAAATTAATGACTTATACAAAAAATCTTTTATTAGACAATACATGGACAACCATCTTCGCATTCTCATTTTTGATACAAAATAAGGGGGGCGAAGGTAAGCTAAGTTGTTATTTACCACTACAATAACAAACTTTACTTATTCATCTCAAAAACGAGAATTAAATGTCAATAATGAGACTTTTTAGACAAGCCATACTCTTTCAACCGGCGGTATAAAGTCGCCCTGCTTATGCCGAGCCTATCAGCAGCTTTAGACACATCGCCAGCCTCGGCCCTTAGCGCTTCTACATGCAATTGAAGCACAGCTTCATGGTGAATCAGTTTTGCACGTTCAAAGCCCAATTTTTGATACTCATCATGCAGGACAGTATTCCGAACAATATTGGACGGCATATCGGTCAAAGAAATTGCCTGGTTCTTCACAAGCGCAACGGCATGTTCAAGTGCATTCTCGAGCTCGCGCACATTACCGGGCCAGTCGTATTCAAGCAGTTTATCCAAAACCTCAGGCATCATGCGTGTAACAACTTTGCCATTGCGCTCGGCAAACATTCGCATGAAACGCTCAGCAAGGAGTGAAATATCTCCCCGTCGGTTACGCAAAGAGGGAACCTCTAGCGTTATCACGTTGATCCTGTATAGTAAATCCCGTCGAAAACGCCCTTCTTCAACTTCATGAACCAAAGAGCGATTGGTCGCCGCAATAAGCCGACAATTAATGGGAATGGTACGATCCCCCCCGACGCGGACTACGCATTTTTCTTGCAAGACCCGCAGCAGTTTGACTTGAACCTCCGTAGGTATTTCACCTATTTCGTCAAGAAATATAGTACCTCCGCTCGCCAACTCAAACTTACCCAGACGCCCTTTCTTGCTTGCACCTGTAAATGCCCCTTCAACGTAGCCAAATAGTTCACTTTCTATGAGATCTCGCGGCAAAGCGGCGCAATTTACAGCAAGAAAGGGCCCCTCATTGAACGCACTCGCATTGTGTATTGCCTGAGCAAAGACTTCTTTTCCCGTTCCTGTCTCTCCCTCAATCAAAATATTCGAACTCGTACTTGCTGAAATACGGGCCAACTCTTTGGCCTTCTCAATTACAGGGCTATTGCCGATGATGTCTTCAAAAGTATAGGTCCTCTGTACTCCAATTACCCGGTTAACCAAACGGCCGACTTCACCCATTTCACGAAAAGTTAGAACTGCACCCACAACCTGCTTTTGATCGTTCATCACCGGCTGTAGGTTAGCCATAACTGCGGCATTCCCCCTGACGGTTCGGAGAGTAATGACGCGGTTGTTGAATTGTCCTCCATCCGTCAACCAAGAACGAGGTGAAGGCTTATCGTCAACTAATTCATCGACGAGTAACCGCTCGCTGGCTGCAACCTCCCGGCCAAGTATACCTGCTGCGACAGCATTTATCTCTTCAACGTAGCCCTCTTTATCAATGGCCAGTAACCCATCAGAAATAGACTGCAAAAGCGCTAGAGAGCGATTGTAAAGCTGCTGTAATTGCGCACCCTGTTGCTTCTCACTACGCACCAACTCTTGCAGGCGTCCAGTCAGTCGGATGTCTTCTATTTCTGCAGCAATCTGACTCGACAGCGCAAAGAGCATATTGAGGTCATCGACACTAAATCGCCTTCTCTCCCTACCCAGCGGACCAAATTTATCAAAAAGCGTGAGGGTCCCGACAATTCGATCTTGCAAAACTAAAGGCACGCAAGCCATTGATGCCCCCAGCGCTAATGGAGCGCGCGTGGAGCGCACGTCATCAATCAGAATCGGCTCGCCTGTCGCTGCCACGTACTCAGCAATTCTCTTTTCGTATTCAGGATCTAATGCCCCCTCTGACTCCATCAAAACAGTAGCCAACGCAAGGGATCCATCCTCTACTGTTAGTCGAACCGCAGCCCCTCTAGCCCGTAGCACATCTGCTGCTAAGCTCGCTATAAGCTCTAACGACTCATCTAGCCCCAGCCCTGAATTCATAGCCTGTCCAAGCTCATTCAAGGCGCGCACCTCATCTGAACGCCGACGCATCGTTTCGTCTACATTGACAGCATTTAAAAGGGCATTGATTAGAGGACACACATCTTCGAGCATGCGAATTTCTGCCTTGGAAAATCGTCGCAATGTCCGGCTCTTCAGATTAACTACACCTCGTAAATTTTCTCCCTCTTCAATCGGAACGACGATAATGCTTTCGAATTGAGAACGAGCGTCAGGGTTAGATCGCAAGACGTAACGCGGATCTTGCTGCATGTGAGAAACTTGTAGTATTTTTCGATGAAATGCAGCAGCACCGGTTATCCCTTGACCGAGGCGAAAGCGGTCTATCTGGCCTTGTACATCCCCGTGAGCACATCGCAAGACAAGCTCGTCAGTACGTTCATCTAGCTGGTAAAAAGCACAAGAGTCCGCATTGAATTCCATAGCAAAAAAACGGACTAGCTCATTCAGACTATTCTCATCGGGCGAAGATATGAGTCTCGCTATCTGTTGCCAAAGCAACGGATCATTGGTATTAATCATTTTCGTCATAGGCAACAATTAAAAAAATCTCCCGAGTTAAACCCTCGGGAGATTGCATACTGGTTGACGATCAGAAAGATTAACGACTGATTTTAACAATGCGGTAATGCAATATGCCTGCCGGAACCTTGATTTCTACCTCTTCTCCTTCTGAATGTCCCAACAATCCCTTACCTATAGGGGAAGTCGTAGAAATTTTTCCCGAATCAAAATCGGCTTCTTCGGGCGCGACCAGCATGTATGTGAGTTCTCGATCCTGCTTCAAATCTACCAACTCAACGGTAGCGCCGATATACACCTTATCTTCGGGAATGGCTTCATTTTCGAGCAACGTAGTACGACTCAGCGTATCTTCTAATTTACTGATGCGTTGCTCTAGAAACATAAGGCGCTCTTTAGCAGCCGCGTACTCAGCATTCTCTGAAAGATCGCCAAATTCACGAGCACGTTGCAATGCCTGACGAACCGTAGGCCGCTCCGTCTCTTTCAACTCTCTTAACTCTTCTTTGAGCTTCGCGTAACCGTCTCGTGATAGATATACTTCGCTCATGACCAGCCTCAGTGCGCAAACGTTTCACTACGTAAAAAGCGGAAGCAACAACCGCTTCCGCCATTAAGTCCAAATCAAGCCTGAATATAATCGACCCGGATGACAAATGCAAGGTATTCTCACACACTTGGCGTGGCGTTTACCACATGTGAAACCAATATTATATTTATTGCATAATTTCCCAACATCACAAGTATTATAGGCATCCTATATGGCGCTTACTTTCCTACATTTTGCTGATCTACACTTAGGCATGGAAAATTACGGACGAATCGACCCTCAAACGGGCCAACATTCGCGTATGGAAGACTTTAGTCGGTCGTTGGAAACCGCATTTGACTTCGCCATAGATGAACAGGTCGACCTAGTCGTTTTCGCGGGAGATGCATACAAAACATGCGACCCGAGTCCAACGCACCAGAGAGCATTTGCTCGTCAGTTGCGTCGCCTACAGCAGGCGGCAATCCCCACCGTGCTCATCATAGGCAACCACGATACGCCCGCTGCTTTTGGCAAGGCCACTTCACTAGACATATTCGGCGCACTGGAACTGGACAACACCCATTTAATGCGAAGACCCGAGTTAATCATAATAAGGACGCTTCATGGGCCCGTTCAAATCGCAGGCCTACCTTGGCCCACGCGTAACCTTCTCAGAACTCACGAAGAATACAAGTGTTTGCCCCAGCAAGATCTCAGCGCCCAAATACAGGCTATTTGCGCAGAACAAATAAATGAGTTCGCCCTCCAAATTGACCCAACTATTCCAGCGATCTTGACCGCACACATCGCCGCATCAGATGCAACCTATTCGGGTAGCGAGCGAACAGCACTTATAGGGCAAGACCCGACTTTACTTACAAGCACTCTAGCCAATCCTTCATTCGATTACGTAGCCCTAGGCCACATTCATAAATATCAAGATTTACATAAGGGCTCCATGCCTCCTGTCGTATATTCAGGAAGTTTGGAACGCATTGATTTTGGCGAAGAACATGAGACCAAGGGGTTTATCATAGGCAGTATTGACATCGAGGAGGGCGATCCCTCAAAGCGCACAACGCACTTTGAATTCATTCCTGTAGCCGCTCGTTCTTTTGTTACGGTGGAAGTCGAAATCAACCAGGGAACCTCCCCAACAGATCAAGTTTTAGCCGCCATAAAACGCAAGGATATAAGTAATGCAGTCGTGCGCGTGCTCTACACGATGAATGCAGAAGACGGAGAATCTATAGACTTAGAGCGGATTCGTATAGCGCTTTCCGATGCGTTTTACGTTGCATCAATTCAGCCTCGCATACGACCCACAGATCGTCCCCGTCGCACCGGCATAACAGAAGACATTGCCTTGGGCGAAGCGCTCCAGCGATACATTGAAAACAACGAGCACCTAGGCAAAAGGAAAGATGAACTCCTTAAGAAAGCGAGAGAACTGGAGCGCATTCTGGAACTAGGCAGCGAAGAGAAAGTCTCTTGATTCCCCAGTCACTTTCCCTACACAATTTCCTCAGCTACGGCGAAAACGTTCCAAAGCTAGACTTTTCTCAATTCCACGTTGCCTGTCTGAGTGGTGAAAACGGACACGGCAAGTCTGCCATCCTTGATGCAATCACTTACGCTCTGTGGGGCGAAGCGCGTAAAGGGCAGCACGAACGCAAACCCGATGATGGTCTGTTGCGCATAGGCGCGAGCGAAATGCGCGTCGAGTTTTGTTTTGAATTAGATGGGCAACAATTTCGCGTGCTGCGTAGCTACCGAAAACGCCGTAGCCGTGGATCGGCTCAACTAGACCTGCAAATTTACGACATCGAGAGCCAGTCTTATCGCTCACTCTCGGAAGGCGATTCGCTTACTCGAACGCAAAATCGAATCAATCAACTGCTCAACCTAGAGTACGAAACATTTGCAAATTCAGCCTTCATTGTCCAAGGCCGGGCCGATGCCTTCACAGAAAAAAATGCCCGGCAGCGCAAAACCATCCTATCACAGATCCTTGGCTTAGAGCGCTATGACCGACTGCAGAGCCTAGCGCGCACGCGTTTTCAAGACATCGACCAACGCAATAGAGACCGCTTTCGACGTATTGAGGAATTGAACAGAGAATTAGCGCAAAGCGATCAAAACGCCGCAGACTTAGAGGAGTTGACGCTACGAATAGACAGCACACTAAACTCGCTTGCAACAATAGGCGCCGATATAGAAAATGTCCGTTCGCAACTGATAGACGCAAAAAAAGCAGATGATCGTAAGAATTATATCAACACAGAGCGATCAGACATTGAAAAGCGGATCACAATCTTAGAAAAAGAGAGGATTCACTTAGGAAAGCAGCAGTTTGACGATGCCGAATTATTACGCTCGGAAGAGACAATCCAGCGTAACTTCACAACTTATCAAAAACTACAGTTGCAAGTTGCTCGGCTTGACCAATCCATGCAAACTGTGCGCACGTTAGAAAAAAAAAGAAACGAAACTCAATCCAAAATTATTGCTGCGCGACATCAGGTAGAGCAGCGCGTTCAAACGCATACCGCACTGCGCGATGGATTCGAAACACAGCTAAACGAAATACGGATCCTCTTAGCTAAAGAAGATCAAGTCGAAGAAGCATTTTCCATGCTACAAAAGCTGCGTAACAAGCTGCGAATACGCGAGACTGAGCGCATTCGCCATGAGGCTCTAAAACACGAACAGACCCAACTACAACACGCAATAGAGTTACAGAACAACAACCTTCAAACCCAACGATCAAACGTAGAGAAAAAGCTAGATGATTTAAATGAAGCACTTGCAGAAAGAGATACCATACAAGCACAACAGGGTTTACTGCAAGAAGAAGTTGATAAGCTACGCGTAGCGGTGCTTGAGCGGGACCGACTGAGAGAGCGCGGTAGCGCCCTCCGGGCTCAGATTGAGGAACAGCATAAACAGCGCAAGAACACGCTGCAAGAGCTAGAGTCCGAACGTCAACTGACTATCGACGCTAAAGACCGTTCGGAAGATCGCTGCCCTATTTGCGGCAGCACACTGGATGAGACTCATCGAAAACAATTAGACGAGGAACTACAGCGCATTGAACTTGAAAAGAAAACGCAAGTCGACGCGCTAAGCGCTTCTATACTTTCTTTGAAAAAAGAGTTGGAATCCATGCGAAAGGCATACCGAACGTTGGAAGAACAAACCGCATCCGCCGAAGACCGTCAGCGGGCATTAAATGCCTGCGAAATTCAGATACAAAACCTACGAAACCTTCAAGAAGATGCACAGAAACAAGAGAAGTTTCTAAGCGAGCTTGACACCCAAATTGCAGCATGTGCTCAAAGCGAACTGGAACGTTTGCGAGAAGTAGAATCCGACCTCAAAAAATTGAGCTATGATCGTGAGAACCACGACATCCTCCAACAACAGGTAGATAGTTTACGTCAAGCCGATTTAGATCACACAAGCTTGGAAAATGCGCGCACCCAATCGGAGCACCTTATCAACCAACGCAATGAAGCGAATAGTAAATTAGAACTGGCTCAGCGCTACCTGTTCGACAATCTATATGCACAGGAAGAGCAAGCACAGTTGAGTTCCATTGAAGAGGAAATACTTTCACTGGGATATAGCGAAGAAAAACACGTGGACTTACTCAAAGAACTCGACGATCTTAGCGACGTATTTGCCCTCCATAACAACCTTCAAGCTGCACGGGAGCGCAGAGCGAGCAATCGAGAAGCTCTCAGTCGCACAGAGCAAAGTTTAGCAGAACTACTAGGACGACGCGAACAGCTCGAGCGCGAGTTAGCCATCACAGAAGCGCCGACAGAGTCTATAGACACCTTAGAATCACGCATAGAGGCCTTGCAAGATCAGCAAACAGAAAAACAGCGCCGACGCGATAACGATATGGAAAAACGTGGAACACTTAGAGCCATTCGGGAGCGCGAAACGCGCCTTGCGGCCGAGCGCGCAAAAATCCAAGCGGAGACAGAAGATGACCGTGGCGATGCATGGATATACCAAACACTCGACGAAGCATTTGGCAAGGACGGAATACAAGCGCTCATCATAGAGAGCGCAATTCCGCAAATCGAAACAGAGGCCAATGCACTCTTATCTCGCCTTACGGACAATCGAATACAAATATCAATCGAATCTCTACGCGACTTAAAAACAGGCGGGACGCGCGAGACTTTAGACATCAAAATATCAGATGAGATAGGCGAACGCCCCTATCATCTGTATTCGGGAGGAGAGGCGTTCCGAACAAACTTTGCACTGCGTATTGCACTCTCTAAGGTGCTTGCAATACGTGCAGGAACGCAACTGCGCACATTAGTCATAGACGAGGGATTCGGCACACAAGACAGCACGGGCATAGACCAGTTAGTAGAGGCCATACAGGAAGTAAGTCGCGACTTTGACAAGGTATTGATCGTCACCCATTTACCCGAGTTGAAAAAGGTCTTTCCCGTTCAGATCGAGGTAGTTAAACATCCAGATATCGGATCCCGATTTACCGTTGTCCATAACAATTAACATATTCATTGCTACATATCGCATAACCCATACCCCTTGGATACTATGAGCGCACAGTCTCTTATCGACGTAGTCTCTGCTGGTGGAGCCCAACATAACAGCTCCCGTGAAGACCATTCTATCCCGTACGACTTTGGAGATTACGAAGAAGAATATGAGACCATATGCAAAAGAGCAGGACTCCACTACAGCGGACATTGGGGCCGCTTGCTCTTTACCGGTTCGGATCACATTGACTTCTTGCATCGAATGACAACTAATCATTTTCTTGACATAAAAGACAGTTTTGGGCTACAAGCCGTCTTCACGGAGCATCGCGGACGAATTGTAGACTGGGGCACTTTTCACCGCAAAGACCAGCAGATCCTCTCAATAGTCAGTCCCACTTCGCATAACAAAGTTCGCAACTGGTTGGATCGCTTCCTTTTCACCGAAGAAGTAGTAATAAGTGACCTGACCGAAGAGACCTCAGCTTTTGAACTGCTTGGCCCCGATGCCTTCGGCATTGCGGAAGAATGCCTCAGCCTTTCGCTTGAAAGCGTGCAACCCTATCAGTCTGTTCCCTACCCATTAGCTCCGGACCTTTGGATCACAGTGCTACAACCACCCTGGCAAGGTCTACGCTTAGTTGGCTCTGATGAGACATTGATTAAGTATTGGCACCTTTTTACAAAAGCCGGTCTACCTCCCGCGGGAGAACGCGCATGGAATATCCGACGGATTGAGCTAGGATATCCCCTATCAGACAGCGAACTAAATCAAGAACACAACCCGTGGGAGGCCGGCCTTGCCCAAGCCATTCACATGAATAAGGGATGCTATATTGGACAGGAGATTATTGCAAAATTGGATACCTACGACAAAATCAAACAGCATCTAGTAGGCATCACCTGTGACACAAATTCCCCACCAGATACCGGCACCGTTCTGATAACCGAGGGAAAAGCCGTAGGTGCCATCACTTCTAGTGTCTACTCTCCTAAATTTGGACCAATCGCACTCGCCTACGTACGGCGCAAATATTCCAAACCTGATACGGTGCTCAAGCTAGCGGAGAGTTCGCACCGTTGCCGCGTTCAATCCCTCCCGTTTCAAAAGGCATGTTAAAGAGAAACCCCTCTCAGTCTCTGCGCAAGATACTTTATCTACAAATAGAGAATCTCCCTGTGCGGGTAGCACAAGAACAATACTCAGCATGGAATTCAGCACCATGTATCATTACAGACAAAAGAAAAAATGAAACGATTTATGCGCTTTCACCTGCAGCAAAACGCATAGGCATTACGACCAAGATGACACGCACTGAGGCAATGCACTGCTGTCCCCACATTGAATCTATACAGCCCATAAACACGCCTAGCACGTCCTTACAAGAACGTATTCTTGAGCTACTCTACGAATACACCGATTTAATAGAAAAAATATCTGACACCGCTTTTTATATGGATATCACCTTTGACAAATTAGAAATTCCCATCGGATTTCGCACGGCTCAACTCGTTCACAGACAGCTTCGAAACGAATTAGAACTCGATGCAGTTGTCGGACTCGGACCCAACAAATTATTAGCGCTGTTGGCTAGTAAAACGTGTACGAAAGGCCCTATACATGCTGTGGATAAAAACGATACAGCTGCTTTCTTGGCCAACCTACCCATCGATCTGCTTCCAGGACTAGGACGCACGTCGCGTGAGAGACTTCAAACGCTAGGCATCGAACGCGTCGGTCAACTCGCCGGTATGGATTTATCCGGCCTTCGTCAGCACGTAGGCCGGTCGGCCTTGCGCTTGCATCAATACGCGCAGGGGATAGACAACGCACCCGTTACGCCTAAGATTAAAGTGGATTCTTTGAGCGCGACAATCCGTTTCCCTACCCCGCTTTACGATGATGAGGAGATCTTCACAAACATAAGGCAACCTGTAAACACATTAGTTGCTAGAATGCGACGACGTCAACTACGGAGCCGACTCATCGCAGTCAGGGTATCCTCAGGACAAGGTTCGACAGAACACATTGAATATCCGCTATCTCATTACACAGACTCTTCTCAGACGTTACTGACAGCCCTGTTTGATTCTTTACAGCACTTGAAGTTAAGCGATCACGGTGTGCGCGAGCTACACATAGAGATGCAGCAGTTTACCGACAAACATGCTCAGCAGTTAGACTTATTTGAAACGTGAACAAGAGGGAGAAGAAGAAGCAACCACCTCTCCCCCCCAAAGCTACCATTTCGCTATAGTTTAGTTTAAATCACATGCTCCCGGCCCGCGTGGATCGCCACAACTGCCGCAAGGCGTTTCCACCGCTGCAAGCGCAGAGCCTCCACCACCAACGGCAAAACCCGAAAATTTCTTCTCCAACCTAACGCTTGCACACTCTGGGCATGAGGGTCCTCGATTTCCCTGAACAATCAGTTCAAACTCTCTCTTACAGCGCCCACAGACATATTCAAATATCGGCATAGATGCAACCTATTCGTGCAGCGACTTTTGATATAAACCAACACTGTAAAACTCATATGAAGCAGCCTTGTCTGGAAAATCGACTACATGCACAGTAAAACGCGACGGCACCCCCGTATCAGGCATCTCTTCGGCGAAAAACGTGCTGTAGGCTTCTGCGTACTCCTTATAGATTCTCTGTTGTTCCTCGTGAAAACGCACCGGTTCAACCATTGGATTGATATCTTTAGGCTGTGCACCAAATGCGTGCACTTCCAAGAAGTCAATCATAGTGATAGAATCACAAATTTCGGCTTGCTGCAACCATTTTTCCCAGCAGCGAAATACCATTTCTACCTCTTTTAAAGGCTCCATCCGCACCAACTCTTCACGCTCCAACAGACCCTTGGCAGAGTATCCACCCGTCAAACCGGCAAAGTAAATTTTTAAGTCGCCATTACCCAGATCTTCTGTTACCAAGGCAGAAAGCGTAGGCCGATCCCCCCCGTAGTAGTATGTAACGCGACCGCGTTTTTTAACTTGAAAAGCCATATACATTCTCCTGTTGTAAAAGTTGAGTGCTTCTAGCAAAACCTCGGCTCTATAACGAGCTTTTCTTCCAGTAAAATCCGCAATTTGATGTCGGCAGGATGTGCCAATGGCCACTATTTCTACCTCGGCAGGCTGCGCTTC
>Ga0160422_10001276_pt1 | contig 15819 bp, 15 predicted proteins | sample Fk160mmetaG_FD_108192 | JGI IMG/M metagenome (GOLD analysis project Ga0160422, IMG submission 108192) | Marine microbial communities from the Central Pacific Ocean - Fk160115 60m metaG | ecosystem: Environmental > Aquatic > Marine > Oceanic > Photic zone | place: The Central Pacific Ocean... | reverse complement strand
CTGATAGATAACCTGTAGAAAGAATAATATGCTGAAAACCATTGCTAATAAGTTTTCTAATAACTATTTCTAAGAAAGGAACTGAACCTACCTTAACCATTGGTTTTGGAATATCTTTTACTACTTTTCTTAACCTTTTTCCAAAACCACCAGCAAGTATTATTGCTTCCATAAAATGTTTTAATTGTAAAAATATCTCTCTATAATTCCACAAATGATATGACCACAAAGAGAATGTATCTCCTGTATTCTAGCAGTATTTTCACTGGGGACTTTAATTATATAATCACTAAAATTAACTATGCTTGAATGATTTGAACCTGTAAAAACAACGCACTTAATTTTTTTTGATTTTGCAAATTGTAATGCCTTTATGACATTTTTAGACTGTCCAGAAGTACTTAATGCAATAAATACATCTTTTTTAGTAGCCAAGCCCTCAAGTTGTCTTAGAAAAACATTTTCATAACCAAAATCATTAGAACAAGCTGTAATTAAAGTAGTATCACAATTAAGAGCAATAGAAGGAATAGCCCTTCTTTCTTTCTCAAATCTTATCATTAATTCTGTTGAAAAATGTTGAGCATCAGCAGCACTGCCACCATTTCCTGCGAAGATTATTTTCCCTTTTTTATCTATACTTGAACAGCATAAAAGAGCTATCTTTCTTAAGTTATGAATAACTTTATCATCTCTAAACATTACTTCTAATAAATATTTACTCTCTTCTAAATTTTTCTTTATGTATTGATCTATATTTAAATTATTCATTGATTTCAATAAAAGTAAATCTAAGCATTACCAAGCTTGACAGCCATCTTTGACAAAATGGCAATTACTAACAATGCCTTTATATTCTTTTAGCATTTTTGTTATCTTAATTCTCTTATCAAAAGGTACATAAAAAAGCATAAAGCCTCCGCCACCTGCTCCTGAAACTTTTCCTGCTAATGCGCCTGCATCAATCGCAGAATTATAAATTTGATCTAAATATTTATTAGTAACAGAATTAGCAGAATTTTTTTTGTTTATCCAACCACTCTTTAATATTTTTACAATACTCTTAAAATCTCCTTGAATTAATGATTCTTTTAATTCATAGGCTTCTTTTTTGAGAGAATGCATAGCATTTATGTGTAGTTTATTTTTAGAAATTACATTTTTACTTTGTTCTCTAATAATAGTTGCTGATTCTCTTGAAATATCTGTTGAGAATAAAATTAAAGAGGCTTCCAGTTGACAAATTATCGAATTTTTTATTTTTAGAGGATTTACAATTACACTTCCATTTTTAAGAAACTCAATGAAATTAAAGCCTCCAAATGTTGCAGAATAATGATCTTGTCTACCACCCATTAGTTTGCAATTAATCCTTTCAATCTTATAAGCAAGATTAGCTATTTCATAATCATCAAGTGGTAAATTAAGCATTTCAACGAATGCTTTTATCATTGAGACTACAAGAGTAGAAGATGAACCTAATCCTGAACCAATTGGAGCATCACAGAAAGTAGTTAACTCTAATCCAACATTATTTAGAGTGGAATAATTCCTCTTAAAGTATTTCAATACTTCGGTGTGAAGGGTTAATTTATTTTTTTTAATTCTTTCTAAATCATCTCTGATAGATAATTCAAATTTAATATCTCTGTCAAGGGAAATCAAAACATATCTATTTTTTTCTATTACTTTAATTTGAGTATATGCATATCTATCTATAGTGGCATTTAAAACACAACCTCCATAAATATCACAGTAAGGTGATACATCTGTGCCACCCCCAGCCAAGCCTAATCTTAAAGGAGCTCTAGCAGTATATTTCATTCTAATATTAATCTGCTTAATGCGATATTAACTATACCAAATTCCTTTCTCAAATGATTTAATAATTCTTCAAAACTTTTTAAATAGAGCAACTTTTTAATTAATTATTAGTAATAAATTTATTAACTAAATTATTGTAGTAAATCTAAAATATTTCAACAAAAATATCTAATTAGTCTTTAAAAATTCATGAATCTTTATTTAAACTCAAAGTTAATCATCGATTTATTCAGTAAATTTATTTTATGAAGAAAAATATCATGTTTAATAAAATAGTAATCTTTGCTCCAAGCTTTCAATTGCAATTATTAGAAAGAGAAATTGAGAAACGAAGCTATCGCATCCAAAATCCAGGAGATGATTTTAATTTTCTAAGAAAAATAAAAAGAAAAATATTTCAATCACCTCATACGCATTCTTATATTTTTGAAGGTTTTTATAATGCTTCAAAATACCTAGGAATTAGTACTTTTTGGATTGACAATCAAAATAACCTTGAAGCTATTGCTGATTCAAAAACTCTTATCATTTGTGAAGGGTCTTTTTTGCCTGATTTTAACATGAAGTCAAATAGCAAATTTGTTATCCATAGCATTCCAGATAATTTAGATAATTATTTAGAGCTTTCAAAAAGTAAAAAATGTTTGCACTTAGAGATTTTTAAAAATGAAGCTTTAAATCACTTAAAGATAGGTGATTTATCTTATTTTGATAATCATAATTTCACACTATATCAACCTTGGGCAACTAATTTATTGCCCAATCAGATTAATATTAATGAATATTTTCCTAAAGCTGAAAATAAATTTTCATATTATATAGGTATGTTATATGAAGAAGGTGTAAAGAAAGCAAGAGATTATAATAAGTATTTAAAAAGAAGTAAAAAAAAGACAAAAATTAAATGTATTACTGGTGCATCTCATAAGACTTCTCAAACCCTTACTGAAAAAAGTTCTATTTGTCTTGATATAAGAGGTGATGTTCATTTAAATTCTGGATACGTGCCGTGCAGGATATTCAAAACTTTAAGTTATGGTAGGGAAATTTATGTCAATTCTTGGTACATAAAAAAATACTTGAATCATATTCCGTCTGTTAAATTTTTCAATAATGGAGAAAGCCTGCAAAATCAATACGAACAAATCACTTCAAATCAAAATTATCAAAATAAAGAAGCTTTAGAAAAAAGACTATATACTTTGGAATTCATAAAAAACAACCATACTTATGTAAATAGACTTAAAAATATTTTTAAAGTATTCCAATAATATCTTTAAGATTCTAAATATTTAAAATTAAAAGATTGTATTTAAATATTATTTAATTCTGATAAGGCTTTTTAACTAATATTTCAATATCAGTATTCCTATTAATAATTTTTTTAATTAGAAAAAAAAATGAAAACATTAAAAAACTTAAAAATGATTTTTTAGTTTCATGATATTTTTTTACAATACTTTGATAAATATTATTTGATTCAGCATAAAGAACTTCGAAACCAAATACATTAAATATTGTACTTAAACTTTTTAGAGTATAAGGGCGCACATGAGTATAATCATTGTAAAACCTATAACCCCATGTTTTTATATCTGGGGTAAGTACTAAAGCGATTCCGCCGGGTGAGAGGATTTCATATATATTTCTAATCAAATTTTCTGGCTGATTTAAATGTTCAATTAAATTTGAACAAATAATTACATCATATTTATTTTTATTGAGTGGAATTTCTTTATTTAAATCGCCAAGAAATAATTTTATGTCTCTTTGAGCTAATTGTTCTTCTAAGTTATTTCCAATATCCAAACCATGAAAAACCCAATCTTGATAATTTTTATAATCATGAGGGAAAAAGGTGCACCTACCACAGCCAAGATCACAAATATACTTAATATTTTTATTATGAGCAAAATATTTCGTTTGAATCCATTGAAAAAAATATTGAGGCAAGTCTGGAACTCCAAAGAATTTTAATTTTATTTTTTTAAAAAAACTATTTTGTTTTGATTTTCTAGATTCGTAAGATCTAAGATAATTTGTTGATGACATATTAATTAATAATTAGATTTCTTATTGAAATTAGGTTTTAAGGAGTATTTTGCCATGAATATTAACATCGTTAGGTTTGTCATGTGAAATACTAATAAATTGATATTATGAATTTTCGGTAAAAAGGTTAACTATAATAGACTTCTATACGAAAACTTTAATATTTATAAGACTTTAAAAGAGTAATTTAATCTTTAAAAGATACAAATTATAATTTTTATATTTTAATAAAATATTATAACTTTAATATTTAAAATAATCCAATGAAAATTTAATTTTTGAAAAAGTGTCGCAATTAAATGATTAAGAGATTTGATTGGAAATAATCTTTTAAATTTTGTTTATAAATTAAAGTTAATTATGATTCTCTTGAAAATAAATGAAAGTGTAATTTGTAAAAGAATTACACTTTTTAAATTTAGTTGTTAGTTATTGGTAAATAAAATTGCATTATCCTTTATGTTCATCATAAAAACCATAGAAATATTTAAACAAAAAGCTATTCTTAAAAAAATTTTTTGTTATGATTACAAAATGTTATTTATCCTACTCTTTAAATAATAAAAATAATCTCGCTTAACTTAGATTAATTGCATTATTTAATTTATTATTAATAAATTGAAAATATGAAAAAAGTTTTTATTACTGGTATTGCTGGTTTTTTAGGTTCACATGTAGCTGATGAATTTATTCATCAAGGATATGAAGTTGCAGGTAACGATAATTTAATTGGTGGTTATGAAGATAATGTTCCCAAAGATGCTTCCTTTTACCCTTTTGATTGCAGAAGTGAGCAGTTGATAAGAATCTTACATGATTTCAAACCAGACTTACTAATTCATACAGCAGCTACTGCTTACGAAGGGTTAAGTGTTTTCTCACCTAGTTTTGTTACATCAAACATTTATGAAGCTTCAGTTTCTGTTTTCAGTGCTGCTATTGCAAGCGGTGTTGAAAAAATAATAAATTGCTCTTCAATGGCTAGATATGGTGCCATTCAAATTCCTTTTACAGAGGATATGGAGCCAAAGCCTCAAGACCCTTATGGTATAGCTAAGTACGCTGCAGAAAAAACCCTTGAATGTTTAGCCGGAGTTCATTCAATAAAATATGTAACTTTAGTGCCTCATAATATTATTGGCCCAAGGCAAAAATATGACGATCCATATAGAAATGTCGCTTCAATCATGATAAATCGATGCTTGCAAGGACTACCTCCAATTATTTATGGAGATGGTAAACAAACTCGTTGTTTTTCTTTCATACAAGATGTATTAAATTGTCTAATGACAGCATGTACAGATGATGCCTCTGTTGGAGAGGTTATTAACATAGGTCCTGATGAAGAAGTAGTCACAATTAATGAATTAGCATACAAAATATGCCAAATTACAGGTTTTGATAAAGACCCTATTTTTCTTTCTGCTAGACCGCAAGAAGTCAAGCATGCTATTTGTTCATCGAATAAGGCTAGGAAAATTTTAGATTATGGTACTAAGGTATCCTTAGAAGATGGGTTAATATCTATGGTTGATTACATAAAACAAAGAGGTGTAAGTAAATTTAATAGACATATCCCTGTTGAAATTGTTTCTGATCTAACTCCCAAAACCTGGATATCTGATCGAATGAATCTAAAATGAGGGGAAGTCCGTTCTTTTCTATTACAATCCCTTTTTTTTGTCGTAATAATTATTCAATATATCAACTCAAAAGAAATTTAGACTCTATTAGAAAACAGACATTTAAAGATTATGAAATTATTATAAGTACTCAAAATGATTTTCAAAAATTAAAACAAGATAGTTTTTTTAGTAACACAAAAATATTAGATGCATCGAAAATAGAAGGTTTTATTCAGGGTAATATAAATAATGCGATACTTAACTCAAAAGGCAAATGGATAAAAGTGTTATTTTCTGATGATTATTTTTTAAAAACTAACGATCTTGAAAATTTATACAATTTTATTCTCAAAAATCAATCTAATTGGGTAATAACAGGTTCAATTCATATCAAGCAAGATGAGAATAAGTTATTCAAGCCGATACTTGGATATTATCAAAAGAATATTTTATCTTTAAATACAATTGGGTCACCAAGCGCAATTGCTTTTCAAAATGACTCTAATCCAAACCTATTTGACTTAAATACTTGGATGAGATTGGATGTTGATTTTTATCAAAGCCTTTATAAAAGGTATGGGAAGCCAGGTTGCATCAATAATATATTCATCGTAAATGAAATACATAAAAAACAATTTAGTAATTTACTTAGAGAATCCTCAATTAAAACCAAAAAAAAGCTAAAAAAAGAAATGAAATACCTTGAAATGAAATTTAGTTATAAATTCCCAAATAAATTTCTATTATTTATATTGAAAGCTTTTATAAAGATACAAAGAATACTTTTTCATTTTTTAAATAATTCGAGATTCAAATAAAACCAATTTAAGAGAGATACCTATTAATTATTTCGTAAAAAACTTTCGAATAGATAGAGTATTAATTATTGCGAACCTAACTCTAGGGTCAGTATTACATCTTAAAAAGTCGTAAAAATTTGGAGGGAAGTTTTGCTTAGCCCAAGAATTATAATCATCGCTATATAAATCCTTATATTTATTTCTATAGTATTTACAGACTCTTGTATATTTTTTCAAGGCCTTGCTAGTTAAATTATTTTCCTGTTCTCTGTGATAAAACCCAAAAAAATTTATATGACATAAATCTATTCCTTTACAAATAAGTCGAATCCATAAATCCCAATCCTCAAATCCATAATTAAGATTCTTATCATATTTTTCATTTAAAATTTTTTCTGTTGGAATTAAAGTACAAACAGGTAAATAATTTGCATATCTTATAGTAAATGGAGTAGGTTTCTTTACAATTAAATTCCTATTGTACTTACCAAATGATTTCCAATTTGTATATATAAGACTTTTTTCATATTTTTTTTCTTTAAAGAAACTATGTAATTTATCTATAAACAAACGATCAATTAAATCATCGGCGTCAAGAGGTAAAATATAATCACTTTCAATACTTTCAATAGCAGTATTTCTTGCTCCTGCTAACCCCTCATTATCTTGTCTAATGATATTTAGATCATATTGTTTATTTATTACTTCTAAGTATCTAAGACTATCTAAATTAGTTGTTCCATCATCAACTATGGTATGTATTAATTCAACTTCTTTATTATCAAATATTTGTTTTTTAACCGACTCTATCGTTTCAATTAAGTATTTATGTGCATCGTTATAAGTAGTTGTAACTATATTTATTCTTTTCATTTTGATTATATTTATTAACGAGATTAATTTAGATTACATTAAAAGTAAAAATTTAGAAACTTTTTTTTAATTACTATTAAATATAAAAATAAACTTTAGGAATAAAAGCATTTCTTTAATAATTTTTGAATAAGTTTTTATTTTTATATTTAAGATAAATTTTCCTTTAAATTCTTGATTAAATACCAAATAACAATATAGGATAAATGCAATAAATTTGAAAAAAGTTTGAAATAATGAAGAGGGCTTTAATAACAGGAATAACTGGACAAGATGGTAGTTACCTTGCTGAACTTTTGATACAAAAGAATTATGAGGTTCATGGAATAAAAAGAAGAAGTTCATCATTTAATACTGGACGTATTGATCATTTATATCAAGATCCCCATCAAACAGATCCTAACTTGGTACTGCATTATGGTGATCTGACAGATAGTACGAATCTCCTAAAAATAATTCAAAAGATTCAACCAGATGAGATTTATAATTTAGGAGCTCAAAGTCATGTTTCAGTTAGTTTTGAGAGTCCAGAATATACCGCAAATAGTGATGCTTTAGGCGCATTAAGATTGCTGGAATCTATAAGAATTCTAAATTTACAAGAAAAAACAAAAATATACCAAGCAAGCACAAGCGAACTTTATGGCAAAGTAAGAGAGACACCTCAGAATGAAAATACTCCCTTCTATCCTAGAAGTCCTTATGGGGTTGCAAAACTATACGCTTATTGGATTACGGTAAACTACCGTGAGGCCTATGGTATATATGCTTGTAATGGAATTTTATTTAATCATGAAAGTCCAAGAAGAGGTGAGACTTTTGTTACGAGAAAAATCACTCGAGGACTTTCAAGAATAAATTATGGATTAGAGAGTTGCATTTATATGGGAAATATAGATTCATTGAGAGATTGGGGTCATGCAAAAGATTATGTTTATATGCAATGGCTTATGTTACAACAACAGGCACCTGACGATTACGTTATTGCTACCGGAAGACAAGAAAGTGTAAGAACTTTTATAGAGTTATCAGCAAAAAAAATAGGCTGGGCAAAAAGTCAAAATGAGCCTGCAATTATTTGGGAAGGCAAAGGGTTAAATGAAATTGGCCGTAGAGCAGATACTATGGAAATAGTTATCAAGATTGATCCAAGATATTTTAGACCGGCCGAAGTTGAAACCTTATTGGGAGACGCATCAAAATCAAGAGAAAAGTTAGGCTGGGAAACAACTACTACACTTGAAGAATTAATAAATGAAATGGTAATTGCAGATTTAAAGGATGCAGAAAAGGAAGCATATTTAAAGAAACAAGGATTTAATATTGTATCTCACTTAGAAAATCCGCCTAATAATTAATTTTAAAATATATGCATGCGATTTCCATAATAATGGTTGTTTATGATGGTGATAATGATACGCATTTTAAAGAATCCCTTAACTCATTATTAATAAACAAAGACTTTTATAGTGAATTAGTTTTGGTTGTAAATGGTAAGATCTCAGAAATTAAAAACACAGTTATCAATCAATTAAAAATCACTTTAAAAATAAAACCAATTTATTTGGAAACCAACCTTGGACTAGCAAAAGCATTAAATATTGCCTGCGCAAACGTTAAATATCCATGGATAGCAAGATTTGATAGTGATGATATAAATTCGCCTAATAGATTTATCAAAATACAAAAATTCATATCTGATTATGGTCAAAAATTTGATGTAATGGGGACATTTATAAGTGAATTTAATTTGAAATTATCAGATCAAGAAAAATTTATAAGAAAAGTCCCTTTAGAAATGAAGGATATAAAAAAAAGATTAATTTTTCGTAATCCCATGAATCACGTTTCAGTATTTTTTAAGAAAAAAATTATTGATGATAGTAATTTCTATCCTCATATTGATGGATTTGAAGATTATGCTTTATGGACTAAATTAATCTATAAAGGCTATAGGTTTAAAAACTTCGAAGAAGTTACAGTTTTTGTTAGAACAGGTCCAGAGATGATAAGGAGAAGGGGAGGATTAAATTATATACTTAGAGAATTTAAATTAAGAATATTTATCACAAAATATATAAAAATATCCTCTTGGCCTATAAATTTTTTCTGTCTAATTTGTAGAACTTTAATCTTTTCTCTTAATCCAAAAATAAAAAAATATATTTATCTTTTAATAAGAAAGTTTTAAGTTTGATTCTTAGCAATAGCACCTTTAGCATTCAATACTAATTTTATAGTCTTGAGAAAAATAAGAACATCTAAAAAGAAAGAATAGTTCTTGATGTAATAGAAATCATAACTCAATTTAATTTGAGTATCTTTCAATGAGGCTCCATAAGGATAATTTACTTGAGCCCAACCACTTAAACCTGGTTTAATTGAATATCTATACTCATAAAAAGGAATTTCTCTTTTTAATTCTTGCTCTAATGAAGGTCTCTCAGGTCTAGGCCCAATTAAACTCATTTCACCCGTCATAACAGATAAAAGTTGAGGCAATTCATCAATTCTTATTCGTCTAAGAATTTTTCCACATTTAGTTAATCTAGTATCATTTTCACTAGACCATTGAGCACCATTTTTTTCGGCATTCCTATACATAGTTCTTAATTTATAAATTCTTATTGGTTCCTGATTTAAACCACTTCTTATTTGAGAATAAAATATAGGATTGCCATCTTCTAAATAAATAAATAAGCAAGAAATCACAATAAGTGGTGATAAAGCTAATAGTAAAAAACCTGAAATTAAAAGATCACCTATCCTTTTTAGCCTCATCTGAATAGGTTTATTTATTTTATTAATATTATCAGTAACTAGATCAATATCGCTTATTAATTCAGATGGAATTAATTGATATTCTTTATCTAACCAGTTTACTAGTCCATAGACAACAATATTTTTCTTTTTAATCTTTTTAAAGAAATCCAACTCTGAAGATGAAAAATTATAATTATTACTGACGATAAGCAAAGATTTATTTTTAAAATTGATATTTTCTAAATTAAAAGATTCAAATTTATTAATATCAATTTTTGATAAATTAAGATTATCTTTTTTTAAATAAATATTTTCCTTAAGAATATTAAAATCATTATCTGAACCCATAAAATAAATATTTTTATATTTATTTTTTCTCTTAAAAATTAATATATTTATAGTCATTAACCCTATTAAACTAATAGATGCATAATATAAGTAAAATAAGTTAAAGTTTCTAAATATCAATAATTGATTATCAATTGTATAGAATATAAAAAAGATGCCTTTAACTAAATTAAGAAAAAAATACAAAATTATTAATTTAAAAGACTGATTAGATAAATTTATTAAATTATTATTATTGTAATCTGAATATCTACCAAATATATAGCTAATAATTATCCAAGAAATTAATATTAAAAATGTATTTATATTTGTTAAAGATATATCATCTGTACTTTTAACAATAAATATTAAAAATAAGGAAGAATCTACAAATAATGCTAATAGTACATATATTCTTGGATAAATCCAATTAAATATTTCTTTATTTTTTTTAATTTTATTAAACATATGTTATTTATAATTAAGCGACGTAATTATATAAATAGCTCTATATAATTTTGGAGGTAAACGATATTTTGTTTTAATTGAGGGTAATACGATAAATTTTTTTTGTATTGGTTTTATAAAAACAAAGGGAAGAGATGAATAATCAGCAGGGCTACATCCAATATTAGGAAATCTATGAGAGAACCAATTCTTAGGAGCATAAACATCTTTCTCATTACCAAATTTCACTTTAGATAAATATGCCGGCCAAAAAGAAAAAGTTGATGAAGGTATTACATTAATTTTTGCTCTATAAATCATCTTAAAATCATCAACAATTCCTTCACCTAAATGATGCGATGATCTCTTATTATCTGAAACACTTCTAGAATTTTTTGCAATAATTGATTTAGGAAATAATTTTTTAGCGAAATTATTATCATCACAAATAACATTTAAAGGATAATTTTCTGGTATTTTTGCTTCTTTTAAAGCAGGCTCATAATAAGACTTACCTGCCCAAGTTGCTGTTTTCAAAAAATCTCCTCCGCGTACATGTATTACACAAGTTTTTTCTTGTTTAAAAGAGTCAAAAAGTAGAATAAAATATTTAGAAATATTTTTTGGTAAATATTCAGAGAATTGAAGGTGTCCCAAGATTTCAACAAAATTGAAATTATTTAAATATATTTTTAATTTAGAAAAATCAAACTTAGAGAAATCATGTGCGGTCAAAAGATCAAATCTTGGTATTAAATTAATTTTTTTTTCACTTTTAATAATATCTGAATTAACATCAACATTTATAAATCTTAATAGCTCATTTCCTTTAAAGAGTTTCCAGTTCCCTATTAAAGGCAATGTATCTTTAAACTTTTCACTTATCCCTATAGTCGTAAAGATACACCACAATTGATTACCTAAACCTTGCCCTTCGACCAAATTATTAACAATATATTTTTTATTCATAGAATTAAATTTGAGCTTAAACCAATAAGTAAAACTTAAAAGTGTAGTCTTAAATATTTTATCATTTTCTCATTTTTAAAAAATTTTTGTACACGTTAATTTAAATTATTTCTATTCTAATAATGATAATGACCTAATATAATATGTTTAATATTAATAATAATATGGATTCAATTATAAGAAAATCAATTCAATATTTAAAAAAAATTCTAATTAAAAATAATATTTATGTTACCCGATATAGTTCTTATCAAGAATTAGAAAAACTTGCTTTTGAAAATTCAGATGCCTCAATAGATTTAAATTTTATTAAAAACATTAAAAGTCAAAATTTTAATTTACTTTTAGATATTTTTGAAAAATCAAAATCTCAGTTCAAGCAAGACTTATTTGTTTTAGAAAAAACAAATTTTAAAAAACAAGGTTTTTTTGTTGAATTTGGTGCAACTGATGGAATAACAGGATCAAATTCATATTTACTTGAGAAAGAATTTCAATGGGAAGGGATATTATCTGAACCAGCTAAAATTTGGCATAAGGAATTAATAAAAAATAGAGACGTTTTTATTGAAAAAAAATGTATTTTCAGTGAATCAAATAAAAAACTTTTATTTAATCAGGTTCAATACGCAGAGTTATCAACAATTGACGCATATAGTGATAATGACCATCATTCTAGGGGAAGGAAATTGACAACAGATAAATATTATGTAGAAACCATATCTTTAGATGAACTTTTAGACAAATATAATGCACCCAAAATTATTGATTATCTTTCTATAGACACTGAAGGAAGTGAATATGAAATATTGAAGAATCATAATTTTGATAAATATAAATTTAAGATTATTACATGTGAACATAATTTCACAGATGATAGAAAATTAATTTACAAATTACTTTTAGAAAATGGTTATAAAAGGTATCACGAAAATATCTCCTATTATGATGATTGGTATATTTTAGTAGATTAGTAAAAAATTACTTTCATTATGAATTCTCATTAGTATTATTTTTTTGCGAAAATAACATAAATTTTTAATATTACTAATATCATAAATTTTTAAATAAATGAAGTATCTAAACTTATAAAACGTATCGTTTATAAGTTATATTCCATTTATAATTTTTCAAGAATAAAGTTAATTTAGTTAATAACATTTCTCTTTAAATTCTGTCTAATATTATTTTCAAAAATTTTCTTATTTATTTGAAGACCCTCAGATATATCTACCAAACCAGTTCCACAAAAATGTCCAAAAGACGTTATGTCTAGTTTGGGTGATAATATATTTCTCCATAATTTAACCATATTTAGAAACCTAATATCATCAATAATTAAATAGCTTTGTTTTTTATCTAATTTTAAAGAATTCAGATTTTCCAAGAAATCATACTCAAACTTTCCATCTTTTGGACCGTCTGTAAATATAATATCTACATCATTGAAAAGAGCACTATATTCCTTAAAAGTTGATTTATCAGATAAATCAATTAATTCTTGGGAAAATTTTCTAATTTGGAAATCCTCATTACAAAGATGAGTATCTTTAAATTGATTCCATTTAATTAAATCAATAGTCTTAATTTCTGTTTTTTGATCAGAATAATCCAACATAATTCTTGCAGACATTCCTGTATGTGTGCCAATATCTAAAATTTTTTTTGGTTTTATTGTTTTGATTAAGCCAGAAAGTATTCTATAGTGTTCCCCTGGAAAAATATTTAAGAGAAAACTATTTTTTATATCTTTTTCTTTAATTATATTTTTTTCTGCATATTCTAATGAATCCCTAATTAATGGTATTAATTTATGACCTTGCATGGCACCTAAATCGTCAGTAATCCTAGTATTTACAGTTAAAAAATATGAGTTTCTGTCAAGGCCTTTTAAATTCTGATAATAAGAATAATACCTTTTTAAAGTACTAAAGATATTCAAAGTTAATAAATAATATTTGCTGCAATTATACTATGATTAAGATTTAATAATTGATTAAATTAATCAAAATGAACCTTAATTTTTGATATTATTTTAAGTTACTAATAAGTTTTAAAAGAATTATTTATTTTTAAAGTTTATTAAGAGCCAGTAATTATACTTAAAAGTTTTAACTATCTAAAAATTTCTTTCTGAAGCATCTCATGAATTATTCTTAAAGCATAATAAATATATAAAATAATTATTATAAAAATCTAGTTATTTTGATTGCATAATAAAATATTAAATTTATTTGTTTTATTTATATTTTTTCTTTAATAAGTTGGAGTAAGGATTTTTTTATTTAGTAGGTTTTCAATTCCAAAAAATTTAATCTTTCATTAATTTTTCTATAAATCATAATTATATTACTTGAATTATTTAATTGTTAATCAAAAAGTATAACTTTTTTGGTATTCTTTTAATTAAAGAAATACTTCTTTTAAAAATTTTTTTAAATTTATTAGGCTTTAATTTTTTTATTTGAAAATTATTTTGATTAAAGGTTGGTTTGTTCATGATTTCTAACTTATTTAACCCAGCACTAGATTTAATTAAATGAGAATATTTTTCTTGATTATTAATTAAAAATTCAGGAAATGAATAATCCAAGTCAACTCTCTTATACTTAATTTTAGACCTATTAAGAATATCTTTACCTTTGGCTAAATTTTCTGAGATATTATCCGTTATTTCAGGAACATCAAATTCTGTATGACAAAATGAACTTAATTTTTCTCTGATATATTTTTCGTCACCTAAATAAGTAAAGTGCCATCCACCATTCGTAATAATTGAACCTGATAATTCATATTCTGCTTCTGTCGCCTCCCTTATATCATGAGCTTTTTTATTTTTCATATATTTATAAGTTGCGATTCTTGATCCATACCATTTGTTTGAATATAGATTATTTATCCAATAGGCATAACAAGATTGTTCAAGTGAAAAATGAGTATCGGATGAGATCCAATTAGGCCACTCTTTAATAACTAATGGATTTGGTATCTCGTCACTATCACTCATTATTAATATATCTTTATCTTCAAAAATGTCCAAATCTATCATTGAATTTCTTGAAAAGATCTCTCTTTCCCAAGGACCTTTTAAATTTGGAATTTTTATAGGATTATGAATTATTTTTTCTTCCCATTTTTTGAAATTTTCTTTATTTTTTAGATAATTACTTACTTTTGGTGACCCAGTAAATGTTAAATCCCCCTCAGTAATTATAAATTTATCAACATATTTATCTAGTATATTTAATCTGATTTTTAATAATTCAATTTCATGGTTAAATATAAAGCAATCGTATATTTTCACTCAAACTCTTCATACATTTTTTATTAACTATAAATAAAAATTTATAAAAAATTTTTTTGGTTTAAATTTAATGTAATAATAATTAACTTTGAATCATTAAATATTATGGAATAAATTTATAAAACTAAAAATAATTTTTTTATTAATTCAAGCGTTTAAACCCATCATGACATCTCTCATCAATTAATAAATCTTTTATGTTCCTCCCATCTTCACATTCAGCTATTAGTTTAATAGGATACTCAAGATTTTTAAAGTAATTTTTAATTATCCTATTATTATGAGAAATTGAAGCAAAAAATAAATTTGACGCTAAGTAACCTCGTTTTAACATTTCTTGTGTAATTAAAGTTTTATAGTAAAGATTATTTTTGCTCTCAAAACAAAAAAATGGAATTGGTTTAATGCCACCTATAAAAAAACTTAACTGATATTTTTCAAATAAATTCTTCCATCCATTTGAAATTTTTATACCTACCTCAGAAATTTTTTTCCATGAATCTTCTTTTTTCATACACTTAAGAGTCTCTAATCCTGCTACTGAACCAATCCTCTCAGTCCAAAAAGTACTACTTATGAATGTTTTCTGAGCAGCTTGCATTATATTACCTTTACCAATTACTGATGTAATTGCATATCCATTGCCTAATGCTTTACCAAAGATAGCCATATCTGGGTTTACTTTGTATTTTAAATGTATACCACCATAAGTTTCTCTGAAACCCGATGTACACTCATCAAAAATTAATTTAAAATTTATAAAATTAAATTCTTAATATCATTAATAAAAAACTAAAATTTTTTTCTTATAAAAAGTATTTAATTCTTTTTAAAT
>Ga0160422_10001274_pt1 | contig 15824 bp, 26 predicted proteins | sample Fk160mmetaG_FD_108192 | JGI IMG/M metagenome (GOLD analysis project Ga0160422, IMG submission 108192) | Marine microbial communities from the Central Pacific Ocean - Fk160115 60m metaG | ecosystem: Environmental > Aquatic > Marine > Oceanic > Photic zone | place: The Central Pacific Ocean... | reverse complement strand
TATTTCAATTACAGACTCCTATATATAATAAGAAAGCCTATAATGAAGTATAGCATAAACATGTAACCTAAGTATTCCATTATCGCCAAATCTTTCTATCTTCAGCAGTTTGTTTAGCTAACTTCCTATCCTGAAGTTCATAGGAAGTTAACGTCATTAAATCAGAGAGAGTTTTATCACTTAACTTTGGTAACTCTCTTTGTAACACCTTGAATCTCTCATCAGGTGTTAAGTTATTAAGATCATTTAGATACACTAGTATTCTCCTCTAGCTTTAATAATAGTTCTTGTTTCTTAATGATTGAGTCTTGCAACTTAGAATTCTCATTTAGAATTTTGATTAGTTCTTCTTGAGCTTTGATAAGTTCTCTGAGCTCTTTATTTTTAGCCAATAGCTCGATGGCTTTATTATGGATTACATTGTTCATATTGAACTCCTTTCAAAAAATAAGGGTAAGCATATAGCCTACCCTTATTAGCAGAGTTACCCTTAGAAGTCAGTTGATTCAATTCCGACTTGTTCTTTGCTGAATTTAGGAACATCAGCTGGAAGTATTTCGAAATCATTATCAGTGGATGGAACGTACTTTTCAAGAGTCTTTACAAGCATAGCCATTGGTGCAGTCTTTGTACCATTGTAGGCTCTGTCTTGAGGATAGGTGAATACTTTAAGATCACCTTTACTACCATCACCGACTATTTCAGTAACTGGGTTCTTAGACATATCGATGATAGGAATCATCTTAGGTTGTCCAGCTCTTTTGGAATCTCTTCCAAAGTTAGGATTAGTGTTAAGATTAATTCCTAAGTTACCATTATTTAAAGGTACTAGTTTACCATACTTACTAAGCTCATCGGCTCTTTCTTTTGGAAATTCGATCATTAGACCAAGCTTACCGAATCGATCAAGCTTCTGTTGAGTTAAGCAAACGTAGTTAAAAGTAACATCACGAATGTAAGAAATAGTTTTACTCATAATTTTAATTCCTTTCAAAGAATTTTAAGTGTTAAGGGATTGTTCCCAAAAAATAAGGGTAAGCATATAGCCTACCCTTAGTTTAGAAGTTACATTACAGTTGAATTACAATCATAAGCTATGGTTTCAGCTAAGGCTTGATTATAGGTCATGCCATTGCCTGCCATATGTTTATTTCTTGTAGTCCACTTGTATGGTAGAAATCCATAATCACAAAATCTACCTAATATTTTATCAAGGTAAACATAGTTCCAAGACTTTCTATGTAACTCGTAGATTATTTTGTACTCATAGCTACAATCATAAGCTTGAAGCGATTCAATCTTACCAGTGTCATCCATGTATATGTGAGATAAACTAATTGGAAAGAGTTTAACATAGTCTGTAGGTGGTATCTTAAGTTCTATTAGTTGAACTTTTCTACTATCTAAAGCTGCGTTCTTTCGTTTTATTTTATACTCATGTATACCTAAGATAGCACCAAATCCAGTGTCATCACAATCATAATTAAAGTATTGATCACCTCTACCTACCTCAACTAATTTAGGTATGTCAAGATGACAAGGCTTTTGCTCATTAGTTTTGTGGCAGAGATAAGTGAGAGGTTTCTGATTAGGAATGTAGTAGAATATATCAATATCCCTGCATCCCCAACCATGATGCCAATCTCTTGGTGCTCCACCAGCTATGATTGCAATAGCATCTTTGGGAAGATTAGATTTAAACTTCTTTAGAAGTCTAATTGCTTTCTTTTGCTCTCGTATAGCATAAGAGTTATTGAGTTTTATAATCATAAATAAAAGTCCTTTCTTGATTATAAGTGGTTAGCATTATAATAACAATGCAGATACCAACGTTAAGAGGTAATCTCGTAAGAACCTCGAAGGTATCTGCAAAGTACAGTTATGATGCTAACGGATTAGAGGTATGAACTACTCCATAGAGATCTATATAGTACTTCTTACCATCGAGTATAATAACATACATATTACACCTTCCTTTCTTGTAAAAAAATACCCTCAAGTTTCCTTAAGGGTATCTGGTAGGTAGTTTTCTGTTAATGAATGGAAGGTATCAGTAGAGATTCTATTATTAAAATATTGTTTAACAATATATTTATAGTATCGTTCTTGATATGTCTTCTCGCATTCCAGCACAGTAACTCCATGTGTCATAGCATCTTCCGACATTATATCACTAGTATTATAGTCCATATTTTTGTCTCCTTTCATATGGGTGGTTGTCTAAGAGGTTCTATAAGAGGTTTGCTTTTTTACTCTAATGTTCCTTAAAGACCTAAAAAAATACCCTCACCTGTAGTAGATGAGGGTAACTCTGCTGTGTTAGTCTAAGATCATTTCTGATCTTCCCATTGCATAGCCTTTGAGTCGGCTACGATCTGGAGTTGACTCGATTTCAATACCAAGCTTCGAAATGGTAATAGGGTCTAATGCAGACCAAATACCACAGAAGTAAGGAATAGTCGCATCCTTAACTCTTAGCAAGTGAACAGGTTGCCTAAAAGCCTTGTGAGCATTTTCAATCGCTTCTTCAAGACCATCTCTGTCTGCTTGAGACATAAGATGTCTATCATGTAGCGTACTGAATGTAACACAAGACCTCTGAGCAGTTTCAGCACCTTGACCATAAGGCGATTTTACAATCGTAAGCTGAATCCTAGTTCTTTGGAAATCAAAGTCTGCAATCTTGCACGGAGGCGAGAAGACAAACTTATGTCCTTGAGAACGAGGAATCAGACCCTCATTAGTTGTAGTAAAGAAATACTGCAAAGGCAAGTAGTTCACATTACCAGACTCTTGAATATTGAGAGCCAGCTCTTTCATGTTACTCATTAGTACATTCTCCATTGAGTAAAGGCAGCTACTTAAGTGTAGGCTTTGCCTAAAAAAAGACCCCTAGAGAGGGAGGAAATCTCTAGAGGTCTAACATTCGCCTAAGCGAATTTCTTTAAAGCCAACTTAGAAGCTTTACGATCACCTTTGTTAGCGATACGTTTCTCAGGCTTCATAGATTGCTTAGTTCCTCTCTTTTCTGAGAGGGTATAAGCCACCATCTTGTGAGCTTTGGATTGTGGTTTCGGCATTGTATACTCCTTTGTTAATGACACAGTTAAAACACAGAAGACGAGGAACAAGATAAGTAAGTCCATCTTCAAGAGCAGTAACCTCTTTAGTTCCGTCTTTAACCATAAGGGTTCTAACTTGCTTCTTACCACAAGAGTCGCATTTAGATTGCATAGCAACCTCCTTTCTGTTGTAAAAAAAGACCCCAACGGCAAGGGGAAGAGCCGAAGGGGTCAGGCAGGCAAGGGAAGGGAGGAAACAACCCAAGCCCAAAAAAACCCCCAATGGGGGGTACGAAAAACATAAGAGGGTACTATACATCAGCCACATCTTTTTTAAACATAAACACGACCTTATAGAGAAATTCTTATAGAGGACACCATGAATAAAAATAAAAGGGTATTAGAATTATCTAAAGAATTACATAAAAGAAAAAAATTAAAAGAATATGAGAAAAACTTTGAACTATTCGCTAAAGAACAAATAAGGATTATTACTAAAGATGCATCAAAAGGCTTTGTTCCTTTTGTCTTTAACGAAGCACAAAGTTATATAAATTCTGAATTAGAGAAACAAAGAAAAACAACTGGGAAAGTTCGAGCTATTATTTTAAAGGCTCGTCAACAAGGCATAAGCACTTATTGTGCTGCTAGAGTATTTTGGAAAACTTATTTTTCTCCCTATACTCGATCTGTCGTTATGGCACATGACAGTGCAACTTCAGATGCTCTATTTAACATGAGTCGAAATATTATAGATAATATGGAAGAACCCCCATTACTACAAAAATCAAACGCAAAGGAGATACTTTTTGAGCATAATAAAAGTGGTTACAGACTATATACAGCAGGTTCGAAGGAAGCAGGTAGAGGAACAACTCCGACTATCGCCCACTTATCCGAGGTCGCCTTTTGGCAATTCGATGAACAAATTCTGGCTGGACTCTTCCAGGGAATTAGTCAGGAGAACGAAACAGAAGTTATATTAGAAAGTACTGCTAATGGTGCTAGTGGAGAATTCTATAGACTCTTTCAGGGTGCTGTCAAAGGAGAAAATGAGTATCTACCAATATTTTTACCTTGGTATATTACTCCTGAATACACTAGAGATTGTCCTGAAGGAATAGAATTAACAGAAGAAGAAGAACTTTTAGCTGAAGAATTTGAATTAAATAAAGATCAATTATACTGGAGAAGGCTTAAACTAGCCGAGTCAGGAGATAAAAAGTTTATACAAGAATACCCTAGCAGTGCAGAAGAAGCTTTTCTTGTAACTGGTAATAGTGTGTTTGATCAAGGAATTGTAAACGAATACGAAATACAAGTACCTCAATACTTAAGACGATATGATGAAGAAAGTAGTTACTTTGAAGATAATAAAAATGGTCATCTTGAAATTTGGAAAGCTCCAAGTTTTGAAGATAGATTTATAATCGGTGCTGACGTAGCTCTCGGAGTAGGTCAAGATTATTCAGCAGCAGTAATACTTAATAAGGAGAGAGAAGTCTGTGCATTATTCAGAGATAATTTTATTGACCCTAGTGTCTTTGGTGATATTTTATTTTATCTTGGGAGGTACTTTAATAATGCTTTACTCGCAGTAGAAAGTAACAGTCTTGGTGTAGCAACTTTAAATAGACTCAAGCAAATGAACTATGTTAACCTTTACTATCAAACAAAGGCTGCTACACTATTAAATGAAGAAGGAACTAAGCCTGGATTCAGAACTACTGTCTCTACAAAACCTATGATAATAGGAAATCTTAAGAGAGCAATAGAAGAATATGATTTGGGTATTTGGTCGGAAACAATAATACAGGAGTTAAAAACATATGTCTCTGCTGAGAACGGCTCTACAATGGCTCTTAGTGGTAATTTTGACGATACTGTTATTGCCTTAGCAATAGCATTAGAAGCATATAGAACACATCAACATAGATTATCTGATGACATCGTGTCATGGAGAGATAAAATAGGAACTATACAGGAGGATAATACAAAATGGCTGTAAGTGAAAAATCTTTGGCTAATCTTAAAACAATAGATTCTCCAGATATGGCAAATGAGTATCGTGAAAGAGGATTAGCAACGAGAAAAAGAAATAAAGAAAAAAGAGAAATGGCTAAAGATGCTATCAAAGCTATGAAAGAAATGGGTGATGAAGCTCCTACTGCCATAGAAGCTCTTAAATACGTATTGACTCAAGCTATGGAAACTAATGATACAGAACAAATAATAAAGGTGTCAAGTATACTTGCAGAATATCAAGCACCTAAATTGTCGAGACAAGATGTTACACAGACAAATATAAATGCAGAAGATTTAACAGATGAAGAATTAGAGAAAGAGCTAGAAGGCTTAACTTTAAACTAGTTCTACCATTGTCCTCACCTTGTCTGGGCTGCAAGGGGTAGGCAAAGCCCACTTATAAGGAGGATAAAAAATGAGAAAACAATTAATAAACGCAGTAAGAACACATGCCGAAGGTCATATGGCTAAGCATATAGCTAATATAGAAGTCTATTTAAATAACCCTGTGGGTATCGGTGAGCACAATCAGATAGTTGAGGCTATCGAAGAGCAATTAGATGAAATCGCAAAATACAACGATCAAATAGAAATTTTAGAAAATTTTTTCCATGAGGATACACGAGAATGATTATATCACCTTGCATAAAAGTTTGTAAATTAAAAAACGGAATTTGTGTTGGGTGTAAAAGAACTATTCAGGAGATTAAAGATGCCTATGCAGAAGTCCTTAGAAAAGGGGTCAAAGTATAATGAATATGACGAAGATGGGGATGGCATAGTAACAGACGAAGAACTCTCTCATGTTAAACAAATTAAAGAAACAGAGACAGCATTGAGAAAACAATTAGCACAACTTAGAATGGCTAGATACACATTAATAGCCATGGGTGTATTTACAGCAGCAATGTTTTTTATACCAATAGAAAGGGTAGAAGCATTAGCAGATTTAAGTAATTTATTTTATATAAGTGGAGCAGGCATTGTAGGTGCTTATATGGGTACAACAGCTTGGATGAATAATGCAAACAAAAAAAGGTAGAAAGAAGTGTATAGATAAGCTTCAAAAAGTAAAAATAATTCCTTTAAAAAAGAAAAAACCTGTTTATTTAGATAAAGGTACAATGAAAGGTCAGACAGTCGGTGGTGGTTATAAAAGATCAGTTAACGAAGGTGCTGGTATGACTGCTAAAGGTGTTGCTAAATATCGTAGAGATAATCCAGGAAGTAAACTTAAAACAGCAGTTACAGGTAAAGTAAAGCCTGGAAGTAAAGCTGCAAAGAGAAGAAAGTCATTTTGTGCTAGGTCAAGAGGATGGACAGGACCAAGAGGAAAGGCAGCGAGAAGAAGATGGAAATGTTAAAAGGACCATTAGCTGATGGATTTTATGAAGATCCTATTTTATTAAATGAAATTAATAAACAAATGGCTAAAAAAATTAAAGAAGCCGAAAGAAAAGGAGTTAAAGTAACTCATAATTATGGTGAAGATTATTTCAGTAGAGAAGCATATCCGTATGGTTATATTGATGCATTTAATAAAATAAATAAACTTAAAGCTCCAATACCCCCAGGAGGAGGTTCAGCTGATGTTAGAAGTGTAGATGCTCCAAGAACACCAAGTTTACTTAATAATTTTATTTTAAGTGAAGAGTTAAATCATAATTTATTTGCTAATACTGTACCTCCATTAAGCGATAATATGAGTATACTTGAAGAAGAAAATATAGCTAAAAATAAAGCAATATCTGATATTGGTGGTTATTTATATCCTGAATTAAAGAGAACAATAGATGCTACTAGAGATAGTTATAAAGATATGATAAAAAATCCTTTAGCTCCTTATTCAGGTACAATAAATATATATCCAGATTATTTTATGGATAATACATAAACCCAGGAGTGGTAAATGAGTAGATACATTCAACAAAAACCTGTTTTACCAGTTAAGAAAAAAGAAACTAGAAAAATAGAAATATCTAAACCTAATAGTTATAATCAAAAGGTTATGGAATCAGCTAAACCTATTTATACTGGAAGGGGGAAGATATGAAAGGTTATAAAGAACCTGTAACAGATGAAGAACTTATAAATCAAATTGAAGCTGGAATACAATCAAGCAGTGGAGATTGGTTAAATAGTTCTGATCTTAGCAGAGAAAGATTAAAAAGTACTTATGAATATGCTGGTCTTGCAATGGACCACTTATCTCCTCAAGGTGTTAGTACGATTGTTGATACAAGCACTACAGAAGTTGTTGAAGCTTATACAGCAGTATTAACAGATTTATTTTTAAATAATTCAAAAATCGCAAGATTTGTACCATATGATGATAGCCCAGCAGCTTATCAATCAGCAAAAGATGCAGGTAACTTAGTTAATTACTGTATATTTAAAAAGAATAAAGGTTGGGAAATACTCCAACAATGGATGAAAGCATCTTTATTATGGAAAAATAGTGTTATAAGATGGGATTATATTTCAGATATCGACTATATAATTGAAGAGTTTGAATTAATTGATGAAGCTAAGTTAGATGAAATTCTTGCTAATGAAAATTATGAAGTCGTAGGCGAATTAGAACTGAATACTGATAATACTACAATAAATATTTCTTATAAAAACGTTAGGTTAAGAAAGAAAATAGATAAAAGTAGAATTAAATTAGAGTTAATCCCACCAGAATCTTTTAGAATTAGTAATGAAGCTACTGAAATTGAGAATGCAAATTTTGTTGGTATTCAAACAGAAATGACTCGTTCAGAAATAAGACAATATTATCCTGAATGGGGAGAAAATATTACTGAAGAAGAGTGGGATTCATTAACTAATAATTATGAATGGATGGGAAGTGGTCAATATAGTCAAGATGTTGCTGCTCGTAAAGAAATAACAGGTCAAAGATATTGGCAAGGTTATAAAGGTAAAGATGGCTATGATCTAGAAGCTAATCAAGAAGTTACTCTTACAGAATCTTGGTTAAGAATTGATAGAGATGGTGATGGCATTGCAGAGTTAAAGCATATTATTACTGTAGGTAATTATATATTGCATGAAGAAGATGCTAGTCAAATACCTCTAGCAAGTATTGTACCTATAGATATACCACATGAATTTTTTGGTTTATCAATGGCAGACTTTACTAGGAGTAGCACATTAGCAAGTACAGCTATACTTAGAGGTTTTGTAGAAAATACTTATCTTACTAATTATAGTCCTAAACTTGCAGATCCTAATGTAGTTGATTTTAGTGCTTTACAAAATATGAAGCCTAAACAAATTATTCCTACTAATGGAAATCCTGCAGCTGCAGTAGCAGCTCTTGCACCTGAAACAGTATCTACAGGTACAGTTCCATTATTAGAGCATTTACAACTTATTAAAGAACAAGCTACAGGAATGTCTAAAGCTGCCCAAGGTCTTAATGATACTTTATATGTGTCTGGAAATAGTGAGCAAAAGCTTAGTGCAGTTCAATCTGCAGCACAAAAACGTATACAGCATATAGCTAGACGTTTTGCTGAGACAGGATTTAAATGTTTAATTGCAGGCATTTATCAAACTATGATTTCAAATATGAAAGGAACTCAAAGTATTTATTATGATGGCATGTATAAGACTATTAATATGTCTAATTTACCAGATAAAATGGATGTTGAAATATATTTAGATATAGGTGAAAATTCTAATAGTAATAGAATACAAAAATTATCTAAAGTAGGTGGGGAGATTTTACCAAGTCTTAATAAACAAGGTCAAAGTATGGTGATTAAACCCACTGCACCAGCATTATTAGCTACTCAATTAATAGAAGCTATGCAATTAGATAGTAATGATTATCTTCAAGATTATTCTAATGAAGAATTTAAAGAAAGAGCTAAAAAGGCATTAAAAAAACAATCAGATAATAAAGAGCTTGAAGAACAATTAAAACAAAAGAAAGCAATGGCTGATGTTCAATTAGCAGAAGCTAACGTAGATTTTACAAATGCTCAAAGTAAAAATACAATGGATGATAATGCTAAACAACTAGCAGTATCAATCGATAAGCATTTTCAGGAATGGGCTGATTTAACTATTAAAGCAGCAAAAGAAGGTACAGAATTACCTCCTCATCCTGAATACGGAGAAATAATTATGATGGCTAGAGAGCTTATTAATCCTCAGCCACAACAACAACCTATGGAGGTAAATGATGGCAACAGTAACATTAACTAATGCTGGAGTTGGAGGTACACAATCAGGTACAGTAACAACAGCTGGTGGATCTGGTGGAGGAATCATTATAGTAACTAATAATAGTGATGCAGCAATTACATTTGATGTAGCAACTGCTGGTACTACAGTTCAATCAGGTCTATCATTACAAGCTAAATCTTATAAAATAGTAACAGGTCTTAATAATGGTGCTCAAACATTAGTAAACCTAAAAACTACACACGGAACTGCAGCACAAAATGCTGAAGTAATATACAATACACTAGTAACTTAATAACAACAACAGGTGCTAATACTAAGATGCCTTATGGATCTAGTATGATGCCCACCTCGCTTAATAAAGGAGAAACACATGAATATGTTTTTAAATAATAGCCCAATACCTTATACAATCGGATTTGATAAAGTCTTTGATCAGTTAGATGAATTTATTAATCATAGTAAAAAATTACCTTCTTATCCACCTTATAATATAAAACAAGAAGGAAATAACTTTACTATTGAAATGGCACTAGCTGGTTTTTCTAAAGATGATATTGAAGTAACTACTGTAGAAGATATAGTAACAATTTCTTCTAATAAAGAAAGTTCTAAAAAAGATGAGGTATACAGAGGTATATCTAATAGAAAATTTACTCGTAATTTTTCTATGGCAGACGATATAGAAGTTAAATCTGCTGAATTAAAAGATGGATTATTAACTATTAAATTAGAAAGAATAATTCCTGAAGATAAAAAACCAAGGAAAATAAAAATTGGATAAATATAAACCGATAGCCGAGAAGAGGCTAGGAAATAAAAAATCTCATGGTCATCATAAGATTCATCCAGAAGAATTAGCAAGACGAGCACATGTTAAAGGTCATTTTGCTTCAAAAGAAAGAGATGAATTTTTTGATGAAGTATATGGTGAGGTTCTTGTAGACTATTTTTTAGAATGGTTAAAAACAGAACCTCATGAAACAAAGTCTAGAGAATTTCTCTATAGTTCTGCTATGGCATTAGGAAGTGTCAAAGAAAAAATGGTGAACTTTGAGACATATGGTAAGAATGTACCACATTTACAGGAGGACAATGATGTATCAAATTGATTACGAAAAAATAATAAGTAATTATGAAACAGTTATTAATACCTTAGAATATGATTCAATGCGTAGTGGAGGTAAAGCTAAACTTAATGTTCAACCTTTATCAGCTATGTATGAAATGAAAGAAAGGTATATGAAAATGATTTCGAAACCAAAACCAACACCTACTAAGGAGGTTAAGTAATGGATAAGAATACCGAAGCACAAGTAGACTCTACCCAACTGGATGATTCTGCTGCAACGGATAGTCGAACTGAAGAACAAATGCTGGCTGACATTGTTCGTAATTCTGCATTTACAGATAACGAAGAATCTCTACCCTCTGAGCAAATACCTGAAGGCGACACAGATGAAACTACTGAAGAAGACCCAGAAGTAGAAGAGTCTGAAGAAGAAATTGAAGAAGAAGTTGAATCCGAAGATGAAGAAACGGAAGCAGAAGATGAAGATGAAGAATCCTCTACCGAAGAAGCTGATGTTTATAGTCAAGAAGAATTAGACTTAGATGCACAAGTTGTTGTCAAAATAGATGGCAAAGAAACTTCAGTATCTTTTAGTGATCTTATAAAAGGTTACTCTACTGAACAATCTCTTTCAAATAAGGGTCGAGAACTTGGTGATGCAAGAAAGCAATTAGAAGAAGAATACCAAGCCAAAGTTAAAGAAATTAACGATCTTGGAAAAGCTTCTGCTTCTATCTTATATAAAGATGAAGAAAACTTTGCAAAAGCTTACCATGACTTAGAGGCAAAAATTGAGAAAGCAAGAGAAGTAGGCGATACTTATGAAGTCAATGATCTTAAAGATAAAAGAGAACAGGCTCAAAAACAATATTGGACTGCTAGAAATAACAGAGAAAATATTGTTAAAAATTTAAATAAAGCCCAAGAAGAAGAATCTCAAAAAGAATGGCAATCTCAATTAGATAATTTTGCTAAAGTCATACCTACTTTAATTCCAGGTTTTAATGATAAAATAGCTAAAGATATAAGAGAATTTGCTTTATCTGAAGGGATAAAGTCAGAAGTCTTAGATACTGTAATAGATCCACAAATAGTTAAATTTGTAAATGATTATAGAAAACTTAAACAAGGTGTAACAAAAGGAACTGCTAAAAGAAAAACAGTAGCTACTCGAAAAGCACCTGTTAAAAAAGCTAAAACTAAAAATCAAAAAGAAGTAGATAGAGCTACAAAGATAAGAGATAGAGCATTTGCAGAAGATGCTTCTGATGAAGATCAAATGGCATTTCTTCGAGGATATGCAGAGCAATCACTGGGTAATGTTTAAATAATATTTAACTCGGAGGTTAAAAATGGCTAATACACTTGGTGTAAGAGGTACTGGTGGACCAGCAGGTCCAGCTAGAGGTACTGGCAAAGATGTTTCTCAAAGAGAAGATCTTGCAAATTTTATTACAATGATAACAAGGGATGAAACCCCTTTTATCGCTTCAATTCAAAAAGCAAAAGCAACTGCTATTTATCACGAATGGCAGACAGATGAATTAGAAGTTCCAGGAAATTCAAGAATCGGTGAAGGTACTGATTATATTGCTCCAACTGATGATGGAAGTGGTGGTACAGGTGCTACACCTGCTACTGGTGCATTCTTCGCAAGAACTGGTCCTCATAGAACCAGACTAGGAAACTATACACAGATTAATGGTAAAACTATTGCTGTGTCAGGAACTAGAAGAGCAGTAGATCAAGCTGGTGTTGCAGATGAATATGCTTATCAGCTTAAGAAAAGAGGTACAGAATTAAAGAGAGATCTTGAATTTGATATGATTCATTCATATAATGTATCTAACGCAGTAGGAACTCAAAATGCAAATGCAAGATCTGCTGGTGGATATCAATCTTTTATTAATAGTACAGCAACTTGTAATTATGTAGGTCAATTTGAAGCACCTTCACAGGCAACTACTGGTGCTGGCACAGATAATAATGGTACTGCAATTCCAAGAGCATCTGTAAATGCTTCATCTTCATCTGCTCCAACTAGAGGTTCTTTATCATTAACTGAAATTGATTCTGTTATGCAGAAGATATATGAAGAAGGTGGAAAAGCTTCTAAAATTATGTTATCACCAAAATTAAGAAGAGACTTCTCTGATTTAATGGTAAGTGATACTGGCGTAAAGAGAGAGTTAGGAACTTCAGGTCAACTAAGACAATCAGTAGACGTTTATATGTCTGACTTTGGTGATCTTATGGTTATGCCTAATTATATTATGGGTCTAAGTAATGTATTCGATAATATGTTAGGTGATGGTCATGCATCTACTAAATTTACTAGTGGTGGAAGACCTGATATGGCTAATTTTGCTGCATTGATCTATGATCCACAGTGGTTCGCTACTGCGTATCTAAGACCTTTAAAAGAGGTTGATGTAGGTCAAAAAGGTGATTCAACAATCGGAATGATGGTTGAAGAATGTACTCTTGAAGTACGTAATCCAAAAGGATGTGGAGCAATCTACGGACTTAATTAACCTATATGGAGAGGCTTCGGTCTCTCCATTTTTTTTATTAGGAGTGATAAATGGGAAGGGTTGAAACTAGAAAGAAACAGAAAAAAATGTTTTCTGAAAGAAAAAATAAAGGTAATTTTTTTACTAATTTATTTAGAAAAAAGCCTGGAGGAGAAGCTTCAGGTACTGAAACTAAAAAAGTAAAAAAGCCTGGAGCTATGCCAACTAAAAAGCCAAATATAGCTAAGCTTAAGTATGGTATGGGTCAAGTTGATTCTTTATCTAAAGCTAAAGTAAAGCAAGGTCCACCAAAACCTTCATCTTCAACTAAAACTAAAAAGAAAGTTTCTATGGTAGATGACTTTAAAAAGGCAGTTACAGAAACTAAAAGAAATTTTGGTTCAAATCGAATGAAAAGTGCAAATGAAAGTAAATTAGATTCTAAAGGTAATTATAAAGGAACAAATATTAAGCCTACTAAATTACAATCAGATAGAATGAAAAAGCCAAAGAAAAATACAATGACTAAAGCTACTGGTCCTGAAATGATGCAACCAAAGAAAGATGATGGTAAAGCACCTATGTATGAATCTAGTGGTACTAAAGGTAAAGTTAAAAAACAAAAGCCAGTGTTAAAAGTGCAAATGCAAGATGCTAAAGCAATGATAAAAGGTATTAAGAAAGGTTCAAAATTTCCACAATACAAAATGGGTGGTGGCAAAATGACTAAATATGCTGCTAAAGGCATGAAAATGGCTAAATACTACGCTGGTGGTGGTGTAGTATTTACAGGGAGATAAAAATGACAGACTTAATGGTAATAAGAACTGCTAATGGTAATATTTACCCAGCAAATGATTCTGTATTTAGAATTGCAGCAGTAACTACTGGTGGCTATAAGTTAACTCATTTTACAGTTCCAGGCACTGCAGTAGCTAGTAATGCTAACCCTGCAGCTGCTGGTGCTGGTGATGAACTAGGCTATATAGGTAAATCAGGTAGATTTGTAGCTATTACAGAACCAGCAACTTAATAGGAGAATGAGGGCATGGCTCGTCAAAATGAATTTCGATTTCAAAGTGCAACTGTAAATCCTAAAGAAAGCATGAAAGCTGGATTTGATTTACAGTCTGCTGAATGGGGAGTTGAACAAGATATACAACAATATAAAGATCAAGTTAAATTAGAACGAGATAAAGAACAATATTTTGGTAGAACTAATAAAGGTTATCGTAAAATGGCAACTATACCTGATATTGTAGCAGTAGAGATACTTCAAAAACATCATCTTGATTTACACGATCCACTCTTTATGAGTGATAAAAATAATCTTAAAAAATTAAAAACAATACTAATGATGGAGTACCCTGATTTATTAATAAATACCTAGGAGTTAGATATGGCATTAACATATACACAACTCGTTACACTAGTTAGGAATTGGTGTAATAGAGATTCAGAAGTAGTAAGCGATGCAATAATTCAAGATTCCTTAAAATATGCTGCTGATAAAGCTTACAGAACACTTCGTATACCTCCTTTAGAGCATGTAGTAACTTATGAAAGTACAAATTTAGAATCAGCAACATCACAAGGTCAAAATGGTCTTACTATTACAGAATTAAAATTACCCTCTGATTTAATAGAATTTATACAAATAAAAGAATTAGATAGTGATGGAAAAGCAATTAGAGTATTTAATGAAAAATTAGATATAAGAACTTTTAATGATGTTAATGCAGAAAAATATTCTAATATGAATTACTGGTCAAGACAAAGAGATGTTCTTATGTTAACTCCAGGATTTAATAGTAGTGGTAATGCTAATACTATAGAATTACTTTATTATCGAAGATTACCAGCATTAAATGCAACGTATGCAGTTACACCATTAAATTATGCTGCTGGATTTCTAACAACATCAGGTGGAACTACAGCATTATTTTTTGTTAATGGTAATACAACAACAGCATATGCAACTCAAGCTGAAGCTACAACAGCAGCTGGAGGTAATCAAGGTAATACAAATACAGCAAATTATATAGGAACACTCGTTCCAAATTGGCTTAGAGATCAAAATGAAAGAATATTATTATTTGGTGCTCTTACAGAAATATTTTCTTTTATACAAGAAGATGAACAATCTCAAAAATATGCAAGCATGTTTTTTAGAGAGATAACTGAATTAAATGATGAAGACGGAAAGAGGAATGCGTCAGGTGGAAACCTTCAAATAAATTTTAATGGAAGAGGTCTGATATGACAACTGCAGCAAGTCCTAAACAAATTACAGGTTTAACAAATGAAACTTCTGATGGTGGCTTATTCGGTGAAGTAGCAGTAAACGGAATTTCAAATTTAATAGCAGCAGATGTAACAGCAGCTCAAACAGCAGCAACTAATGCAGCAGCAAGTGCAGCTAGTGCTGCAACTAGTTTTGATAACTTTGATGATAGATATCTTGGACAAAAAGCATCTGATCCATCTCAAGATAATGATAACAATTCTTTATTAACTGGAGCATTATATTTTAATACTAGTAGTAATACATTAAAAGTTTATAGTGGTTCAGCATGGCAAGCAACAACACCTACTAGTTCTGAACAAACTAATATAAATGCATTAGCACAAAGTGCAGTAATTACAGACATGGATTTACTTGCAACTAGTTCTAATATAACTAATATGGACACACTAGGTGCTTCAGGTGTAGTAGGAAATATTGCTACAGTTGCTGGAGTAGCTAGTAATGTAACTACAGTTGCAGGAATTAGCAGTAATGTAACATCAGTTGCTAATAATGCTACTAATATAAATGCTGTTCAAAGTAATGCTACCAACATAAATACAGTTGCTGGAAATAATACAAATATAAGTACAGTAGCAGGCATAGATAGTAATATAACAACTGTAGCTGGTGTAGCTAGTAATGTAACAACTGTTGCTGGAATAAGC
>Ga0160422_10001273_pt1 | contig 15826 bp, 18 predicted proteins | sample Fk160mmetaG_FD_108192 | JGI IMG/M metagenome (GOLD analysis project Ga0160422, IMG submission 108192) | Marine microbial communities from the Central Pacific Ocean - Fk160115 60m metaG | ecosystem: Environmental > Aquatic > Marine > Oceanic > Photic zone | place: The Central Pacific Ocean... | reverse complement strand
GGCCTCAGGTCAGGGCTCCGGTGTGCTTTGTGGGGTTGAGGACTTTACCGGACGGAAGGCGGGTGCTGCGCCCCCGGCGTGGAATGGATTGTATGCGACCGGCGGTAGCAACTCTCCCGAGACCCAGGCGTACCGAACGCTGTTGGTGGGCGGCTGGCACAAGGGGTTTGAGTACACTTTTGATAGCCAAGATGCTTGGCTTGAGGTCACCCGGGGTGCCCAAGATGAGTTTGCTGGACGTTTCGCGACCCAATGGTGGTCGGGTGACTTCGACGCAGAGATGTGCGAGAAGGAGTCCGCTTCAGGCGAAGACGAGGCGGAATAGACGCTGCAGGGGTCCGTTACCGTCCAGCCCATACTTGGCAGCCACTCGACGCAAACTGTGCTGGGTCGTGGCCCGTTACGACGCAGCCCACCGCGGCGGTCCGGGCGATGTCGCTGAACAAGTCGATCTTCCAAGTGAGTTCGCTATTTGTGTTTAGCTCTGTGCTGCCATCTGCGCTGTCCGAACAGGGAAACTGACTGGAGACGTCTTCGTAGTAATAGCCGTCGACCAGCAACAGGTCTCGGGTATAAATCTCACCCCCAGAGGCTGACGAACCGCCAATCGTGAGCGTATGAAACTCTGGAGGACTGGGCAGTCCAGTTACGGAGTTGATGACCTCAAACGATGCGCTCTCTGTTGGAGTGGCGGTGGATACGGTGTACGTCCAGTTACCGAGAGAGCATTCGATTTCGATGCTCTCAAGGAACTGGTCGGCATCGGCGTCGGCATCGGCGTCGGCATCGGCGTCGGCGTCGGCATCGGCGTCGGCGTCAGCATCGGCGTCGGCGTCGGCGTCGGCGTCATTGGAACTCAGCCCTGTGTCATCAGCCACGGCGCCCGCGCCCCCCGGATCCGGAACGCAGTCGCCGTTCAGCGCGAGGTACTCATCACCAGCACAGTCACCGTCTGTGACGGTGAGACAGCCATTGAGTGCCAGAACGGTGAGCAGCATGCATCCTCCTCCTCCAACTATACCTGTTGAGATTGGGACCGTGTGATTAGACGGCATTTAGAGGGATATACCAAGCGCTGAGACCGCGCTGTTCGAGCTCGATCGCGGCTCCCCGGGCAGTGCTCTGGTCGGTGAACAGGGCGACAACCGAACCGCCACCACCTGCTCCTGAAAACTTTGCTCCGAGGCTATTTTTCGCGTTCATGAAGTCAATGATTTCTTTTAGTGTTGGCGCATATAGGGGCGGTAGGTTGGCTGCGAGATTGACGTCATAGATTCGCTGGACGTCATTCATGGACCGGCCGAGAGCAGGCGCATCTCCCATTTGGAGCGCGCGCGCGCCGCGTTCGGATGCGGCGCCAAATTCTGCTATTGCTTCACGAACGGCATCGCCCTGATGGTCACCGATTGGGGTCCGATACGCTTGGTTTAGTGTCTGTAAGATCAACGAGGTGTTGCGCGGTGACTCCGCTACGGCGACCACCAAATGAAAGGTTCCGATTGGGTTCACGGGTGTTGTTCGAAGCAGCGCACCGCTTGGGTCCCAGTGCAACATCAGCGGGCGGGCTGCGGCACAAGCCACTGGGTCGAGGCGCCCGCAGGCGACGCCGAGGTGGCGATGCTCAATTTGGTATGCCGCCTCGGCCAGCTCAAGAGACGTCATCTCGTGCCCAGACAGGCGCGTCCACGCATCAGTCACGCTCAAAGTAAACGCTGCGGACGACGATAAGCCTCGTCCCGATGGCAGGTCCGAGCGGATCCAGACCTCGGCTGGCACCAAGTTGAGTCCCAGTTCGATAAGGTGATCGATAATCGCTGGGATGAATCGCAACGGGCCAGCGGTTGAAGTGCCTCTTTCGATGCAGAAATGATGTTCGAGCAGCTGGCCATCGAGGTCGCTGCGTACAAGGACGCCCTCTCTGGCAGATTCCGCCTCAACCTCGATGCCCATGGGTGTTGGGGCCGTCAGGCTCGCTCCGCCTGCCCAGTCACAGTGTTCTCCCAGCAGGCCAATTCGACCGGGGTACCAAACCCGAGTAGACGCCATTGATCAGTAACAGTCTCGGCGGTCCCAGTCCGCGGACCGAATTTTACAGCCTTGCTCTTTCTTTTGGTCGGCTTCCCAGTGGTCATTGTAGCAGTCTTCGATACTGCTCCACCCCTCGTCTTCGAAGCTGACCTCCCAACTGTATCCGCACTCGTCAAGCCAGGTTTCGATGCGTTGGCACATATGAACGCAGTCCCGCTTACAGCCGGCCAACATGGCGATCGCGAGAAGGGCGTGTTTCATCGAGTGGTCCTCACACCTCGTCGGCTCCTCGTCAACCGTTCGTCCGGCGCTTCTTTCGCATGATTAAACGATGGTCACGTCGCTCTTGGGCTTCATGTGCCCGCGTTCGCGCTGCTTCGTCATCGCCAGGGTCGAATCGGGGAACCGCGCTGGGTCTCCCATCATCGTTAATGGCCACAAAGGTAGAATATGCGGTGCAACAGTGCACGGTGTCGCCCGTTCGTGGGTCTTCGGCTTCCACTCGTACGCCCACCTCCATCGATGAGCCCCAAGCTTGGTTTACGCGAGATTTCAAAACCACCACCATTCCACGACGAACCGGGCTCACGAAGTGAATCTCGTCAATGCTGGCAGTGACAACGGCCTTGCGTGCAAAGCGCTGAGCTGAAACCGCTGCACAAATGTCGATCCACGCAGCCATTTGGCCACCGAATACGGTGCCGTGATTGTTGGTGTGACTTGGGAGGACGATCTGGGTCATCTCCACGTCGGTCTCTGCAAAGGTTCGCTCGATGTTGCTCACCATTGTTGTTCTCCATTGATCACTTCGTAGACCAGTCCATCGAACCAAGCGGTCCCTGACAATGAGCACATCAGCTCGATTCGAGCTTCAGTCGCATTGGCGGGGGTGAGGTGCTCGATGGCCAACAGCTCCCAAGCGTGTGAGCCCAGGCGACCTTGCGCCACCACCGGATTCGCAACCGGCATCCCCGCATTGAGAAAGGTGATTTGAACTTTAAAGTCCGCGCGTGACTGTTGGAATTCAACGCGTACATTGTCGGTCTTGTGCTGGACACGGAGGCGCGTGAGCACGCCGGGTTGGACTGCGACCTCTTGCACGACATTCTGGAATACCCGTGTGCGCTCGGTGGCGTAAAACCGCACACTGTTGTTTCCGTCGATGGCGGTCCGTTCGTCGAGCATGACCTCTTGAACAGGCGAGACCGCTCCCAACACACGACCGCGCTCCAAGCGCCAACCATCCGCCAGCGAATAGGGATTTTCAAATGAACTGTCGCGGATCGAAATCGCACTGCCCACGCCATGCCCGACGCGTGAAGGTCGAGCCCCGAAGTGCCGGGTTAGGGCATCGCGGGCCGCTTCCTCCCGTTTCGGCGTTGCGGGCGGGACCAGCTGGACCTCGTACGTGGCTGTTTTTTTGCGCTTGATTTGGTACGAGACTTCCAAACTGTAGGTGCGCCCGTCTTGGGGTCCAATCTTTACCCCGCGTAGTTTTTCGTGGTCGACCCCAAACGCATCGGACAGCGACTGCAATGCTGCTTTTTCTCTCTGTGACAACATGCGAAGGGGGCGGATGAGGGTTCCGCCGGTTCGCATCTTGTGTAGCTCAGCGCCGGTCAGCGAGAACAGGTAGTTGAGTGCCAAGCGCAGGTCGCCGGGGATGAAGTGCTGAACCAATACCGGGTGGGTCGCGGCGAGGGCGAAGAGTTCGGCATCGTTGAATTCTCGCGCAGCAAGGAGTTGATTAATTCGGTCCGACGGCGCCACGTCGCTCATGCTCACCACCCTGTCGGCTCGCGCCTGCTCGACCTCAGTGGGGAACGACACCGCGAAAGCGGAGCGGCCGCCGGTCAGCAAGAGAACCATGGCGCACAACAGGTGAAACGTCGTGCGCATTCGGGAGATCTGATCGGTCATGGTGTGCTCTGGGGTCGCTGACCGGCGGTGCCCCTGCTGAAAAGACGCGCGGGCCGGTCGGTATATTCCCGCTATTCGATCAAGCGTAGGTGATGCACTGTTGAAGGGTGCGGGTCAATTTCGGGAAGTTCAGGCTCAATCGGAATCAGAGTGATCTGGTCGAAAGCTTCCCACGGAATCGTTGTTGTGTAGAGTGCATCAAAGCTCAGGCTGAGGACCACGGCCTCTGGAAGAAATCTGGGGTCATTGTGGTGATGGTATGCAGCATCCAGCTTGATGGGGAGCAGATCTGGGAACTGGTCGAGGGTCGATTGTGGGACGCCCGATTCATCGAGGCGGTCCGTGTGCAGCACGACGTGAATGTCACACCCCAAGGCAAACCCTAGCCGTAGGATTTGCTCGGCATGATTTCCATACGGGTCGAGAACTGGGATTTTATTGGCGGATTTTGAGCTCGCCAAGGGTTCGAGGCTTGGTGTTTCTGGGGCCCCATCGAGCGCTTCTGAATCCAAGAGTGAAAGGTCGTCGGGCCCGAGGTTTAGGGCACCGGCAATGGCGACCAGCATGTCGACGGTTAGCGTCTCCGCGCCGGAGAGGACGTGCTTTAGCTCGCCTCGCGGCACGCCGGCCTCATTGGCCAAGGCGGCTGTGTTCAGTCCGCGTTCGGCCGCGGTCGTTCGGATGAAGCGGATGAGTTGTTCGCTGGGGGTCATGGGGGTGCCGTATCACGTTCGGTGAGGTTCGCAGCGCGATTATTCGGGTGAGGGGCCGCCGGCCGATGGTGCATCAGGAAGTTCCGCCTCGATTGCTTCGTCGTCGGTCGCGGATTCGGTTGGCTCAGTCGCTTCGAAATCCTCGTTGTTTACCGCCTCTCCTTCGCTGCCTTGGTCGTTGGATAGCGCACCAAAACGAAGCATGAACTTTGGGTCCCGCGTGGAGGGTGGGTGTTTGTGATTGGGAAATGCAAGGGCCTTTGCCATGGCTTATCCTTCGCCGTCATCGAGGTTGAGGTCGTCAATGATGCCGTCGATGTCAAAAGGTGAGTCCGTATCGGACGGTAACGGGCTCCCGCGTTGTTCGCCGTCGCGTTGTTCCGATCCCGACGAATCGTCGATGGTCGGTCCGGGTTCGCGAACCCGACCAGCCAGTCCGTCTTCGTCGCGCACTGGCTCAGCATCGATACTGTTACCATTGCCTCCGGGAGACATCGCGTCACCTGTTTCCACAGCACCGGATGTCGAATCTGCTGGCGAGCCGGCAGTTGAAGTTTCAGGTCCACTGGGGGGTTCACCCGTTTCTGCAGCAGCGGGACTGGGTTCAGAGTCCACTTCTGCTGGTTCTTCATCGGGCGATTCGGGAGCTGTGGTTTCGTCGCCACCGTCGCTCGAAACCTCGAGTCCATCGCTCCCGCCCGATGAGTCGCTGCCATCCGTATCGCCCTCTGAGCTGGCAGGGTCAGTCGTCCCAGAGGTGGGTGCAACCGAGTCCTCCGATACGGGGTCTATCGAGTCGCCAGATGCGGGTGTCGCCGCATCGAATGTTGGCGTCGAAGTGCCCGTCGTCGGACCGCCAGAAGGCTCAGCAGCCTCCGCTGTGGCTGCCGGTCCACCCGGTGCACTGGGGTCCAGCCCGTCCGGTTTCGGTTCGTGTCCGTCGATGCCAATGTCCACGGCTGAATCATCAGTTGCCGCACTGGGTTCTTCGGGTCGGAGCGCGTCACCCTCAGTTGGGCGCGGGGTCGGCTTCGCGGGGCTGCCGTCCGGTCCGCGAGGGTCGCTTGGCCCGCTTGAACCGCTTGATGAAGCTGTCGAATCTCCGCCGGGTGGTTTGGTTGAGGGTGGCGACGTGCTTCCGTCACCGGACCGAAACGCGGAACTGATGGCTTCCTCTGCCGCATCAAAGGCTGCGTCAACACCGCGTGCTGCAAGGCTTCCTGCGGCATCTCCGAGGGCTTCACCGACCCGGCCGCCAATCAAGTCAGAGACGGCGTCATCAACGGCGGAGTCAAGTGTTGAAGCGCTCTTCTCACGGAGTTCGTCCCATGCGTCTCCCTCCCGCCCTTGGCGTTCGCCTTCTGGTGCTGTTGGTGCATCGGTTTCACCTTCGACCTCGCTTCCTTCCGAGCCTTGGCTGCCTTCGGGAAGTCCAGACAACGCGTTCAAACCGAGCCCGCTGCCGAAGACCGGTGGGTGACTGTGGTGGGGCATCGCTAACGAAGACTTCGGGGTAGCCGCGGGGCTACCCGGATTGAGCTGAATGGCGGTTGCATTGAAGGACCCCTCAGCACCTCCATCGATGAGGGTGCTCGAACCCGATGCTACAGTCGTTGTGTTTCCTGACTCAATGTCGATCGACGCCTCTGCGTCGAGGCGAAAGTTCGCGCACCGTATGCTGATGGTTTGTCCCGCTTCAACGATGGTGTCCCCATCTGATTGGTGCGAGAGCACACGCTGACTGCTATCGAGAACACCGTGCATGCCAGCACTGGTCACATCGAGTCGGTTCGGAGCTTGGGCGCCAAAGCCAACCTTTTCAGATCCCTCCGTATCATCGAACACGACCATGTGATCGTTCCGAGACCAGAACACTCTCACGTTGTTGAGGCAATCATCATTTCGGTACGGTTCGGGAAGGTCTACGCCGTTGTAGACCGCACCGAGTATGTACGGTGTCATCGATCGGTACGCGAAACCCACCACGACCTCCGTCCCGATGTCGGGCAAGATGACCATCCCGCGGTTGCCACCCGCCATCGGTGTAAGCATCCGGCACCATGAACTGTGGGAGTTTCGACCACCCACAGTATCCGTGGTGAACTTCACCTTGATTCGATGCATCTTGCTCGGGTCGACATTGTCGATCACGATTGCGATGGTGGTGCTCACGAACACTGACGATCCCTCAGTTGATGTTCAACATGTCGGCCTTGATGACCATGTCTGAACCCCCATCTACTGAGGTGGAGACACCAGACTTCAGTACCGCAGTTTGTCCAGCTTGGATGTCGATGTCATTGGATGCCTCCAGGATGAAGTCTGTGCATTTGACTGAGAAGGTGTCTTCCGTCTCAAAGATCATGTCTTTGCCCGAATAAACGCCAAGTACACGATTTGCTGAATCCCAGATGACGCGGATTTCTTCATTGTGGAGGATAAGTTCGACTCGCTCTTCACCGGCGGTGTCATCGAAGGTGAGTCGGTGGCCTGACCGCGACTGGAACACGCGGAGGTTGTTTTCCTCGTCTTCGTTTGCGTATGGGGGAAGGTCGACCCCGTTGTAGACAGCGCCAAGCACGATCGCGTGCTGAAAGTCTCCGTGCAGAAAGGCCACGAGGACCTCGTCATCTTTCTCAGGAATTGTCATCCAGCCGCGTCGGGTTCCGGCCATGGGCATCATCAGGCGAGCCCAGAAGCTCTCTGGCATGTCTGGCAGTGAGGGAAACTTGACTTTGACTCTACCGAGTCGCTTCGGGTCGATGTTGTCAACGACCAGCGCCTCGACAAGCCCCGGCATTTGGCCGGAAACTGGGCGACCGTGGCGGTCAGTAAGCCTTGGCATGGATGTTCTCCCTCTGGCGGTTCATCCGCCAACCAATACAGTTTGTGCGCCGGTAATCACGCTTCCGGTACCACCACAGTGCGTCGTGGAGTCGCCAACGCGAACCACGGGGATATCGTTCACCGTGACAGACGTGCTGCCCTGCATTGTGACCCACGTATTTGGTCCGCAGCACCCCGAGTGCACTCCATTGTCGACACCCCGGGCTCGAAGCAGAGGTTGACCTTCCACAAATACGTTGGCTGAGCCGGTTTGTGCGGGACCTTCGACGCTGTGTGAGCAACAGGGGGCGCCGTGCGAATCAGACGGGTTCATCGAAATGTCGGTGCGACGCGCAGCAGCAGGCATAATTGTTCTCCGGACTGGGACAGCCTACACACCGCACGGTCAGGGTCAACGCGCGCGCGTTGCAAGACTGTTCAATTTCGGTAATACGGGGCTCCATGTTTTGGCTTCTGGCGTGCTCGGTTGGACCTTCGGGTCTTTCTCTTCCCCTTACTATGGAAGGTGACGGTGTCGTGGCTGTGGTGAAGCGCGAAGCCGGATGGCGTTCGGATGGTGTCCGAGTTGGGCTGTGGGGAGAGCGGTTTGGAACACGCGGCGAGACTCGCGCCGATGTCGTCGCGGATCCTGACGGGTCAGTCTGGTTGCACTTTCGGGTTGACACCGGTCTCGGAGAAGCGATCGCCGCGCTGCGCGTCGAAGGGAACGGAGCGGTCCTGCCGTTGGGGGCTCGTCCCGGAGAAGGCGAGTTGATGTTGAAAGGGGTTGAGTCCCTATCGGTTGACCGCCTGCAGTATGCAGCCGAGACGGCCGATCGAATCCGGGAAGAGCAGCGCCTGTGGCAGTCTGGGGCGTTTACGATTCACGCCGACTCAGGAGCCGTCGGTGAGATTCAGTTTCGCGGTGATGAGCCCCCGGTGGTAGGCGTGGCGGATGCGTGGTGGTTGACGCCTCGTCCGGTAGAAGCGGTCATGGAGGCGGATGGGGCCGATCTTGTAGTGACGTTCGATGTGGAACCAAGCTTCGAAGGGGAAAGTGCACAACTCCGGGTAAACGTACCCATGCGCACGGCGGTCGCGCCGCTCGGCGCGGTGCCTGTTCCAGAGGAGCGCCGATTTACCTTGGTGCCCGGTCGGCTGGATGACGAGAGCCGGACTCTGATGAACAAGTCGGCGGTCGAGGCCTCAAACCAGCTGGAGCAGCGCTATGTCGAGGACATGGGGCAACGCTTAGCAACCGCTTCGTTAACCGAATCCGGCGTGTGCAGCAGTTGGGAAACGTTAGAGCCAAAATGGGGTGTCATGTTTCCAGGCTACGAGGTAAGCATCGTGGCGGTCGAGTCAGGGTGTGCCGTCGAGCTTGAACCCGCGAGGGTTCAACATGGCCGCCGTTACCGAGGGACAATCAGTCAATGAAAGGTGTTCGTTTTAGTAAGGTCAGCAAGTCGTTTGGTGACGTGTCGGTACTCGATGGAATCGACCTCGAGGTGCAGGACGGAGAGTTTCTGGTTCTCGTGGGCCCCAGCGGGTGTGGCAAGAGCACGCTGCTGCGCTGTGTGGCTGGATTGGAGAACCCAACCTCTGGGCGTCTGTACATCGGCGATCGGGATGTCACCGATGTACAGCCGCGTGAACGCGACGTCGCGATGGTGTTTCAGTCCTATGCGCTGTACCCGCACATGACGGTCGCCGAGAATATGGGCTTTGCCCTTCGGATTCAAAACCGGGATCAATCTGAAATCGATCAGGCCGTGAATGAAGCCGCCGACATGCTCGGGCTTCAAGCCCTCTTGCACCGTATGCCAAAGGAACTCAGCGGTGGACAGCGGCAGCGTGTGGCGATGGGTCGTGCGGTCGTCCGTAGACCAAAAGTGTTCTTGTTTGACGAACCGCTCTCCAATCTTGACGCGGCACTTCGGAGTCAGCTGCGTGTGGAACTCAAGCGTCTTCACCGGGACTTGGGTGCCACAATGATTTACGTGACCCATGACCAGGTCGAAGCGATGACTCTTGCAGACCGAATCGCCGTTTTGAATCACGGGCATCTTCAGCAGCTTGGCTCTCCGATCGAGCTGTACAGGAACCCTGCCAACCGCTTTGTGGCTGGCTTCATCGGGAGCCCACCCATGTGTTTTCTCGAAGGGATAGACGAGGAATGCGTCATCGGTGTGCGGCCGACCGACGTCACCATCGGTGAAGGACCCTTGGTGGGCACTGTGGATGTGGTCGAGCCTCTCGGAGCCCAGAGCTATGTTCACCTGAGCGTGGGGGCGGACCGCTTGGTGGCGCTTGCGGATGTGCCGCCTCCTGCGGGCTCGAAGGTGGGCATTTCGCTGACGCAGACGCTGCGGTTCGATTCGGAGACTGGCGCTCGCTTGGCTTGACGATCCAAGAAAAACGGGTGCCCGAAGGCACCCGCGTCTTACGGTGCAGGATGGATTAGCTGCATTCAGCCAAGGCACCGATGAAGTAGCCTCGGTTGCCATCCACATGGGTGATGTCACCCACCATAACCATCTCAGCGATACGGTTGCCCTTCTTGGTTACGACGTCAGCGTGGATGTAGGAACCTTTCCAGTCCCCTTCCATGAGCAGCGCGTCGAGGCCGGTCACGGCGTTGAATCCGGTTCCTGACAACTCTCCGCGACCATTCGCGGTCGTCGAAAGTTGGCCACCCCACTCGTCCATCATGGCGGACGAGTTGTAGTAGGCGGCGCCTTCAAATGTCTGGGACTGGTCCGTCCAGGCGCCGTATGCGGCTCCAATCATCGAGCATCCTTGGCTGGCGACCTCGCTTTGATATCGGTTCCAAGCGATTCGTACGACCTTCGCTCCCGTTTCCGTTTGCACGCTGTGCTGACGGTCGGTGCCGACTTCGGTTTCGTCGAGCATGTCGCGGAACTCTTGGTCAGCATCCACCGCGTCTGGGTTGTACTCGTTGGTGTCAGCGCAAGCAGAGGCGAAGAGAGCGAAAGGAATCAAAGCGAAACGGGTCATGGTGGGCTCCTGGTGTGTTGAAGTCATGCCGCTTTGGCGGCGCAGGAGGTAAATCGGAAAGGCCGAAGAAAAGGTTTATAGATGCAGCTAAAAAAAGTAAAAAAAAACGTCTATTGGATTCGCATACAGCGATTTTTGGTTTCTTCGGAGGGCAAATTCGCGTTGAAGCCCGTCCATTAAACCGTCGGCGTGCGCGTGAGTCTGGTGGAGCCAAGCCTGAGAACCATCGGTGGCTGGGCCCTGTACAACCTGCTGAGCTCGCCTGCGCCGTGACGAACTTGGTGGGGTGCCCCAAACAAAGAACGGGCGCCCGAAGGCGCCCGCTGGCATGTCGAAAAGGGAGTGACGATTAGTCGCAAATCGCGAGGGCCCCGAAGATGTGTCCGCGGTGGCTCTTAATGCCCTTGATGCTGCCCACCATCACCAGCTCGACGGATTCAGCCCCGTCCATGGCTGCGATGTCGCCTTCAAAGAATTGCCCCCTGTAGTCGCCCTCGAGGTGGAGCTTCCGAATACCGGGAACGGCATTTCCGCCCTTGGCAGACACGGTACCGTACCGGTCACCAATGACTTCGACTTTACCTTGAATCTTCTCAATCAGTTCACCGGACTCATCCAACAGCGCGCCGGCAAACACCCTGTTCTGCTGCATCCAGATTCCGTAGCCGACGCCTGCAAAGTCGCAGCCGTCTTTATAAAGTTGCTTGCCGTATCGTCGTTCAGCCACCCGAACCATACGCTCCGCCATCGTCGGACCACCCTGAGCACGGCGCGCGGTTTCAGGTTCGTCGTCGAGGTATTCTCGGAGTTCATCGGCAGCCTCATCGCTGACGGAGTGGAGCTCCGTCGAGTCGGCACAGGCGGCAGCGAAGCATGCGAAAGGAATCAAAGCAAAACGGGTCATGATGGGCTCCTGGTGTGTGGAAGTTGGGCCATTTCTGTGGCGCAGGAGGTCAAACGGAACAACCGTCAAAAAGGTTTACCCCCGTTCGTAAAAAAAACTGAAATCGGCGTGCTGCGACCCATTGAACTCAAGGGGTGGCGGGTTAGTTGGCGGTCTTGGAGGCGGAATGTCGCGCGTTTTGATGGGCCCGTTGAGCCGGGCTGTAGTGGTCGAGAACCCCGATGCGTCTTTGGATGGTTTGCTGGGCGAACAGGGTATCGAGGTGACACGTCTCGATGAAACTCCCGATGAGGAAGCCTTGATAGGCGTCCTCAAGGAAACAAAAGCCCAGGTGCTATTCAAGCGGTCGAGAGTACCGGTCACCCGTGACATGATCGAAGCGTGTCCGGACTTGTTTGCGATCCAGCTCTGCTGCATCGGCGATGACTCCGTCGATAAGCAGGCCTGTGCAGACCATGGGGTGTTGGTGTTCAACGATCCGGTCTCAAACGGTCGCAGTGTCGTTGAACTCGTCATCGCGCACCTTATTGCACTTTCACGCCGCCTGTTCGAGACGGACTCAGTCTGCCGGCAGGGAGTGTGGGAAAAGAACAATCGGGAGCGGTACGAAGTACGAGGTAAGATTCTTGGCGTCCTTGGACTCGGCAATATTGGCCGCCAAGTGGCGCGCGCGGCCGAAGCTCTCGGCATGCGAATTATGTTCTACGACTCGCGCTATGCGGCGTCGGAGGTCGGCCAAGAATTTGGATGGGATTGCGCGAACAGCATCGACGACCTGCTGATGAACAGCGATTACGTGTCTGTGCACCTGTCGGCATCCGATGCTCGGGGTGAATCCAATCAAGACATCCTGAGCCGGTCTCGATTGATGAAGTTGGGCCTCAATCGTCCGGAGAACTCACCGCGCATTTTCGTCAACCTTGGGCGTGGTTTTCTCCACGATCCCTCCGACTTGTTGGCCGCGATAGAGGCCGGGGCCATACGTCGGGCTGCCGTGGACGTTTATCCGCATGAGCCACGGGGAGGCGAGTCATGGGCCAACCCGTACGAGGCTGAACCTCGCGTCGCCGTGACCCCTCATATCGGCGCTGCAACTCAGGAAGCTCAGCCTCGAATTGCACGGCGTGTGGCATGGACGATCGGTCAGTTTTCGTCCTGTGGAACCGTTCGAGACATGGTTTTTGGACCCCGATCTCGGCTCGGCCTAGTTGACCATCAGGCAAAGAATAAGGTGCTGCTCGCAGTCGCACACAGCACGGCTCGAGGCACCAAGCGCGCCGTCGATGACGCTATTTTCAAGGCAGGTGCGAGCAACTTGAGTTCGGTGCACAAGGACTTTGAGTCAGTCGGGGTCGCGTATGACTTGTCTGTGATTGACCGCCCGCTGTCGGAACAAGAAGTGCGACAGTTGGTTGACGAAGCAGCCCGCGTTTCAGGCGATAAGACGGCCATTCGGAGTGTCCGTCAGTTGCGCCTGTGAGTCTCATTCTTCGGTGAGTGCGTCTGCTGCGGTCTCATCCTTTGCGGTCTGAGCAATTGCGGCGAGTCCAGACTCGATGGCGGCTGCATGACCATCATCAGCGTACAGCAGCCACGATAGACTGGTGGTGTCGTCGAGCGTCACACCGGTCTCGCGGAGGGTCTTTAGGTAAAACGTCACCAGAACATCGAGGAGTTCTTCAGGATCTTTGCTGACCGTGAAGGGGGCGGACTGACTGCGGACGGGGTCACCGTCTGCATGAAGCAGAACACCTGCCTGCATTAAGGCGTTTATCACGTGCCGAACGTGGCGGGTTGGAACCGGTGGGTCCGTTTTTCTGCACCGACGTGCGGTGTCGCCAACGGTGTAACGGAGCGTGTTTTTGCGTTTACGCTGCGCGCGTTCGGTGATGTGGTCGACAAACTCATGGACGACTGTGTGCCGGATCACCTGGGTGAGTGGATTGACCCCCATCTTATCGAGCAGGCTGCGCATTTCGGCCGCAGCGCCCTCAAGAGCGGGCAGTCCATCGCCGGATTCTTCGTCGGATGCGTCTTCGTCGGGTGCCGCGCTCCGCGGATCAAAGACTTTGTATCCGCCCGCGCGCTCCGCCCGCGCGAGCCCCACGATGCCCTTGTCGCGCGCTGCCTCCAAAAACCGAGCAAAGCCACTGTAGCCATAGTCAGACTCGTTGAACGTTGGATCTTTGCGTTGCATTGACTGCTTGATGACGCCTGCCAGTACAGGTTGAGGATCGTCTTTCTGGATGCCCTCAAGGGTCTCGACCAAGAATTCGAACGCATCGTCTTTCGACATGGTCAGTTCAGTGGTTTCAGGAGCATTGGCGGTGTCGCTCTCTGCCGGTTTTTCAGCCTGTTTGGAGCGTCGCCTCTTCAGGGACTCGTAGAAAATAAATTCGTCGCATGCAGCGATCAACAGGCGGCTGGTGCTGGAACGTGTACCGATTCCGACCACTCTTTTGTTCAGCGATCGGAGCCTCATGACGAGCGGAGTAAAGTCGGAATCACCGCTCAGGATTACATAGGTGTCGATAAAGTCTCGGGTGTATACGAGGTCCATCGCGTCCACCACCAGGGCGATGTCCGCTCGGTTTTTGTCGTGGCCGCCATACGATGGCAACTCCTGCATCTGAACACCCGCCTCGAGCAGTTGTCCTTTGTGGCGGGCATAGCGACCCCAGTCTCCGTAGGCGCGTGCCTCGAGGATTCGACCTTTGTCCTTCAGGCGATTCATGACGGCTTGGATGTCAAATCGGCCCAAACGCTCTTTCTCGCACCCGGCTGATATATTTTCGAAGTCAATGAGAACGCATAAGTTCTGTTCCACAGGGGTGTCCTTTGAGCCCCCAGTCGTGGGGAACGTCGGCCCGGTGCCCGGCGCCGGCTTGGTTATAGCGGTTCGACTGCCCCTGTTCAAACGGGTAGGGGCACGAAGGGGAGAGGGTCATGGCATCATTTGAGCGATTTTCGGGAACAAGCAGATACATTGCAGACGACGCGCTGTTGTCGAGTGTCAACGCCGCCATTGCCTTGCAGCGTCCACTGTTGGTGCGTGGAGAGCCGGGTACAGGAAAGACCATGCTTGCCCGGTCGGTGGCGGAGAGTCTCGGCAAGCCGCTTTTCAACTGGCACATCAAGTCGACTACACTGGCAAAAGAGGGCCTGTACACCTACGACGTGGTTCAACGCCTAAACGATAGCCGCTTTCCCGATGACTCCGGTCGTGATGTCAGCGACATCCGCTCGTACATAAAAATGGGCGTTCTCGGTCAGGCTTTTCAAGCCGACGAGCGTGTAGTGGTGCTTATTGATGAAATCGACAAGGCTGACATCGAGTTCCCGAATGACCTGTTGCGGGAGTTGGATGAGATGGCATTCGCCATACCAGAACTCGATGAAACGGTGAAGGCAAAGCACCGCCCCATCACGATCATCACATCGAATGCTGAAAAAGAACTGCCTACCGCGTTTCTGAGGCGGTGTGTCTTTCACTACATCGAGTTTCCATCTCGTGATCGGTTGCGCCAGATTGTGGATGCCCACATGCCCGACTTAGAACAAGATTTGGTCGAGCAGGCAATCCTCCGATTTTATGGCCTACGAAAGTTGAACGCTCTGAAGAAGAAGCCGAGTACGAGCGAGCTGCTTGACTGGCTCGTGGTGTTGGCGGCTGCCGGAGCCGACCCTGACGAGATTGCAAATCGAATGCCATTCCTTGGAACTCTGATCAAGCAAGAGCAGGACTTGGAGACCATCGCGACGGCGATGAGACGGGGACAGGTCAATCGGTAGCCATGTTTGACCTGCTCCTGTTTAATCTCCGCGCTCAGAATGTCTCTGTGGGAATGGGTGAGTGGTTGGTCTTCTTGAAGGGTATCGGCGACGGGCTTGTGGTCGATCTTCAAGGGCTCTACGAATTTGGTCGCGCGGTTCTGGTGCAATCAGAGGCACAGTTTGATGCTTGGGACGTCGCATTCGAATCGACTTTTTCCGGCGTCGAACTCCAGCCCGACATCTCCGAGGAACTTCTCGCATGGCTTGAACATGCGGCGCCAAACACGGGCGATGTGGTGGAGCATGACATGTCTCTCGATGAGCTCCGCCGCAAGTTCTACGAGCGATTGAAGGAGCAGACCGAGCGGCACGACGGCGGAGACCACTGGATTGGCACGGGCGGGACCTCGCCTTTTGGAAGCCAAGGACGGTCAAGAAATGGCATCCGAGTTGGACAAGGTGGGGGTCGCAGCGCAGTGGCGGTCGCCGGCGAACGACGGTGGCTTAACTATCGAAGCGACTCGCGCTTGGATGTTCGCGATTTTCAGGTGGCGTTGCGTGCATTGCGCAAACTGACCCGAGAAGGTCCAGAAGAGTTGGACGTAGACCGAACAATCCGGAAAACGGTTGATAACGGCGGCGG
>Ga0160422_10001272_pt1 | contig 15831 bp, 14 predicted proteins | sample Fk160mmetaG_FD_108192 | JGI IMG/M metagenome (GOLD analysis project Ga0160422, IMG submission 108192) | Marine microbial communities from the Central Pacific Ocean - Fk160115 60m metaG | ecosystem: Environmental > Aquatic > Marine > Oceanic > Photic zone | place: The Central Pacific Ocean... | reverse complement strand
GACGACACAACTTACCACATCACAGATCAATATGGCGCATTGGTGAGCAATAGGGGACCAGACCTAGATGGCGATGGCGCCCCCGATTGCCTCACTTCTGCGAAAGGGGACGAGTTCCCACTGGATGCGAATGAGACCGATGACACAGATGGCGACAGCATCGGAAACAACCAGGACACTGATTGCGACGGAGATGGCTGGCTCAATCCGGTACCATGCAACAGCCAAGGGAGCGGAGAAAATGGAACGGATGCTTTCCCGCTAGAAGCCGATAAGTGGTCCGACTCAGATGGAGATGGCTTCGCCGACCAAGGGAGCAATGTGGATGCTTTCCCCGATGATCCTAGTGAGTGGTTGGATACCGACGGCGACAGCGTTGGGAACAATGCCGATGTTTGCCCCTACGAGTTCGGCATCAGCTCGCAAGATGAGGACTTCTTTCTCACTCTTGCCTTGCCCGGAAATGACCTCGGCTGTCCGATTCAGACCCTTATCGGGGATGAGATAATCGAAGACGACGCAGAGGAAATCGAAGATGGCGCATTCGAAGGAGGGGGCGACTCACTGGACTTTGATGGCGACGGGATATCCGATATCGAGGACGATGACGATGACGGTGATGGAATTCCAGATATGGAGGATGGGATTCTAGGAGATGAGAAGTGGTCCAGAGACCCATCCAGGCCCTTCAGTGGTGAGACTTGGGCAATTCTAGCTGTTTCGGTATCTTTCATTGGAGTTATCGCCTACCGAGCTGCTGGTTGGAAGAAGAGGGGGATGGCCAACATTCGCTCAAGAAGGATAAGAATTCAGTGATGGTGCAGGGGGCAGGATTCGAACCTGCGAAGCACTACGCACAGCGACCTGAACGCTGCCCCTTTGACCGCTCGGGTACCCCTGCTTGGGATAGGCCCTGCTAGATGTGACTTCAATGCAGCGTATGTGGTTTTTTGGTGCAGGGGGCAGGATTCGAACCTGCGAAGCACTACGCACTGGGACCTAAACCCAGCCCCTTTGACCGCTCGGGTACCCCTGCTACGGCTCGTGCGAATAATTACCCACCAAGAAGGCAGCGCATGGACGCCTCTGTCCCCCATAGGGTCATAACAGGGTCTATGCGCCCCCCAAACTGGCAAAAATGGCACGAATAGGGGTTCTAGGACTAGGCAACTGGGGGACCGCCCTGGCCTTAGTATGGTGCAAGGACGGACACAACGTGCTAGGCTGGACCGTGGAGCAAGAAGTGTACGAGTCGGTCATGAGCTCGCAGGAGAACGAGAAGTACCTGCCTGGATACAAGATTCCAGGGATGGACTGTACAATGGAGATCGCCGATGTCACCGAATCTTGTGAGATTCTGGTACTTGCGCTCCCCAGCTCCGTTATTCTGGAAGTTGTAGACTTGCTCATCCCAAGCCTCAGACCGTCCCATCTCCTCGTCGACCTGGCCAAGGGCCTCGCCCCATCCTCCGAAGGAGGCTCGGGATTGATCTCTGATGCAATAGAGAGGAGACTGTCTGACGCTGGCATGTCGAATCAGGTCGTTGTCATGACTGGGCCAACCATCGCGCCGGAAGTAGCCAGGGGAGTGATAACCAACGCTCTAGTAGCCTGCCATGATAAAGTAGTGGCGGAGAGAGTGGCGGATAGGCTTTCGACGGATTCCCTGATTCTGACCCCTGCCGGCGATCCAGTGGGAGCGGAACTATGGGGCGCCTACAAGAACTGCGTTGCTCTAGCGTGCGGACTTGTTGACGGCCTGAAAGACACGATAGGGGGCGACAATCTGAAGGCTGCAATGGTAATTTCGGGCTATAGCGAAGGACTGCGTCTTCTAGGGGAGATGGGAGCAGATCCGAATACTGCCTTCGGACCTGCCGGAATTGGCGATTTGTACGTTACAGCAACGAGCCCTAGGAGCAGGAACAGGACCCTGGGGGAGATGCTAGGTTCTGGGAAGAGCCTGGAGGAATCACTGCAGGAGATGCACATGGTCGCCGAGGGGGTTCGGGCTACCAGGATGTTCCTGAACAGGTCGAAGAGATTAGGTTATACGACTCCATTTCTATTAACACTAGGGATGCTTCTAGAAGGTGATATCGAAGTAGAAGATGCAGTAAGGAAGATGGCTGGTGCATACGAAGTCGAATGACATTTTGCAATAGTTTCTAGAGCGCAGGGGATGCTGAATACCCAGCGCTTGCATAATATTATTACCGAGCCACAATCGGAATTAATCTACAACCCCGAAGGAATTATCATCCTGTACGAGGGAGTTTATTTCTACACAAGAAAGAACAAAGATTCGTATAATGGGCGTAATCGTAATTAAATAAAGGAGTGATGCCAGTGTTGAGGAATCCTGACGTTAGCGTGGATATGACCGGCATAGCGTCTTCAATTACGGACGGAACTGCCGCCTCTCACGCGAACGGTGAGTCACTGATGGATGGCATTTGCATGATTTCTATGAAACTAGATTCAGACACAAAAAAATCAGTTGAGGCACTAACAAGTGAGGGTATGTCGGATAGTGAGAAAAACATTCTTGTTTCTGAATTAAGAAAGTTTTCTGGGGCGGAAATTTTCGAATTCTCGACCTGCAACAGGGTTCTTTATGTTGGGTTTGGAATAACCCCAGAACAATTGATTCTGGCCGTTAAAGGAGTTATCGGGGTCCCCGAAGCAGAGTTTCGAGAGTCTTCTGGAATGGCAGTTTGGAGGGATTTGGTCCGGATATGTAGTGGTCTTGACTCGTTCATATTGGGCGAACTCCAAGTCATGGGGCAGTTCAGGGATGCTGTGGCATGGCACAAGGAGAACAATCATATTTCTACCGTCAATTCCTCTCTCTTCGATCATGTGATATCGGCAAATAGGATAGTTAGGAAGGAAATGAGATTTGACAAAACAACGGAGTCGATGCTAAACCTAGCCACCAGCGCTATGGAGGAGATCTTTCAAGGTAAAGAGCAACTGGAGAATGTCGTTCTCGGGTTCGGCGACATGGGCTCAAAGGCAGTAGAGTCGCTCATTGACCTCAATCAGACCGACATTACGGTGATTTCTAGGAATCCCAGAATAGCGGCAGAAAGGCATCCCGAATTGGCTCAAAGATGTAAAATCCTGACTTTTGATCAATGGGTCGAATCCGGATGTAAGGCTGACTTAGTCATCTCAACACTGAGGAATAAGAGGGCTACTTTCACGGAATCGAGGGCGTTTCCCGGTCGATCCAAATTGATCGTTATGGACTTCTCGTGGCCTTCTTCCTTCTCGCGGGGGAGCTTGAAGGACGGCGATTCCCTTTTTGGGATGGAGCATTGGATACGAAGAGCGAGAAAGCTGGGTGTCGAATGGAAATACGAAGAGACATTGGCAGAAGGAGAAGAAGTAATTAGTGTGGTTGAGGAGAATTTCCAGATGGCACTGAACAACCTCTCACAAGCCAAATTCCGCTCAGTAGTTTACGCGATGATGGATGAGAAGTCAGAAATTTGGGAGGGTTCCTTTGCCGAGCGCGAAATCGAGAAGCCGCAGCTCAAAGCCTTCTCGAGAGAGATTGCGAGCTGGATTTGTCAGACTAACGGATTTTTCGACCTTTCCGAACTAGATGAGTTCGTGAAAGGGACTAATCGTGATATTAGTGCCGTCGTCCTCACTAAAGTGGCTTCTGACCTCAAGGAAACGGTTCTTACCATGGAAGGAGCCCTAGTAATGGGGGCCTGATATTGGAACTCCTGAAAATCGGCACTAGACGATCGACCCTGGCATTATGGCAGGCTAACGAGGTAAGGAGGATCCTCAGAATAAACGGGATACCGAGTGAATTAGTCCACCTAAGTAGCTCCGGGGACAGATCGCTGGGAGGCAACCTTTCCTCCACGGTCGGTCAGTTCGTCCATGGGATAGACAAGATGCTTGTTGAAGGAAAAGTCGACATTACCGTGCATTCGGCTAAAGACATTCCAGTAGATGAAACGCCTGAGGTGAGAACTATTGCGTACCTTGAAAGGGGCGAGACAAGCGATCTCATTATAACCGGGGAATCATCAAATTGGAGTTCACTGCCCAGAGTTCTTCAAAAAGAAGTGTCTAATCCCCTTGTCGAAATACTAAACAATTTGCCCGAGAAATCCAAGGTCGGGACAGTGTCTGGCCGCAGACAGTCATTTCTAATCGGCTCTAGACCAGACCTAGTTCCGATTTCCGTAAGGGGGCACATCGAAACTAGGCTTGATCGCTTGGTCGAGAACAGGGTGGACTACCTCATCCTCGCTGAAGCCGGAATAAGGCGCCTATTTGATTCGGGCTCGCTCTCGGAAAGGCATCTGAGACTGAGGACGGTTAGGATAAGGGAGGATGACTGGCCGACGGCCCCAGGACAGGGGGCAATAGCGATCAACTGCAGGTCAATGGACGTAGAAAAACGCAACAATTTGCGGGAAATCCTCAACCATGTAATTACTGAGAATGCAGTTAAGCAGGAGAGGCTCGCTCTGAAGAGACTCGGAGGAGGGTGCCTCTATCCAGCTGGAATAAAGTCTCAGGAAGGCGCGATTATAGCAGCCATTTCACCAGAATACTGGAGAACTAGCTATTGCACGGGAGATCGATACGAAATCTACAGGTACCAGGGCGATGTTGGTGATTTAGACCTCAGTGAAATAGGTGTCAATAGGAACAAGAGTATTCCCCTTGATGAAGGGGTAAAGTTGGTAACCACGCTCACCTCGAGGAGGTTGTCAACACAACTCATCAACAGTGGTGTTCAAACAGTCGATGTCCCGGTGGTAGAACTAAGATCCCTCCCAAGGGAATGGCCTTCGGATTTCATTGGGCCGTACACGAAAAAGTCCCGATGGCCGATTCTCGTGTTGACTTCACCCTTCGCAGCAAAATGTGCGGTAGAGGTCGCAGACACAAATCCAGACATCGCTAGAATAGAATGGCTTGCGATCGGAGAAGGTACACACAAGGCATGTTTTGAAGCGGGAGTAACCGTATCTTACTGCGGAATGTCGAGGGACAGCGAGCAGTTGGTGGAATATATATCACAAAACATCAGTAATGAGTCTGAACTATACATTCCCAGGTCCTCAAAATCTGACAAGGTTTTCACGGATTCTCTGGTTTCGCAGGGATTTAGGGTGAGGTCGTGGACCGGGTACGAAAACGTGCCAATGACCATTGAAGATATTGCAATCGGACAGGAAGATGTTTTGCTGATCTCATCTTCTTCATCCGCAAAATCGTGGGCGAATAATAATCTCAAAATCCCAAAAAATATACTCTCCATGGGAAAGAAAACTACAGAAACCATTGAAACAATACCTTATTTCAAAGGAGCTGAGATACACACACTAGACGGCCCGACCTTGGATTACATCCTTGGTTTCTGGGAGTCCATGGTTAGGAGTGGATGATTTGGACATCAGACCGAGAATCAATAGATGGACGAAAACGAGGAGAGACCTAGTCTTCGGGCCTAAGATATCTGATTCTTTGGTACAACCTCACTTCGTAGTAGGTGGAAGTGGAATCGATCAGGAGATACCCGGTATGCCCGGAATAAACAGGCAATCCAAGGACGTTCTAATCGAGACGATTTCGCAGGACCTTTCACTAGGGCTGTCTGCGCACATGATTTTTCCGGTGATGAGTGACTCGGAGAAGGACCATGAGGGAACCATGGCGGCGGATGACGGGATGCCACTTCAGAGCGCAGTCAGAGACCTCAAGGAGAAATTCGGAGATGAGATACTTCTCATGACGGATGCTTGCCTTTGCACCTCAACAGACCATGGGCACTGTGGCCTCTTGGAAGGCCATACAATCCTAAACGACCTTTCAGTGGAAAAGCTGGTAGAAATAGCGCTTTCCCATGCGAGGGCCGGTACAGACTACGTCTGCCTCTCAGATATGATGGACGGTCGCGTCCTTTCTGTCCGAAGATCATTCGAGAATGAAGGTTTCAAATCCACCGGAATAATGTCATATTCGGTCAAGTATGCATCATCATTCTATGGACCGTTTAGGGAAGCAGCATCCTCGTCTCCATCATTCGGTGACCGTTCCAGTCATCAGATGGACGTCAGGTCTGATTACAGAGAGGCAATCCTAGAGGCGAGGGCTGATGTGAATGAAGGTTGCGACATATCCATGGTCAAGCCAGGGCTGCCCTATCTAGACGTCCTGAGCGAGGTATCATCCAATATTGAAAGGCCAGTCGCAGTTTACAACGTGAGTGGCGAATACTCCATGGTCATGGGATACGCAAAAGACCCTGAACAACGAAAAAGGGTAGTCCTGGAAATTTTGGGGTCGTTCAGCAGGGCTGGCGCGGACATCATAGTGAGTTACCACTCCAGAGAAGCTGTCCGCGAGGGTTGGGTCTAGGAGTGTGTTACAATGCAGCGACAAAACTCTGAGGCGTTACATATCGAGGCACAAGGGCACCTTGTCGGGGGAGTAAACTCCCCTGTAAGGGCTTTCAAGTCGGTCCACGGAAACCCTGTCTACTTTCAGAAGGCAAGTGGGGCCATTGTTGTTGATGTGGACGGAAACGAGTATGTCGATTTCGTGCAGTCATGGGGTCCATTGATTCACGGCCACTCACACCCTGAGATCATCTCAAATATCGCAGAGGCAATGGCGAAAGGGACGTCCTTCGGAGCGCCACATGAGGGAGAGATAGAGCTCGCCAAGATGGTCAAGGAGAGATTTCCTCACATCGACATGGTTCGTTTCACCTCATCTGGTACTGAGGCGGCGATGAGCGCTGTCAGACTTGCACGAGGGGTCACTGGCAGAGATAATATAGTGAAGTTTGACGGTTGTTATCACGGCCACATAGACTCCCTTTTGGTCAGTTCCGGTAGTGGATTGGCGACCTTCGGGATAGCAAGCAGTCCAGGCATCCCAGATAACACCATATCTACTACTTTGGTTACCCCTTTGGATGATATAGACGCCCTCCGCTACCTGTTCGGCGAGTACCCGGGCACAATCGCAGCGGTCCTAATCGAACCTCTGCCGGCGAACAACGGACTGCTTATTCAGAGGAACGAGTTTTTGGCTGAAGTGAAAGAACTCTGCGAGGAGGATGGCGCACTACTTGTCTTCGACGAGGTAATCAGCGGATTCAGATTCAGAAATGGGGGATACAGCGAGGTATGCGGGGTCGTTCCAGACATCACAGCCCTGGGGAAGATAATCGGAGGGGGGCTTCCAGTGGGAGCCTATGGTGCTAGGGAAGAGGTGATGCAGCAACTTTCTCCCTTAGGTCCGGTCTATCAAGCAGGCACACTCTCCGGAAACCCACTGGCGATGATGGCAGGAAAATCGACATTGGGACTCCTAGATGAGGGGGCCTATGACATGCTGGACTCTTTGGGCAGTATTCTAGAGAATCTCCTGACCCCCATATTAGAGGCCAACGGCAACCCATTCAGACTTGTCAGGATTGAAAGCCTATTCTGGTTCTCACCTGGGGGGGATGAACCGCCCCGAAGAGCAGACCAGATACCGGCCACAGCAGGAAAAAAGTATGCTGACTTGCACAAGGGGATGCTTGATCGGGGTTACATGCTAGCCCCATCCGCCTACGAGATAGGTTTTCTCTCAACCGCTCATAATGAGGAGCACATTAGAGGGATGGCCGCTGCGTTGGAAGATGTCTTGCCCCAATTAGGTGATTAAGGTGGAGGGGAAAGAGAGGCTGGTTTCCGCCCTGAACAATACTGGGGTCGATCGGGTTCCGATCTGGTTCATGCGTCAAGCTGGTAGGCACCTTCCAGAGTACCGGGCAATCGCCAAAGAACATGACTTCTGGACCAGGTGCATGGACGTCGATATCTGTAGTAAGATTACTCTTCAGCCACTAGAAAGGTATCCGGAAATTGACGCAGCGATAGTGTTCAGTGACATCCTAACCCCTCTGCCAAGCCTAGGCTACGATGTTAGTTACGGTAACGGCATAAGAATTAGCGAGTTTGAGTTTGAACAAGTCGAAGACTGGCCTGCTTTCAATGCAAGGAAACATGCACCTTGGGCAGGAAACGCTCTCGCCGAGATAGGGGAATTGGAAAGCGCTAACGCCCGTTTAGGGTTTGCTGGGTGCCCATGGACCATCTCGATGTACCTCTTGTCTGGCGGGACCGGTGACAAGGACTTCCATGGAGCGAGGTCGGATATTTTCTCCAATCCCGATGCAGCGAGCGTCCTTCTCAACAGGGTGGCGGACATAGTTGGGGGCCTCCTCGCTGATCAGGTAAACTATGGGGGAGCGGATGCAGTTCAGTTGTTTGATACATGGGCGGGTCTACTCTCGCCCGCGCAATACAAGGAGTTCGGGAAAAGTGCGACTGAACGAACCATCGCCGTATTTAGAGAGAAATCGGAGAGATACGTCCCCCTCATCCACTATGCGAAGGGTTCTGGTCACCTGCACGACCACATTAGGGAGATGGATATCGACGCGATTTCACTTGACTGGAGAGATGACTTGAGGCTCAACAGACAAGAGCACGGGAGTTCTTTGGCTATTCAGGGGAACCTAGACCCATCCTATCTTCATGGATCACAGGAGAATGCGGTCGAAGCCGCAAAGCGGGTTTTGGACCAAGCTGGAGAGGACCCGGGGTATATCTTCAATCTCGGCCACGGGATGGCACCAGACTCCAAAATAGAGAATGTCGAGGCAGTTCTTAGGACTGTTGCTGGGGGAGTCAAATGAGAGACCGAATGGTAGCTATGGTGAAGCAAACACAGGACGAGATTTGCAATGCCATCTCATCAATCGACGACTCCGACTACAGAGAGGACGAGTGGAAAAGGGAAGGCGGTGGAGGAGGCAGGAGCCGAGTCTTTTCCTCTGGTTCGATTTTCGACAAGGCAGGAGTCAACGTCAGTGCTGTCCATGGAAAACTGAGTGAGGAGGCAGCGGCCAGGATGGGTGGTGGAATAGGTCCAGACGGGAGTCTGGAGTTCTTTGCTACGGGAGTTAGCCTTGTCCTGCATCCTAAGAACCCCATGGCCCCCACAGTCCACTCCAACTACCGATACTTCGAGAGAGGAGAGGATGCGAATGAAGGTAGTTGGTGGTTCGGTGGCGGCGCTGACCTCACCCCTTCGTACCTCTTCGAAGATGATGCAATACACTTTCATAGGACTTACAAGAAGATTTGCGATAGGCACCCAGTGGCTGACTATGGCAGGTTCAAAAACTGGTGTGACGAGTACTTCTACAACTCCCACAGAAAGGAAGGGCGTGGTGTAGGAGGGATTTTTTTCGATGACCTCAGGGAAGGTGGGAAAGAGGAATGCTTCTCCTTCGTTGAGGATTGCGCATCGGGATTTTTAGAGTCCTACATTCCGATACTGGACCGCAGAAAGGGCATGCAGTTTGACGAAGCCCAGAAGGTATGGCAGAGAATTAGGAGAGGCAGATACGTGGAGTTTAACCTCATTCACGACAGGGGGACAAAATTCGGACTCAGGACAGATGGCCGCATTGAGAGCATACTAATGTCCCTACCACTCGAGGCAAGGTGGGAGTACTGCCATGAGGTGACTGAAGGCAGCGACGAGGACCGACTGGTGAAAGTCTTGAGAGAACCAAAGGACTGGGTCTAGGCTTGGGTTGAAAATGTACACCTTGGAAGATTGGGTTCGTCACGGTGATGAGCTGAGAAGGCCTCTCCTTGTCAGTAAGGATCTAGTTGACTCAGAGTCTCTTGGAATAGTTGGAGGAGGCCTATCCGGGCTTTCTTTGGCCTACCGCATAGGGTTAGAGAGGCCAGACCTACCAATCAAACTCATTGAGAAGACAGGGAGATTAGGAGGAGTTATAGAAACATGGAGGGAAGATGAGTGGGTTTGCGACATTTCGGTCAACGCAGTAAGGCCGCACCCATCCTTTTGGAGGTTGGTAGATGACCTAGGCATGAGTGATTCATTCGGCCCCTCAAGAGGTATTGCATCCTCTAGGTGGATTATTTTGAGGGGCGGCAAACACAGGATCTCCCCTGCCACAATCCTCAAAATTGGGGCATTTGGTTTCTTGAGAGGCGTATTCAATTCAAGGAAGGTCGGTAGCTCGGTGCTAGATGTTCTCCAGAACAGGGAAATCGCGGATGCCATGACCCTGGGCATAGTCAACGATACCGCTGATCAAGTGGATGCAAATTTTCTGTTCCCAAGTTTGACCGGGTTTGGACCTAAGGCCCCAATCAGCCGGAGAAGTTTGCGGAAGAAGATATCAAAATCGTATCCTATATTTACCCCTAGAAAGGGAAGTCTGGCATCACTGGAAGGAGGTATGGAAGACATAATCCGAGTTCTTCATGAAACCATTTCTAAGATGGAGAATATAGAGATAATCCTGGAAAGTGAGGAGGGGGGCCCGGAAGAAGTGTCCTCCGCGTACGATATTCCGATTTCTTCGATGATCTGGACCTCAACATTACCCGGGAGAGATCACGGGGAGACCACTCTATCCGTTTTCGCGGTCGGTTTCCAGGAAGAAGTGGTATCTGGGGTGGAAATAGGGTACGGGACGTTAATTCCAGACCCCAATACGCCGATAAGTGGCATTCTACATGAGTCAGACATCCATTCCTCCCGCAGAGCGCCAGAAGGTCACAGACTCTTCCGATTGATGGTCCCTCACACTCGCTGGGATGGTAACGAACAGACAGTAAGGGAGGCATTGAGGGTACTGAATGGTTTCTCGGGAGAACCAGCAATATTCCGAAGAATTGGGGAGAGAGCGATCCCTAGATACCCTCCTGGATACCTTTCCTCCCTGAAGAATTACGCAGGAGACCTGTCACTTGCTGGATGGACCGGGAGTGGGGTCTCCGTGACTCATGTCGTTGACGAGGCCGAGCGGATATCGGAGCTATTCACGCGGTTACAGAAGGACTGAATTTCTGCTCTACCATGTCCGTGAGCCCGGCAATCCAATCCGGATTATCGTTCAAGCACTTGATTACTGTAAGTCGGTCTCCGCCGTGTTCCTCGAACTCCTCGCGGATCCCTATGTCCAATTCCTCCAGTGTCTCTAGGCCGTCTGCCAGGAAGGCAGGCGCGACGATAGCCAGTTTCCTCACGCCCCTCTCGACCAGTGTCCTAACCATATCTGAAGTAGACGGAGTGAGCCACTTTACCGGTCCCAGCCTACTTTGAAAGCTGATCGACCACCTATCAGATGGTAATCCCAGCTTTTTGGAGACTGCAACACTAGTCTCCATACAGTGGTGTCCGTAACAAAGCTCGTTAGCATCACAGGATATGCTGCAACAGTTATCCACTTTCTGACAGTGATTCTTGGACGTGTCCACCCTCTTCACATGTGAAACAGGAAGGCCGTGGTAGGAGAAGAGTAGGTGCGTGTCATCATCTAGATGTGGCTCAATGGAACCCGCTAATGGATTGATGTAATTATCATCAGTTTGGAAGTTACCCATCTCGATCACGTCAGGTTGCCAATCTAGATCCTTGAGTTCCTTGTAGGCATGTTTCAAAGCTGTTTCAGTTGTCGCCTGAGCATGGTGAGGGAACATCGGCAAAAGGAGCAGTTCGTTCACTCCGGAATTCATCAACTTCAGTAAACCGTCCTTTATACTGGGGTTGCCATATCTCATAGCATGTTCTATTTGTATGTCATTGAGAATTGCAGACACAGAATCGGCTATTCTTTCAGAGTAAACCCTCAGAGGAGAGCCCTCTTCCATCCATATTTTCTTGTAGAGAGGGGCGACCTTACGAGGCCTTACACGCAAGATTATGCCCCTTACCAGAAGCTGTCTAATCAGATAGGGTGCGTCTATCACATCCGGGTCTAATAGAAATTCCCGGAGGTAGCTTCGGACTGATTCGACAGTGGGCTCGTCTGGCGTTCCGACATTAATCATCAGAACACCTCTGTTAGCCATTACGAAAAAACACCAAAACTCTCCACTTAATTATTTGTAATTCAAATTACAGTTCGAGTATCTGGTATTGATTTTTCCAAAAATCCAAATGAGGGTCTCGATTGTTGAGTGAGGGCATTAAATAAACAAAATAGAGATGTTCAGGATTAATATTACCAAAGTAAAAGTGACACTTATTCTATGAAGGATCGAGAAAACTTTCTGATTGCCCTCATCAGTTGCTTTATTTGTTGCTGGGATTATTAGGTAGCAAATAGCTGACAGAACGATGGTTGTTAGACCGATGGAGAAATGCAGGATATGCGCATCTTCTTCATAGTACAGAGATGCGGTTGAAAGCAGGCCAATCGCAATCAGGGCAAGAAAAAATTTAGGCCACAAATCTCTTATTGCCCTACCGAAATCGTCAACATTTAGGTTTCTAAATAAACTAGGCGCAACTATGGCAGTTTGCAACAGAATAAGCCCAACAGCCATTCCAGGGAAGTAAAAATGCAAAGTACGCCTCCCTCTCGGAACAATTCGATCACACTACATTTATGATATATTGTATCGTTTATCCGTGAGGTTGATTGGGAATAACAGGGTGACATCGACATGAGCGATGCGGGGCGTGCCCCATTGTCACCATTGCTAATTTCGTTTCTCATGCTTTTGTCCTCCTTGACGGGCTGTATTTCCGGAGATAAGGTACAAAGCACAGGTGATTCTGATTCTATTTATCCTTCAATTTGGGACCGTCACAATCTTGACTGGGAAACGAACTACACCTTCTCCTATGTCTTGGAGAGAGGGCCATATACCCATCTGGAGGTTCGTGAGGCCTATATTGAGGTCGATACTAGTGAAATTTGGGAGGTAGGTCCTGAGACCTCTGAGGTCCACTTGTCCTATTGGCTTCCTAGCAACACATTGGAGGGGGATACTGTACCCGTGATAGCCGTCATAAGTCCATATTTTTCCTACGGTCAGCCAGGTAGCGAGTCCTCGGCTACAAACGTTGTGAGTTCGGGTCGTGGAGAGTTCATATTCGAGAATTTCGTTCCTCACGGGTATGCCTTTGCACAAGTGAGCGTTTTCGGAACTGAGATGTCTTCTGGGTGTTTCGACTATCGAGGGGCGGGAGAGGGACTAGGGATACACGAGGCTGTGGAGTGGCTGGGATCCCAGGAATGGAGCAACGGCAATGTTGGATTGTACGGAAAGTCATACGAAGGGGCAACACAATGGGAAGCAGCTGCGATGGGAAGTGAGTACCTGAAGACTATTGTCCCTGTCTCTGGGACGACCGCGCTTCATCCATTATTGTACAAAAACGGCAGCGCTGAGGCTAGGAGCCAAATCATGCACATGAACTACTTCTCAAGCACAGTCGATTACGATGCGGATGATCTGGACAATGTCTGTCCCGATATCGTGGAGGGTCTGTTCGCTGGTCCAGTGACCTACGTCGGAGGAGAGATGGACCCTTACATGCAAAACTACTATGACGAAAGGAGCCACATAGACAAGGCCTTCCGAAACTGGAACGGTTCGATATACTGGGTCCAAGGGATGCAAGACTGGAACGTTGATCCTCATCAAGTGTTTAGCGGCCCTCCAGGAACGAACTGGTACACTGACTATCTAGAAGCCGGTTATGCTGTTAGGGGAATGCTTGGTCAGTGGGGTCACGACTATCCCGACCAGTGGGAGAAGCACGAGAATCTGGGGGAAGGTTTCGGGGCTGAAGCACTCGAAAATATGACGAGGTGGGACTGGGCACAGGACCTTTTCGAGTGGTTTGAGTACTACCTGAAAGGTATTGGCGATGAACCAGATATGATCGCGCAGATACAAAGAAATGATGGACAATGGAGAATCGAAGAGGTTTGGCCGCCTCGTGACGCAGAAGTCTATAAGATTCCTTTGGGGTCATGCACCTACACCGGAGTGTTTGTTGGAGGAGCGCCAATTGTGGGTGGAGCAGTCCCAGGTATCGGTGGCGAACAGTCAATCATAGTTGAATGTCCAGATATTAATCCCGACTTCGACATGCACATCTCTGGACTGGCCACAGTACACCTATCAGCGGTGCCTACATTTGACGGAGGGCAAGTGTTCATTCTGATGGAAGATATGATGACGGGGACTCGGATCGGGCATGCGACCATGGATGTTAGGTACCATGAGGGCGGTTCGGAACCTCAAACGGTGACTCCCGGGCAAGAGGTTACAATGATGATGGAGTTCCAAGCAATAGACGCTCTCGTCCCAGCCGGACACGGAGTTAGGCTAGTCATGTCAGATACTGGAATGGACTACTTAGCTCCGGCTTGCGGTAACGCTTGTGTATTGCATGTTCTTCCCAGCCTTTCAGAAATGGGGTTACCTCTGATTCAGAGGAATGAGACATCAGTCCTAACCGTCCCTTCTGCCTAATCATTCGCGCCTCGGGTCTAATTCGACTTCTTTCGTGCTTCTTTGACGAGTTTTACAATCTCTATTCTGGCTTCTTCTGACGTGGTCGCCTGTCTGTTGAAGGCTAGCCTTATCGGTCGGGGCCCATCTTTAGTGACCGCAGACATCTCAAAGCCGTACCTGTCTATACCTGTCATCAATGCGTCAGAAGTATCAGTCGCTTTGCTAAAACTGGTACAGCATACAACCATTGCATCTCTATGATCTTCGTTCATATGCTCGATGATTCCTGCCGCAGATTCCGAAAGAGGGTCTGGCTCAGCACTCTTCCAATCCTGTCCCTCTATCCATGACATCCTGCCGAAGCCGCCTATATACCGAGCTGATTGAACCCTTAATTTGTAATAATGGAAGTCCTTGAAATCCGCGTAAAAAGCTGAATCTGGATGAGCCTCTACGAACACTGCCTTCGCGGAGTCTCTTTCCGTTGCCGCCATCTTCTCGCACCTTCCAATTAGCGTCGTCCTTCCTAGGGCCAGGGGGTTTCCCTCCCCCGCTTCTGCTATCAGCAATGATGCCTCTGGTGAGTCCTGAAGATTCTTAGTGTGTTCAGCCAATGCACTGATCAGAAAGATCGGTTCGTCCTCATGAAGAGCGAATGTCACAAAGGACCCATAAGGATAACCGGCGGGGTCAGTCGAAAGAGTACAAAGGGTCCCAGTTCCTATCCTGCTCACCATTGTCCTAGCATGTTCAGAGTGACTAGGAGTTGGTATGTTCGAGTCATAGAGTAGTTCTTGTCTGCTGGTATCTGATCCCTTTGGCGGGAGGTGGCGGGGTATGTCATCCGTGTTTCCTTTTTTTTCTGCCATTATATCACTCCTCGATCCATCTCTGAGTCGGCTGTCCGGTACTCTCGTTAATTATCCTATTATCCCCAATTGGAAATGGTGTGGTAATAGTTTCATTTCGGTCCATTTTCGGTTTGTCTTTCTCGTTCATTTTCTCGTTCTCCTTGTTTTACTCGTTCTCCAATTATTATATTCATGGGGGAGTTTGATGAGGATGGTGCAATCTCGGAATCGACCCCGAATACCGTAGCAATGTTACTTCTTGTGATGACCTCTGAAGGAGTCCCATCCGCCAATATTCTACCCTCATGCAGGAGGATCACCCTATCTGAGAATCTCGCCGCTATGTTGATGTCATGTATCGCGAAAATAACAGACTTAGAACCGGCGCTATTTCTTATAATGTCTGTAACTGTTTCCATTACTAGCAATTGATGTTGTAGGTCTAAGTCGCTCGTGGGTTCGTCTAGGAGATATACTCGAGGGTTCTGCACCACAGCCTTGGCTATAATGACCCTTTGCCTTTCGCCTCCGGAAAGCCTGTCGAACCTTCTGAACGCGAGGTCTTCGAGTCCGAATTTCCTCAACGTTTCGCTGACGGCTTCTAGGTCTTCTGATGAGGTCATCCAGGATATGTGAGG
>Ga0160422_10001271_pt1 | contig 15846 bp, 5 predicted proteins | sample Fk160mmetaG_FD_108192 | JGI IMG/M metagenome (GOLD analysis project Ga0160422, IMG submission 108192) | Marine microbial communities from the Central Pacific Ocean - Fk160115 60m metaG | ecosystem: Environmental > Aquatic > Marine > Oceanic > Photic zone | place: The Central Pacific Ocean... | reverse complement strand
TTTTTGAGGATTTTTTGAGAGTTTTTTGAGGGTTTCGAAAGTAAAAAAGTAACCGAAACTTGTTGTTGATTACCAGCCCTGGACCCCTCCCCCTCCACCACCATAAACACCCCGGGATGCGCTCAATGCGGCGCCAGAGCCCATAAACACAAGCTCTTGACACTACACACTACACTGAAATCATGCTCGTTGTCGATCGAAACCCTGCTTCCGCAAACACCGGCGCCCTGCCCGGCGCTCTGCCTGGCGCTCTGCCTGCGCTCGAGACGACGCCTGTGGCCGCGCTCGAGAAGGCGCCTGTGGCCGAAGATGTCGATGGGGGCTGTGCCCCGCGTGTGAAGCGCGTTAAGTACAATACCGACACCGACGACACCGACGACACCAAAAACTTCACGTCAGATGAGCTCTCTCTATTGACCGACGATACGAACGCGAACAGACTCCGCCTTGCCAAGCAGGCCCCCCTCGACGAACCCTATGGCGTGGCAAACATTTTCGCCTGCCTCCAACTTGTGCACATTCTCTCGACGGGCGCGGCAAAAGACGAGCTTTCCAAGTTGCTCGGCCACGAAATTCTTTCGAACAAGACGACGCTTGTGGATCGCAAACGAAAGCTGTTTGCGCTCATAAGCAATGTGGCACAAAGAATCTTGCCCAAAAGTGATGCCGGGAAGGCTGCCATGGAGGCGTGGAAAGAGCTTGGTACCAATACGATGCAACTTGCGTTCAATGTCGAAGGCCAAGTCAACGAATTGGTTAAGAAGCACCTCGACATTTCAAATATGTTCGCGCCACAGTCGATTGTCGACGAGCCCAGCTTCATCCCCTTGGTCGTTCTCGCGGCCATGGAAGTCATCAAGGTGGAACACAAGGACGCCCTGCCAAGATATGAAGGAGGAATGTTTACAATGCGCAACGGCGTCAATTCACCCGTGCGTTATGCGGTTGCATCCAATCGTTACATGCAAACAAAGGCGATACCTGGCGTTGGGAATGTTGGCGGTTGTTGCATCGCACGAGTTGAAAGCAAGCGGCCTGATGATGCGCCACCAGAAGAGCACCGTTCGCTCCTTTTTGTGCTCCCCGACAACAAGGACGATTCCCTCGACAGCTGCCTTGATGCGATCGCAGCAGAGATGGATGCGAAGCACGGGTTGTGCTACAATAATTGGTCCGGCGGCAACTACAATTTCAAATTTCCGACGTTCGACGCAACGCACAATGCTCAGCCAATCAGCGAGAAGCTCGAGTTATTGGGTATGAAATCGATGTTCAAACCAGAGGCCGAACCGTTTGAACAGACATTGTCCCAAGAGGCAATCCAGGAAGAGACGGGCGACAAGTCTGCGACCCCTGCCTACATTTCAAAGGTTATTCACTTTGCCTCGTTCAAGGCGGATCGCAAGGGTGCGGAGGCTAAGGCGGTTACCATAGCAGTGTGTGGCTACAGAAGTCTTGGCGCAACGCCACCACCACTCGAGTTCAATTGCGACCGGCCGTTTATCGTGCTTTTGGTCAACGGGTCAACGGGAGTGGACAGTGTTGAGTTTGTGCTGAAAGTCGAGGGGAAGTGCCTTGATGACCCTGCTCGTATGCCTAACGACATCCCTGATGATGCGTAATAGCTCGATGTGTGTGCTTGTGAGAGTGGGTGGTTTGGAGACTGGTTTGGAGACTGAAATGGACAGAAATGGACAGAAGTGGACGGAAATGGACAGAGATGGACAGAAGTGGACAGAAGTGGACGGAAGTGGAACACTGCATTGTGAGATAAGTCATCGGTAGGGTCGAAATATTAAAAGTCGTAGAAACCCCAAATGAATTTTCCAAATTTATCGGGGTTGACAACCAACCCTACAACCATACCTCCTCTCGCCACACTCAACGTGTAAGTAACCAAGACCAATGGCACTGCCCAACTTTTCCAAGCTATCGTTGCACAAATGCCAGGACGTTGGAATCATTCTTACCGAAGACGGCCCGGTGCAACCAAATGACGACAATTGTGCCATTTGCTTTGAGCCACTTGTCGTCGCCGACCAGCCTCAGAATGATGATGACGATCCGTTGGATTACGCTGTTGAGGCGCTTGAGTGCAATCAACCAAATCTCCAAAAATACCGCCACCAATTCCATTTCAACTGCATTCTGCAATGGGCGGAGCAGTTGTTGCCATACGAGATCACGTGCCCGATTTGCCGGACACCCGTTACCCAAGAGGAAGGAGACATATTTGTCGGTGCCTTGGAAGCTGCCGAAGAGGATGCTTGGGATGACGACAATTGGATTGATGACGGCCTCGGCAATCCAATTCCATTTCAAAATCCGGCAACACCGGCAGCACCGGCAGCACCGGCAACACCGGCAGCACGGGCAGCACGGGCAGCACCGGCAAGACCAGCAGCACGAGCAGCACGAGCAGCACAAAACAGGCGTCCTCGCAGAAAATCCTTTCTGTACATTGTAGTCCGTAATCTGGGGTTTGGGCAGGCGACACGCCGAAGCGGGCCTCACATTATGCTTCTTGGACACACGCAACGATCAGGCAAACGCCAATGGGGCACTCCTGGAGGGCTGAGAGACCGAACGGATACAAGCGAGATTTACAATGCCGTGCGCGAGTTTGTGGAAGAGATGGGATTAAAAGAGCCAACCAGAGGACAGGTCGATCCGGCCGCTGCGTTGCGACGACAGGTCAATGCGACGATTGCGTTGCTACGAACAAATGGAAACCTTCGGACGGTTGTGCCGACAAACAACGCCGGTTTCTCGGGGCATGTGGTTGTGTTTGATACCGCGTTGCAATTTGAGCAAGTGATGGGGCTGTCAAAACTCTTGCGCAACAAGGGCATTACCAATCCAGGACAAGCGCCAACCATTCAGCAAAAGTATGATGTCAGGCTCTCAAGCGAGACGAAGGGATACACCTACGTTCCATTAACCCGCAACGGTCTCATCACCAGACCCGTTAGCAATAATCAGGGTGAGCAATACCTTGCGGTGCGCTCGGCCTCGGACCTTGGGAGTAGGCAATTGCGTATTCGTCGCGGTATGAGTAATCGGGTCATGAAGGCGGGGTTTGCTATGGTGTAGGAACTAAAATTGTCGATGACCTCTTGAGACTGAAATGGACAGAAATGGACAGAGATGGACAGAGATGGACAGAAATGGACAGAAATGGACAGAAGTGAAACACTGCGTTGTGAGATAAGTCATCGCTAGGGTCGCAATGTTAAAAGTCGTAGAAACCCCAAATGAATCTCCCAAATTTATCGGGGTTGACAACCAACCCTACAACCATACCTCCTCTCGCCACACTCAATGTGTACAATGCGTCCGCTTTCACATTTCTTGTCGAGTTTCCGTCTACAACCAACAAAGAAGGTGTTGCGTTCATGACAAATGTCGCAAAGTACCTGTTACTATTGCCCAATCCGATTTGGACAAAAGAGGACTCGTCGATTTGGTACTTTGAGCCAGATGGCACACGTGTTCAAATTCCATTGACGGGTGACTTTGCAAATGGCAAACTAAGAGAGCGTGAGGGCAATATGTTTTTCTACGTCAACATTGCACGTCCTTGGACGATTTCCGACAAGTACGAGTCGGGCAAATTGTTGATGGAGGCATTGTATGCCGCGTTTCCAACGATTGCCGACGACGTGGAAACGGCGGTTGCATTTGCGGTGAGTGAAGCGTTTTACTCAAATGGGACGATCGAGACAAGGGGAGCGTTCTCGTACTTGCAACGACCCGGGGAGGTGGACATGCCCTGGGACTTTGTTCACGATGGGAAAAAGTCGACGGTTGCTTTCTACAAGGTGTAGCCTTGACCCCACAACCAACGAAACGGACTAAGTTTAAACGCTATGTGATGGTGTGTGTTCGTGCTGACCATGAAAAGTGCAATTGTTCATATAAAATGGGAATCAGTTTTATCGTGTGCGCACTTGCGCTTCGATCCTACACATCGTCGCACACCGCTCAACGCGCCACCATGCCATGGCGCCTTGTTCTTGAAGACGTGCCAAGCACAATCGACGTAAACCGCATCGAAAGCCTGGAATCCCTTAACTCCATTGCCATACCTCTTGCGCGAATTGGCGCAACGGCGACGCTCACGACGAGCGAGTTTGTGTGTGTGTGCGCCCCGGTCACGATTTCAAGCGACACCGAAAACAGCGCCTTGGATACGGTCGTTGCCCATTTGGAGCCACGTCCCCGAAAACCTATTGCGTTGGTGGATGCGGTGCCGCTCTTCACGTGCGCAACCAAGTGCGTCTTCCGATGTGCCAATTCCAATCGGGGTGGTGTCATTGCAACCGCGGCGCGACTTGAAAACACACCGATTTGGCTCTTGTTTAACTCGGAGTTTGAAGCGCTCGATATCAACAAGTGTGTGTCGTCCATTACACGCGCGCAATTTATTGAGCTTCAGGAAACGTTTTCGGCTCTGCTCGGTTTGCGTCTTGTAGAAGATAACCAGGCATAGAATCAAATCGCTAAAACGTCTCGCATAACCCACCCGATCACACTTTAGAGTATAGACGACGGGTGCGCGTGTCAAACCCATCAAACGGAAAATGGCGACACGCGTTGACGAGTCTCCGTCGCTTTTGCAAGTTTTTTTGGAGGAATGCCTCGAAAGCGCCCAACAATTCGCCCTTTCGCAAACGGGGCTTTTGTTTATCGCCGTTTTCGTCGCGCTTTTTGCATTGTACGCATTGCACCAGTTGACAATATGGCTCTCAACCGATCCTGTTAGGGCGTTTCATGTGGCAAAAAGGCTGACAAAAGGCATGGCTGCCGTGTGGGATACCTCCAGAGTGCTGTATAATGGCGGCATAGACGTCTTGGTCAGCATATTGCCCCTCTGGAACATGGCAGCGGTGCACATCGTCCAGCCCATTGCATTTATTTCTCTAGATGTCGTATCTCTGGTGTTTATGAATCAGCATTACAAGGGTATCATTACCGATGCAGATACGTTTCAAGGTCATGTGTGTGATCCGGCCAAACCCGAGTCGGCGGCGTGGTGTGCCGATGTATCTCGATACGCCACCAATCTGGGGATTGTACGTGCAGAGGCGTCGGCCGTCATCGACAACCAGACCACATTGGTGTTGTCCACCGCACAAGCGCGAAGGCTCTCCGCGGCATATGGCGAATCGGTTATCGGCGCCTTGCCCATCCAACCTCTTCTTGACGGCATCGAGGATATCGCTGGCATGCTTCTTCTTGTCGGCGCGACGGTTGCTGATATCGGTTTTCACATCGTCTACACGATACTGAGCGAGGCGGCGGTCCTTATATGGAATATGATGATGGTGCTTATTCGCGCCGCTGCTGGCGCGATCATGCAAATATTCTCGTCTGGGATTGTTGGGGATCTGTTAAAGATCGGAATCGATATTCTGGTTGTCCTCGTCGTGCATATCGCCATTCCTCTTCTCTTGTTCGGACTCAACGCCATCATGTGCTTATTCGACTACTTTGCCCCACAAGGATGGGCGGCACAGCTTCAGTGCATCAGCAATACGTGCTTTCAAGAGAATGGTGATCTTGGTCTCGAAATATTCACAACCTTCTCGAGCATCGGACCGATTGCCAGGCAAGTCGCCGTCGCGTTTGAGGCGTTGATCAATCCCTCTACGGGTCGGCGATATGGCCAGTCGGCCTCCGGAAGCGCCAACGCGTTTGGAGAGGAGGGAGGGAGCGCGGGAGACGGCGCGGAGAGCGTGAATGGCATCGATACTGGCACACTTCCCAGTGCCGCCGGATCCGTTTGCTCCGCCTGTTTCCGATGCAAGGTACCCGAAATGAGAGCCATATGGTTGCTATTCGCGATGACATGGGGTTGCATTGTTGACGAGACGCATTACACCGGCCGTGTCGAACAAGTATGTCTCGACGATGGCAGCTTTTACGCGGATGCGTGCGGTCCTCGAATCTCCTTCTTGTCAGATTCGCAGTGGGCCGCAACGTATACAAAACATCGCGGCTTTGACACCGGGAAAGCACAGGAGTTTGCCGGGAAGTTCAAACAATTGGCCGAGGATATGGGTGGCGGCACCAACGGATTCCGCGCGCAACGTCTGGCCGACGCGTGGTTCCAGCGCGACCTGGCGGCCGGAGGCGCCAACGGCCCCGACCAATCGGCGGTGTTCTACCGCCGCGTGTGCGAACAGATGCGACGCGAATTCCCATTGTACGATGCCGGGCCGTCGCATTCCAACCATTCCGAAAACACGTTGGCCTATCTCACCGCCGGGTTCTTGTACGCGGATTGCAAACGTCAGAATGGATTCCAATTGTGCAGCAACCCGGCCGCCATGAACGTGGTAGATGGATGGTCTGAGGTCAAAAAGTGTGCATTCGATATGCCAGCGTGCCGCCGGGAACGCGACCAGTGCTTGGGACAGTGCAGTGGCAACCAATCGTTGCAGCTCCAAGACTTTATGACGACGGCCGTCAAGACTGAGCTGTCGACGCGCGCGCTTGGAACGGACAAGCTCGCACAAGGTCGGGCGAATTGCTCGGTGCGATCGCACACCTTTGACGTGCCGCTTTTTGAGGGCATAGGAGATGCATGGAGAGACTACGAATCCAACTTGCGGGTACGGGGCGGCTCACTGGCGATCGATCCTCGCGCGTGCGCTCGCGAGCCGGGGGCATGCGCGGCGGTCCAGAACACCTTGCAGCGGGACCCTACGCTCACGTTCAACGCGCGCACCGGCCGGTTCGTCCTAGCGCATTCCATCTCGCCGCCTCTGCCACCGCCAATGCCCTCTCCTCCTCCGCTGCTTGCCCTCTATACCATCCCACAGCCATTGCCACCGCCACCGCCACCGCCGTTGCCACCTCCGTGGTTTTCTCAGGCGGAGGTCTGTGTGCCCATTGTGACGGCGGCCGAAAGCAATGTGGAGGTGCCGGACGGGTTGGAAAGAGCCGTCTGCGTTTACACGAGGGCGGTTGTCGAAGAGCGGCTTCGGTACGACAAGTGCTTCGCCACCCTGCCACCATCACCACCCCCGCCTCCGCCGACGCCATCCTCGCGCTTATCAAACGCGTTTTCGGCGCTTTCCAAGCTAAGACGGCGTACCGGCCAATCAACCGGCGCGGCGCCACTGCCCACGGAAGACGATGAGACCGTCTACACTGCCCTCCACCGTCAGCGGCAGCAAGCACAGTTGGCCTTTTTGGACGAGCTGAGCAACGAAAACTTCCAATTGCGCGAATTACTGGGAAGCATCCGCGATCGCATCCAAGCCTTCTCGATGCCGTCTTCTCAATCCACTTCTGGTCGACGGTTGTGGGAGCGATCGGAAGAATACAAATCGCAGCGACTCCATGACAACCTTCTAGATTCACACGAGCTGGGAGGACTGGGTGACAACGTTGCCCTTCTTGGAAGTGGATCGGTGGGAGGGATCACGATGGCCGAATGCCAAGCACTCTGCAGTGCGTTGGAAGCGTGCACGGCCGTGGCGTTCGCTCGTGCCTCGCCGGACCCGGCCGATTTGACGCTTCGGTCCTGTTTCCTCCTCAAATCTATTGGGGCGTGCGGTCCTTCCGCCTTTTCCTCCGCACTGTTTTTGCGGAGGGATACCGATGGGTGCTCCATCCCCACTCGCTACGAAAATCCGTTGTGCATCCAGATGGCGCAGCAGCGCACAGACACCCGAATCTTAAATTACGCCGACGCCGTGACCGCATGCCGCAATGGTAAGGGACGACCGGCATTAGCTTGGCCAAAGACTGCGTTGGAAGCTTTCTCGATGATGGGATACGCCAGGGAGCGTGGCGTTCACGCCTTCTGGTCCAACAAGCCATATGAGGGGGGTGTCATGCCATGGTCGGGCGTGGACGGCCAACCTTTAATTGTCCCACAGGGAGACAAACGGTGCGTTTTGGTCACAACCGTCTCCACAGACACACACGGTCACATGTACGCCGAGCTCCAGCCATGCACGGCCCGATTGGCCGATGGCATCGTCTGCGAAAGCGCCACGGCCGCGCCCCCGCCGATGCCGGGGGTCGAGGCGCCGATAATGTCGCCTCCACCACCACCACCTCCCATTGGCATCACCGCGGCAATGCAGGAGTTCACGCGCAAAGAGATTGTGCCGCGCACTAAGGCCATATGTTTGGCAGGATTGGTGGATGACGACATTGCCAAGCTTTGCCTTGCATTCGCCTCTCGGCTTGCTCAACCTTCTCGAGCGGGAAGCATTACGACCTTCCTCCCGCTCTGCAACGACGTCTGCTTCCATTCATGCGCCGGCACCGGCGACCAAGACCGAGACGGGTTTGAAGGATGCAAAGACCCAAGCTGTGCGGATACCTCATGCCTCGACTTTTTGAGGAACGAATGCCCATTAGAAATCCATCCGATGCTTTTACAGATTGGCCAGGCGGCATGTGGAGCCGAAAGCGCGTCGTTTGGCGCAAGCTCGTCCTCGTCGTCCTCGTCATCCTCATCGCCACCACCACCCCCTCCAAACCCACCCCCTTCGCCGCCACACATGCCACCGCCTTTGTTGGCACAATATGGCACGTTGCGTCTCGCGCGCGACCCAATACTATCGTCTCTGGTGGGTAACATCGCCGAGCAGCCCTCCGACGAAAACTGCGCGCCGGTGACGTTCCAAGCATGCGCACAAGCGACGGCAGATATGGCCAACTCCGTTGGGATTGGCCTCTCCTCAGAAGTCGAAATTAGCCTTTCCGCGTGCGAATCGGGCGATGATTTTACGTCGTGTTTCTTGGGATGCTCTCTTGGGAGCGTCTCGGGTGCTCCGGCAACGTATTCGTACCTAACTCCCGAAAAGATGGCCGAATTCGGTCAGTATATGCATTATCGATGCAGTGGCGCGCCTCACGATTACTGCCTATGTGGCGATTCCGGGTTGGTCCAGCCTCCGAGCACCCCTCCAAAGGTTGAAGATGAAAGCATGTACCAATACAGCGGCACCGGCGTCCCAACCGACGAGTACGGACATTCCACCGCATATTACAAGCTTGTTGCTAATGACGTGCGCCTTCCCGAGTTTATGAGAATACATTCTACCGGGTATGAGTGCATTGGCGTCGATACCGGCGCACGCCAATGCGCACGCCATTGCTCGGCGCGTTTGGGATCGAAGATGAGGGCTTTCTCCGTCACCGGCCAGATCGTGCCGCCGCCACCGCCAACACCCCCATCGCCGCCACTTCCACCTCTTCCACCCCTTTCTCCGCCAACGCCACTACCGCCTCGAGCCTCGCGCTTCCATGGCGCCACCGATGCCTGCCGCCTAAGCCGACAATACAGCGGGTCGGAATGCCGCGATGGAGGGTTGGGGAGTGTCTTCCCTCCATACTGCGACTATGGCTCGCAAACCACGGTATGTGGGCCAAGGACGCAATATTACGAGAATGGAGCGCTCTTTGGCGACAATTCGTGCGATACAGCATCGAATGCAGTGTGCGAGGACGGTGGCCCCGGCTCTCACTTTATCCTCGACGAAAATAGCGTGGAAGTCGCCCGGTGCGGGTTTGCCACCGACACCGCCGATTGCGGTATGAGGACGATGGAGACGCTCGGACCCATGAGCTTTTCGGAGGCCGGCTCGCCGCCCATCCCGGCGCCTCCACCGACGCCGCCGTACCACGTCAACCAGACGACTCCCATTCACCAGGATTGTACGGAAGATGCAAACTCGTGCATTTATACCCTTTCCGTCTGTTCGGACGGTGGGTTAGGCGCCGTCACGATAGGAGGGGTGTTCCTGTGTGATTACGGTACGCAATGCGATCAGTGTGGACCTCGCCTAAATGTCGATTGGGTCGGGAGCGACGATGCCGGGCCGAACGCCGATGGCAGTGCGACACGCAACGGTGTTTGTGAAGATGTGGCTGTTGGCGGGAAGTTTGGGTACGGCCATGACCAGACCGACTGTGGCGGACCGCGTCGGGTGATACACAATGGCGGCCGGCCGAGCTTGGAGCGTGCGGATCGACGAGCGCGTTCCCTCCAATCGTTGTCGTCAAACCCGTTGGCGGGGGAAGGGTCGGCGAGCGAGCAACCAACATTGGTGGTGGGCGATTCGGTGCTCATCCAACCATCTCCACCACCACCCCGACCGTCGCCGCCACCCCCGCCATACCCGCCACCGCCACCTAAAATGGACTACTGCGAATGCGAATGCACCGAAGAGGATGACATGTATATTGATTCCGATCAGTTTACCGATATTAGCATCGTGGCGGTGAGTGAACCACACCCGAATACACGCCTTTATACCGCCTATGCATCGCTGGAGCGAGGCGTGGAGATTGCCACATTGGCCAGGCTCAATCTGACAGGCTTGCATCGGTATGTGGAGTCGCCGGCATTGTCGCGTCCCATGGCACACATAACAAGCGTCTTTGCGATCACGGAATCTCCATATGCGACGCACACATTCGCACGCCTCACGGAAACCCCCTCATCTCACCTGAACGCGTGTCATAATGGAACAAACGAGAATGCATTACTTTGGTACGAGGAGGCATCGGACCCGGACGGGATATGCACGCGCGCATCCTATGAGGAATTCTGTACCACACCCTCTTTTGATACTCGACCGCGATGTGACATGTGCGATGCATGCTTTGCATTGGGCGCGCCATATTCGGATGGGTGGAAACGGTTACCGGACGCGTCCGAAAGCTCGGTGGAGTGGGCTCGTCGGTGCACATCCGAGTGCTCGCGGAAGGTGGGGGGCACAATGAACATGTACCTTTTGCATTATCTGATGACGGAGATGCGTGCGGACGACGTGGAGTGCAAGTGTTACATAAGCAATACACCCGAACCGCCGGACAACCCCGAAGTGCTTGCATATATGCAAGACAACAGCCAGCTTTTAGATGCGGATCTTTCCGTGGTCGATGTGTGGTCGGTGGGCCCTCCAAACTATGAAGGGCAATTTGAGCCCGATTTGGGGGGCACCTTGTATTACGCCGCCGCGCTGTCTCAAGGCTTTTCGCCGGGGAGCACTTATGAAACACCTACAGATCGTGTTTATTCTACTGCCGGTGAATGTGGCGATCGGTGCGTGCATCGAATGGGCAAATCGGACATTCGTGGGTTTGTCCACAATTCGGTGAATGGCGCATGCCTTTGCTACCATGACAGCCCCTTATCGCAATCGGCACTGGAAGACGTCACCTACCACGCCGACGACCGGGTGGCGTACCACGCGTTCTGGTGCGAAGGGGCCGCGCCAGATCCTATCAACGATGGCACTTACGTTTACAAACCGAGTGACGGTCAATGGTGCCCGGGGCGTGTGGCAGAACGTATGGGGGAGGCATTGATTGACGCGCAAAGTCATACCGAGCATACTACCATTGCCGAAGAGTGCCTTGCATCGTGCATGGCCGCCAATACCACGACGGGGAGCGAGCATTGCAACCTGGTGCAGGTCATTGGCACGTCATGGCGTGACTTGGTGGGTGCGCCGATAGTGCATCCATCCCCTCCTCCGGTGCCACCATCACCGCCTGTTGGCCCGCCTCCGGAGCACCCACCACACCCGCCGTTTGTGCCAATGGGCATTGTTGGCGAGCGTTTCCGAACGTGGCACCCGGATGGGGCAGAGGTGCCCCAAATTGACGCGGAAGGCGAGTATGTGGTCACATGCGGCGTTCCGAATTGCGAAGCAGGGGACGGAACGGACGGTCTCCCTATATTCCGAGGCTCGTTTCTTGCGGCCTCGGAACTGGCACAGACCATGCGAACACAGGGTCGGATGGATGCGACGATATGTCCATTTGAATGTTTTCCTAGGGTTTACAGCCATGGTTTGCTGTCTTACGACCTGGGAGAGTTTCAGAATGGGTTTGCAGTCGCCGGCCTGCGCTTCCCCGGTATGGAAATGGGAGAGATGGGGTTCAGCGGATTCATTGCGTATAATTACGCCGAGGGCGCGTCACGCAACGGAAAGATGCAGGCGAGCATCGCACGCAGTGACATCACACGCGGTGAATGCTCTAAGCTTCTCATCGACAATGAGGGCAAATATGGCGCGTTGGTGCATGGCATGCTTGCCGTCTGGAAGCAGAATAATACGGTGAATGCAAAAGGGGAATGCCTCCTCTTTCGCGCGGTGCGCGACGCCTCACAGCATCAGTTATGGACAAGCTTTGCGGCGCACGCTCAGTCGCTGGTGGACGTCTCCCACCACCGGCCTCCAGAGTATACGGCCTCCCGCGTTCCCGACGGCCCGTCCGAATGCGAAAATAACAATGATGAGGTATGCTTCTTTTGGGCGGAATTCGATGATGATGCATACAGTTGCCGACCGGAACGCGATCTGAGCAACGTTGTAACTCCTTCTCAACTCTTACGGAATCTGGTGGATTTGGAAGTTGGCTACCCTCCGCCCTCCCCACCCCCGCCGGCGCCTCCGAGCCCGCCATCACCCCCGCCTCCGCCACCACAGCAATGCCAGGACTCCTCCTTGCCACGCACGCATCATTTAACATACGAGACACCGGTTTGCTGGAGATGGACGCCCGTTTCTTCTGTATACCCCACCACCACCACACCGACCGAATTCATCTGGCCGCCGATTCATGCGCATCGCAATCGGTTTAGCACCGATGCCTCCTGCCCGGATGGTCCAACCCAGCCCACATTTCGCATTCAGAGGGATACCTTTTACATGTTCAACTCCGATTCGAATTTGCGCACCGATGTGGAATTGGCCAATCCGAGTGGCGCGGCGTACCCGGATTGCGCGGCGGCCGCTCCGCAAGAATGCTGCATTGAAGTACATCAGATAAGTCCGCTGCCCGGTAGCCAGGCAAATGAGACATCTTCCGGGTGCAGGGCTCATTGTGCGCGACAACGGCGATTCGGACAAGACGATGCGTGCTTGCCGGCCTTGCCCTCGTGTCTGAACGCCGAATCCGATCCGGCGTCGTGGTCGGCCACACAAACGCGAAAGGTGGATCTTTTGTGCATATGCGGCGCACGGGAAGGTCTTGGCGCGACGTTCGCACCCTCGCCTCCTCCTTCAGCACCTTCGCCACCACCTCCTCCCTACCCGCCTGGTGCTGCGTCCATGCAACATCCCGATTCGGCGGAGGTTGGATCGGGGGAGGTTGGATCGGGGGAGGTTGGATCGGGGGAGACGATTCGTCGTTTGCAGACGGTTACAGTGGATCCGCATCTCGGAGGGCACCATAATGCATCCTCCACATGCCGCGTGTCTCTTTATGAGTTTAAGCGCAAATGGATGCCAAGTGGCAACGATACGTGCCAATACGAGGACGAAATGGGCCAAACGTTGAGCGCTTCCGCTTACGCGGATTGCGCCACTTCTACCCGAAAAGACTGTTGCCGTGTGTTGCGGACCGGCAATACCAGCGCGGCCGAGAAGCACACCGCAATTTATTACGGATCAGGAGGAGGGTTGGCGCAAAGCCAAGGCGTTGTGTTTGCAACCGATCTCTTTGCCACACCAAATCGCGGTATGGACTCTGCCGATTTGGATTTGGATGGCGAGGAGGATATCGTTCTCGGAAGCAACTACTATCTCAACAATGGAATCGGTTCGTTCCATTTGACCGGTACGCCGTTTACAAACACGCCATTGAAAAAGGTGCACATTGTCGATTTCGATGGAAGGGATAGCTATCCGGACATTGTCGGCATTGACAATTCTGGCATCGCCTACCTATGGCGCTCGGCGGTGAATGCGATGATCGTGAATGCGACAGGTTCTGGATATTGTGATGTACACGAGGGCACCGGCTATATACGCATCTTGAACGATGGAGCTTCCTCCCATTCATCTATTGTATTCAGTCAGTTCCGAAAAGGTGATGTGATCACGTTCACAAACGCAGCCAGTGCATTGAGCGCATTAGTCGGCGTGAAAGGCATCGTATCACAATGGATTTCCGATGATCGGCTTCTTGGGAATCAAGAGTACCATCATATGGGTTTAGTAGTTCGCCTGTTGACATCCGTTCAATGCACAGGCATTAACAATGTGGCTGTAACCTTTAGTGGCCGACCAAACAATGACGTGTTGAGAGCGCGACCACCACCGGGGCAACCACTGGTCTTTCACCCACCTCAACGATTGGGCGATCACGACGATGATGGTGTGATCGATGTGGCCGTGTTTTACATGGGTGAGGAGACCGTATTCGATACTCTTACCAAAGACTTCTGCTTACTCTTCCGTGGCAAACCAACCAAATGCTTTTTTGTGGGCGATGCCATCCAATCTTCGTTTCCACACGATTCGCATACGGCACGCAGAGTCCGATTCCCCAACCCGACAGATATGATGGAGGATGCTGTAGGATTTGTTTCGCTTCAAGCAGCAGCCGTGGTTGCAAACAGCTGGATGGCGACTGGTTTGACTGCCGGACCTTTTAGCGAATTCGGCGATTTCCGTGTTGAATCCGACACGTGGCAACACGAACGCCGTGACACAGAGATGCGGAGTGTTGGCACGTGGATCACGGTCAACACTACCACCGCCCATGGCTTTTTTGAAGGCGACATTGTCGAATTAAGGTTTTCGGGTGGATCCGGATATCCTCTTGGTGATCCATACTTTGCGAAGGATATTATGGAGAGACTTTATGGCGAGCCAACAGAGAACGGCATACGGTCTATCATATATGAGGCAACAGAACGTAGCTTCAAATTACCTTACCCTTTTCAGGGAGTCGACGCCGCCGATCTCGGTACACTCGAAATCATGCCAATTTCCCGAGCATTGGCAGACTTGGGAGGGCCTTTCAACATTCGCGCTTCATGTCCCGCGACTGCCGGTTCGTGCAATCAGGTGTTCATTGCACGCGAATACAATCACCCTACTGTGTATACGCCAAATGCAATCACCATGGAAAGCACGTCCATTGGGGATGGCAGTCCTGTGGAGATGGCAACAACCAGCGCAATCGCAACGATCGATCTTTCGGAGGGTGTATGCTATGTTCAATGGTCGGGATGTCGAACACTCCCGAGCCAAACCAATGTGTTGGTCTACACCACGAGAGGTGTAAACAACACCGATTCGTATGATGGAATTTATGCCGAAAATGTGCTACCTGTTCCCAGTTATCTTTCGACTCCTTCCGTTTCCATACGATGGTGCAATTTTGCCCATGCGACGGGGAGCGATTCGAAGGTCCAACGACGTTTTGTTGTTGCCGGCGAGGCGCAAGCACGCGTGTTTACAACGACGGATAGTTGCGGCTCAATGGGTACATCCACTGAGGCTACAGAGTGCAAATCGAGCCAAAGTATGGTGCATACACAAGTTGGCCCCGATCCGGGGCTCTCACCACCGGCGCGCATAATTGACGCACTCTGCAGCGATTTTAACGGGGACGGGAATCCCGACGTGCTCGTGCACCGCGAGGCGGCGGATCGCGGGTCCTGCGCGACGCGATGCCACGAACAGGGTCGGTTTGGGTACGAGGACGCGCATGCGTTGGAGAATGGAGCATCTTACTGCATATGTGGGCCATCACTTTCCGAGGCCATGGCACCCGTCCCACCGCCATTGCCACCAACCGACCCACCGGCGCCGCCGGCGCCGGATTCGCCGCCGGATCCAACGCTCCCGCCTCCCCCCTCCCTCCCTCCAAACGCCCCACCCCTGCGTCGGCACGGCCTTTGCCTGCGGTACGGCCCGGCGGACTTTTTATCGCCCTCGCCCCCGCCCTCTCCAATCCCGCCACTGCCTCCGTATACGGCACCCTCGCCATCCAAACCGCCCCCCCCCCCCCCCCCCCACCCCCCCCCCCCCCCCCACCCCCCCCCCCCCCCCCCCCCCCCCCCCCCCCCCC
>Ga0160422_10001270_pt1 | contig 15848 bp, 19 predicted proteins | sample Fk160mmetaG_FD_108192 | JGI IMG/M metagenome (GOLD analysis project Ga0160422, IMG submission 108192) | Marine microbial communities from the Central Pacific Ocean - Fk160115 60m metaG | ecosystem: Environmental > Aquatic > Marine > Oceanic > Photic zone | place: The Central Pacific Ocean... | reverse complement strand
GAAGATAATTCAGCCAGAGCTTTCAACTCATTTTAATGACGATATGATTGTTTTGGAAAAATGGATTCCAAAAAAACCAATTTCTGCAATATATTTCGATGGAAAAAAAGAAAAGTATTTTGCTAAAAGATTTTTGGCTGAAAACAAAAATAAAGAAGAAGTTTTTATATCTGAGAATAAAGGATCTTTTCTAGAACTTATTTCAACCGATTGGAAGCCTGTTTTTGAACTAGTATTTATAAAAATAAGAAATAAAGATCAAAGACCTAACCAAAGAATTGTTTTTGAAGAATTTATTTCAGTAAAAGGAATAAAAGCTCAAGGAAACCAATTAACTCCTCATAAAATTAAGCAGGTTAATACTTTAGAGTCTTTAGAATATAGGCCAAAAGATGGTGAATCAACAGATGAAGTCGATACGATTATAGATGGGGTTAAAGAAGATGAAAATGATTCAAGTTCATCTCAAACTACCTTATTCTGATTGCATTAGCTTTTAATTTATTACTTTCACCCAAATACGAATATTCGTAAGTATAAGAGGAGTCATTAGTTGTTAAAATCTTTATAAAGATATTCTTCTTTTCACTCATTTTTTTCGGCTTAATTGGGGATAAAATCATTTCGCAATCATTTACCCATCTAACATAACTTGAGTCTATTTTACCCTCAAACTCTTCAATTTGAATATTTGAACTATTTCTTGAAAAGGTTGATTTATAATTGATTCCATTTACTGTGGTTTCTGTATAAAAGTCTCCAGAGTGAAAATCTTTACAATTACGCTCAATTGTTTCGCAGTTTGTAAAGCTTATAAAGATAATTATCAGTAGTAGGAGGTTAGTTTTTTTTGTAAGTACCATCTTTATATAGTATTAAGACTGAGTCTATTTTTTTATTTTTTTCTTTCTTTTTTTTCGAATCCTTTTTTCTTTTTCCTGAAATTATCCAATTTAAATCAATTTCAGGATATTTATTCTTGATTTTTAGAAAAAACTCCAAGCTTGGTTTATTTCTACCGCTAAAAAAGTGTGCCAAGCTCGATCTTTGAATACCGATTTCTCTTGCAAATGCTGATTTTGACAGATTTTTTTCCTCTATTAATTTTTGTATACGATTAGTAATGGACATGTTTACAAATGTAAACAAAATAAAAATATTTTAATAATAAAAAATCGTAAATTAGTTATATAAAAACTTTAAGTAATATCATATAATATGCTGATTTACAGTAATTTAAAAGATTTCAATTATATAATTATATTCTAATTTTAATTATTCCTTAATTTATTTGATATTTTAATAATATATATGTAAAATAAAGACACTTTTTTTATTAAAATGTCAAAGATGGTATTATATTTGTAAACCTTTTTAAATATTTATTAGTTATGTCAAAAATGAAACTAGATGAAATAGATCATCAGATACTGGATATGTTAATTGAGAATACTAGAACTCCTTTTACTGATATTGCCAAAAAACTCTTAATTTCTGCTGGTACTGTGCATGTGAGAGTAAAAAAAATGGAAGATTATGGCTTAATTAAAGGTTCTTCTTTGATTTTAGATTATGACAAACTTGGTTACACTTTCATAGCTTATGTAGGTCTTTACATAAAAGACACATCAAAAATTAAGTTCATTATTCAACGAATTAATGAAATCCCTAATGTAACCGTAGCACATATAACCACTGGAAAATTTAATATATTTTGTAAGATTAGAGCAAAAGGCACGACAGGTGCAAAAAATATAATTTTTAGACTAGATGAAATTGAGGGTGTTTACAGAACTGAATCAATGATTTCGCTTGAAGAAAGTATAAATGACAAAAAGAGGTTAATGCACTCAATTTTTAAGGATATGAGCTAGTTTTGATAAAATTTAAATGCTTCTTTAATTTGCTTGATACTTACAGATTGATTTGTTTTCACTTCCCCCAAATTGTTTAGTAATACAAACATTGGTTCATCATTGTTATTTTTTTTATCGTACTTCAGTAAATCAATAATATTTAATATACTTTCTTGATTAAATTTTATAATTTCATAATGTCGGTTAATATGATTTTTAATCTCTTTTGTAAGTTTTAGATTAAAATTTCTTTTTAAGTGTGAAATGTAGGTTTCTAAAACTAAACCAATAGCTATTGCCTCTCCGTGAAGAATTTCTCTGTTAGTACCAAGAAGATAGGATTCAATTGCATGTCCTAATGTATGGCCATAGTTTAAATATTTTCTGTTATTTAATTCCATTGGATCACTCATGATTATATCAACTTTTATGTTAATTGATTTATAAATCATTTCAGAGTTAATATCTTCTAATGAGTTGATTTTTGATATTTTTTCCCATTCATGATTTTTACAGATTAAACTATGCTTAATCATTTCTGCATATCCTGCTGCTATATGTTTTTCAGAAAGGGAATTTAAAAAATCTACATCAATCAAAACTAATTTAGCAAATTGAAATGTTCCGATTATATTTTTAATACTGTTTAAATCTATCCCAGTTTTTCCACCAATACTAGCATCAACCATTCCCAGTAGAGTAGTAGGTATATTAATAAATTGTATACCCCTCATGTATGTAGAAGCCACAAATCCACCCAAATCACTAATCATTCCACCTCCAAGATTAATTATCAAGTCATTTCGTTTAAATCCATTTTTGGTAAGAAATTCCCATATTTGGTTAGATGTCTTAAGATTTTTAGCGTTTTCACCTGGCTCAACTGACAAATTATATGAGCTAGATGAAATGGTCTCTGCAATTTTTTTATTGATTTTTTTGATTTTAGAAAAAAATAAATCCATACAATGAATTTTTGTATTTTCATCTGTTAGGATTAAAATTTTTTTAAAGTTATTCTCATGAACAAAATTGGCAAATTTTAAGTACCCATCGTTTCCAAATAAAATGGAAAATTTATCACTAATTATTTCTTTCATTATGCAGAATATAATTTTTCAAAATAAACTAATAAATTTAATATAGATATAATTCTTGTAAATTATCTTTGAAAAAAAATAATTTGGAGTTCAATAATACCAAAATAGCATTTAATTATAAGTCCAACTTTGATCTAAAAAGGGCTTATTTTCTTTTTAAATTATTATCACTTGGCTCTATATCAAATTTTGGCAGAAAGTTACTTAAAACGCTTGTATGGATGAAATTTCCTGTTGATTCTTTAATAAAGAAAACGGTTTATGCTCAATTCTGTGGAGGTACAGATATTCTGGATTGTATTGGGGTTATAAATAATCTCAAAAAAAGTAATGTTTATTCCATTTTAGATTACTCAATTGAAGGCTCAATTAATGAAAATGATTTTGAAGACTCCATTAGTAAATGTCTGAAAATTCTTCAGGAGTGTAAGTCTAAAGATCTTTCAAAATTCATAGTCTTTAAGCCATCCGCTGTCGGAAGATTCGAGCTCTACAAAAAAATTACCTTAAACAATAAATTATCAGAAAATGAAATAAAGGAATGGTTAAATGTCGAAGGAAGGTTTAATAAAATATGTTTGGAAGCTTCAAAAAAAGATATTATGGTTTTAGTTGATGCTGAAGAAAGCTGGATTCAAACTGCAATCGATGAATTGGTTAATAAAATGATGAATATTTATAATACTGAAAAAGCTGTAGTATTTAATACCATTCAAGCTTATAGAAAAGACAGGTTTGACTATATAACCAAATTACACGATGATTTAAAAGGCAGAGTAAAAATTGGTGTAAAGCTTGTCCGTGGTGCTTATATGGAAAAGGAAAGAAAGAGGGCTAAAAAGTACAACTACATTTCTCCAATCTGTGAAAATAAAGAAGAAACGGATGAAGTATTTAATAATTCTCTTAGATTTATTATTGAAAATATAAATGACTTTGGCTTATTTGTTGGTTCGCATAACGAAAAAAGTAACATACTAGCAACAGAACTACTAAGAAAATATAAAATAGACTCAAACGATCAAAGAATCTGGTTTAGTCAACTCTATGGAATGAGTGATAACATTAGTTTTACACTTGCAAACGCAGGATATAATGTGGCAAAATATTTACCATTTGGACCAGTTCGTGAAGTAATGCCTTATTTGATGAGAAGATTAGACGAAAATTCCTCAATTTCATCTCAAACAAACAGAGAGCTTCAACTTATTAAAAAGGAATTGAAAAGAAGAAAAAGTTAATTTTTTTTTGTGATTTTATAATCAGAAATTATTGCTTGATTTTCACAGTTTTTAACTATTATCCATATATTTAGTAATTCATCTTCATTTTCAAAGTAATATTCCCTACAATCTTCTAAAGATGTATTACTTTTTGAAAAATTTACATTCCCGTTCAAAATCGATTTCATAATTATAATGGAGTCAATTTTATGACTTGTTTCATTAAAAATGATATTTTTTTTCATGATATCCTTTTTAACCCTTGAATTTGGTAGATAACTACATGATGTTCTCTTACCACTTAAAAAAAACATTAGAAATATCAATCCAATTAAAAATCCACCGGAAAAATAAGTCAACCTATTGAAAAAATTCATACTAGTTGATTTCGTTTATTATAATTTCTCTTTTATCTTCACTTATAAACCTGATTTCAATATCCAAATATTTAAGGTTTATCTTGCTTAGCACAATTTCTGGCCACTCAATAAAACATGTATTTTGTCTGTAAATATAATCTTGAAATCCTATTATGTCTAGTTCATCGATATTTTCAATTCTGTATAAATCAAAATGATAAATTATATTTCCTGCAAAATCATATTCATTTACGATTGAAAAAGTGGGACTAGTAACACTATCGATAACACCCATTTTTTTAAGTACTGATTTTACTAGCGTTGTTTTACCAGAGCCTAATTCACCTCTAAGCATTACAGTCTTAATTGTTTTAATCCTATCAATTATAAGTTGCGAAACTTCATCAATCTTATTTAAACTATATTCAATCTTTTTACTCATATTATTTGGGCTCTAGAATAACAAATGGAATAATCATTTCTTCCATTGAAACTCCTCCATGTTGATATGTATTTTTAAAATAATTGCTAAAATGATTATAGTTATTAGGATAAACTAAATAAAACTCATCTTTAGCAAAAACAAAAGATGAATTCATTGATGTTTTTGGTAGTAATATATCGTGTGGATTTTTGAAAACTATATTGTCTTTTTCATTTGTAGTTAGACTTCTCCCGGTTTTATATCTTAGATTTTGACTTGTATTTCTGTCTCCGATAATTTTTGTTGGATTTTTCACATTAATTGTTCCGTGATCAGTTGTGATTACTAGTCTGAAGCCTAGGCTGCTTGCATTTTTAATTATTTCAAATAACGGCGAATTTAAAAACCAGCTATTAGTAAGTGATCTATATGCTTTGTCATTAGATGCCAACTCTTTTATCATTTCCATTTCTGTTTTTGAATGAGATAGCATATCTACAAAGTTATAAACAATAGTTGTTAAGTCATTTTGTAATAATTGTTTAAGGTTATTAGAAAGTTTTACCCCATTTTTAAAATTTGTAATCTTGAAATACTCATTTTTTAAATTTGATTTTAAATTATTAAGATTAATATTAAGAAGTTTAGATTCAAATAAATTTTTACCACCTTCTTCATGATCGTCTTTCCAGTATTGAGGAAATTTATCTTTAATATGCTTAGGCATAATACCAGCAAATAAAGAATTTCTGGCATATTGAGTACTGGTTGGTAATATGCTATAATATGGAACCTCCTTAACTTTATTGTAAAAATTTAGAATTGATGGCTCAATTATTTTCCATTGATCGTATCTTAAATTGTCAATAACTATCAAAATTAATGGAACATCATTTATTTCAGGAAATAAATGTTTTCTTAATATTTCATGTGAAAGACATGGGTGGTTATCATTGTCAAACCATGATTGATAATTTTTTGCAATAAATTTTGAAAATAGTGAGTTGGCTTCGATTTTCTGGTTATTTAATATTTCTATCATAGTATAATCATCGATTTCAGAAAGCTTTAATTCCCAATCGATTATTTCCAAATAAAACTCTATCCATTCATCAAATGTTCTAATATCCATCATCTTTAAAGAAAGAGTTCTAAATTCTTGTTGATATTCAGAAATATTAGAATCTTTAATAAGTTTTTTATTTTGCAGAGTCTTTTTTAGACTTAATAATATTTGATTTGGATTAACAGGTTTAATCAGGAAATCTGAGATTTCTTTTCCGATAGCTTCCTCCATTATATTTTCCTCTTCACTTTTTGTAATCATTATTACTTTGATATTTCTATCAATTTTTTTTATCTTAATGAGTGTTTCAATACCGCTAATACCTGGCATATTTTCATCTAATAGAATAATGTCAAATCTATTATTAGAAATTTTATCTAAAGCATCATTACCATTAGTGCAGGAATCAATTTGATATCCCTTTTCATTTAAAAATATAATATGAGATTTGAGTAAATCAATCTGATCGTCAACCCATAAAATTTTAGCTATACTCATTATAATAAAATAATTAAGTTAAAGTTAATTCATTAATAATTAAGATTAAGAAATTAATAGGATAAATTAACAAAGCTTTAAACCTTATATATTTAGAAATTTCATAATTTTGCCGTCAATGAAATTAACCATTGCTGAACTAGCAGATATATTAAAAGGTAAGTTTGTAGGTGAAGGAAATACACCTTTATTTAAACCCTCAAAAATTGAAGATGCTCAGATTGGAGATATTACTTTTGTTTCTAATCCTAAATATATCTCATGGCTTTATAAAACCAAAGCATCTGTGGTTATTATTGATAGCGACTTAGAATATGATGATAAAAAAACAGGAAATGTTATACTTGTTGAAAATGCATATTTATCATTTAATAAACTTTTAAAGAGATTTACTAAAAACAAGTTAAGATATACCGGTATCCACAAGCAGTGTTCAATTGATTCATCTGTAAAATTAGGACAGAATGTTTCAGTTGGTCAATTTTCTGTCATAGGACCAAATTGTAAAATAGGGGACAATGTTATTATAATGGACAATGTGTCTGTTCAAGATAATGTTCAAATTGGAAATAATTGTATTATATATCCAGGAACAAGAATTTATGACAATTCATTAATAGGTTTAAATTGTGTTTTACACTCAAATTCTGTTATAGGATCGGATGGTTTTGGTTTTGCTCTTGATAAAAATGGAGAGTATATTAAGACTCCTCAAATTGGTAATGTAGTTATTGGTGACAATGTTGAAATTGGTTCAAATACATCAATTGATAGAGCAACTTTAGGTTCCACAGAAATTGGGAATGGTGTGAAAATTGACAATTTAGTTCAGATTGCTCATAATGTTACTATAGGAAAAAATACAGTGATTGCTGGTCAATGTGGCATTGCCGGATCAACAAAAGTTGGGGATAATTGTCAAATTGGAGGTCAAGTTGGTATTATAGGTCATCTTACTATTGGAAACAATGTAAAAATTAATGGTCAAACTGGAGTTTTTAGTAATATCAATGATAATGCAATTTTAAGAGGTACGCCAGCGATTGATGAAAGGACATTCAATAGATCTTATGTATATTTTAAGAATTTGGAAAAAATAGCTAAAGATTTAAACGAATTAAAAAAAATAAATGATAACAACAACTGAACATAACCAAACTACAATATCTAAAAAGATTTCTCTTTCTGGTGTTGGTCTTCATACAGGAAAAGATGTAAAACTCACATTTTATCCTTCTGAGCCAAATTCTGGGTATGTTTTCAAAAGAATTGATTTAGAAAATGAGCCTTTAATTGAAGCTAATATTAATTATGTTACTAGTACTGAAAGAGGCACATGTTTAAATAAAAACAATATTATTATCCAAACATGTGAACATGTATTGGCATCATTAGTAGGATTACAGATTGATAATGTTCTTATTGAACTAAATGCATCAGAACCTCCGATTATGGACGGTTCCTCTAAATTTTTTGTTGAAGCCCTAGAAAAAGCTGGTATTAGGGAATTAAATGAAAAAAGAAAAGAATTTGTTGTCAAAAATGTTATCTCATACAGGGATGAAAAATCAGGCAGTGAAATCACAATTATCCCTTCTGATGAATATCAGGTTACAACCATGGTGGATTTTGGGACCAAAATTTTAGGCACTCAAAATGCTTCAATAACATCCATTTCTGATTTTAAAAAAGATATTTCAAACTGTAGAACATTTAGTTTTCTTCATGAGATTGAAATGCTTTTAAATAAAGGTTTAATTAAAGGTGGTGATCTAAATAACGCTATTGTCTATGTTGACAAACCTTTATCTAATCCTACAATGGAAAAATTAAAAAAAGCATTCAATAAAGATAAAATAAAAGTTAAATCAAACGGGATTTTGGATAACTTGACTCTTCATTATCCAAACGAGGCTGCTAGACACAAGCTTTTAGACGTAATTGGTGATTTGGCTTTAATTGGCACTAAGATTAGAGGAAAAGTAATTGCTAATAAACCAGGTCATTATATTAATACCAAATTTTCTAAAAAAATGAAAGATATTATCCGAAATTCCAAAAAGAACGATATTCCTGAAATTAACGTTTCATCAATACCAATTATGGATACAACTAAAATAATGGAGATATTGCCACACAGACCTCCTTTCTTGTTTATTGATAAAATCTATGAATTAACAGATGATATGGTAATTGGGGTTAAAAATGTTACTATTGATGAAGATTTTTTTAAAGGTCATTTCCCTGATTATCCGGTTATGCCTGGTGTAATTATAATTGAAGCAATGGCTCAAATGGGTGGAATTTTAGTAATGTCTAAACTAGAAGACCCACAGAATTATCTTACCTTTTTTGCAAAAATTGATAAAGTTAGATTTAGAAACAAAGTTCATCCAGGAGATACTATTATATTTAAATGTTCTTTAATTGGACCATTTAGAAGAGGAATATGTCATATGCAAGGTTTAGCTTATGCTAACGGTAAGTTATGTGCAGAAGCTGAACTAACCGCTCAGATAACAAAAGTAAAATAAGATGAAACAACCACTTTCTTATATACACCCAAATGCCAAAATAGCTAAAAATGTAGTTATCGAACCCTTTACATCAATTGACGGAGATGTTGAGATTGGTGAAGGTACCTGGATTGGTTCTAATGTCTCGATAATGGATGGAGCTAGGATTGGTAAAAATTGTAATATTTACCCTGGTGCTGTTGTTTCAGCAAATCCACAAGACTTAAAATACAACAATGAAAAAACATTTGTTGAAATTGGAAATAATGTAACAATTAGAGAATGCGTTACGATTAATAAAGGTACAAATGATAGACTTAAAACGGTCATAGGAAACAATTGTCTAATTATGGCTTACTCACACGTAGCACACGATTGTTTGGTAGGTGATAATTGTATATTTTCAAACAATACTACACTAGCTGGTCATGTGACTGTTGGAGATTATGTAATTATTTCTGGTTTAACAGCCATACATCAGTTCTGTTCAATTGGCAACCACGCATTTGTTACCGGAGGTTCGCTTGTTAGAAAAGATGTACCACCATATGTTAAAGCTGCCAGAGAACCCCTTTCATATGTTGGAATAAATTCTGTTGGATTAAGAAGAAGGGGGTATAATTCTGAAAAAATTAGAGAAATTCAAAATATATACAGACTATTATATCAAAAAAATTATAATAATTCTCAGGCATATGCAATAATTGAGGCTGAAATGGAAGCTTCTAATGAAAGAGATGAAATATTAATGTTTATAAAAAACTCTCATCGAGGAATAATGAAAGGCTATACTAAATCAAATTAAAATGAGTACAACATCTGATATTAGAAACGGATTGTGTATTAAATACAATCATGATATATATAAGATAATAGAATTTTTACATGTTAAACCAGGGAAAGGTCCTGCATTTGTAAGAACTAAACTTAAAAGTTTAACAAGTGGTAAGGTTGTAGATAATACATTTTCAGCAGGTCATAAAATTGATGTTGTCAGGGTTGAAACAAATAAATTTCAGTATTTATATAATGATTCAACAACTTATCACTTCATGAATACCGATGATTATAATCAGATATCAATAGAAGAAAAATTTTTAGACAACCCTAAATTGATGAAAGAAGGAGAAGTTGTCACAGTAATCACTAATTCTGAAACTAATCTACCTCTATCTGTTGAAATGCCACCAAGTGTTATCTTAGAGGTTGTTTCAACCGAACCAGGTGTTAAAGGAAATACTGCAACTAACGCAACTAAACCAGCAACTCTTGAAACAGGAGCTGTTGTAAATGTCCCTTTATTTATTAATGAAGGAGATAAAATAAAAGTTGATACTGTTAAAGGAAACTATAAAGAAAGATACAAAGAATAATGAGCGTATTAGTAGACAAAAATTCAAGAATTATCGTACAGGGTTTTACAGGAAAGGAAGGTACATTTCATTCAACTCAAATGATCGAGTACGGAACTAAAATTGTCGGTGGTGTAACTCCAAATAAAGGTGGTCAAGTGCATTTGGATTTACCGGTTTTTAATTCAGTAGAAGAGGCTGTTATTGAAACTAATGCTAACACAAGTATAATATTTGTTCCACCAGCTTTTGCTGCAAATGCTATTATTGAGGCTGCAGGTGCTGGAATAAAGGTAATCATTGCTATTACAGAAGGTATTCCAATACGCGATATGATTAAAGTTAATAATCACATAAAAGATACCGATACTATTTTGGTAGGACCAAATTGTCCTGGTGTTATAACACCTAATGAAGCTAAGGTTGGGATTATGCCAGGTTTTATTTTCAAAAAAGGTAGAGTAGGTATAGTTTCTAAATCAGGGACACTTACATATGAAGCTGCCGATCAGGTTGTAAAACAAGGCTTGGGTATTTCCACTGCAATTGGAATTGGTGGAGATCCTATAATTGGAACAACTGTTAAAGATGCCTTGATGCTTTTTCTTAATGATCCTGAAACTGAAATTATTGTTTTAATCGGAGAAATAGGAGGACAATTAGAGGCTGATGCTGCAAAATGGTACTACGAATCAAATTCAAAAAAACCAGTCGTTGGATTTATTGCAGGTGAAACTGCACCCACGGGAAGAACAATGGGGCATGCTGGAGCTATTGTAGGTGGAGCGGATGATACTGCTTCTGCAAAAAAAAGAATTCTAAGAGAATACGGAGTTCATGTGGTTGATTCACCAGCTGAAATTGGAAAAAAAGTTGTAGAGATAAATAACAAATAATATGAAAATTTTAAACGGAAAAACAGCAATAATAACCGGGGCCACAAGAGGTATTGGTAGGGGTATTGCTGAGGTTTTTGCAAAACAAGGAGCAAATGTTTTATTTACTTACTCTAGGTCTTCAGATTTAGCAAAAGAAATCGAAAATGATTTATCTAAAGAAAATGTGATTGTTAAAGGTTACAAGTCTGATGCATCTAACTTTGATGATTGTCAAAAGTTAATTGATCAAATTACAAAAGAATTTGAAACTGTAGATATACTCATTAATAATGCTGGTATTACTAGAGATAATTTACTTATGAGAATGCAGGAAGAAGATTTTGATAAAGTTATTGAGATTAATTTAAAGTCTGTATTTAATATGACAAAAGCAATTCAAAGAACTATGTTAAAACAAAGATTTGGTTCAATCATTAATATGAGTTCAGTCGTTGGGGTAAAAGGAAATGCTGGTCAATCTAATTATGCAGCTTCTAAAGCTGGAATCATCGGTTTTTCTAAATCAATTGCTTTGGAGCTTGGTTCCAGAAATATTAGATGTAATGTCATTGCCCCTGGCTTTATAGAAACCGAAATGACAGAGGTATTAGACGAAAAAGTTGTTCAGGAATGGAGAAATTCTATTCCTTTGAAAAGAGGTGGCACACCTCTTGATATAGCAAATACATGTGTCTGGTTAGGAAGCGAAATGTCTTCCTATGTAACTGGTCAAACCATTCATGTTAATGGTGGACTATTAACTTAATACTAAAATTAAAAATTAAAAATTATGAACAAATTACCAAAAATTGGAGTTCCATTATTAGTCTTTTTGACATTAGGATTATTAATATTAAATCAATCTTTTAAAACAATAGGAAGTGGTGAAGCAGGCGTGCTTTATAAACTATTTGACGGAGGTGTAGTTACAGATGAGCCACCTCTAGATGAAGGTTTTCATTTTGTGTTTCCTTGGAATACAGTATATAAATATGAAGTTAGACAGCAAGAAGTCTTTGAAAAAATGAATGTTTTGTCATCTAACGGACTTGATATTCAACTAGAAGCGTCTGCATGGTTTCAGCCTAAATATGAAGATTTAGGGAAACTTCACAAAGAAAAAAGTGAAGCATACAAACAACGTATTCTTCTTCCAGCTATCAGATCTGCAGCAAGGAGTGTTGTTGGAAGGTATACACCAGAACAATTATATTCCTCGAAAAGAGATGCAATTCAATTAGAAATATTTGAAGAAACAAAGAAAATTGTTGATGACCAATATATCCAGTTAAATGAGATCCTTGTAAGAGATGTAACACTTCCTCCATCAATCAAAGAGGCTATTGAAAGAAAATTAAAGCAAGAACAAGAATCTCTAGAATATGAATTTAGACTTGTTACTGCTGCAAAAGAGGCAGAAAAACAGAGAATTGAAGCTAGAGGTAAAGCTGATGCAAATAGAATTTTAGCAGCTTCCCTAACACCTAACATCCTAAGAGATAAGGGGATTGAGGCAACCCTAAAACTTGCACAGTCCAATAATTCCAAGGTTGTTGTTGTAGGAAGTGGAGATGATGGATTACCGCTAATACTGGGCAATAATTAATAATTTAATTTTCTATTTGTATAAAACATAAAAAGCACCATTTTGATGGTGCTTTTTATGTTAATCAAAAAATATGGATTTACTCTTCGTCCATTATAATTGCTTGGTTGAACTGATTAACGGTAACTATTTTACCGTCAATAATATAAAATCTTAATTCAGTATTAACACCAGCTTTGCGTTCACCATCATCATAATTCATTGTATAATCTGCGTAGACATGTTCGCCACCTCTTGAAGGATCTAAATCTACGGAAAAAGCACCTTGAAGAGTCCATCCGTAATCGATGTTATTAGCTTTGTAATTTGAATCTCTTTTTCTCGCCATTTCCGTCATTTCTGAAGCTTTTACTGTTTGTCCAGTTTGATATGTAACAGTAGCAGTGTCAGCAAACAATTCAAGTGACTCTTCCCATTTACCTTCAGATTGTAATTTATCCCAGCTTCTTACTACATCAATCGCTGCTTCTGTTCCTAAATAAAACTTGAATTTAGTTCCATCATCTGTCCAGTTAGTCATGCCAATTGACCTTTCAGGTGAGTTACAACCTAATATAAATAAAGAAAATAAAGTAATTGTAAATATTTGTTTTAATTGTTTCATAATTGGTTTATTGATTAATTATTCGCTTGTTTCTTCGATAATATCTTGAAAATATGAATTCCACATTACTATTTTTTCATCGATAATGTAGTATCTATTCATAACCCTGAAATTATCAGCTTTTCCATCTTCAGTGTATGTTCCAAAATAGTCTGCATGAACATGCTCTCCTCCAGTTGATGGATCTAAGTCAACAGAAAATAGGTTAGTAAAACTCCATTCAAAGGTGCTTCCATTTGAATCCCATACAGAATCATTTGATTTTCTTCTTTCGATAAATGCATCAACTGATTCAAATGTATATCCATTAGAAGAAGTTATAGTAGCAGTGTCAGAAATATAATTTCTCATTTCATCATAATTCCTTGCTTGCCATGCAGCATCCATTGCTTTTGCAATATCAACTGCACTTTGAGTTCCGATATGCCACTTCATATCTTCAACTCCCTCCCAAGCACTCATCCCAACGGATCTCTCAGGAGTATTACAGCTAAAAATAAAAATAGCAACTGTAAATATTGATAGTATTTGTTTTAAGTGTTTCATAATTTAATTTATTAGTTAGTTATTATTCTGTATCCTTGTCAATTATATCTTGTGTAAATGTGTCCCACCTAACAACTTTTCCCTCAATCACATAATATCTGTTAATAGAATTCCAAGTATCAGCACCATTTTCATCTTCATATTTGCCAGAATAGTTCACGTGTACATGCTCACCACCCCTTGTTGGATCTAAGTCAACTGTGAAAATGTTAGAATATTCCCAGTTTAAAGAAGCATTTCTGGATTCCAAAATTGAATCTATTTCTATTCTTCGATTTATAAAAGAATCTGCATCATATACAGCCCCATTAGAAGATGTTATTCTTACCGTATCAGAAAGAAAATTTCTTAATAGAGTGTAATCTTTATCTTTCATTGCGTCATCAAGATTCTTGGCGACATCCACTGCACTTTCGGAACCTAAGTGCCATTTATAAACTTTTCCGTCATCTGAGAAATTTGAAATACCAACGGATGATTGATTCATTTCGCATGAAAATAATATTAAAAATGAAGAAATTATAATTGAAAAATTAGTTTTTTTCATGTTTTATTGTTTGATGATTAATTAATTGAAACATAATTTAATAAATATTGTTTAATTTTTTACAAAATATTAGAGTAAAAAAATAATTTAATATTTTTGATTAAAATTAAATTTAATCAATGGAATTTTTGAACAACGATTATTTTGGAAACAGACTTATAGATTATTTGTATTTTTTAACCTCATTTATAGTCGGTCTTTTATTAATCATTCCTTTTAGACTTTTAATATCTAAATTATTATTTAGACTGTTTGGAAAAAGTAATGACAAAAAAGATAATGAAAAGTTTAACTCTTTATTAAAGAAACCTTTACGTTATTTTTTAATGCTACTGGCATTATACGTTTCAGCACAATTTATTAGTTTACCGGACTTTCTAGTAAGTACAGAAGAAGGAGGTTTGAATTATGCTGAATATTTTGACAAAGCTTTTAACCTTTTTCTGCTTATAACAATATTTTGGACATTAAATAGAGCTATTGATTTTATCGGATTTAAACTTAAAAACAAAGCTTTAAAAACAGAGAGTAAAGTAGATGATCAATTAATTCCATTTGCAATTGATATAGCTAAGGTTTTAACAGTTGTTATTGGGCTCGTGATGATATTAGGAAATGTTTTTGATGTTAATGTGACTGCACTTGTCACAGGTCTTGGAATCGGTGGTGTTGCATTCGCTCTAGCCTCTAAGGAGAGTTTAGAAAATCTTCTTGGTTCTTTCACCATTTTCTTTGATAAACCATTTACTGTTGGTGATATAGTTACTTTGGGTGGAGTTACCGGTACAGTTGAAAAGGTAGGGTTTAGAAGTACTAGGATAAGAACCTTTGATAAAAGTATTGTTACAGTTCCGAATAAAAATATTATTAGCACAGAGTTAGATAATTTGGGTGCAAGGCCTGTAAGAAGAGTAAAGTTTAATATTGGGTTAACATATGATACATCTGTTGAAAATATCAAGAATATTGTTGACGATATTCAAAAACTTATCGATGAACATCCAATGACGAATCAAGAAGGTAAGGTTCGATTTTTAGAATTTGGATCTAGCTCCTTGGATATTATGGTTCTTTACTATGTTGAAAGCCCTGATTGGGAAGTCTTAATTGACGCTAAGCAAAAAATTAATTTTGATATTATTGATATTGTTAATAAATACAACTGCGAATTTGCATTTCCATCAACTTCAGTTTATATCGAAAAGAACTAATTTATGTCTTTAGCCCCATTATCATCAAATTTAGGAGTATCAAGGGCTAAACACTTACTTAG
>Ga0160422_10001269_pt1 | contig 15850 bp, 14 predicted proteins | sample Fk160mmetaG_FD_108192 | JGI IMG/M metagenome (GOLD analysis project Ga0160422, IMG submission 108192) | Marine microbial communities from the Central Pacific Ocean - Fk160115 60m metaG | ecosystem: Environmental > Aquatic > Marine > Oceanic > Photic zone | place: The Central Pacific Ocean... | reverse complement strand
GGCCTCGTTAAAAGGAGTCCAAAATTATAAATGCTGACGAAAGTTACGCACTGGCTGCATAAATCAGCCACGTCTCTACCTTGAAGCTTGTTAGAGGATAGAGGCGACGACAACAAGCTGGCGTTAAATTCGGGGATACGGAATAAGACGCGAGATTTAACAGGATCCTAGCGACCAATGTGGCTTTGTTAAGCAGCAGCAGAGGCGGCAAATCTTTTAAGCTTAACTATGCACGTAGAAGCTATTGTGACTCTTTTTCGGACGGGGGTTCGACTCCCCCCATCTCCACCAATATAAGGAAACTATGGCAGGAGAATATGTATATAGCCTTGAAGGTCTGACTAAACAACATGCGGGAAAAACAATTTTGGATGATATTAATTTATCATTCTTCTTTGGTGCCCGAATTGGCGTTATTGGCTCTAACGGATCGGGAAAATCTAGTTTATTAAAGATTATGGCAGGTATCGACAGTGAATTTATTGGTAACTGTATTATAGCGAAAAATAAAACTGTTGGATATTTAGCTCAAGAACCAGAATTAGATAATTCCATGACCGTGTTGGATATTGTTAAAGAAGGAATACAAGAAAAACAAAATATGTTGAATAGATATGATGAAATTTGGGAGCTTTTATCCTCCGATATTACTAATGAAGAGTCAGAAAAACTCAATAATGAAGTTGCATCTTTACAAGAAATAATTGATGCGGAGAATTTATGGGAAATAGATCGCCATTTAGAAATGTCTATGGATGCATTAAGGCTTCCTAATAGCGCGCAATTAATTTCTTCTCTATCTGGTGGAGAAAAAAGACGTGTAGCAATTTGCAAGCTCTTACTTCAGAACCCTGATATTCTTTTATTAGATGAGCCTACTAATCACTTAGATGCTCAATCCGTTGCTTGGCTTGAAGAATATTTAAAAAGATTTAAAGGAACTTTAATTGTTATAACTCACGATAGATACTTTTTATCAAATGTTACCGAGTGGATCCTTGAATTAGATTCTGGTCGAACACAACCGTATAAAGGAAATTACGAATCATGGCTGGAACACAAACAAAAGCTTTCTGAAAAAAATGTAAAAATAAATTCTGCTCATAAAAAATTATTAAAACAAGAGTTAGCATGGGTTCGAATGAATGCTTCAAGCAGATTAACTAAGAATAAAGCACGATTAAAAAGATTTGATGAATTAGCAAAGAAAGAATTTGATTCTAGAGAAGATAATCTATCCATTCAAATACCTGTTAGCAAACGACTAGGAACACAAGTTATTGATATCAAAAACCTAGCAAAGTCTTATGGAGATAAACTATTATTTGAAAATGTAAATTTTAGTTTACCTCCAGGCGGAATTGTTGGAATTATTGGCGGTAACGGCACAGGAAAAACTACTTTATTTAAAATTATCACAGGTCAAGAACGTGCAACGAATGGTGAAACTATTGTTGGTCAATCTGTAGATATTGCTTATGTTGATCAACTTAGAGATAATTTGGATCCGCAAAAAACTGTTTGGCAAGAGATTAGCAACGAGGAGGAGACAATTCAAATTGCTAATAAAGAAATGAACAGTAGAGCTTATTGTGCTAGATTTAATTTTAAAGGAACCTTACAGCAGCAAAAAGTTGGGGTTTTATCAGGCGGTGAAAGAAATCGTGTTCATCTTGCAAAATTGCTTAAACGTGGTGGGAATTTGTTATTGTTAGATGAGCCTACAAATGATTTGGACATTTCTACTTTAAGATCTTTAGAAGAAGGTTTATTAAATTTTGGTGGATGTGCAGTCGTTATTAGTCATGATAGATGGTTTTTAGACAGAGTTGCTACGCATATCATTTCATTTGAGGGGAATAGTGAAGTTATATTCTTTGAAGGAAACTATGAATCATTTAGGGAATATATGAAAAAGGAAAAAGGGGATAAATGGCAGCCCTCAAAAATAAAATATAAACCAATTAATACATGAAAATTGTAAAAGACATGAAATTTTCAAAAAGAACTCGACATGAAATAAATTTTCCCTGGCCGAAAATTCCATTTAATATAGTTCTTGTAAATCCAATGATTCCTCCTAACACTGGAAATATAGCTAGGTTATGTGCGGCAACAAATTCAAGGTTACATTTAATAAAGCCCTTGGGGTTTGATATTTCAGACAAGCAACTTAAAAGAGCTGGGTTGGATTATTGGGAGATGGTTAATTTGACTGTTTACGATAATTTAAACCAATATTTAGATAAGTTTCATGACAAAACAAAATATTATTTTACCACTGCTGCAAAAAAAGATCATGCTGAAATTGAATACGTGCAAGGCGATCATCTTATTTTTGGAAATGAACCATATGGTCTTTCAGATGAAATTATTAAATCAAATCAAAAATATTGCTGTAATATTCCAATTCAATTAAATGCAGTAAGATCATTAAATCTATCCAATGCTGTATCAATTGCTCTTTACACAGCATTGAGAAAAATAAGTTGATTTTTATTATGATTTTACAGTTAACATGAAGCTCCTAAATTGCTACAATATACTTCAAGGATAGCTTTTATAGACTGCCTGTGGAGATTTTTTGCTATGGGAACATTGTATCCAAAAAAACAAAGAAAAAAAGTTAGCGGACTTTGGTGGCTAATTGCTTTCTCATTAATTATTACTTTCGCAGTCTATATTGCTTTAGGAGATAAAGCAGAAATTGATATTGTGATTGAAAAACAAAGACTTACTGCTCTTTTATGTGGTTTCATTATTTCTGGAATTTGCGGTGTTTGTATTTTTTTTAAAAAGTGATATTAGCCAAAATTAAATAATATGAAAGCACACATTGAATGGGTTGAAAGAATTGATACCAATATAAAAAGAAAAACTAGAATTACGTTTCTCGGGAATAAACAGATAAAATGGCAGTTTAAAAATTCTGATCAAGAAAAGTGGGATTATGATTCAAAGCCAACAATCAAAGAATGGAAATTTTTAGAATCTAAAGCATGGGCTCTATATCAAAGAAATAGACTTTCGTTTAAAAACTTTGAACTAATAAGAAACCATATAAACAATCTATAACTGATTATGTATAACGAAATACAATTTTTTTTACGAAAAGGAGATAAATATATAGAATTATATAAACTTCTGAAAGCAACTAACTTGGCTTATTCAGGAGCTGAAGCCAAACAGATTATTTCCAATGGGTTAATTAAAGTTGATGGAAAAGTTGAGACACAAAAAGGAAAGAAAATTTCGGTCTTACAAGAAGTAGTAATTGACAAAACAAAAATTAAAGTACATTCAGATAATTCTAATTAATGCAAGTGACTTAATCTTCCTTTTCCAATTGAGTAAACCTCATATCCAATATTAAATAAATGTTCATGTTCAAGGAAATTTCGTCCATCGAAAATAAATGCTGGTTTCCTCATTCCTTTAAATATTTTTTCATAATCTAAATATTTATATTCATTCCAATCTGTCAAAACTGCAATTGCATCAGCTCCCGATGCTGCTTTATATGGATCTTCTTCATATGTAATATTTTTCAAATCAGTTAAATCCTTCATTGCATTTGAAGTTGCTTTGGGATCAGAGATTACTAAATCAGCTTTTTCGTTATATAGTTCACGACAAATTTTAATTGCTGGGCTTTCTCTTGTATCACCAGTGTCAGCTTTGAAAGCAAAACCTAAAATTAATATTTTCTTTCCAGCAATGGTATTAAACATGCTTTGAATCATTTGTCTTATAAACCTAATTTGCTGATATTCATTAATTTCGACAACTTGTTGCCAATAATTTGCAACCTCATTAAGTCCATATGATTCACAAAGATAAACAAGATTTAGGATATCTTTTTTAAAACATGATCCGCCAAATCCAATACTTGCTTTTAAAAATTTTGCACCTATCCTACTATCTGTTCCAATTGCATGAGAGACTTCTGTAACATCTGCTTCAGTAGCTTCACATAACGCTGAAATTGCGTTGATTGAACTTACTCTCTGAGCTAAAAAAGCGTTTGCAGTTAATTTAGAAAGCTCAGAGGACCATACATTACTTGTTAAAATTTTATCTCTTGGAATCCAATTTGCATAAATATCTACAAGGATGTTTAGTGCTTTTTGGCCAGTCTCTGTATGATGGCCCCCAATCAACACTCTATCTGGATTTTCCAAATCTTTAATAGCTGTTCCTTCAGCCAAAAATTCTGGATTAGATAATACTTCAAAATGAAGATTACTTTCATCTGAGTGCAATACCCGCTCCATAGCTTCAGCAGTTCTTACAGGAAGAGTACTTTTTTCAACAATAATTTTATCACTTTCAGAGACTTCCTTTATTCTTCTGGCACATAACTCCCAATACTGTAAATCTGATGCTCTTCCTGCTCCTTCTCCAAAAGTTTTTGTTGGGGTGTTTACACTAACGAATATAATGTCGGCCTTTTTGATGGCAGAGTCTATATCGGTTGAGAAAAATAAGTTCTTACCAATTGACTCTTGTACTACGTCATAAAGTCCAGGTTCATAAATTGGCAAACTATCTGACTGCCAAGCATTAATGCGTTCTTCATTAATATCGACTACAGTAACATTTATGTTTGAACATTTTTTTGCAATCATAGCCATTGTTGGACCACCAACATATCCTGCGCCAATACAACAAATATTCATAACTATCCTTCCAAAAAGTTCGTATAATGCCTTATTTTTTTAAAAATACTAGCAATTAATTAGTAATGATTATTATATAAGTTTATAATGAATCAAGCCGTGCAGCACTTATGAAATCTAGAATGCTAAGACCATCTACTGCATGAGTTGAAAAATGAACAATACAAGATTTAAATGAAACACTCATATCTGGATGATGGTTAATAGCATTTGCAATTTCTGCTACCTTATTAACAAAATCAATTGTTTCATTATAATTATTGAATTCAAACTTTTTAAAAATACTTCCATTATTGCTTTCCCAGCCAGTTAATCCATTTAACTTTTCAGCTACGTCATCATTGCTTAATTTATCATAAAATACATTCATTTTATTACTCCTTTGTGTCTTTAGGTAAATCAATTACTTTTCTTGTTAATCCTAATTTATTTATTTTTCTATGCAAAGTTCTTCTACTCATCCCTAAATTTTCAGCTGCTTTAGTAATATTACCATTGGTTTTTTTTAATGATTTAATAATCATTTCTTTTTCCATTTCTTCAACCGTTAAGTTTTCATTACTAGAAATTAGCGCCATATCACTTTTGGTTAACCTTATATGTGATGGGATATCATCCACTTCAATAGTTTCGGTCTGACATAAAACGACTATTCTCTCAACTAAATTCCTTAATTCACGAATATTACCAGGCCAAGTATACTTTGATAAAATACTATACGCATCGGATGAAAATCCTTTTATATCTTTACTATTTTCTTCGTTAAATATTTTTAAATAATGGTTTAACAACAATAAAATATCATCTCCTCGCTCTCGTAAAGGAGGAAGGTTAATAACAACAACATATAATCTGTAAAATAAATCTTCTCTAAAATCTCCCTGCTCGACCATTGATTGTAAATCTCGATTCGTTGCGGCTATTAATCTGACGTCGACATCGGTTAATTGATTTCCCCCAACTCTTTCAATCTGCCTTTCTTCAAGAGCTCTTAAAATTTTTACCTGAACAGAAGAATTAATTTCACTGATTTCATCTAAAAATAATGAACCCTTGCTTGCTTTTTCAAATCTTCCTATTCTCCTTTCAGTAGCTCCAGTAAAAGCTCCTTTTTCATGTCCAAATAATTCACTTTCTAATAAATTTTCAGCTAATGCTGCACAATGAACGGGAACAAATTCTGATTTTGATCGTGGGCTTAACTGATGAATTGCTTTTGCTACAAGCTCCTTTCCTGTTCCGCTTTCACCTTGTATTAGAACCGTAGCTCGTGATTGAGATACCTGACGAATCATCTCAAATACTTGCTGCATAGAGGACGATTTCCCAATGATATTATCCATTCCAAATTGAATATTTAACTGCTCTTTAAGAGTTCGATTTTCGATTTCAATTTTTTGTGACTGTAATAATCTTTTTAGAAGAAGTTCTAATTTATCAAGATTTATGGGTTTCGTCATAAAATCGACGGCGCCTTTTTTCATCGCTTGAACAGCAAGATCAACATCTCCATATGCAGTTAAAATAATACACATCAAATCATTATATTTTTTTTGAGCTTCCTCCATCAGCTCAATCCCATCTATTCCTGGCATACGAACATCAGTTAGCATAATATCTACTTTATTATTCTCAAGTTGATCTAAGGCCGAAGTACTATTTTCTGCCGATAAAACATTATAATCTTGTTCCAATAACATTCTCATTCCATGACGGGCACTTCTCTCATCATCAACAACTAAAATGGTTGGTTTATTCATTGATTATCTCCTCTTTTTGGGGTGCATCAATCATAGTAGGCCCTGCATTTTCTCGGGGGAATCGTAAAGAAATACTCGTTCCTTTTTTCAATTCAGAATTAATTGATATTTCACCGCCATGGTCTCTCATAATTCGTTGAACAATCATCATTCCTAGACCGGTTCCCTGCTCCTTCGTAGTATGAAATGGCTCATAAATTAATCCTAATTTCTCTGGGTCGATACCTATTCCATTATCTTTAATAAGAATTGTTATAAATCGTTCGCTTACACTTGTTTTTATTTTAATGATTCCATCTTCCTCAATAGCTTGAATTGCATTTTTTAAAATATTAAAGAAAGCTTGCTTTACTTGAACATCATCTACCAAAACAGACGGCACTTCTCCGCCATAATTTTTTTGAATGATAATTTGTCTATCATTTATTTCATGAACAAGGATTTCTAATGTTTCCTCCATTAAATTTCTTAATCTATGGGGTTTCCTTTTTGGCAAAGAAGGACGAAGTGCTTTTAAAAATTGTCTTATAATTTCATCGAGTCTTGACACTTCTTTGCCTGAAATATCGATGAGCTCTTGAATCTTATTTTTTACTTTCTCATCATTAATATTTTCCAGTTCTCGCTTTAATAGTTGAAGATGGATATGAATAGAATTTAATGGATTTCCAATTTCATGAGCCACTCCTGCCGCTAATAAGCTCAATGCATGAAGTCTTTCTGATTCAACAGATTCTGCAATATTTTTTCTGTCCTTCGTAATATCTCTAAATATAACTACCGCCCCTTCTTCTTCCTGATCAACCTCAGAAAGAGGAACAACATAGAATTCCATAAATCGGTGTTTTGGATAATTTATTTCAATCTCTCTTCGAGTTAATTGGTTCCACTCATTTTCATCTGAGTCTAATACTAAATCCCATGGTACCCCTTTTAAATACTTAGAAATGGGATTTCCATTAGCTTCTGAAATTGTAAATCCGAGGAATTGTTCAGCAGATCGGTTAGAATAATTAATCCTTGTTTTTGAATCTAAAACAATAATTCCTTCTTCAAGGGCCTGAAAAATAGTCTCCATAAGTCCCTTTTCCTGAGCTAAGCTAAGAAAGTGACTTTGCAAGCTTCCTTGCTCTAAATGGTCAATTTTTTTAACTAATTTATCAAAAAATCTATTTTTCATCCATATAATGTGACAAAAAGACTCATTTTTATCAAATACTTTTTTATTATATTAATTAAGACAAATTGTCTCTTTATTTGTCTATAGGTACTCCCGTTAGTGGATATAAAGAATTAATATCAATAAAGAAGCATTATTTTAATTACGAGATTAAAATGATGGCTTTTGGATATTTATCAAGTAAAACTTCGCCAAAGTTTTTTAGGGATTAGACCGACAATACAGACAAATATTTGCGATAAACAAAATATGGTAAGCCATCTACCTGCTGAATCAGTAAATCCATAGGAGTGAAGTCCAACACTTAGCTGATTTACTCCAAACCATGACCATGCGGTAACAATATTGCCAAAAACGGCCATCACTGCAAAACCTCGAATTTTGATCATTTTACCCCAACGAGCATGAAGCATAATAGCGCCCCATGTAACAATTAATAGTGCCCCGTTTTCTTTTGGATCCCATCCCCAAAAACGACCCCATGAATCATCTGCCCATAAACCGCCTAGGACTGTTCCAACAAAACTCAACAAAAGCGCAAAACAAGTTACTCCATATATAAATCTATCGACATCAATTGTAGCTTGTTCATTCATTCTATTTGAGAAAACTCCGGACAAAATATAAAATATACCTAATGCTCCGGCTATAAACGTTGCCATATATCCTAGAGTTATAGTTATCACATGTGTAGCTAACCAAAATCTCGTATCTAAAACGGCTTGAAGTTGATGTAATGTATCTCCATCACCAGCAAGAAAATAAGCAATAAGTAATGATATAGAACCTACAATTCCACCAACTATTGAACCAAATCCTTGCCCTTTTTTCTTAAATCCATATTCCATTAATATTCCCATTAATACTGCACCCCAACCAATAAAAATAGCTGAAGAATATAAATTGGTTACAGGAGGATAGCCCGAAAGAAAACTTCTTGCTATTAACGCTAAGGTGTGTGGTATGGCTGTAATTGTCATCAATGATGCAGAAAACTCTATTATTTTGTCTTTTCCTAATATCCATCCAATACAACTTGCTAGGAAAACAATTAAATAGAGCCAAGCAGCTTTAACAAAAACATTTAATTGGTTAAATAATCTCTCAATTTTTATATTCTTTAACTGGTCTGATGAATCTTTCTTTAAAGATAAAAGATATCCTGTTAAGCTATCATTGAATACCTTTACATCATCCGAAGCATATGAGATCAACATTGAACCCCAACGAAGAGCGTAAGGACTTACAATTAAATCATTTTCTTTGGCAACCTCTTGCATCACTGGATGAGCAGCTACTAATGAACTCATCATTGGTCGCCATTTCTCATCCTTTTTTGGAGGGATCACCAACGGAATAGATTTTTCTTCTAATTTCATATATTCTTGAACCGTAGGGAATAACTGATCAGGAGGAAGAAGTCTTGGATCTTCAAACGCGATAAGAGTTCTTTGTAATATGGTTAATTTACTGGCTAATTTACTGGCTTCTCTATCATATAAGTCTCTATCCCTTTCATCTTTCATTTGTGCAACACGAACAACCTTTTCAAGAGTAGGAATTTCAGGAATAATTTCGTTATAACTGTACCTGTAACTACCCTTCCTAGGTTCTAATTTTAAACTTGCTAGCAAATCTTTATTGGTAATTCTTATAAATGGAGTATCAAAAGATTGTGGCTTACCAGTAATTAAATCTAACAACCATTCATTCGCATTTATTTTTTCATCATCGATATTTCTAATTGTTGGTTTTCCAGCAACCATCGTTAATAAATTTCTTGAAAAGGAATCAATAGGCTGGACTCTTCCTTCGTCCATGATTGGTATGGAAGAAAACATTTTAAAATCGTATTCTGAACTATCGTTTTTCAAAAAAGAGGAGAATAAGACAGTCAAAACAACAATTACAGATATTAAAGGAAAGTTACTTTTCATAAATTTCCTTTCTTTTTAGAGCGCTGCATAGACCAAAAAAATTGTGCTCCCATCCCAACAAATACAATCATACATGATAAATATGGAATCATCCATGAATCATTTCGAACAACTTGCAGAACCGTCCCTTCATCTTTAGGAAGATATCCGCTCTGATAAAACGTTTTTTTGGCATATCGAAGAGGATTATTCATCCATATTTTTAACTCCCTATCAATCTGATCTCCTGAATTGACGAGTCTAATTCTGCTTGAAAAATCCTTTGGAGTTTGTGTGCCTTGATATTTTTCATGCACAAAATTTAACAACTGAACACTAAATTCATTTCCTGAGGGAGCATAAGTAAATTCTCTTTGATTTCTAAAATATAATCGATAACTTTCGTCAGCATAAGTTACCAAATTAGGCATATCCCAAACCTGATTAACAAAATTAGGATAGCACCATAAACTTAAAATATATCTACCTAATGAATTGCCATTTTTCTTATCAATTAGTTCAATGTCAATGGCAGGGGCATTTCTTTCTCCGCTTGCTCCACTGACTTCTCGGGTTCTTGATATATAATATTTTGAGCCAATACTTTCATAAACTGGATAGCTTATTTGATCAAAATTCTTAATATTATCAATTGGTTGTGGCTGTGTTGAGTTTGACATAAAAGCATGAACCTTGATATCGAATGGAAGATTTTCTAATTTGATTGATTCATTTTGTTTCAGAAATTTTTTAGGAATTACTGTAACAGTATCGAAATTTGGATTAGAAGATTCAATAAACGCTAATTCAAATTGCTGTGAGCGGTCTAAAAAATTTACTGTTTGTCCTTCACGAATAGTCATTGTAGATTCAACTGCAAATAGTGCAGTAAAAAACTCGCCTATTAAAAGTAAGAGAATTCCAGCATGAAGAAGCACCATTCCTGCTCTTTTTCTATAAAGATAAATACACGCAATAAATAAAACTAACGCTGATAATGTCCCTCTGCCTAAACGAAAAAATACTCTCCAAAAAGCGTCTGATTCAGTTGTAGCAACTGCATTTACTCCCCAGCCGACAACTACTCCATATGTTAAAACTAATCCAATAATTAGAAAAAAAAGACCGGTATATAATCGTTTACCGGTAACAAATATTTTAAATGTTTTAGCATGCACAACTAACAAATTTAAAGACAGTAAAGCACCGATTAGAAATCCACCTGGAAAAGGGACACTATATTTACTTAGTGGATTAAATCTATCAAAAAATATTGATAGATCTATCCATGCTATCCAAGTTCTAAAGTACTGATCCATGACTGTCCATATGCCTTTATCAACTTGGGCCAGAGTACCACTAAAAACTAAAATCATACTGAATGAGAGCAGAGTAACTGTAAGCTTCAGGGATAGGAAATATTTTAAAAATTTTTTCATTTAGATTAGTTAAAATTAATTGAATTGATAAATCTTTGTATATCAGCATTATGATATTTTAATTCGTCTATTTTTCCTTTTGCTGTAAAAAACCAAAATGAAGGTTTGCGGTCAATAATAGCTGCTAAAATTCCTTTATTAATATCTGTATTATAAATTTCAAAATACTTTACTGGAATACCTCCTGCATTTAAATTTTTTGCGGAAGAAAGAATTTCATCTTCTTTGAGTTCATTAAGCTCAATTTGCTTTCTCCATCTATTCACATTACTAGTGACATCGCCCATTCCCAACTCGATAGCATAAAAATCAATATCACTATTATCGATAAGATAAGAAACTTTTCTCATTCCAGAGGGGGCTTGTGGCGTCCATCCATCTGGAATTGATGCTGAAAAATCCCTTACCGTAACAGATTTAATTTTTAGCAACTCTACTTCTGTTTGAGGAAAATTATTTATATCCTTTGAAATCTCGTATGTTTTTATTTCCTGTTTTTCACACCCAAGAACACAAACAAACAGCAAAATCGTTAAAAAAAATTTCATTTATTCACTCCACAAATTATTTTTTAATTATAATACTAATATCGTTTTGATTGAAGTAAGCTTGCAATCAATCTTTACTATTAACGAACACTATTACTTTAATATTATAACTTTTAATGTAGATTAATTAAATAAGAAATTAAAAAATGAACGATGTTAAAATAAATAATGGAATGCATATTAACCTTTTTTTAGAAGGTAAAAAATGTGTTATTATTGGTGCAGGTAAAGTTGCATTTCACAAAGCTGAATTACTTTTAGAAGCTCAGGCCGTCGTTCATGTTATAAGTCTTGAACTCAGTCCTGAAATGGAACGCTTACTTAATTTGGAGCTTATAACTTTTCAACAAAAATCATTTGAAGAAAACGATGTAGATTCGGCATTCCTAGTATATGCAGCTACTAATAGTAGAGGAGCCAATAAACAGGTACTGGATGTATGTAGAAACAAAAATATTTTATGTTGCTGTGTTGACGGAAACTGGTCGAGTGGAGATTTTACTACACCTGCTATTTCTCGCCACAATGAGTTGATGATATCTATTTCATCAGGCGGAACGAATTGTAGACAATCAAAACTAATCAAAACTAATTTATCGAGACATATTGAATCTCTTAGTGCAGCACACTTAATTGTTGTTGGCACCGATCATCATCACTTAGGAGTTGAAGAAAGGGAAGCTTTTCATCTTTCAGGAGAAAAATTTGATAGAGCAGGATTTATGATTATGCAATTGGTTGGCATTCATGAATTTATGATTTTGAATACATGTAATCGTATTGAAGTTATTGCCGTTGTTGCACCGGAAACAATCAAAAATGGTATTCTTACTCATAGTTTAGGATTTTCTTCACTTAAAGAGGATAAATATTATCTTAAAACTAATGAAAAAGCATTTGAGCATTTATGCTTGGTAACCGCCGGGATGCTTTCCCAAACGCCAGGAGAAAATCATATCACCTCTCAAGTAAAAGATTCGTTAGATATATCTAAAACTAAAGGATGGTCAGGAAATATGATGCAAGAATGGATTTCTTCCGTTTTATTTGTTTCAAAAGAGATAAAAAATGAGACAAAACAAAAAATGCAGACTGAAGAAATAGAAGAGCTAGCTTTAAGGTTTATTCGTTCCAAGGATGATTATTCTAAAACAATCATGATTATTGGTACTGGAATTCTTGGAAAGAGTCTTGTTAAAGCTAGTATAAACAATTTTAAAAATATAATTTGGTGTTATCATCGAAACAAACCGGAAATCAAAAAAGAGTGGCAGCAATATATCAATCTTATTGGATTAAATGAGATAAAGAATAAATTAAATAGTACAAATGTTATAATAAGCGCGGCCGACTCAAATGGCTTTATCTTAACAACAGCTCATGCACCTTTTTTTGATTTAGAAAAACCAACCCATATCGTTGATTTAGGTATGCCTCGAACAATTGACCCGGGTCTTCAGAATTTGTCAGCTGATATACAAATATTGGATTTAGATGGAATTAAATATTGGAATCGTCCAGGGCTTTGTCATTTTTATGACTTTTTAACCAATAGCAAAAAAATAACAGAACAAAATATGAATCTGTATGAAAAAATCACTAATAACTTTCAAAGCTGGAACTAGGTCGAGTAAACTTGCTCTTATTCAAGCTAAAACATCGTTAGATAAAATTGCCAAGACAATTGATGGGATTAGTTTTGAATTGATAAAAGTTAATACAACAGGAGATGATGATCAAAAGTTAGATTTAAAAGAATCTCCAGAAAATTTTTTTACAGAACAACTTGATAAAGCATTAGTTAATAGAACGATTGACTGTGCAATACATAGCGCTAAAGATCTGCCTAATAATTATACAGACGAAATTGATTTTTTTTGGCTTCCATGGAATGAACAAACCAACGATGTCATCATTCTCCCAAAAAAAACAACTCTTGAACAGCTGCCAAAATATCCAATAGCAGGTATAAGCTCAGAGAGAAGAGAAGAGTATTGTAAAGAATTTTTTCCAACCGCTATAATAAAAAAAATTCGAGGCAATATTGATGACCGATTAAAACAATTAGATAATGGGGAATATGATTTTATAATTTTAGCTGCCGCTGGCCTCAATAGATTAAATATATCAGACAGAATCTCTCAAATTATTCCATTGTCACAACTCAAGCCTCCAGATGGACAAGGGTTTATTGCCCTTACATTTAGAAAAGGTGACGAAAGATTTTACAGAATTCGTTCCTTGTTTACCCCAAGTGTCACATTTGCTGGAGCTGGTGTTGGAGATAAAAATTTATGTACTAAGGCAACAATTGATGCGCTTCGAGATTGTGAAATATGCCTGTATGATTCTTTGATGGATCACAAACTTCTTGAAGAACTCCCATCAACAGCAGAACTAATAGATGTTGGTAAAAGATGTGGAGCACATAGCAAACAACAACAAGTCATTACAGATTTGTTATGTGAAAGAGCTCGAAGGGGGAAAAAAGTTGTAAGACTGAAAGGTGGAGACCCCGGTATATTTGGTCGTTTAACAGAAGAAACAACTGCATTAGAGGAACTACAAATAGCTTATCGAGTTATCCCAGGCATTAGCGCACTACAGGCGGCAACAACCGGAACAGGAATGCTACTAACTCGACGCGATGTTTCACGTGGTTTTGTAGCACTAACACCCAGAGCGGCAGCTGGAAAACTTGCACCATGTGATGCTAATGAAAAAGCAACTCTTCCAATAGTTTATTATATGTCAATTAAAGCAATGGATCATATCACAAAGGAATTGTTAAACGATGGGTACCCAAAAAATACTCCTGTAGCAGTTATATACAACGCTGGAGGATTAGACCAAGAAATATTTAGAACAGAACTTAGCGATCTTCCTAAGCTAGGAAAAAACTATTGTAGCTCAAATCCTGGATTGATCATTATAGGCAATGTAACTTCTTATGAGTACAATGAAAAATTAGGCGCATTAAAGGGAAATAAAATTCTTTTAACATGTTCAGAAACTCTTCAGTCAAAAGCTTGCAATGAGGTCTATCGTTATGGCGGAAAACCAATTCCTTTGCCATTAATAAAACTTACCTTAAACGATGAATTTTATGAGGATTTGTCTACTTTTTCATGGATTATTATTTCATCTCCATCGTCCGCAAAGGCCTTCATAGATTTCATCAATGTTAAAGGCGTTGATAGAAGAACAATACCGTCTATAATGACTTGCGGGAAAGAGACATCTAACGAACTTAAAAAAGTTAATATTCATGTTGATGCGGAACCAGAAAAAAACTTTAGCGCTAAAGAGTTAATCAAATTAGCTCATTCATTGCTTTCTAAAAACGATAATGTATTAAGATTACGCTCGGATAAAGCCGGTCCAGCCTTAGCAAAAGAATTATTAGAGACCGGGGCAAAAGTTACCGACTCTATAATATACAAGAATTCCCAGATATTTCATGAAATACTTCCTGAGTTTGATATTGTTTTCTTCTCAAGTTCGTCTACCGTCGAAAATTTTATTGAACAATGGGGAATTGACCCTCTTAAAAATAAAATATTACTGTCCATTGGTCAGCCAACAGCAAAGACTTTATTTAAGTATAAATTAAGACCAACATTAATTGCAGATGAATCAACAGTTAAAGGAGCTATGGGCTCCTTAGCTTCATTTATTGTCGCGCAGGATTTATTATCAACTACTTAAGGGTCTCTTCTTACTTCCAATTTATAAAAATGGAAGTTATTGGTCTTAATCCTATTATCTAAATAATTTTGTATGGGGTATGAAAGATCTCCTGAGATATCAACAAACGGAGAAAACTTCAGATTATCTGTGTAATAAATATTATATATTCTATCTTCTACAGAGACCCAGCTAAGCGTCATTTCATTAAGATTTTGATTACTAATAAAATATGAAAGACTTAAAAAAGAGTTTTGATCTGTTGGGTCAGAACCTGCGATAAACTCATCGAGATTACTAAACCCGTCTCCATCAGGATCATCTGATGATGTATAACTTAATGTCCCAAAATATTGTTGCTCCCAGCCATCAAGTACGCCGTCTTCATCTTGGTCTCCAACAACAAATAATTCATTGAAATATAAATTATATTCACCTCTACTTCCATAAGATGAGAATCCTGAAGGACTTAAGGACCCTTGAACACCAACAGCTTTTACTCTAACATAATAATTTCCTGCGGATAAAGATAACGATAAAGAAGCGTCTAATTTATTGTTAGGATTATTACTTCCAATAACTTCATATGATTCATTATATATCGCTATTTCTAAATCTGCATTTCCTCCCCAACTCCAATC
>Ga0160422_10001268_pt1 | contig 15852 bp, 21 predicted proteins | sample Fk160mmetaG_FD_108192 | JGI IMG/M metagenome (GOLD analysis project Ga0160422, IMG submission 108192) | Marine microbial communities from the Central Pacific Ocean - Fk160115 60m metaG | ecosystem: Environmental > Aquatic > Marine > Oceanic > Photic zone | place: The Central Pacific Ocean... | reverse complement strand
TAAAAAAACGGTAGATTAAAACTTGTCGCTTTATGTGTCACACTGTCAAATTTTTTTGAAAAAAGTACGGTACTTATCAACGAATTTGTTTCCTGTTTATAGTAATGAAACCACATCCCCCTTCAACCCCAGTAAATGTTGGTATGACTCCTCGTCATAGAAATATGTTATCACAATCAAGACAATCGACTCCAAAGTCGATAAGATCTACACAATGGACACCAAGATCTACACAATCGACACCAAGATCCATGCAATCGCAAATACGTAAACGTTCTATACGTACATATGAAAGAATTCCGGAGCATGTGAAAAACAACATTGAAAATTTATACGAAGCAATGAAACACACTCTCGGAATGGATGAACGTATTAGAAAGCGAAAATTTATCTCCATTTTGAAAGTGTACTACAAGTGGGAGAATCCTGAAACGCTTTTATACTTCTATAATACTTTGATAAAAAATAAAGATCAAGAGTATTTAATAGACAAAAACTCAAAAGAATTAGAGCAAACATACCATAGTATTGTAAGCAAACTCTTTGGTTGTATAAACACAAACGGAGATTCTGGTATCGATTTGAATGAATTTAAATGTGCTCTTGATTTTTTAGAAGTTGATGTTGACGAATTGTTTAAAGAAGCAGACAAAGACGGTAATGGTGTACTGGATATTATTGAATTTTATGACTTAGTAGCAAAAACGAATTTATTGAGAGAAAATTTTGTAGATATAATCAGCAACATGCATGCAAAAAATGACAGGAGAAATATGCTAAAATTAAGCCGTTTATTTTCGAGTAATATTAATCATCCGAATTTCCGACCATCATTGGCAAATATGAAGAATGTAAACGACATTAAAAGCAGTGATATTCCACTGTACGGAGTTCAATTACCACCCTTGGCTTCACAATCTAGTGTTCGGTACTATGGTCACATGAACGAAAAAAAATTACAGCAAATGTATTAAAGAAAATGAACAACTTGGATTCAAGTAAGTTACCAACCCCTCCCGAAATCCCTCGTAAATATGCTGCTTGTGGTGTGTCCAGGAACAATCGACTTTTAGTAGAACATAAAACAATGTCAACTACACAGTACAGACCCTATTTTCCAAAACGACTGGTACCTGTAGGACACAACGCATTGGGCACATATTATTCAAATACAAGCGAATTTTACGATTTATATTCCATTAAAAATTACTACAATTGGCAGTATAAATTGTGTCCAAGATTACCATGTGACAATCGACCAATATGGAAGTGATGCATTCAAATGTCACCATTGTGCAACAAATCGAATCAAAATAGCATGAACTCGTTTCGATTCTCAGCATATTGTAGATCAATATGTGGATGTCGTTTGTAGAGTTTCGAACGCATATGATGTCCTGCATCAAACAGCAAAAGAAATGCTTTATTTAAGTGAAATCTGTCTGCAACTGGTGCACCACGTGAGTTCGTTTGATTGTAAATCATGCAAGCTGCGGGTATTCCTTCAATGCAGAACAATTCACAATTTTCGTCATTACGTATGTCTTCCCCAAAATACTTGTCAATGATTCTGTACTTCATGTGTGTATCTAGTTCTTCCCAGTTACATCTGCAATCGCAATTCATGTTTATGTTTGATTTCAAGTACTTTGCCATAAATAAAGGCAAGGGTTTATGTCTAGAAAGCAACATGAAACATTGTACATGCGGAAGCAAGAGAAGAATTGTGAATTTCATCGAAATTTTTTTTCCGGCAAAAGGGAAGAATGGAAAGTAACTCGCAATTCAAAATAAAGTACACAATTGATTCTGAAGCCAATGACCTTTTTTCTGCTATTTCAAAAGGATGCTTTTTTTTGGAAAATCATGACGACTTTAAGCAACGAGTATTCTTGAAAATGAAAGATCTCTTTGTTGATTTGGAGGATAACAGCGTATCTTCTGAAATGCTGGATATTATTGGGCAGATACTTGACAATGTTAGGATTATTGTGATCGATAATGCGTATTCAACTGTAATAGGAGGTGGTTGTCATATGGATAAATGCAAGCATCGTATTCTATTGGAAAAAAAAGATACGATGTTTACTGTATTATCAGCGTCAGATAATGATAAATATCATTTAGATAAATGTTTACGAGGAGGCTCCTATAAATACAGATCGTATCTTTGTTGCAAGATTTTTAGTCTTGCAGTATGTGTTAGTTTAATTACAATTGCAAACCTTGACATAGCACTTTTGAATCAAGTTTCTTGGATGTCGTCAATAGCGTCATCAGTTGTGTAAGTCGTTATGATATCATGCTTGCGAATGGTTGATATGTACAGCACTAAAATAGCGGACAGACATAGCAAAAACGATATGAATTTTAAGAATGAAAGCCGTTCTCCAAACACAATGTAACTTATTGTCATGTTTACACAGATTATCGAAGAAGAAATTGCTATCTGACTTGTACCCATTTCTGCATTTTTCAGCAACAGAGTCAATACCAAAAACGAGGAAGCGTTCAGTAAAAATGCTATAAATAACATGATATTCTTTACAAAAGGATCTTCTTCAAAATGTACCAATTTGATGCACAAATTTGCGGTACTGGCTAATACAACATTGCACACAACAAAGAAAAACATTTCTGCTCGAAAAAAAAATAATAATGATGCTTTCAAATTATCTTGTACATATCAACCACTAATTCAGGCGAAGACTTCCATAAACCGGGTTTAGTGTGTAAACAAAAAGAAGTTTGCAGCGATGGATCAATTTCTTCAATTATTTTGGAAAGATGGATAAAGTAATTGTATATTTTGGAAATTTTGTTGGAAATGCGGACATTCGACATTTGTATGAGCATAGCTCCTGTTCGACCCGATGGATGTATAATATTGAAAGATACTTGTACAATTCTTTTTTTTGCAAATATTGAAGGCCATGATCCTTTAATACTATAAAATAATGGATCAAGCAAATCGGCAAATGCAGATGTACGGAAAGCGCAATGACTTAATTTTTTTTCTACGTTTTGTTTGTTTTCATGTAGGTAAACGATTATGTTACCGTTTGTATCTTCTTTTGTAATAATATTCTTACAAGATGATAGAAATTCCTTTATTTTTTCTTTTGTTTTTGGTGAATTGTAGTAGCTAAGGTCGAATTGAATTATTTCTCTATATTTGTTGTAAAGTAAAACTGTGTTTATCAAACATTCAATCGGTAAATATTTGTCATCTTTCCATGTGTTGTATATATCGTAGGACATTGGTTGACTTGATTTATGTCAACAATCATTATTTCAATTACGTGACAGTCACATTACTGTCAACTTGGAGAGGGTTTTATATGAAGAGGTATACCATGAAGATTTGGAATTTCTACACCTTGCTGCAATTGTTCTATGGGATTTCCGATTTGAAAGTTTTGCTTTGAATTAGGATCAATACCACTTTTGAATGCGTTTAATCCTTCTGCAAACATTATGTCCGCATCAATGTTCAAGTTTCGGTCGAATATATTTCTTATATAGTGTATAATACCCGATGTGAATGCTGCGGCTGCATTGTCTTCTGTGACTGTAGACCAGCATATGACATGCACATTCAATTCTTGACAAATTGTATCTCCTAGTTTATCTGTATTGCATCCCATCAAAACAAAAACTTTTAGTCGGTTTGGTAGATCAATGTAAGTATTCTTTAGTATTTCGACACATTCTTGTGCATTTACAGTTTCAGGGGATATCTTCCCGCTTTCAGATTCAAAAATGAGTTGATTTTCTAATGTGTGACCGGACCACACTATGATTTCGGGTTTAAACTTTTGCAATATTTCCTTAAAGTTTACAAATGTTGTTGCGGGCTGCATAATGAAGTCAAAAGGATTCAGAAGACTGATGACATATCTCATTTCTCTCGATAGAGCATTTAGTTTACTTAAGTTGGTCTGTTGGAAGAATTTTTCTGATACTGTCGGATTTGAATATAGAAAGACAACTTTTCTTGGAAGTCTCATTATCATCTGTTTACAGTTTTGTATATTTTCCAGTTTCGTTTTTTTTGCTTTTCTAAGTTTGTCTAGTATGTATTCACTATTTTTAATATACTTCTTGTTAATTTTCGTTTTTTCTAGCAAGGTTGATGACCTATTTTCCTTGTTCATTTATTGAAAGTATGAAAATAATAAATAATGGTTTAAGAAACACAATTTGTTTCCTGTACAATTGAAAGAATTTCTGAGACATCTAAAGATTCAGAGCAATCACTCAAAGCTTTATGATATAACAAACGCATTTTGTATGTATCGTTTTCGGGACACATTTGCTTCCATGTTTTAAAAATGTAATGTACATTTTCGACACAAGCGATTGCGTTTATATAAGGAGTGTCCCGAGTATTTAATATAGGTAAGGTGATGACAAAAATCCAAAGCATTTATTTTTTCAACAAAAATTAATGCTTTCCCCGAACACATTTTTTGCACTTTTACTATTTTCAAGACGATGATATCAAAGATATAAATACATTTTCTGTGCATTCAGTAAATAATGTGCTGTTGTTGTGATTGGACCAAACTGTGTGCGTGTTTGTATTTAATGTACTACCCACGACCAATGGGTGAGAGCGATGGAGCTCGCTTATCAAGATATTATGAAGAAGAAAGAGAACGACATCAACAAAATGAAGAAGAAAATAATGTGTCAATAGTCTAATTACATGATGATTCGATCTCAAAACGGGCGATCCTGTTTTTTTTTGGAGTGTAGAAGTAATGTGGCGTTCTCAAGGTTTATTGACGAGTCTGAAATTTCGGGGATATAGTGGAAATTTTGAAGTCAATGATTATGTACGCATTACAGGTGATGTGAGATACACCGATTTTCGCGACAGTGTGGGTGTAATTTTAAAAAAGAGAGAGTGGTATCCTGGATGGTTGGTGAAAATCGTGCAAGGGACTTTTAGGGATAAGTATGTGCTTGTGCAAGAGAAAAACCTCATTTTAGTTAAAAAAGCGTTACAACCAGCAATGGGACGTTTCAAGCTCAATATCAATATTGGTACTGAGCGTCAACGAACAATATTTCCAGTGCAAACTATTCCAGAATACCAGCCCCATCAGATAGTAAGTGATCGTCTGGAAAAGCGTATTATTTTGCGTGATGAAGGAACTCTACCTCGCGAGATTACCTTTCCAACATCAGCATCTTTCACCATGCTTAGTCTAGATGGGATTGAAATTTCAGCTGATGCGTATTTGAACGCGATGTCAAATGACGACATACGAACACAAAGTTTACTCGACGAGATTGGACTTGAAATAGTTCGAAATGGTAAAAGTCATTTGTTTGCAAATGTAGATATTCAGAAAGTTTCACGAGAGTTTGTGAATCAAAGTAAAGATGCGCAAACAAGTGGTTCTTTAATGTTGGCTTTAGCGAAGCTGAGCGCTGCAATCGAAAAGTGGGACGGTTATGCTCCAGCATGGTTGTATGCGAATCGGTCAGAACTGTGTCGCTTGATGAGTAAAACTGTCGATGACAATGTTGATCACTGGATTTCTCAGGCTTTGAAAGATGCAGATGAAACCATCAGGCGACAACCTGAATGGAGCAGAGGATATTCGCGACGCGGAAATGTGCTAGCGAGCATTGGTAGTTTGCAAGAAGCCATCGCAGCATACGACAAAGCGCTTCTGCTCGATCCCGATAATATTACGGTGTCCACTGCTCGAAACAATATGTTTCTTCAATTGAATGCATAAAAAAATCTTATCTTAAGAACTATTCATTTTTGTCAAAAAGTTCGCGTCATTTTCAATCGCGAACACATCCTCGCAATTTTGCAGACATCCACTTTTAATTTTTATTATAACGCATGGGTTATGCATGTCGGCATTGATGTGCACCTTGACAGGAATGCATCCATCTTTGGTAAAAATCCGAAGATTTTTTTTGATGTACACTGTTTCTCCCCAGATGTTTATGCTTAAGCGATGCGGTTTCGCGGGTTCGGCAACAATCCCAGTGTATGTGAGCAATTCAACTGGAAGTCCCATAACAGTTTGTGTACAGTATCTTGCGAGATTCAAGGAAATATTATTCGGAAATTCAAATATTTTCTCGCCATCAATGTATACATTTGATCTCGGTATATCGAGTGCAACTTGATTTAAAGTTTTCGATTTTGTTTCTTGTCCAATTGAAATTTCGTTATCAAAAGTATCTTTCTTAATATAGAAAAAGTGTTCGGATTTTGGATACACTACCACATTTACAGAATATTTTGGTTCTATAAAATCGAAAACTTCAAAATCCATAATATTGTATTTCTTATATACGTCATTTTTTTGTAACATCACCTATTATGGACTCCGTCCGTGTTGTGTTGTCAACTACTTTTCGAAATCCTTTGCAAAGTTCGTAAACATGTGAAGCAGTGGAGCACACGATTGCCATGAATAAAAATGTAATTGGAATATAGGGTCTTCTTATCAAAAAATTTGCTTGATAATTTGACATGTACATTCGATGCCATTTTTCTCCATTCTCCCACGTGATGCATTCTTCACCATCAAAGAAGCCAGTCAATTTCTTTTTTTGGGAATGTAGCTCAATAAGTCTAGGTGATGTTTTGCTGGTGATTGTTACGATTGGATCATTGCTCGGTGCAGTTGGCGATGATTTATATGCTATCCATTCCTTTGAACCATGCTTCACTATGATTTGAAGACAATGCAATTGGTCAACATAAAGTCCCTCCATTCGAAAAAAAAAGCAACCTTCTTAAATTTTTTGTTGTTTTTTGTTTCTGAATAGCAAGATCCCTAAAACAATTAAGATAATAACAAACAAAAGTAAGTTAATATCCGATTGAGGTTCGGTGTACCACGACTTTACTACTTCATAAGACACAACTCGTTTATTAAGTTTTCTATTAACTTCGTTGTGCGCTTCTACTAAAAATCTACTCAAAGAGTCTCTATTTTTAAAAGGCTTTGATTCTTCATTGGATATGTGTTTATTTAAATATTCCGAAAAGTCTATTCGACATCGTTTGCATGGAATTACTTTTGCAAAGTAAATTAAGAAATTGTACATGTTGGATTTGTCAGTTGGGGTAGGATCTTCCGGATAGGCGAAGCTGCATGTATGTAAATATGTCCATGCACTCGGTCCCCATGATGAAATGTTTGACCGATTCATTGTTGGATGCTCACAATTTTTTTTCTTTGCGCGCATGAAAGACAAATGGAGGGTGCTTATAACACAGCCCAAATTCTTATGACACCGCCCAAAAAAAAGTTTCCACTGTCATGTGTTTTGTTGATTGGTGTGGTAGTTGCTGCCATCATTGCTATGATAATGTCAAAGATTGATGCTTGCAAACCTAGAATGATTCCAGTTATGGTTTCTTCGATGAAAGCTGCATTGTTAGGAGACAAAAAAGATGCTCATTTAAAAACGAATTTAGATTCAGTAACAAATCTCACACCGTGTGCGGATGACGACGAAAAATGCAACGATTTTCAAAAAGTGGATCCATCACAAAAAGCATTACATACTTCTAAAGTCGTAGAGTTTGATCAAGAACATGCTGACGAAAAGTGTATGTACATGATATATGCTCCTTGGTGTCCACATTGTCATACAGCAATGCCTAATTTTGTAAAGGCGTCTAATGACGTCGACATACCGTTTGCTATGATAAACGCTGAACTCGTCGATTCGTCTATTTTACAGGGAGACAAGATGTTCAATATTACGCATTTCCCATACATTGTAATGAAGACACCCCAAGGTCAAAATGTATTTAAAGGTGCTCCCGAAGTTGAGGAGTTGGTAAAATTTGCAAAGTAAGTTTTTATGCAGCTTGTCGACAAAAATATAGCTTGAAATTATATCAGCTATTTTTTTGATGTCTTAATCAAGATGTCAGATATGGAACCTGTTTTTTGTATTCTTTTACTTTTTGTGATATGCGCGCTGATTTATCATAGAAATAATACTCAACTCGAAACGATGGAAAAAAAAGAAACACAAACCATCGTACGCATTTAAGATAAAGCATCATCTATGCTGTTTTCAAATGTACTGCAAAATTGAGTGGTATGTGGAACGCTCGGGGGTGGTGGTGGAAAATTCGTATTAATACTATTGATGTAGTATTGCTCATTCATATCTAATGGTGTAATTTTCAAAAATGTATCACAATCTTGCGTGCAAGAACATACGCATGTATTGTCATTGAATGTGCATGTTGGACTTACAACTTGGTTCAACAGAGCATATTTTGACCTAAACACTTCACAAGATAGTCCGCTTAAACATTGACATGTTTGTGCACGACTTAAACCAAATGTCATTATGAGCACTGGTAGAATGTATTTCATTTTTGTTAGGAAGCAATTTAAAAGTCGTCAGATAAGTATTTTACCTGACCTTAAAATCAAAGAAGATTTTTCGGTTCGCAAAGATTGAAAGTATTCGAAATACTCTTTCATATTCTCACACATTTCGATGTGTTCATTTATTTTATGTACAACACATCTCAACCACAACGCGGTTATGTTTACTTTTTTGTTTCGAGATTCTAATTGATTTATTTTATTCCATATACAACATTGATCTTCATAATAATTTTGTAACACCTGATTTAATTCTTGTTTATACTTCTTTTTGAACAAATCGTTGAATTGAAAAAGTTTATTGTACCTGCCTTTCAAACGATATTTTACAAAATTTTCTTCTGTAATTAGTGCAGATGATTGCTGTTTCAAATACATGTATGATGTATCATGAGTTCCACATATGCATGGAAGACTTTCATCAGATTCACAGAAGACATTTTCCCAGAATTTTGTGCATCGCAAGTTGTGTTCTTGTTTCAGCACATTAATGTGAGCATTGTTTGTATTTTTGAAATATGAAAAAGCTCGCACATCTGGTGGCCAGTTTATTTCATGCGACCACCAAATAGGTCTTGTATGTACAATTGTATGATCTGGTGCAAATTCAAGTGGTTCATTATACAAATATAAAACATTGTTTTTCCACTCCAAGTCGTGTAATTCGTATTCATTCAATACTAACAAATACATGTTATCCGAGTAACAAATAAAAGTTGCAAATTTAATTTCAGAATCCATATAGATTCTGAAATTTTTGCGTTGTAACAAAATTTTCCAATCAATGTCATCACCTTGACAAATATGTTTCACGATTCTCATATTTGATTTTATTTATTATTTTATTAGCTGGAATTCAATGATGTATGCGTATGAATACTTTTGTTTCAATAATATTATGCGCATTTTTTGAAATTGCGCGATCTGTATCGTATTAATGGTGACATTAAAAGTGGTTTATATGTCAATTCTAGGTTTTTTGTGACATTTTTCAAAAATTGGTGTATGATGGTATCACATTGTCCGAGTTGAAGTATGCAATATACCGGAGCAAATTTACATATGTGCTCACACAAGTCTTGGTTGTGTAGTATATTTACCATATTCAAGTATTTATGGAAAAAAAATGTGATGATCGGAAAAAGTGGATGATACATTCAGTTTCTCATCCATTCTTCAAGTGCCGACGATTCGTCATGAAATACTAATAAGTCATTTAGTATTTTATTAATCAGATCTTCCAATGTAAGTTCTCGGACGGAACATCTACAAAGTGGACACACGTCACTTTTCTGCAACCAAGTGTTTATGCATTTGACATGAAAACTATGCTTACACTTCAAATATTTTACTCGTTTGTTGTGTTTAGATTCTAAACAAATAGAACATGACTCTTCAGATGTATCCTTCAATTTAATGCAACATCTACCCTGTTCACAAACTTTAATTGGATCAAACATATTTAATATAAGTAACATGTTTTGCAACTTGGTGTTTTACGCATATTACGCATACACAACATGACCAAATTTTTTTTTCTTCTTTTTGGAAACACAATGTCTCTTGGATTCACCAAAGACGACTTCAGACCAAAACAACCAACATGCGTCAACCCGGTTAGAAATCATGAGGTTGTTGAAGAACCAACTCTTTCATGGACACAATATTTGAAAAAATTATTATGCCCATGTCTTTAATATTTGCGTTATGGCACTGACAGAACAGTCATAGACACAATAAAAGGATGATACAAGGTGGCGGTGATATCATTCGCTATTTTTTTCATACAAAATGAACAGGTGTCAGAACCAGAATGAAGTGTTAAGAGTGTTTAAAATTGATGTGAAAGTCTGCAATCAAAATTAATTTAGCAGTCAAAAGAATAATGATTGAACTTGAATATTCCCATCGTGTTTGTTTTTTTGGATTGTGTTATATATTTTTGGTAGTATTGATACTATCATTTCTTTGCAGAGTACTATATGATTATAGCTTGATTTTTTCAACATATTAAGTAAATCTTACGAAAAGAAAAAATTATCAACCTCAAGTAAATGATGCGTGTGATAAAGAAAATTATAGAATCAGACAACATTTCAGAAATCAAACAAATACCATCGGAATGGAATCAGTATTATACTAAATTATTAATGTGTCACAGGTTAGAAAGTAAATGCCGAATCTTGATGGCCCAAATAATTGACACTTCGAATCGCTTACAAAAAGCTAGCAACCATGGTAATGTAGAATATTGTGAATCAATAAAAATACATTCAAATGATCTACATTTTTGTTTTGGTGATATTCCTATCCACAACATCCAATACGAACAAAAGATGAGTATGAAAATCATTCACGAATATGCATTGAATAAAGATTACGCCACACTCGTATTTGATTTTTCTAATTTTTCTACAAAGTTTTTTTATTCACTTTTAAAATCAGTGACCCGCGAAAACATAATAGATGGTTATCGATTATGGAGTACGATACCATGTAATGTCAAACACGTTACCATAATTCAATCCGAATCGGTAGTATGGGGTGTGATACTTAAGTTTGGAATGTCTTTTCTCACAGAAAAAATGAAACAAAGAATTACATATGTGTGATTGTACATATAGGACACAGCGTGATTCGAACACGCGATCTGACGATCTGCAGTCGTCCGCCTTACCACTTGGCCATGTATCCTTCGCATTCTGCAGGATTCGAACCTGCGACCCGATTCGGGACTGAATTAGCAGTTCAGCGCAATAACCACTCTGCCAAGAATGCTCTAAATTTATTTATTTTTTTGATTTGAACGAACGAATTTTAAAATGATGATGAAAAGAAATGCAAATGCAAAAAACTTGTGAAGGACAAAGTGCGAGAGACGGTGCATATACTGTTTCGAAACTTCGAGAAGAACTAAGAAGAAAGCAATTGTCAGATGTGGGAAAGCGTGACGAACTTGTTAAACGATTATGTGAAGATTACACGAAAAGAGAAGTCTCGAATGTGAAATCCACCCAAACGGTACCTAAGGTTCAATCCTCAACAGTAAAACCGAAAGCAACAATATCAGTCCCAAAAGTTAAATCCCCCACATTAAAACCGAAAGCAGCAGCAGTCCCTAAAGTTAAATCAGTAAAACCGAAACCGAAACCAGCATCAGTTCCAAAAGTTAAATCAGTAAAACCGAAAGCAGCATCAGTTCCAAAAATTCAATATCCTACAGTAAAACCTAAAACAACATATCAATCGAATCTAAAGTCGGAGGCAATAAATGCATATCCTGATAGTTTGTATTTCATTTCCCTTGACGATCCGAGTGCATACTTGCCATTAATCAGAGAATTTCGACCAAATCTTGCACGCTTGTTCAAAAGTCGTGAAATACAACACTTACGAAGTATGATTCAACGTTTCTTAGAAAAAAACTTAGGAAAAACAACTTCTGGATTTGTTATGCCCGTTTTCAATCTGATGTTCAAAGCTTTTGATAATCCGGTGCATTTGTTCGGTCAAACTTGTCATGCGATTGCTAACGAATTATCCAGTCCAACAGACGGAGGTGTTCCTCTTCCTGTTACTCCTTTGGATGTTTGCATTCTTCAAGTTTACTACGAATTGTCAGCAATGTGCACTTCTATAGTTACAAAAGATAAAAACAGCTCATTATATATTCATGGGAGAACAATGGACTGGGATATGGATGACCTGAAGTCGATCACAATTCAAGTAGTCGGTACAATAAATGGTAAATGTGTTTGTAAAGGTCTGACCTGGGTTGGAATGATTGGATTTTTCACTGCAATGAGTATCAATTGTGACTCACCCATATCAGTCAGCATCAATTATCGTTCGAGGGACCTCACAAAAGAAGAGATGGATTCAGAATTACGCAATATACCCATTTTTGGGAATCAAATATTGAATATATGTAATAAGTATGATGCTGACATGGATTTAAGAGACTTAATACGAAAAATTGTCTTATTCACAAATCCAAAGTCTATGTCGGTGGCATCATTAGTGAAAGATCTCGTTACAAAACAATACACAGCCGAAGAAGCGAAACTTTTTGTAGAAAAACAAGATTTGATTAGTCCAGCTTATTTTACAATTTGTGGTACGAAACAGGGATTCATCATAGCACGCGATCCGATCCAAAGAGGTGATCCGTACGAGCAAACTTTACGAGAATCTTGGCAAGACAAAAACATCGGTCCCAGAGAAAAGCGTGGAACAGGATATATTTGTATTCCAAACAAAGATTGGTGGAATCCAAAATCTTATAATCTTATGAGTAGTATTACGCGTTTGAGAGAATGTGATCGAGTACTACAGAATCCCGAAAATAGAACAATTGATTCTTTATGGGGGTTGTTGCAAAAACCACCAATCAAACAAAGTATTACTATTTATTCATGTATAATGATTCCCGAAACCGGAGAAATGTTTTACACTAAAAAGTCAGTACCAAATACTATATATCATTAAAAAAATAACTACAAGAACTTTAAAATGTCAGTAATTTTTCAATTAATCTCCAATATCGCATCCTAGATCAAATGATATAGGTTCTGTTTCGCGATTTACAATAAGAAGTTGTGTTGCAACCAAGGAGGTACCGTAATTTTCTTCGATAAAATATACACCACCTTGAATTTTAATAATTGGCAGAATTTGACTATTTGGCTTGATATCGTCAAAAGTTCCGGTTTTCGGAGTCGTAAGTTTATTGTCTTTTAAAGTTGCTGTAAACACTTGTGTATCTGGTTGAAGTTTGAGTTTTAATGTTGTACCTACTGCACCTAGTCTCAGTGTCGATCGATGAACTAGTGATGAGTCATTTACCGAATTCTTAACTAAATTATCAATAGCCTCAACAAATGTCTTCACATCATCTGGTGCATCCACTTTTATACATAATTTGTTGGGTTGATCTTGAGAAACGGCTTCTACTCCATATGGACAACGCAACGTAGAATGCACGGATGCACCAAGTTGCACATTTTTTAACTGATCACCATTGTACGATACTCGCTTATACTTTCCGCCATTGTTTCCAGTTTCGATTGGACCAATCTCAAGCTTTTGTAGATCAATGTTTGCAAAATTTGTCGCCATTTTATTTTCGAGTTTTTTTTTTTAATTTGATTTAGTGACAACTTTTACAGGCCAAACGAATTAGATTGAGTGTCATTGAAATCTCGCCATCACCAATGCAAATATTTTTCATGTTTTTTTCACGAATTTTTTCTGCACAAAGTCGATTTGCTTGTTGTAAAAGTAAATATCGAAGGGTGTGGATAATGAATAGTTCGTATTTTATGTTTGCTTTGTAATTTGCAAGATGTTGCAAGAGTGAATTACCTGGGTTATTTTGTGCTAAAGAATGGATTATATTGAAGTTGTTACCTATACATGTTACAATTTCTAATACAATTTCATCTAGGTATTTTTTGGCGTTATCTGACAGTTTCTTTTTCCCTAGAACCATTTCGACTTGTTCATCCGTGATGACTGGTATGTCGCAATGAGGTGTATTTGAACAAGATGTATTTGAACTTAACGAATTGTAACGAGGTGTATTCGAATTCAATGAATGTGTATTTGAATTCAATAAATTATCGGTTTTTGGAATGTGATTTGTAGACTTAGGAACGAGTGTGTTTGATGATTTCAGGTCAAGTATTCTTGTGTCGGAATCTTTTTTCTTCATTGACTTTGTGTTGAATCCATTTGTGTTTGATACCTTTGGTTTAACTTCTTTTGTATTCTTTGCTTTTGTACAATTGACTTTGTTTTTTCCACCAGGAATTTTATTTGGAGGGGGTAATTTTGAGACTGTCTTTTTGTTGATTTTTTTATTTGAAACCGATGAAATTTCTTCATCAGAATCGGCTTCAACTTCAGTATCTGTTTCTGTTTCAAAATCGGTATCTGCTTCAGTTTCAAAATCGGTATCTGCTTCAGTTTCAAAATCGGTATCTGCTTCAGTTTCAAAATCGGTATCTGCTTCAGTGTCAGAATCGTAATCGGAATTTTCAAGCAAGTTTGTCGCAAAATGTTTTCCTAAAACATATGGATCATCGTTCCATGAATTTATTCTCGCTTTTGTAATGTGAGGTATCAACCAAGTTGCATCTCCTTCATTAACTTGCGAAACATATGCAATCCACATCAATAGTCGTACAAGATTTGTTTTCGTTGCTTTATTATAGAAATAGGCATCGTAAATTTGAAGTTTTGTTATCAAGTTTTGTAAAAATTTCTTTGTTGCGTTTTTTTTATCAAGCGCTTCAAGTATCCATTTCTGATGTGTTTTGTTTTTGAAGCTTAACATTAACACTGTACACATTTTATTTTTTTATGTTTCAACATGATATGTGCGATTATAAAAAGTTGGATAAGAAAATGACTGCAATCAAGTTGAGCAGTGTACGCTACATTACTATACATTGTTGCTTACCTTCATCATATGGTTCTGTACCACAGTCGCATTCTTTGGGAGTGTCGCCGGTCAAGGAAAAAGTACAACCACAGTTGCCACATGAACACTCTGAAGCATGACCTTTTACATTGACTGTATAGTGTATCAAAACTTTTGGTGAATGATCAGATGATCCATCAAAAGGAATGACTGGACGAGTACATACTCGAACACAGGTGCCATTGATAAGACTGAATATCGACCCTGACGGAGTACGTCGTGATGAAATTCCATGCAGTAGAGGCGTCGACGATCCAACATACATTGTGTCTTTTCCCAAAACGCAATCCGCAAGATCTGTTTCTTTCACACATAATGTTTCCGTACACACTTTGTTGATTGGTTCATTTGTGTCGACATTGTCTGTCTCGTGAAACTTGGATCTTTTCATCGGAATTTTTTTCGATCAAAAATCGCACAAGTTGCTCACACGAGTAACTTGCACGCACGAGTAAAGGTATGACGGGGTGCATCGGATTTGACGAGGATTGCTGATCTGTGACTTTTCAAGTCAGTGACACGATCTTATGACTCAACTTTCTAGCCCGGAGACTGTGAAGCGAGAGCACAGTTCATGATGCATCTGTGAGCTCAACTATACCTTTATGATGACTGCCGTCCTCATCTCTTCCACTATCCTCTACGATGTCTAAATTTACCTTCAGTGGAAGATGATGCCTCCATATATTATTATTAATTATGATTCTCTCGCCAAATTTTCCAAAAGCATTTTTATAAACCAATTTTTGCGAAAATGAATCTATGTGTGTCTTCGAGTATTTAGTGTTGTGTTTCTACTGGATTGCGGGTTGCTGCTTGTTACTGCTTGGCTGCTTGTTACTGCTTGGCTGCTTGTTACTGCTTGGCTGCTTGACTGCTTGAATGAATAAGTGATCCGAGAGGATCACACATCGAAAATCATCTGATGGACATATCCAAATGATGATGATGATGATACAGATGCTCTGT
>Ga0160422_10001266_pt1 | contig 15855 bp, 10 predicted proteins | sample Fk160mmetaG_FD_108192 | JGI IMG/M metagenome (GOLD analysis project Ga0160422, IMG submission 108192) | Marine microbial communities from the Central Pacific Ocean - Fk160115 60m metaG | ecosystem: Environmental > Aquatic > Marine > Oceanic > Photic zone | place: The Central Pacific Ocean... | reverse complement strand
TTGACATACCACATGAAAAAGTTTTTTCTGGGTTTAAATTAAAATCTTGATGAAGTTTTAATGCTAAATTAGTTAAGAATCCAGTATCATCTACAGATGTCATGATTTCATTGAAATTTGCATTCCAGTGATTAGTTCCATAATTATCTTGCAATCCAGTTGGGTAACAAACAATAAATCCATACTGTTCAGCCTGATCTTCAAACAAACCTATCATATCAGAACCTTCACCCCAATAGCCATGTAATACAAATACCAAAGCTGCATTTTTTTGTAAATTTTCAGGTATGTAAAGAAAGTACTCTCTTTGAAGGTTATCCCACTCAAAATAGTTTGGGAGTAAACAAGAGCCATCATCAATAGTTGCTTGATCGTTATAATTAACAGCTTCAGTATTTGTACAACCAGGAATCTCCCAGTTACATAATTTGCTATTTACCTCGAAAGTCCAGTACTCCCATGTGCCATTAAACATATCATAATTAATTGGCTCTTTACTATTGTTAACGTTTACGGTTAAATTTCCTCCATTCCAACCATCTCCGTAACTATCATAAGCAGCAATCATATAACAACCAGAATTAGGTAAACATCCATCAAAACTTTCTGTTTGAAAGTTTTCAGATCCTTGGAAAAAAATAATTGAGTTTTCAGGGGATGGATTTCCTTGCATCCATGAATTATAATCCCACAATCCCCAAGACATTTCATAAGCCCATTCTCCTGTTGATGTCGTCATATAAATTGGAAATTCACCTTCATTACATTGAGTATAAGATAAAATTGGTAATAAAAACAATAATATAATTTTTTTCATAATTTAAATTTTTTAGAAAATGATCCATCATTATATAGTTCAATAATTAGACCCTTTTTAAAGGTTTCTCTACCTAAAATATCAAAAGTATTAATTAGCTTTTTTTCTTCTTTTTCTATTTCGTTAACGTTTACAGTTTCTATCAATCCATTAATATCATAATTTGAGAAAAATTGCCATATTTTTTCTGATGCACTGAAATCTTGATTTGTATTAATTCCAGCAAAAGGGATGTAGGCTCCGGGCCAAGTATGCCCTCCGTTGATTACTTTATATAATTCTACCGATGAATTGTTATTTCCGTCAGAATATATGTAATGTTCAACAAAAGAATTATCAAAAGTATTAATATTAGGAAGAGAGAAAAAAGATGGATTGTTTGAGCACTCATTAAAATTAACCCAAAATGAAATTACATCGTCTATAGACTCTGATGTATTAGAGCCTATATAAGGTACTGTTAAATCCATTGTGCCGTGAATTTGCATTACTGGTATTGGTCGTTCTGGATTACATAAAATAGGTTGATTAATGTACATACTTCCAGTAACTGATGCGATAGCAGCAATTTTATCACTGAGTTCACAAGCCAATGTATAACTCATATATCCACCATTTGAGAAACCAGTACTATAAACTCTATCTAAGTCAATATTATATTCATTTCCTAAAAAATCAATTAAAGAATTTAAAAAACCAATGTCATCAACATCACTCAATTGCCAGGAGTTCCAAAAAGGTTCATTAAACTCATTAATTGTTCCCATTGGATGAACTAATAAAAAATTAGCAGTATCTGCAACTTCAATTAAATTACTATAAACCATTTGTTCACCCGCATTACTAGTGTATCCATGCAAATTTAGAACCAAAGGAACAGATTCCTCTCCATTGTATGAACTAGGAATATAAAGGATATATTCTCTTTCCAAATTGTCGTGGGTGAGAATTCCTTGAACTGCTTCTTGAGAAAATGAATAAAAGAAAATTAAAAAGTAAAAAAAAACATATTTTTTCATTTTGATATTTATGTTTAAAACTAACATCAAGTTAATGAATATAAAATTTATTATTTACATTAATTTAATTTTTAGTTCTTCCACTTGATATTGCAACCTATTGAAGGAATTTGTTTTTCAGAAATAGATTTATTATTTAAAATGTTTTCTAAAACACCTCTTAAATCTCTTCCATTATTTGGTAATTTGTTACCAGGTCTAGATGAATCAATTTGTCCTCTATACACACATTTCATATTTTTATTAAAGACACTGAAATCAGGTGTGCAGGCAGCATCATATGCTTTAGCGACTTCTTGAGTTTCATCAAAAAGATAATGAAATGGTATATTATATTCATTTATTAATTTAACCATATTCTCTGGTGAATCTTGAGGGTGAGAAATAATATTATTTGAATTAATACCAATAAATGCTATTTGTTTTTCTTTGTAATCATTTGCTATTTTAACTAACTGATCTAAAATATGTATAACGTATGGACAGTGATTGCACATAAAAATAATCACAGTTGCTTTACTACCTTTAATCTCATTTAAGTCAACTTTTTTATTGGTTAATGGATTAAGTAAATTAAAATGAGGTGCCAAAAAGCCAAGAGGTATATTTTTTGTCGGTGTCAAAGCCATAAATAACTATTTTTTAATTAATTATATACTGTTAGTTCTTATTTTGATTTATATATTTTCTTAACATCTCCATTTTTAAAATAAACAATTAAAACAGAATTTGTTTGATTAATTTTAACTTCTTTACCTAAAATATCAGTCACTTTATATATCTCGTTTGGTAAAAATATTTCATCTATACTCGTTGTAGATGGTAAAATGATAACATCTAATGTAGTTTCACAAAATAAACCATTACCAAAAAGTTGTGTAATTATCACTGTTCCAGAACCTTGGTCTCCCCAAGCAATAGAGATACTAGAATCAGTAGCAGAATCCCACACAATTTCACCGTTGACAACAGACCATACGTAATTATTATTAATTTGATTTGCTAAATCATAAGATTCAACAGTACCAGATTCTACAACATTTTCACCAACTATAATCATTTGTTCACAAGCGCACTCATCCCCAACACCATCATTATCACTATCTATTTGATTTGGATTAAATATTTCTACACAATTATCAAGTTCATCGCATACATTATCTTGATCAACGTCATTTAAACAATTACCAAAGCAATCATAATAAATATCAGGGTATTCACACGAACCATTATCAATAGTAGCAACCGAGTTAAAGTTACAAGCATCAGTATCAATACAACCTAAACATGAGGTGTCTCCAGTACAGCTTTCACATTCATTTTGGTACTCACAAGAGCCATCATCTGTATTTGCGATAGGAGAATAATTACAAGCATTATCATCAATACAACCAAATACAATTTCCTCTAATTCATCGCATACTCCATTATTATTTAAATCATTTAAACAATTTCCATCACAATCATAATATTGTTCAGAATAATTGCAACAATTACATTCAATAGTTGCATCAGCATCATAATTGCATGCATTCTCGTCTGTACAACCAACAACGTTTTCACAAGCGTCCCCGATACCATTATTATCAGTATCTATTTGGTCAGGGTTAAAGGTGTTTTGACAATTATCTAATTCGTTACAAATATTATCATTGTCATTATCACTAATACAATTACCTAAGCAATCAAAATATTGTTCTGCATAAGTACAATTACCCGCATCTGTTGCATCTTGATTATAATTACAAGCAGTTGCATCTTGACAACCAATTATTTCATTTTCATCGCAAACTCCATCAGCATCAACATCGCTTATACATTCTGCTTCTTCCAGACAAAAATTATATGTTTCTCCAGATCCAAAATTAGTATTTGTCATTTGTACTAAAGATTCGTTACTATTATTTAAAATATAGTAATTAGGAGTGTTTCCAGCAGTATTATTACTTGAGAGACCATCTCCATAAGAATCTAAAATTATAAACTGATAACAACCTGGACTTAAACAATAATTTTCATCAATTGTAATTCCACCATTTGAATAATTACTTCCAGAGTAAATTATTGCTTGTTCGGAATCTATAATTTCCCAACTTATTTCACTACTCCAATAATCAGTTTCCAAATAGAACTCAATATAACTTTCACAATAACAACTACCATCATCAACATTTGCATTTGGGTTGTAATTATCAGCTAATTCACTAGTGCATCCATATATAAATGTACCTTCGCAGGATGTTTCAAGTTCACCACATATTCCAAAGCAGTTAGCTTGATTACTAAAAATATTAGGAAATAAAGCTTGCGACTTAACAACAGGGTGAAATTGTAATGCTGACGATATTCCTGCTAAATCACAATAACTCATGATAGTACCAATATTCGGATTTCCTGGCTCAGAACAATCACCCTCCACTGGGTAACATGAATCAATTGCCCCTCCTCCAAAACCAAGTGTATTATCTGATTCCCAGCCACACCAATGAGTATGATTAGCTCCAAAGTTATGACCTAGTTCATGACCTACATAAGCCATGTTATAACTAAATGGTGTATTGTCAGGATAATCATAATTGAGATTTGTATTTAACCCACTACTTACGCCATATTTATATTGGGTGTTACAAAAACCATCAACCCAAGCAACTCCACCATTGGCTTGTTTTCTTGTAAATAAATGAACTAAATCAACTTCATTTTGTAATGTGTTTAAAGGATTTGATGTCCAGTAATCACCAAGTTCAGTCAACATGTCAGAACAATCATTAAGTCCAAAATAATTATCTTCAAACTCTCTTACGTTGATATATTTTGCTTGTAATAGAACTTCTTCATCTAATTCAAACATGTAAATTTCACTGACACCTGCAAGAACAGCTAAGGCCCACTCAACTACATCATAACAATTACTATTAAACTCTAAAAATGTGAAATAATCTGTATCAATCCCCATTTCAACACATTCTGTACTGTTTTGTTCAATAATTTGAGGAACAGAATTTAGGTTTTCAAATTCAATGTCCTCAGTGTGACATTCATAATTATCAGTAACAACGCTATCAGAAATATCAAATAATATATATGGGTTATTTTTTTCTCCTTTTAATTCATATGCCTTATTTTCATACTTTATTGTTGCAATAATATTATTTTCTAAAAAATTAAAAATTCCTGATATATTTTCTCCCTTTATTCTATATGATAAAATTTTTGGATTATAATCTTCAACAATGATTCCTTGAGAAGTATTTCTAACTAGTTTAAAATCAGATTTAAATACATTAAAAGATTCTAAATTTAATTTTAGATCAGTCCCATCTAGAAAAGGAATTATTATTTCAAATTCACAAGGTTTAGTATCTTTGATTAAGCTTAAATAAACCTCATTTACGTTTAAAGTGATAGAGTTCTCTGGACTATTTGTTAAATTATTGTACTGGCCTGAACTTAACTGAAAAAGATTTATTTGAGAATAAACTTGAAAACTTAATAATAAAGTAAATAAAAGGACTAAATTCTTCATTGAAGGAAAACTGATTGTTTAACAAATTTAAAAATTACCAATTGATTTTTTCAATATTAAACAAATTTAAATAATCATTACACTTACTAAAGTGATTTGAATTAAAAAACCCAGTATGCGCAGAAAATGGAGATGGGTGTGCAGCTTCTAGTACTAAGTGTTTGTTTCTATCAATTTTTTTTCCTTTTTTTTGAGCATATGCTCCCCATAACATAAAAACCTTCCTCTTGGAGTTGTTTGATATAGAGTCTATCACAGAATCAGTAAATAATTCCCAGCCCTTATCTCGATGTGACCCAGGTTGTCCTTTTCTAACTGTCAAAATAGAATTTAATAATAAAACTCCTTGTTTGGCCCAGTGTTCTAAATTTCCGGATTCAGGAATTTCTTTTCCAATATCACTTTTTAATTCTTTGAATATATTAACAAGTGATGGTGGTTTTTTTACACCATTAATCACACTGAATGATAATCCATGGGCTTGATTATATCCGTGATAAGGATCTTGACCTAAAATAATGACTTTTAAATCATTAAATGGACAATACTTAAACGCGTTAAAAATTAAAGATCCATTCGGGTATATCTTTTCCTTAGAGTATTCTAGTTTGATAAAATCGACTAGTTCAGTGAAGTAATTTTTTGAAAATTCATCTTTTAGCAATTTTTTCCATGATTTTTCAATATTTACATTTATCATAAATTAGTCTAAAAGTGTTTATAAATCCATAAGAAGATTATCTTTTATTTTTTTTAATGTAGCGCATCTTTCATATTTTTCTTCAAATTCGAAATATGAAATTAGCTCAAATAATCCCTCTATAATATTATGTTTTTTGGATTTGTTATCAATTTTTTTAAAAGACTCATTCAATTTAAGTATACTTTGTTGAGAATTATTTATTTCGTTAATTTTTTTACCTAAAATTTCATAAAGCTCTTCTTTTTCATTGAATACTCCATCTTTTATTAATGCTAAGAATTTGAGTATAAAATTGATTAACTCCTCATGGGTTAGTTTATTTAAATCTATTATAGAGGGATTCATATTATTTTATTTCAATAATTTTTTCTTTAATTACTTTAATTTTTTTTGGAATATTTATAACCATCAAACCATTTTTAAACTTAGCATTAATTTTATTTTCATCAATTTGTTCAGTGATTTCAATATTTTCCTGAAAGTTATTTACCCAGTTTAAATTTTTGTTATTTTTTGATTCATATTTTATTTTTAAAAAACCATCAGAGTAGCTTAATTCTAAATCTTTTTTTTCAATCCCTGGTAAAGGCAATTCAATTATTATTTCTTTTTCATTTTGACTAAAATGATAATTATTATTTGAGGATAAAATTTGATTATCATCAAAAATATTATTAATTAATGAATTAAAATCATCAAGGTAGTTAAAATGTCTATTTCTTATTGTAAGCATAATTTTTTTTATTTTGATTAACAATTTTAATAGAGCATATATTGTGCCAAATAAAAAATAAGACAAAGTGTCATTTTTTTTTAATAAAATTTTATTATTTTATGACAAAAAGTCATGTAAAAAAAAGAATCAGCATTGAATTTGATTTACCTTAGAATACAAAAAGATTAAATTTAAAATATTTAATAACCAATTAATATCTAATCTAGAAAAGGATATCTTTCTTTATTTTCTCTCGAGACAGGCTTTGTTTCTTTTATCTCTCTTTTTATATATGGAACATACCCTTCATCTTGACTCCACATACTTCTTCTGTTTTTTGAAAAAAATTCCTCTAACCAATTATTATTGTCTTCATAGTCTGGATCTATTTTTTTTGATATTGCAATGAATGCCTCTTCAATTTCTTTATTTTTCGCAATTACCTCATCGTCATCAGGAAACTTATCAATATTATAAGTTTTTAGTAATTTCTTATAAGATTTATTTAACATCTTAACTGTTGCAGTTGTATCCAAATTCATAATTGAAAAATAATCTTTTTCTTTTTTAAAATACATAAATGTTGCTATTCTAAATGATTCTGTTTCGTCGTATATTGTAATATTACCTTTCCAATGTTTTAAAGTTTTCCAAAAGTTATCTAAATCTTTCTCTGTTATTTTACCAAAATAACAATGCCCAATTAAATTCATTTCATTATTATAAATTTTTGAATCAATTATTTGAGCATACTTAGTTCTATTTTCACAATCTAAAAATATTTCTAATTTTTCATTAATACATAAGGGTATTTTATTTCCAAACGCGTCAAACGATTTTATTTTATAATGATTAATATTTTCTTTAGTAAAGAAAATTGAATTCATGTCATTATCAGAAAAAAACATATTGTTTAACTGCTCCTTAGATATTTTATTTTTTTCTTGTGAAAAAAGAAAGAAAATATTTAGAAACAATAAAATTATAAATAACTTATTTTTTTTCATTTTCGATAAATTTTATACTAATACTATTTACGCAATGTCTAATATTTTTTTCTGTTAAATTTTCACCTTCAAATACATGGCCTAAATGACCATTACAATTTGAACAAATAATTTCGGTCCTTACTCTTCCTAAAGAATAATCGGGTATTCTTTTTATCGATCCTTTTATTTCGTCATCAAAAGAAGGCCATCCACAATTTGAATTAAACTTATCATCGGAGTAAAATAATGGATTGTCACAAGCTTTACAAACGTATAAACCTTCCTTGTAAAAATCATTGTATTTACCTGAGTAGGGTCTTTCGGTTCCTTTATTTACAATTATCTCAATTTCTTCAGGTGTTAATTTCTTTAAGTATTTTTTATCCATCTCTTGTGAAAAGCAAATTAAAAATGAAAAAAATAAAACAATTATATACAAATTAATTTCTTCTAAATTCCTTAAAAGGATTAATCAATCTTCTTCTATCTTCAAACCTTTTTCTAAATCTTAAGTTGTCTTTTTTATTTCTAATTGAAAAATTATATCCAACAATCAATTCATGAGACCCAGAATTATAACCACTTATTTCAGAAATAGAGGAGTCATAACTGTAACCAAAGAAATATTGACCATAATCAACACCAAATAAAATAACGAGTGCGTCGAATTGTCTGTAAGATAATCCAAACCACATTAAATCTTGATAAATAACTCTAGCATTAAAATGATATTGCATATCAGACATTTTTGTTTTTTTAAGTAATAATGATGGCTCTATAGCCCAATTCATTTGTTGATCAATTGGGTAATAATAACCAGCTAAAAAATTATATTGACCTATAATATTATTAGAGTATCCTCCTTCATAATATGAGAGGATATCAAGATCATTTGGGGTTGAAAAAATATCTAATGCAGAAATTCCTGCATAAAAACGTTCAGAATAAAAATATAAAGCCAATGAATGATAAACATTGAAAGATGTTTCTATTCCATTTGGTATAACCTGATCAACTGCGCCACTGCCGTCAGGAGCGTGAATTGAATACCATGTTTCGTTCGTTGGATCAAATGAAAATTGATTTAGTCTAGTACTTAATGAAAGAGACAAAAATTTTCTTTTATCCCAAGCGCAATATTTACCAGAAACTGGAAATCTAAAATTATATGAAAACATTGCACCAGAAATACTTATTGGACCACTAACATCATTATACAGAAGGGAACCTAATCCAACATGGTCTGTAACGGCTGAATGAGCCGATAGAGTAAAGGTTTTAGGAGCCCCAGTAAATCCTGTCCATTGATTTCTATATGTCATTCTTAATGGTATGTAATCTAATGTACCTGCTACACCAGGATTAATTACATAATCATTAAACATATACTGACTAAATATTGGTAACTGTTGAGATTTAGATTCCTGGGAAAACAGAAATAAAACAAATACTAAAATTATTTTTTTAAATTCTTTCATAATTTACCGTTTTAAAGTAATACTGCCACTATAAGTTTTTTGGCCTGTATTTAATTCAATTACATAATAATATGTTCCAATTTCATTTAAGTTTCCATTCAACATACCATTCCATGGGACATAAAGTTGATTTTTTGATTCGTATTTTTTCACGCCCCATCGATCATAAATAAAAACTGATGCATCGGGATAGTACTCCATTCCATAAATTTCAAATGTATCATTTACACCATCGGAATTAGGGGTAAAAATACTCGGAATCCATAAACAATTTTCATCATCATAACTAACATTCATATTAACAAATTGAGGCTCTATACAATTATTTTGATCAGAAATAATATTAATTGAGTATAAACCAATTTCTAAACCTTGGATGACTATAGAACTTTCATCAACAAATTCATAATCATTAATATCTAAATTAGTATTGAATGAACCACCTTCTAAAGTATCCAATACATTATTTATTATATAACTAAAAGATGGAACAGCACCATTTGTTGTAATTATTATACTCCCATCGTCAGAATCTTCACAACGAGCATTTTCGGCCCAAGTAAATAAAATCTCAAATTCTTCAGGTTCATTCATTTCAATCTCAAATGGATCAACTGAAGAAAATAGTTGACAACCATTTGAATCAGAAATCAAAACTGAATATGACCCTGAAAATAGGTCAGACACGTCTTCAATATTTTCCTCAAAACCATTAGGCCCAAACCAACTGTATGAATAAGGAGGATTTCCCCCACTAACATCTAAATCTATGTAACCATCATTATATCCGTTACATGAAATTTCAAAACCATTATAATCTGATGTCATCTCATCTAAATTTTCAATAACAATTTCATTAGGTTCTGGGTTAATAGTAAATATATTAGATTGGATACATTGATTTTGGTCAGTTACTGTAAGATTGTAAATAATTCCATTCTCACCTCCCAAAAGCATAGATGGACTGACTGCTTCCCCTGTTAATTGATTGGTCCAAGATATTTCATAAGGAGGAGTTCCCCCTGAAATAGACAAGTCAGCTGTTCCATATTCTCCATAACATTGAATTTGATTTGGGAAAACATCAATTATAAAATCTTCAGGTGAGGTAATTTCGAATTCTGTTATAGAATAACATCCATTACTATCGAAAGAGTAGACAAAGTATATTCCAGGTGATAAAGAATTATTATCTACAAAAACATTCTGACCATCCCAATCAGTATCTTCATCATTAACTATACCATCATTATCTATATCACCATCTATCCATATTAGACCATTATCATCAAAATCATTTAATATTCCATCACCATCAATATCATCATCTAAATCATTCACAACACCATCATTATCAATATCATTGTCAATATCATTATTAATACCATCACCGTCAATATCAAAATCCGCTCCACCAGTAATAAAAGCATTCACTGAAGTAGTTAAGTCATTAAATCCATCATTATTATTATCTTCAAAGCAAAGTATTTCATCAAAGAAAACTTCAATTATAAATTCTTCAGGCTGATTTACAGTAAAGGGTTGAGTAACTGTACATCCAGATGTGTTATTGACTACTAAAAGATTGTAATTACCAGCTGGTAATGAAACATCCTGACCATTATTTGTTTCTCCGTTTGGCCATATAAAATTATAATTTAAACTATTTTGATTTAAAATACTTGCAGAAACTGTACCTTCACCAGCATAACAATTTGATGGAACTGTATTTACTAAAACAACAAAATTTTCATTTTGATCTGTAACAGAGTATGATTCATTGTAAGTGCACCCATTTGAATCAGTTATTTCTACGAAGTATGAATCTGAAGGAAGATTTGAAATACTAGAATTATATCCAATAACATCACCAAAAGAATTAGTCCACACATAATCATAAAGAGGGTTCCCACCTGAAACAGACAAACTAATTGAACCTTCCTCACCATTAAAACAATTATTTTGTACAACTGTTGGATTAGTATTTATATTGGGAGAATTACCAATAAAGTAGTTAAAAGTCTTTGAACAACCGTTTTGATCTGTTATTATAAATGAATGAAAACCTGGCAAAACTGCTTCAGTATCAACTCCATTCCAATCGATTTCAAATGGTGGATTTCCCCCAATGATTTCATCAATAAAAATTGTTCCAGTTGGTTGATCAAAACATTGGGCAGGATTTGTATCAAATGCTACTAAAATAGGATCAGCAGACTCAATTTCAATTTCTTCAGAAACAATACATCCTCCAGAGCTAACCACAGATAATATATAATTTGAAGGTGAAAGATTTTCAAATATATGGCATGTTTCTAAGCCATTTCCATTAATATTAATTTCATCAATTAATCCTGAAGAGTCTGAAAGTGAAAAAGTAATAGAACCGTCCCAATCTACACAACTATTAATAAAACCATTATTTTCATTAGCACATGTTTCACTTTGAAAATTTATATTTATATCACCTGATTCTTGAGGAATTTCAACTAAATTAATTTCTGAACAACCATTACTATCAGTAACTATAAAAAAGTAAGAACCTGCTTCAAGCTGAGGTTGTGGTTGTGATGAAATTATTTGACCATTAATAATATTTTGCCATTGATAAGTGTAAGGAGGTTCACCACCAAGAACTGAAGAATTTATTTCAGCTAATTCTCCAAAACAAGATGCATTACTAATAATTTCATTGGAGATAATTAACTGACTTGCACCATCAACAACAATTGTTGAATCCCAAGAACATCCATTACCGTCAAGAATCTCAACAAAATAATTATTTTCTTCTAACGAATCAAAACTAAAGTCTGGACCATCTGAGAATACTCCAGTAACATTCATATTTTCTATTTGAGATAAACCATTAATTTCAAAAACATCAGTAAATCCTGGTAAATCTAAATTAAATTCTACCTCTACTTCATATACTAATCCGCCAGAACTAATTAAAAATAAAAACTCTTCACCACTAACAAAGCCATTATCTTGTCCAGTTTCTTCTCCCCATGCTGCTAAAGAAATTGGAAAACCTATTGATTGACTATAAGAAGTGGTACCACCACATTGTACACCATTCGCAGATGTATAAAATACGCCAATTAAATCACCTTCATTTAAATTCAATCCAGTTATCTCACTAATCACAATTGATGAATTAACTCCAGTATTAGTCCAATCAAAAGAAATATCTGATAAACCTATTGTTGTAGTTTCAGACTCACCATTAAAAAATATTGTATAACTTCCAGGTGAACCGTCAATTGTAAAGTTTGCTGTTGCTGTCTCACCAAAACAATTTATTGCATCTAAATCAAAATCTACAGAAATTTGTTCTGGTTCTGATATTGTAAAAAATGATGGAATTGATACACAATTATCTGAATCAGTTATTACTATTGAATAATCACCAGGTGAAATTGTGGCAGATGGAGAAAATATTCCTAATGATAATCCATTATTATCAAACCATTCATACGAATATGGGGGGGTTCCCCCAGAAATTGACATAGAAAAGTCAACAGGAATATTTGTTTCCCCATAACAAACAGTTTCTACAGCTGGGTAATTAATAGCAATTCCATCAGGATCTGAAATAGAAACATTAAATGTCTCTAAACAACCTAAATCATCAGTTACAGAAAAAGAATAAAAACCACTTGATATATTGTTTGGATCTAGTCCATTATAGTCAATAGTATACGGAGGAACACCACCAGTAACTTCAATTGTAAGTGATGTGTTTTCTCCATTACAAGATATAGGTTCATAGGTGTAGGAAACTTCAATAGTTTCTGGATTATTTATTTCAAAAGAATTTGAAAAAACACAATTATTTTCGTCAGTTACAGTGACAGAATAAGTTCCTGGAGGTAAACCAGTTAAATCTTCATTACTACTTATAACATCTCCTAACGGACCAATCCATTCATAAGTATATAATCCAGTTCCACCAGAAATTTCAATGTCAATAAATCCATTGATTGAGCCACCACAGGTTGGGTTAGAAACTTCAGAACTTATTAACTCTATTGGACTAGGTTGGTCAATTAAAAGCGTAGTAGAAGCAACACAACCATTTTCTGCTAAAACCTCAATGACGTATTCACCAGACTGAGTTGTATAATAAAAATCGTCATTAGAACCGAGAATAGTACCAACTTCAAAATTTGTTATAACTGTAAATCCTCCGGGGGTGAAAAAATCAACACCTTGATTGAGATCATAATTTGGGTTTAACTGATAAATATCACCAGATGTGTCAAATAAATACCAAATATATGGATCGCCATCTTCAAAACCATTATCAGAAGCAAATTCAGTTTGCCAAGCCGAAAGAGCTGCAAAAGGAATAGTTCCATTAAAAGTAGCTGAACCACCACATTCTAAATTACCATTAACATTTTCATAAAAAACACCAATTACATCACCAGGTGTAATAACTCCATTTGCATCAGAGCAATCTGAATCATCACAACCGAAAATGATTATTGTATTATTTGAACCTGTTTCAGTAAACTCAAAATCATTTACAGTTGTTATAGTTGGACTACCAGCGTTAACAGTTTCAATATAATTTCCATTTATTAAAACATCGTAATTCATAATATTTCCTTCAATACCAATACTTATATTACTTTCATCAGAGTTGCAAAAAATCTCAGTAGTATCAAAATTTATATTAATTTCTGCAGGCTGTGATAAAGAAACAATAGTTGAACCAGTACAACCCAAATCATCAATCACAGTCACTTGATAATTCGAAGCGTCTAAATTTTCTAATAATCCATCATCATTAGGGTCAATAATTGTTATTTGCGAATCGTCAATTCCATTTCCATCAGTATCAATTAATTGTTCCCAAATAACTGAATAAGGCGGAGTTCCCCCAAAAATTGAATTAAAAATAACTTCTATAGAACCATCACTTTCATTAAAGCAACTTACGTTATTAACAGTTGTAAATGGAATAATTGTTTCATCACAATCAATAACTTGTGCATAATTTATTAACGGAGTTAAAATAAATAATAATATATATAATCTTTTAGTCATTTATTATCTCTTTATTACGATGTGACCATTATAATTTTTATCATAATCTTTTAATTCAAGCACATAATAGTATGTACCAACTTCTAATTGTTCTCCATTCATACTATTTCCATCCCACAACGTTGAACTGTACTCCCCTTCTCTCTCAAATACAGTTTGTCCCCACCTATTATATACCTTTAATAATATTTGAGGCTCGTACAATTCTATATTATATATTTCCCAATAGTCGTTTACTCCATCCATGTTAGGAGTAAATACTGAAGGAATAAATAAACAATTTATCCAATCAAAAACTTCGTATTGACAATATTCATCAGAAATATTAATTGAGACTTCTGAAATACAGCCATTTGAATCAGAGACTCCAACTAAATATTCACCATAAGGTAAGTTATCAATTATCCATGATCCATCAGTTCCTTCAATATTAATATTTCCTGTTGGAGAAAGATCCACACTAATATCACCTAGATTTTCAATATTAAAAGGATCAGAGTCAACTAAATTTGGCAAACCATCACCATCAACATCATTATCAAGAAAAACAATTGTATAATCAACTATACCATCATTATTAATATCAATCTCTTGAGCATTACTACCAATCGGAGAATTATCATTTATGTTAAGAATACCATCTCCATCAATATCTTCATCTTTACCATTATCAATTCCATCATTATCAATATCTGAATTAAAGTTTTGTATTCCATCACCATCAATATCTGATGAGATGTTAAGAATTCCATCACCATCAATATCAATGTCAAGTGGATAATTTGTGCCAGGAATGTAATTTAGAATACAATCTCCATCTAAGTCATTGGCATAGATTATATCATTGTTACCGTCTTGATCAAAATAAAAGTTATATCCACCACCGGTACCAACTCCTCCACTAAAAAATATTTCGACTGAACCGTTTTCTGCATCTTGACACTCAGGGCATTCACCCGTAGATAATGAAACATCGAGAGGCTCAGGTGCTGTTACATCAAAAAATCCTTCATTATTTATTAAATCTAAATTCATTGATTGCATTAAACAATTATTATTATCTATTAAATTAATTTCATAAGGATCCAAAATATAATCACCTCCAACGATATTTGGTGCTAGGTCAGAAATTTGATAAGGTAAATCTTGATCACTTTCAATTGTACCTATTTCTTCACCATTCAATAAAATTGAAACAGGATATGCTTCATATGTGGGCCAAAACGGTAAACTTGGTGGACCTGCATTAAAGTCAAATTCAATTTCACTTATTGTTAAAATTGCATTTTCTTCTAAACTTTCACAATTATCATCATTGTATCCACATGAAACATTAAATCCATTAAAATCTGATATATATGCATTATACTCGGGTTGTTCAGATTCTAAAACATATTCATATTGTGATTCACATCCATTTGCATCAATAACTGTTAAATAATAAATATCTTCAGACAAAACACCTCCAAGTTCAGTACCATTTCCATAAGGATTTGGGTCATTATCGTTTGATATACCATCTCCATCAATATCATCTTCTAAAGGATCGTCAT
>Ga0160422_10001264_pt1 | contig 15865 bp, 10 predicted proteins | sample Fk160mmetaG_FD_108192 | JGI IMG/M metagenome (GOLD analysis project Ga0160422, IMG submission 108192) | Marine microbial communities from the Central Pacific Ocean - Fk160115 60m metaG | ecosystem: Environmental > Aquatic > Marine > Oceanic > Photic zone | place: The Central Pacific Ocean... | reverse complement strand
TGTAATGGATTTAGAATGTAGCGATGGAGGAACTGCTCAATATGGTTGTAGTATAATGGGTATTTCAGCAGGATGTGGAGATATTTATGGTGCGGGTTTATCTTGTCAATGGATTGATATAACTACTGTTCCAGATGGTGATTATACCATGGTTGTAAGAACAAATTGGGATCAAGATCCTGATGCCTTAGGGAATGTTGAACTTACTTATGAAAATAACTGGATGCAAACATGTATAAGGGTAATTACTTTAGAAGATGGTTCAAAAAGTTATGTTCTTTCTACTGATTTAGATAATGATGGTATTGATAATATTAATGATCCTGATATTGATGGAGATGGTATTTTGAATGGTGATGACGATGATATTGATGGAAATGGAATTCTAAATGAACTTGATGACAATCCTTTCGGTTTGAGTGATTGTCCTTCATATACCGATTGTAATGGAGAAGAATTTGGTAACGCTCAATTAGATTGTAATGGTGTTTGTGGAGGTGAGGCTACAACTGGAGATTTGAATTTTGATGGTTTTATTGATGTCAATGATGGACAAGAATACATTAACCAGATTATAAATAATGATATAACTCCAACAAATTGTACTGATTTAGATTCTGATGGTGAAATTACTGTTTCTGATGTAGGTTTACTTGTAAATTGTATAAATAACTTTAGTGTCATCACAAGAGATAACCAATCTGAACCTTGTCAATATGGTTTAGAAGTCACTAATCCAAATGATACTGTCTCTTTTGATATTTATGATTGGAATTTTGAAGAAGGTTATGTTGATATAAGTATTCAAAATCCAAACAATGAGGTGTTAGGTTATCAATTTAAATTAGGTAATGAAGGAGTTATAATAACTGATGTTGAAAATTTAATTTCTGAGAATGATTACCCTATTACACCATCTTTTTCTGTATATGATAATATGATTTTAGGTGTTTCATTACAAGATAGCTTAATTCAAAAAAATTATGATCCTGTTCCACTTTGTAGAGTATATTATTCTTTACCATTGGGGGTAAGTATGGATGGTAATAATTTTATATGTATTGAAGAAATAATAGATGTTATTAATCAAGATTATGAAAATGTTATTTCAGTAAATAACACTGATGAATGTGAACCATTCAATCAGTTTAATATTAACGAATTTGAAGGAATAAGTAGTTTTGTTCTTTACCCTAATCCAACTTCAGATATTTTATATTTCAATATTTCTTTTGAAGAGAAAAAAGAATTTGTTTTGTCCATATATGATTTAGTTGGTAATTTAATTTCGTCTAAGAGTTATAATGCAAAGGATGTTTCACAAGAGTTAGATTTTACATCACTTTCAATGGGAATATATAATTTGACTATTGACTATGAAAATGGTTTTATTAATAAAAAAATAGTTATTAAGAAATAGGTTTTTCTATTTTATCAGTAATGTATTTTCCAGAAAATAATTTTTCTTTGACCTCTGTAAATGCCTTTACAGTTTTATGCACATCATCTTCTGTATGAACTGCTGTTGGAATTAACCTTAACATAATTTTCCCTTTAGGTATTACTGGATAGGTAACAATTGAACAAAATATTCCATGATTTTCTCTCAAATCAAAAGTTAAATTTGTTGATTCAGTAACTCCACCTTCAAGCCATACAGGAGTGACACAACTTTGTGTTTTTCCTAAGTCAAACCCCTCTTTTTTCAATCCATTTTGTAACAAGTTTGTTATGTGCCAAAGATTATTTTTCAATTCAGGTTTTGTTCTTATCATCTCTAATCTTTTAATTGCACCAATAACTAAGGGCATAGGAAGAGATTTTGCGAAAATTTGAGATCTTGTTGTATATTTTAAGTAATCAATTACAGTTTTTTTAGAACTAATGAAGGCACCTATACTTGAAAAACTTTTTGCAAAAGTTCCAAAGTAAATATCAATTTCACTTTGAACTCCAAAATGCTCACCAGTTCCTCTTCCATGTTCTCCCATAGTTCCAATTCCATGTGCATCATCAACAAAAAGTCTAAATGAATATTTTTCTTTTAGTTTACAAATTTTATCTAATATTCCTAAGTCTCCTGCCATTCCAAATACACCTTCAGTTATTAACAATATTGAACCCTTTGTTTTCTCCACTACACTTTCAGCTCTTATTAGATTTTTTTCTAAACTTTCAATATCATTATGTAAATATTTAAATGTGGTTCCATTTAGTTTATGTAACCGAATACCATCTAAAATGCAAGCATGGGACTCTTCGTCATAAACAATTACATCTCTTCTGTCGACTAATGCATCAACAGCAGAATGCATACCTTGATATCCAAAATTTAACAATATCGTAGATTCTTTCTGAACGAATTCAGATAAGTTATTTTCTAATTCTTCATGATATTTTGTTTCACCAGACATCATTCTTGAACCCATGGGAGTTCCTAAACCCCATTCTTTCGCAGCGTTTGCATCTATTTTTCTTATTTCAGGATGGTTTGAAAGTCCGAGATAATTATTTATGCTCCATGTTATAACTTCTTTATTCCTGAATAACATTCTACTAGAAATTTCTCCTTCAAGTTTAGGATAAGTAAAATAACCATGAGCTTCTTTTGCATGTTTGCCCAGTGGAGATATCTCCATATTTTTTTCAATTTTATCAAATAAATCCATAATATTATGAGTTTTTTAAAATACAAAAGTACAATTAATAAATTTGTTTTAATTTAGCTATGTGAAAAAGGTACTATTTATTTTATTCATTTTAACATTTTCCTCTTGTAGTAATTATCAAAAATTGTTAAAAAGTGATAATTTTGACTTAAAATTTGAGACTGCCTTATCCTATTTCAATGAATCTAAGTATTCAAGGGCTTTAGTTTTGTTCGAAGATATTTTAAGTGAATTTAAAGGAAGCAATAGGTCAGAAGACATTTATTATTATTATACTTATTCACTTTTTTACTTAGGAGATTATACAAGTGCTGCGTATCATTTTAATAATTTTTCTAAAACTTTTTTTTCATCAACTAAAGTTGAAGAAATGTCATTTATGTCTGCTAAATGTTATTATTTAGATACTCCTCCTAGTCATTATGATCAATCAAATACTTTTGAAGCTATAAAACAACTAGAGCTTTTTACTTCTAATTACCCTGATAGTGAAAATATTACTGAAGCTGAGAATTTAATTTCTAAATTAAATTTAATTTTAGAAGAAAAAGAATTCAATATTGCATACTCTTACTTCAAAACAAGTAAATTTAACTCTGCTATATATGCTTTTAATAATTTTATTGAATCTTATCCAAATTCTAGTTTTTTAGAAGAAGTATTTTACTGTCAAACAAAATCTTATTTTGAATTAGCTAAAAATAGTATTGAAGAAAAAAAGGATTTACGAACAAAAGAGTTTATATTTGCATTCCAAGATTTTAGTTTGACATATCCAAATAGTAAATATTTAATTGAATTAAAAAAATTAAGAAATGAATTATAAAAAAACTAACGCTAGTAAAACTACAATTTCCAGAGATGTTAAGGAGTTAAGTAAGGAAACAAACAATATTTATAAGACTATTTCCATTTTATCAAAAAGAGCTAAGCAAATTGGTGTTGAGATGAAAGAAGAATTGTTAGAGAAAATAGATGAATTTGCTACTACTAATAATTCTTTAGAAGAGGTTTTCGAAAATAAAGAACAAATAGAAGTATCTAGGTATTATGAAAGACTACCAAAATCAACTTCTATAGCCATACAAGAAATGATTGAAGGTAATGTTTATCATAGAGATCCTGAACCTGAAGAGGATAATTTGGATAAATTTACAGATTCTATAGAGAATAACAATGAAAATAATTCTGATTCTACAAAGGAATCAAATACTGAAATAAAAGAAGTTTAGATTTCATAGTTTTTTAATGAAAATCAAAAATTCTTCATTATTCAAGAAAAAAATTCTCGTTGGTATTACTGGCGGTATTTCAGCATATAAATCTATTTTTTTAGTTCGTTTACTTAAAGAGTGTGGTGCCATTGTTAAGGTTGTATTAACTCCATCTGCTCATAATTTCGTTTCTCCTTTAGTACTTTCAGTTTTGTCAAAAAACAAGGTTCACACTAATTTTTATAGTGAAGATAATATATGGAATAATCACGTAGAACTTGGTATTTGGGCTGATATTATAATTGTTGCACCAACAACTGCTAATACTATCTCTAAAATATCTCAAGGGGCATGCGACAATCTTCTATTGGCCGTAATTTTATCAGCTAGATGCCCTGTTTTTATTGCTCCTGCAATGGATCATGATATGTATCTAAACAAAATTACCCAGAAAAATATAAGTATACTCAAGAAAAATAATTATAATATAATTGATGTTGACTCTGGAAGCCTTGCTAGTGGTTTAAGTGGGGAGGGTAGACTTAAAGAACCGGAAAAAATTATTTCAATTTTAGAATCCTTTTGTTCTAATCAAAAACCCCTAACTGGTCTAAACTGCTTAGTTACTGCTGGACCTACCTTTGAAAAAATTGACCCAGTTAGATATATTGGAAACTTTTCGTCTGGTAAAATGGGATGTTGTATTGCAAATGAACTACAAAAGTTAGGTGCTAATGTTAATCTAATAATTGGTCCTAGTTCTGAGAAAGTTGATGAAAATATGACTATTAACAGAGTTGTTTCTTCAAAAGAAATGTATGATTTATCTTTAAAAAAATTTAAATATCAAGACATTGTCATTTTTTCTGCTGCTGTTTCAGACTTTAAACCACAAAAAAATTTTAAGAAAAAAATTAAGAAAGCGGATGAACTAAACATTTCCTTCAAAAAAACAAATGATATTTTAAAGAAATTAGGGACTATTAAAACGAAGCAGGTTTTGATTGGATTTGCATTAGAGACTAATCAAGAATTAAAAAACGCTTTCAAGAAGTTAAAAGATAAAAATTTAGATGCTATTATTTTAAATTCATTAAATGATGAGGGGGCAGGTTTTGGTTTTGATACTAACAAAATTACAATTATTGACAAGGACCTTAAACATAAGAAATATCCTTTAATGACTAAAAAAGAAGCATCTAAAATTATTGTTAAAAAAGCAACAAATATTTTTTTTAGTCGTTTAAATATTAATAAAGAAATTAAAAAGTGTTAGTGTTTAAAAATTCATTTTTACTCTTTTTTTTAATAAATACTATAATTTTCTCTCAAGAAATTAATTGTAGAGTATCTTTAAATTATTCATCTATTCCTAGTGCCAACAAGGAAATGTTTAATTCAATGAGACAAAGTATTAATGAATTTATGAATACAACTAAATGGACTAATGATATTTTTTCCAATGAGGAACGTATTGATTGTACAATATTAATTAGGATTAATCAACAAATTTCTACTGACGAATTTACTGGTACTATTTCAGTACAATCATCGCGTCCTATCTTTAAAAGTACTTATAATTCTCCTGTAATTAATTTAGTAGATGATCAATTTAGATTTAAATATGTAGAATTTGAACCATTAGAATTTAATGAAAATACTCATCTTTCGAATTTGACGTCTGTTTTAGCATATTATGCTTACATAATTATTGGTTTAGATTATGATAGTTTTTCATTAAATGGAGGAGATAAATATTTTATAAAGGCGCAAAAAATTGTAAATAATGCACAAAATGATAATAATGCATCAGGATGGAAGTCTTTTGAAGGTTCAAAAAATAGGTATTGGTTAGTTGAAAATTTATTAAATCCTGATTTCGAGAATATGAGAAATTCTTTTTATAAATATCATAGAGAAGGAATGGATAATTTTACTGAAAAACCAGATATGGTCAGAGAAACTATTGCTGATGCTTTAATTAAATTATTAGATGTGTATAATCAACGACCCAAAAGTTATTTTGTTCAATTATTTTTTGATTCAAAAACTGATGAAATTATTAACATATTTTCTCAGGGAAGTTTAATGCAAGCAAATCAGTTAGTCAATGTTTTAACGAGAATATCTCCTAAAAATTCTGATAAATGGCAAAAAATTTTAATTGGTAATTAAATGTTAAGAAAATTATTAATTAAAAATTTTGCTACCATTAATGAAATAGAAATTTTTTTTAACGGTGGTTTTTTAGTTCTTACAGGTCAAACTGGTGCTGGAAAATCAATTATTGTTGGTGCATTAAATTTAATTTCTGGTAAAAGAGCAGATTTTTCAAAATTTAATGATAAAACAAAAAAAATTATTATTGAGGCTGAATTTAATATATCTAGTTTAGAGTTTACTAATTTTTTCAAATCTAATAATATTGATTATGGAGATAGTTTAATTGTTAGAAGAGAGATTATGCCAAATGGTAAATCACGTTCATTTATTAATGATTGTTTGATAAGGCTAGAGGTTTTAAAATTTCTTTCAAGTAAAATTATTGATATACATTCACAACATGAGAATTTACTATTAAACGATGAGTTTTTTCAATTAAATTTTTTAGATAGCTTATTAACTTTAACAGATCTAAGTTACTCAGATACATTAAAAGATTTTCAAAAAAAATTTTCAGAAAATCAAGACTTATTTCAAAAAATTGAAAAATTTAAGTTAAATAGTAAATCTGAAAAAGAAAAGTTTGAAAAATTACAGTCCTCAATATTAGAACTTCAAAATGCTAATTTAAAAGTTGGTGAAAAAGAAGAAATTACGAAACAGCATAATTTATTAAATAATATAGTTCAAATTAAAAAGTCATTAAATGAAATTTTATTTTTTTTTCAAGAAGACAATGGAGTGATTGCTAAAATGAATAAATCTCATTCTCAGTTAAGTTCAATTTCAGAGTACAATGATAAATTAGCTAGTTTTAGTGAAAGACTCTCTTCAAGTCTTATTGACGTAAAGGATTTAAATGAAGAAATTAATTTATTTCAAGATAGATTGAGTGTTGATAAAAATAAATTAGAGGAAATTGAAGGCAGAATAAATTTTATTAATTATTTGGAGGATAAATATTTTGTTAGTTCTGTTGAAGATTTATTGAAAAAATTAGAAGAATTATCACATGGTTTTTCAAATTTAGACACTTCAAATAATAATTTAAATGACCTAGAGAAAAAATTTAATAAAAACAAAGAATGGTTATTAATTACTTCAAAAAAATTATCCAAATCAAGAAAAGTTTTTGCCACAAAAATTGAATCAATACTAATTAAAGATTTAGAGCAATTGGGAATTAAAAATGCAAATCTTCAATTTTCGTTTAAAGAATTAGCAAATTTAAATTATTATGGTAAAGATTCTATAGAATTACTTTTTTCTGCAAATAAAGGTCATGACTTAAAATCAATTGAAAAAGTTGCCTCCGGTGGAGAAATGTCAAGATTAATGTTATGTATTAAAAAACATTTATATCTCACAAAAAAAATATCTACCATTGTATTTGATGAGATTGACTCAGGTGTGTCTGGACAAATCGCAGAAAAATTAGGTTTTTTTATGAAAGAAATTGCAAAAGAACAGCAAATTATCGCAATTACACATTTACCTCAAATTGCGTCTATTTCAGATGATCATTATAAGGTCTTCAAAAACGAACTTGGAGATGAAAAAATAGAAACGAAAATTAATTTATTGGATAATAAAAATCGTGTTTTAGAACTAGCAAGATTATTAAGTGGTAAAGAAATAACTAACGAAGCTATTGCAAATGCTAAAAAAATGTTAAATATTTGAACAACTAATACTAATTACGATTATTAAATTTGTGACTTATGAATAATTTATTAGAAGGTAAAAATGGAATTATATTTGGCGCTTTAGATGAAAAATCAATTGCATGGAAGGTTGCTGAGGAATGTACGGCAAATGGAGCAAAAGTAGTTTTAACAAATGCGCCAACTGCTTTAAGGTTAGGGAGTATTAGTGAATTGGCAAAAAAATGTAACACAGAAGTAATTTCTGCTGATGCAACTTCTCTAGAGGATTTAGAAAATTTACTAACTAAATCAATGAAGATTTTCAATGGAAAAATAGATTTTATACTACATTCTATTGGAATGTCTGTTAATGTTAGAAAAAAAAGACCTTATACTGATCTTAATTACGATTATTTAATGAAAGGTTTAGATGTATCTGCAGTATCTTTTCACAAATTATTACAAGTCTCAATGAAGTTAGATGCTGTGAATAACTGGGGCTCTATCTTAGCTTTGTCTTATATAGCAGCTCAAAGAACTTTTCCTAGTTACAATGATATGGCTGAAAACAAAGCTTTTTTAGAATCTATAGCTAGAAGTTTTGGTTATCATTATGGTACTAGGAAAAAAGTTCGAATTAATACCATTTCTCAATCCCCAACAATGACAACTGCTGGTAGTGGGGTAGAGGGTTTTGATACTTTTTTTAAATATTCTGAAAAAATGTCCCCCTTAGGTAATGCAAGTGCATTAGATTGTGCTAAGTTTTGTGTAATGTTATTTTCTGATTATTCTAGAATGGTAACTATGCAAAACTTATATCACGATGGTGGATTTTCAAACGTGGGTATTAGTGATGAAATTATAGAAAAATTAAATTTAGATTAGTTTTTTATAGTTAATGATATCAAGTCTTCTTTTTCGTTATAGTCTATTTTTATTTTATCACCTTCTTTAACTTTACCCAGAATTATTTCTTCAGCGAATGGATCTTCAATATATTTTTGAATAGCCCTTTTTAAAGGTCTAGCTCCAAAATTTTCATCGAATCCTTTTTTTGCAATATAGTTTTTTGCTTTTTTACTTAGTTGAAATTCATACTTTAGAACTTTAATTCTTTTTTTGAGTTTTTCTATTTCAATATCAATAATTAAATCAATATTTTCTTTTGATAAATTATTAAATAATAATACATCATCAAGTCTATTTAAAAATTCTGGTGCAAAGGTCTTTTTTAAAGAGTTATTTAAAACACTTTTTGTATGTTCATCTAAATTTTCTTTTTTTGAATTAGTACTAAATCCAATTCCGGCTCCAAATTCTTTTAATTTTCTAGTTCCTACGTTTGATGTCATAATAATAACAGTATTTTTAAAATCTATTTTTCGCCCTAAACTATCAGTCATTTCTCCGTCATCCATAGCCTGAAGAAGTAAATTAAACACATCAGGATGAGCTTTTTCAATTTCATCAAGAAGGATTATGGAATAGGGTTTTCTTCTAACCTTTTCTGTTAATTGTCCTCCCTCTTCATATCCTACATATCCAGGAGGAGCTCCAACTAATCTAGAGACAGCAAATTTTTCCATATATTCACTCATATCAACTCTAATTAATGCATTTTCTGAATCAAATAAATATTTTGCTAGTTCTTTTGCTAATTGTGTTTTTCCAACACCAGTTGGTCCTAAAAATATGAATGAGCCAATAGGTTTGTTAGGATCTTTTAAACCAGCTCTATTTCTTTGAATAGCTTTTACAATTTTTTCAACTGCTTCATTTTGACCAATTATACTTTTTTTTAGATCATTGGTCATAGTTGATAATTTTGCACTTTCACTTTTTGCAATTCTTTGAACAGGAATTCCAGTTATCATTGAAACAACTTCAGCAACATTGCTCTCAGAAACTAATTCTTTTTCTAATTTTATTTTTTCCTCCCATTTAATTTGCTCCTCAATTAATTTTGATTCTGTTTGTTTTTCAGTATCTCTTAATTTTGCAGCTTCTTCATATTTTTGTTTTTTCACAACATCTTTTTTTTGTTGTTGTATTTTTTCTAATTGTTTTTCTAATTTGGTAACTGTTTCCGGTACATTAATATTTGTTATGTGCACTCTTGATCCAGCTTCATCAAGGGCATCAATTGCTTTATCAGGAAGGTATCTATCAGTTATATATCTCGTTGTTAAATTAACACAAGCATTAATTGCTTCATCAGAGTATAAAACATTATGATGATCTTCATATTTCTCTTTAATATTTTTCAATATTTCAATAGTTTCTTTTGGGGATGTTGGGTCAACAATAACTTTTTGGAATCTTCGTTCTAAAGCACCGTCTTTTTCAATGAATTGTCTGTACTCGTCTAAAGTAGTTGCTCCGATACATTGAATTTCCCCTTTTGCAAGAGCCGGTTTAAACATGTTTGAAGCATCCAAAGAACCTGTAGCTCCGCCTGCTCCTACAATCGTGTGTATTTCGTCAATAAAAAGGATGATATTTGGATTTTTTTCCAATTCGTTCATTATCCCTTTCATTCTTTCTTCAAATTGACCTCTATATTTAGTTCCAGCTACTAAAGACGGTAAGTCCAGAGTAAGAATTTTTTTATTGAATAAGACTCTGGATACTTGTTTTTTTACAATTCTTATAGCTAATCCTTCAGCAATAGCGGATTTTCCAACCCCCGGTTCACCTATTAACAGAGGATTATTTTTTTTTCTTCTTGATAAAATTTGAGATACTCTTTCAATTTCTTCTTTTCTTCCGATTACGGGGTCTAATTTTCCTTCCTCAGCATATCTAGTGATATCTCTACTAAAATTATCTAGAATTGGAGTAGACGATTTAGATTTGGATTTTTGCTTACTAACCCAACTTTTTGATTCTCTTTCATGATTATCGTCATCACTCAAAGAACCTTTAAATATATTTTCGTCCTGTTTTTCTTTTTTGTAAAGGTAATTACTGTATTCATTTTTAACACTTTCATAAGTTATATCAAACTCATTTAGTAGCTTAGTTAACGGATCATCAAAATTTCTAAGTACACATAGTAAAAGGTGTGGGGTACCTATTATATTACTCTCAAATTTTCTAGCTTCTAAAAAAGTAGTTTTTAAAGCTTTTTCTGCTTGTTTAGTTAAGGGGAGTTGTTTTTTTGATATAGCTTGTTCAATATTATTTTTTTGGCCAAAATCTTCGATTTTTTCTCTCAATATATTTATTTCAATTTTTAAACTTGAAAGAATATCTATAGCGCCCCCTTCACCCTCTCTGATTATTCCTAATAAAAGATGTTCAGTTCCAATAAATGCGTGACCAAGCCTTAGGGCTTCTTCTCTACTGTAGCTTATTACTTCTTTGATTCTATTAGAAAAACTTTGTTCCATTTTATTTAAATAATATACAATCAAATATAATGACTTTTGTTGTTAAAAAATCAAAAGATGAAATTTTTAATAAATTGTTATTAAAAACATTATATTTAAATGTAAAAAATTAATATATATGCCTTATATTGTCACATTAAATCACAAGAAGAAACAAAGTAAAAATTTATGGACAATCAAGATTTAAACGAAGAACAAGAAAATCAAAGAATTATTCCAATCAACATAGTTAATGAAATGGAGTCCGCTTATATAGATTACTCCATGAGTGTTATTGTTTCTAGAGCCCTTCCTGATGTGAGAGATGGATTGAAACCTGTTCATAGAAGAATTTTATACGGGATGCATGAATTGGGCCTAATGGCTAACAGGGCTCATAAAAAATCTGCAAGAGTTGTTGGTGAAGTTCTTGGAAAGTATCACCCTCATGGTGATTCCTCAGTTTATGATGCAATGGTAAGAATGGCTCAAGAGTGGTCATTAAGATATCAAATGGTTGATGGCCAGGGTAATTTTGGTTCAATTGATGGAGATAGCCCTGCTGCAATGAGATATACTGAAGCTCGTTTGAGAAAAATGGCTGAAGAAATGCTATCAGATATTGAAAAAGACACTGTAGATTTTCAATTAAATTTTGATGATACTTTAAAGGAACCTACTGTTTTACCTACTAGAATTCCTTCAATCTTAGTTAATGGAGCTAGTGGAATTGCGGTTGGTATGGCTACTAATATGGCTCCTCACAATTTAACTGAAGTTTTAGATGGGATAATTAAATATATAGAAACTAAAGGAGAAATAGAACTATCTGACTTAATGAATTATATTAAGGCACCAGATTTTCCTACCGGAGGAATTATATATGGTTATGAAGGTGTTAAACAGGCTTATGAAACTGGTAAAGGAAGAGTGGTCCTCAGATCCAAAACTCATTTTGAGGAATTAAAAAATAACAGAGAAGCTATTGTTGTAACTGAGATTCCTTATCAAGTTAATAAATCAGAGATGATTAAAAAAACAGCTGACTTGATTAACCAAAAAAAATTAGAGGGTATTTCTGATATAAGAGATGAGTCGGATAGAAGAGGGATGAGAATTGTTTATGTCTTAAAAAGAGATGCAATTCCCAATATCGTTTTAAATAAACTTTTCAAGTACACTCAACTGCAGTCATCTTTCAGTATTAACAATATTGCTCTTGTTAAAGGAAGACCTAAATTACTAAATCTCAAGCAAATTATTCAACTTTTTGTTGCTCACAGGCATGAAGTTTTGATTAGAAAAACAAAATTTGATTTAAAACAAGCAGAAAAACGTGCACATATTTTAAAGGGTCTTTTAGTTGCTTTAGATAATCTTGATGATATTATTTCGTTAATCAAAAAATCACAAACTCCTGAGGAAGCTAGAAATGGCTTAATAAATAACTATAATTTAACTGAGATACAAGCAAAGGCGATTCTGGATTTACGATTACAAAAGTTAACTGGTTTAGAGAGAGATAAAATTAAACTTGAACACCAACAATTAATGGATAAAATTAAAAATCTTAATGAGATTCTTAATAATGAAGACTTAAGATTAAGTATTTTGATTGAAGATTTCAAAGACGTTAAAGAAAAATTTGGTGATGAAAGAAGAACCCAAATTGAATATTCTAGTGCAGACTTGAGTATTGAAGATATGATTCCAAATGAAAAAGTTGTTATTACAATTTCTCATTTAGGTTACATCAAGAGAACACCATTATCTGAGTATAGACAACAAAATAGAGGAGGTGTAGGCCATAGAGGAGCATCATCTAGAGATGAAGATTTTTTAGAACATATTTTTATTGCGACTAATCATAATTATATGTTGTTTTTCTCTCAGAACGGAAAATGTTTCTGGTTAAAAGTTTATGAGATACCTGAAGGTTCAAAGACAGCAAAGGGTCGAGCTATTCAAAACTTAATTAATATACCTTCTGAGGATAAGATTATGGCTTTCATTAACGTTGATAATTTAAAAGATGAAAACTATATAAATTCAAATTATATTCTAATGTGTACAAAAAAAGGGGTAATTAAAAAAACCTCTCTTGAATCATATTCAAGACCACGCCAAAATGGAATAAAAGCAATTAATATTAGAGAAGATGATCAATTATTAGAAGCCAAACTTACCAATGGTTCGATGGATATAATGATGGCACTGAAATCTGGTAAGTGTATTAGGTTCAATGAAGAAAAAGCTCGTTCTATGGGTAGGGGAAGTACAGGAGTTAGGGGAATAAGACTTGCTAACGAAAAAGATCAAGTAATTGGAATGATATGTGTTGATGATGTTGAAACTGAAGTATTAGTTGTTTCTGAAAATGGATTTGGAAAACGTTCAAAAGTAAATGATTATAGAACCACTAACAGAGGTGGTAAAGGTGTTAAAACAATAAATATAACTGACAAAACAGGGAATCTAATTGCTATCAAAAATGTTAAAGATGGTGATGATTTGATGATAATAAATAAATCAGGTATTACTATTCGAATGTCAGTTGATGACATGCGTGTTATGGGTAGAGCAACTCAAGGAGTGAGATTAATTAATTTAAAAAATGACGACATAATCGCTGCTGTTGCTAAAGTTGAAATTTCGGATGAAGAGAAAGAAGATAGCTTAGAACAAAATTTAGACAATTTAAAGAATCCAGTTATGGATTCAGATAAGTTAACTGATGAAAATAATTTTTCATCAGAAGATTCAAATAATCCACCTGAAATTTTAGATAATAACACAGAAGGTGTAGATGATATTAATGATTAAATAATACTAAGAATTTAAATTTAAATTATGAGACTTACTATTTTATTTTTTTTACTTTTTTCACTAATAAGTGCACAAAAATCTGACTTAACTAGTTCAATTTTAGCATTTCAAAAGAAAGATACTTTAGCTGCTAAGCAATTAATTGATAATGCATATAATAAATTTATGGAAAAAGGAGTAGACTCATTTAAGCCAAAACTGGTATCAAAGTTTTGGCATTACAGAGGACAGATATATTTAGCTTTGGGTGACATAGACACCTCTGTTGAATCATTTAAATTTGATATTGAATTAAATGCAAAAGGTGGTCTTCAAAAAAAATCTGTTAATGCCTTAAATTTATGTGCAATAAAGTGTTTAAACCTAGCTGACGAAAATTACAATAAAGCATTAGAACTTTTTGAAACTGATAAGACCTCAGCTAAAAAAAATTTATTTAACTCAGCTAACTTATTTTTAAAAACTTATAATATTAGAAATAATCAATCAATTGGAGTTGTAGATACAGCCTCATTATTTAATTCATGTCTTTTATTTTCTGATGTTGGGACGCCTGATGCTGACATTTTAGCCTTAGAGCAAGCTAGAAAATTAGTTGAATTAAATCCAAAAGACGAAAAGTTTCAAATTCGATTATTAGTTTGTTTAGAAAAAAATGGTGATAATGATTTACTACTTTCTGCTATTAACTCTGCTAGAACTAACATTCCTAATTCTCAAGATATAATTAATAGAGAAGTTAATTTTTATATATCTATTGATGATAAAGAAGGACTAAAAAATAGTTTATACAGTGCCTTAGAATCTGATTCCAAAAACCCAACACTTCATTTTGCTCTTGGGACAGCATTACAGTCACTTGAAGATAATGAAGGAGCTAAAAAGTCATATACACAAGCTATTCTATTGGACTCAAATTATTTTGACGCTCATAACAATCTAGCTAGTATGTATTTAGACGAAACTACTTCTTTAATAAAAAAAATGAATAATCTTGGTTCTAGCTCAAGCGATCAAAAAAAATATAATAATTACAAAAAAAGAAGAAACAATCTATATAATGAAAGCATTCCTCATTTAGAAAAATGTATAGAAATACAGCCAGATAACGTTATGATTCTCAATGTTTTAAAAGAAATATATTATAAGGTAGGAGATATAAAAAACATGAGAAGGATTAAGTCCCAAATAGAATCCCTTTAATTTTACGTGCTGGTAAACAAAAAAATAGAGAAATCAAGTACTATAGATAGTAAGTTTTACACATCAGATTTTGTTTTTTTTAAGTCAAAAAAAATTTTTGAAAATACTTGGCAGTTTGTCACTCACGAATCTAATCTTGCTGAGAAAAACGCCTTTCCCTTTAGCTATCTAGATAAATTTATTGATGAACCGTTGGTTATTATTAAAAATAATGATAGTGTTAATTGTTTTTCAAATGTTTGTACCCACAGAGGAAATATTTTAGTTGAAAAACACTCCGTTTTTTCAAGTAATTTTTATTGTCGATATCATGGAAGAAGGTTTAATTCTAAAGGTAAATGTGTTTATATGCCTAAGTTTGAAAATGTAGAAGGTTTTCCATCACCCAAAGACGACTTAAAAAAAATAAATGTGTCTAACTGGCGACAGTTTATTTTTTGTTCGTTAAACAATAAGCTAAGAATTGATCACTTTTTTTCAGAAATGGATCAAAGAATTGGATGGATGCCAATTGAGGATTTTGTTTTTGAACCAAAACTATCTAAGGATTATGAAGTAAAGGCAAATTGGGCTTTATATTGTGATAATTATTTAGAAGGTTTTCATATTCCTTTTGTACATCATGATTTAGCTAAGAAGTTTGAATATGACGAATATTCAGTTGAACTATTTCCGTATTCAAATTTACAACTTGGAATTGGAAAGAGAAGACAAGACTGTTTTAATTTACCTAAATCATCTGCAGACTACGGAAAAAATATCATAGCATA
>Ga0160422_10001261_pt1 | contig 15892 bp, 17 predicted proteins | sample Fk160mmetaG_FD_108192 | JGI IMG/M metagenome (GOLD analysis project Ga0160422, IMG submission 108192) | Marine microbial communities from the Central Pacific Ocean - Fk160115 60m metaG | ecosystem: Environmental > Aquatic > Marine > Oceanic > Photic zone | place: The Central Pacific Ocean... | reverse complement strand
CAAAAGATAACGAATTTCGTTTTGGTTCAGGATTGATTATAAGTAATGATGGTTATATCATAACAAACTCTCATGTAATTGAATCTGGAGAAGTAGCAAATATTTATGTCACATTGTACGGTGGGAAAAAATACTTATGTCAAATTATAGGTATTGATAAACTGACCGATATTGCGCTTTTAAAAATAAATGAAATTAATCTAAATTTCACAAAACTAAATCCTTCAATTGAAGTTAATAGAGGGCAATTTGTAGCTGCATTGGGTAATCCTCATAATTTATTTTCAATTTCTAAAGAACCTACAGCAACTATTGGGATTATTAGTGGAAAAAATGTTAATTTTGGACTAAGAAAATCAGGCCATGTTTATCAAAATATGATTCAAACTGACGCAACGATAAATCGAGGAAATAGCGGGGGTCCTCTTATTAATTCTTCTGGAGAAGTTGTTGGAATTAATACGTTTATTGTATCTGAAAAAAATAGTTCTTTGGGATTTGGCTTTTCTATTCCTATCTCTAGAGTAGTTGACGTTGTTGATGATTTAAAAGAAAAAGGAGTTGTTGACAGGGATTGGTTTACAGGTATTTCAGTAAGAGAAATTAATAAAAAATATAAAGATTTTTTAAAAATCAAGGTAGATGATGGTGTTATTGTTACTGACGTTGAGAAAAAATCACCAGGATCGGATGCTGGCATACTATTAAAAGATATTATATTTAAAGTAAACAATAAAATTGTTAATTCAGCATTGGATATTCAACATGCATTAGATGAAGGTTATTTTAAAACAAATGATGAAGTTGATTTAGTTATAGTTAGAGGTCAAAATTTTATTGAGACTAAATTAAAACTAATTGATCCATATAATAAAAAGGGTTATAAGAAATGATAGAAAGATATCAAACTCCTGATATGAAAAGAATTTGGTCTGACCAAAATAAATATGAAACATGGTTAAAAGTTGAACTCGCTGTTACAGAGGTATTGGTTGAAGATGGAATTGTGCCTCGAGATTCTTTTGAAGTAATAAAATCTAAAGCAGATTTTTCTGTTGAAAGAACACTAGAGATTGAAGAAACAACAAATCATGATGTAATAGCTTTTTTGACAAATCTAGCAGAAAATATAGGGCCAGATTCCAGGTATATTCATATGGGTATGACCTCTTCTGATTTATTGGATACATCGATGGCATTGCAATGTAAAGAAGCTGGGGAGATAATACTTAAAAAATTAAAAGTGTTTAAGTCTTGTTTAAGAGATAAGGCAAAAGAGCACAAGAATACTTTCCAAATAGGCAGATCTCATGGAGTCCATGCTGAGCCAATTACATTTGGATTAAAATTAGCAATGTGGAGCGAGGAAGTTCAAAGAAATATTGAAAGATGGGAATTAGCATTAGATACTATTTCGACAGGTATGATTTCTGGTGCAGTTGGCACATACCAACATCTTGATCCAGAAGTTGAAACTAGGGTTTGTCAAAGATTAGGACTAAAAGTTGCGCCCGTATCTAATCAGGTAATTCAAAGAGATAGGCATGCATTTTATCTAAATATGCTTTCTATGATTGGAGCAACTATTGAAAAAATTGCAGTAGAAATAAGACATATGCAAAGAACAGAGGTGTTGGAGGCTGAAGAATTCTTCTCAAAAGGACAAAAAGGATCCTCAGCAATGCCACACAAACGAAATCCTATTCTCACAGAAAGATTGACTGGGTTTGCAAGGCTATTAAGAGGAAATGCACATACAGCAATGGAAAATGTAGCTCTTTGGCATGAGAGAGATATATCTCATTCTTCAATAGAGCGTGTAATATTCCCTGACTCTACTACTATCGTTGATTATATGTTAAATAAAACAACAAATTTAATGAATAATCTTCTCGTCTATCCTAAAAACATGCAAAATAATATAGATTTAACCAATGGGCTTATATTTAGTCAAGAGGTTTTACTATTATTAATAAAAAAAGGTTTGACAAGAGAAAAAGCATATGAAATTGTACAGAGGAATGCAATGAGAGTTTGGAGAGAAAAAATAGATTTTAATAATCTTTTAAAAAGCGATAAAGAAATAATGGAACATATTAGTGAAGATGAACTTGACAAATTGTTTGATATATCTAAAATTCTAATAAACATCAATAAAGTATATGAAAGGTTGGGCATATAATGAGTTATATAAATGATCAGTTAATACACACACTTAAATCATTCAATGTTAATTTGGGCGATGAAAATTATTCCGGTAAAGTAAGGGAGAATTTTTATTTAGATGACAAAATTATTATGGTTACAACAGATAGAGTATCTGCATTTGATCATATTTTAGGTACAATTCCTTTTAAAGGAGAAATACTTACACAAATTGCAAAGTTTTGGTTTGAAAAAACCAAACATATTGCTCCTAATCATTATATAAATGATCCTGATCCTCAAGTGCTTCTAACTAAAAGAGCAAAAACATTGCCTATTGAAATAATAGTTAGAGGTTACATCACAGGAAGTTTATGGAGAGATTATGAAAAAGGAATTGACGATCAATATGGTTTTAAAATACCAGCAGGTATGACAAAAAATCAAAAATTTGATTCCCCTATTCTAACTCCAACAACAAAAGCAGATTATGGCGAGCATGATGAACCAATTAGTAAAGAAGAAATAGTTGCAGGATTGGTTGATAAAGATATTTATGAAAAAGCAGAAAAATATGCAATTGAGTTATTTTCAGAAGGTCAAAAATGGGCTCAAGAGCGCGGGCTTATTCTAGTTGATACAAAATATGAGTTTGGAATGATTGATGGTGAATTAAATGTCATTGATGAAATTCATACCCCAGACTCTAGTAGATATTGGATGGCTGAAGAATATCAAGAGAGATATGAAAACGGTGAAAATCAACTAATGCTTGATAAGGAAAATATTAGGCAGTGGTTAATAGAAAAAGGGTTTTCTGGTGAAGGAACTCCTCCAGAATTATCTGAAGATATAAGAGTACTTCTTTCAGAAAAATATATGGAATTATATAAAGTTCTTATTGGAGATGACTATAATCCAAGCCTAGGTGATGTGAATACTAGAATTATAAATAATTTAACTGATGAAGGTTTACTTAAGGAGAATGTAAATGAAGGCTAAAGTTTATATTAGTTATAAAGAAGGTATTTTAGATCCTCAGGGAAAAACTGTTGGAGGAGCTTTAGATTCAATGGGTATTCAAGGTATTGAAGATTTAAGGATTGGAAAGTATGTTGAGATTGATTTCGGTAATATTTCTAAACAGAAAGCAGAAGAAATTACAGATGAATCATGTAGGAAGTTATTAGCCAATCCGAATACTGAAACATATCATTTTGAATTGGAGGATTGATTAGAATGAAATTTGCTATCATAGTTTTTCCTGGATCTAATTGCGATCATGATGCCTATAAAGTTATTGAAAATATTGATGGAGCAACTCCAGAATTTGTTTGGCATAAAGAAAATGATCTTTCTGGATACGACTCTATTATCGTTCCAGGTGGTTTTTCATATGGTGATTACCTTAGAGCTGGAGCTATTGCAAAATTTTCTCCGATTATGAATGCTATTATTTCTGCTTCTAAATCAGGCAAAAGTATAATAGGTATATGTAATGGATTTCAAATTTTAATTGAGGCTGGTTTACTACCTGGTGCATTAATTAATAATAATGGTGTTAAATTTAAAAGTAAGCAAGTATCATTGCGCGCAGAAAACTTTGATACTATTTTTACAAATAAAATACCAAAAGATAAAAAAATGTTTATGCCAATAGCACATAGACAGGGGAATTATATAGCAGATAAAGAAACATTAGAACGAGTTTCTGATAATGGTCAAATAGCATTTACATATACATCTGATGCCGGAGGAAATCCTAATGGTTCTTGTTTAGATATTGCTGGAATATTTAATAAAAATAAAAATATTTTAGGAATGATGCCTCATCCAGAACGAGCATCAGATATATTGCTTGGGTCAAATGATGGGGAATTAATATTTCAATCAATGATGGGAAATACTAATTAAATGGCAGTCAATAATAAAAGGCCAGTATTAGTTATTTTTTTAATTTTATTTTTTGGATGCATCGTAGGCACAGCCTTAAGTCAATTATTAGGTGCGATTTTACCAGAAGGAGTTGTAAAAGATTTTTTTCTTAATTCATCTGAGTTAGGATGGGGAAATTCAGATGAATGGATTGATTTAAATATTATAAAATTTAAAACTGGATTTTATATTAATGTGAGTGTTATTAGTTTGATAGGAATGATGATTTCCTGGTATTTTCTTAGATATTTTAGATAACTATTTAATAAAGGAGAATTCTAATGGGACCAATTGGACTACCAGAAATAATAATAATATTGGTAATTGTATTATTGTTATTTGGAGGAAAAAAATTACCTGAATTAGCTAAAGGGCTAGGCAAGGGATTAAGAGAATTTAAAAATGCATCAAGAGATATAAAAAAAGAAGTTGATGATGCAGTAAAAGATGTTGATGATACAATAAAGTAGAAATTACTATTATGATATCAATTGATATTCTCAATAAAAAGATTGATGATTTTCTATTAAAAAAAGAGAAAACTAATAATTTAAATTGTATCACTCAAGAGCTCTCTGAAAGAGCTAAGCAAAAAATAAGTTCATTATCTCTAGCTGAAAACTCATCTCCATTATTAGGAAAATTATTTTCTATAAAAGATAATATAAACATCAAAGATTACCCAACTACATGTGCTTCAGAGATTTTAAGAAATCATAAATCATTGTATGATGCAACAGCAGTATCTCGAATAGATAATAGTGGTGGTTTAATTATTGCAAAAACTAATTTAGATGAATTCGGAATGGGATCATCAAATGAATTCTCAATTTATGGACCATGTAAAAATCCTATTAATACTGATTATGTTCCAGGAGGTTCAAGCGGTGGATCTGCAGCGTCTGTAGCTTCTGGATTAGTTGATGTTTCTCTTGGTAGTGATACTGGGGGTTCGGTAAGACAGCCTGCTTCATTTTGTGGTATTTATGGACTAAAACCAACCTACGGTAGAGTTTCTAGGTATGGGTTAACTGCTTTTGCTTCTTCATTTGACCAGATTGGCATACTATCAAAGACATTAGATGATTTAGTAAATACCTTTGAATGTATTTCAGGTTATGATAAATATGATAACACTTCATCCACTAATAAGATAAATAAATTTGATTACAATGAGAAATCAACTAGAGACTATACAATTGGGATCCCAAAAGAATTCATGTTAGATTCTATTGATGCGACTGTAAAGAATAAAATAGATGAAATGATAAAGTATTTAAAAAAAAATAATTTTAAAATCAAAGAAATTAGTATTCCATTAGCCAATGAAAGTATAGGTGCATATTATGTGCTTACTACTGCTGAGGCTTCATCCAATTTATCTAGGTATGATGGAGTAATTTATGGTGATAGGGTTGATGCTTCAGATATTAATAATATGTATAAAAATACTCGAACTAGGAATTTTGGAGAAGAAGTAAAAAGAAGGATTATATTAGGAACATTTATTCTTTCTTCTGGTTATTATGATTCATATTATAATCAAGCATTGAAAGTTAGAAGGTTAATTAAAAATCAGTTTATTGATGCATTTGAAGATGTTGATCTAATTTTAACTCCCACATCACCATCTCCAGCATTTAAAATTGGAGAAAAGATAAAAGATCCGGTTACTATGTATTTATCTGATATTTTTACAGTTCCAATGAGTTTAGCGGGAGTCCCAGCTATGAATGTTCCTTTTGGGGAAAATAAAGAAGGGTTACCTATAGGTGTACAGTTCGTTTCAAATTATTTTGATGAAAATAAAATTTTTAGCATAGCAAAGTTTATTAATAACAATATATGAAGAATTAAATAAGGAATTTTTATGTCTGGACATAGTAAATGGTCAACTATAAAAAGGAAAAAAGGTGCTGCCGATGCAAAAAGAGGTGCAGTATTTACTAGGCTGTCTAAAGACATTTCTCTTGCGGCTAAGGATGGTGGTGGAGATGTCGATATGAACCCAGCATTAAGATTAGCTGTAAAAAAAGCAAAAGCATCAAATATGCCTTCAGCTAATATAGAAAAAGCTATCAAAAAAGGGACAGGTGATTTGCCAGGAGTGAAATATGAAAATTATATTTATGAAGGGTATGGACCATCTGGAGTTGCTATAATGATGGAAGTTATGACAGATAATAAAAATAGGACTGTACCTGAAATTCGACATATTATGTCAAAAAATGGTGGCAATCTAGGTGAGTCTGGCTGCGTTAATTGGATGTTTGAGAAAAAAGGTACAATAACAATTAATAAAAGCAATTCAATATCTGAAGAAGAATTAATGGAGGTTTCTATTGAAATAGAGGCAGAGGATTTTATAGTTGAGGAAGACTATTATGAAATTACAACTCAACCTGAAAATTTTAATAAAGCAGTAGAATTTTTAGATAAAAAAGAATATGAATATGAAGGTGAGTTAGGACTTATTCCAACTAATATGGTTAAAGTTTCAGAGAATGATGCAAATTCAATAGTTAAGTTGCTAGAATTACTTGAAGATAGTGATGATGTACAAAAGATTTATTCAAACTTTGAGGTTGAATAGTTAATTGAAAATACTAGGAATAGACCCCGGACTAGTTAATACTGGATTTGGGATTGTATCCTATAAAAAAACTATGGAAGCTATAGATTATGGAACTATTAGTCCTGATAAACATTTATCATTGAGCGCTCGTTTGCATACGATTTATTCAGATACAAAAGTACTTATTGAAAAATATTCACCAGACTGTTTATCTATTGAGGAAGTTTTTTATAGTAATAATGTGAAGACAACAATGAAATTAGGTCAAGCTCGAGGAGCAGTTCTGATTGCAGCAGCAGATTTTAATTTAGCAGTTTATGAATATTCAGCTAGAAAAATAAAGTTATCTTTAACTGGGAATGGAAGATCAACAAAACAACAGGTTCAGTTTATGGTTGAGAATAGATTGAAAATTAAGCTTGGAGATATAAAAAATGATGCTTCAGATGCTTTAGCTGCTGCCCTTTGTCATGAACAGCAATTTAGGTATAATGATTTATGATTACTTTTTTAAGAGGAAAAATAATTTTTTTAAATGAAAACTCTATAGAGTTAGATGTTTCTGGAGTTGGTTATAAATGTATAGTTTCTTTGAATACAAGTAAATTCTATTCAAATAAAGTTAATAATGAAATTATGATTTTAACCTATCATCATATAAATGATACAACTCAGGCGTTATTCGGTTTTTTTGAAAAAGAAGAAAAAGATATGTTTGAACTGCTAATCAGTGTATCTGGAGTTGGACCAAAAACTGCTATTCAGTTTTTTTCTTCAGCATCGGCAGATGATATAAAAAGTTATATTAAGTCCGGTGAAGTTAAAGCGTTAACTTCAATTCCAGGCATAGGCCCAAAAACTGCAAAGCGTATTATAGTAGATATTAAAGAAAAAATAACATCTATTTCAGATAATGATATCCCAAATGAAGATGTTCTATCTGAAAATTCAAACTATAAGGATGCTATTGATGCTTTACTTGTACTTGGTTATTCAAAAAAAGATATAATTAACTGTATTAATCAACTTACTTCTGAAAATAAATCGATAGAAACGCCAGAATTAATAAAAAAGGTACTAAATCAAATTGGAAAATAAAGATAATATTATACTTAAGACCTCTCTTTACGATCAACATGTAAATCTAAACGCAAAAATGGTAGACTTTGCAAATTATTTAATGCCAATTAATTATGACAAAGGAATTAAATATGAGTATGAGAGTGTAAGGCGTGATGTTGGAGTTTTTGATGTTTCGCATATGGGCATCTTTAAAATTACTGGAGTTGGTGCTGACTTGTATTTAGATAGAGTATTATCTAATGATATTAGTAGTCTTAATCATGGCGAAGCAATATATACATTACTTTGCAATGATGAGGGAGGAGTTATTGATGATTTAATAGCGTATAGAATTAAAGAAGAATATATTTTAATAGTTAATGCTTCAAATAAAACAAAAGATTTTCATTGGCTTTGTAATCATAAAGATAATAATGTTGAAATTAATGATATATCTGATAGTACATCATTATTAGCAGTCCAAGGTCCCAACAGTAGAGATAAACTTGAAGAAATGTTTAACTTACAATTAAGTGATTTAAATTTTTATCAATGTAAAGAAATTCAAATCAACAATGAGTCTTTTTTTATTGCAAGAACAGGATATACAGGTGAATTGGGATTTGAAATACTTGGAAAAAGTGAGGCTATAAATAGTATTTGGGATGTAATGATTAATTCTAATATAAGTCCTGCTGGTCTTGCAGTTAGAGATGTGCTTAGAATAGAAATGGGATACTGTCTATATGGACATGAAATTAGTGAGAATGTCAATCCTCTTGATGCAAGTTTAAATTGGATTATAAAGAAAGATAGAGATTTTATTGGTTCCAATTTTATCTTCAATGAGCTTTCACAAAATTATAAACTTATTTTTATAAAAATGATAGATAGGGGTATCCCAAGAGAAGGATTTGAATTATTCCAAAAAAATCAAAAAATTGGTGAAATAACAAGTGGCACATTTTCTTATAATTTGGGCATAGGCGTTGGAATTGCTTCTATAAAAAAAAATATAGATAATTATAGCGATATAACTATAGATATTAGAGGTAAGAAGTACAAAGTTTTAGGTTCAAATTCTTCATTTTTAAATAATACTTCTCTGAGAAAGTAAATGAAAAAATATCAAAAAGAAATCATAGGTATATACTTAATTTTTATTGCAGTATTTATACTTTTAAGTCTTTTTGATTATAGTATAATAGATAATGATAATAATTTTATGGGGCCTGCAGGTTCCTATATATCTAATCTACTGATTTCATTTATTGGTATAGGTGCATTTGTAATACCAATAATTTTTTCCATTCTAGGTTATTTTTATTTTACTAATAAATCAAGTTTATCAAAAAATATATTAGAGTATTTATATTATTTTTTATCTATTTCAATTTGGGCCCCCATGTTGTTGTCATACTATTCAAACTTAGGTTCAAATATTATTTTATCTCACTATTCAGGTTTCATTGGTAATCTTGTAGTTGCTTTATTTATAAGTAAGATAGGAGTTGTACCTTCAGGACTTATTCTGTTTATATCATTTTTAATTATACATATGATATTTTTTGATTTTTCAATATATGATTTAATGTTAAAGATCAACGAACGATTAAAATCATTTTATTCTCAAATGACGAATAGAATAAAAAATTTTTATTATGAAAAAATAAAAAAACAAGAGAATTCTTTAGAAGAAAATACTGAAATTTCATACAATGAGGATATGCAAGCTAGAGAAGATCATGAGACCAATTTAGACACTAAAAATTTAGAAGAAATGAATTCTGAATCTGATCTAATAGAAAGCTATTTAGAAGATAAAGAAATTGAATATAATAACGAAAGCTCAGATTTAAATCATGAAGAAATTGATTCAAACATTCATATTGAGGAGGAAGTTAAGGAAGAAGAAGTTGATATAGACCTTGAGCAAGAAAGGAAAAAGAAATATTTCAGATATACGCTACCAGCAGCAAATCTGTTAAATGACCCAATTGAAGTTGGATCAAAATATACAGAATCAGAATTACATCAGAAAGCAGATGAACTTATATATGCACTTGAAACTTTTGGGGTTAAAGGTAAAGTTAGAAGAATAAACCAAGGACCAGTGATTACCTTATTTGAAATTGAGCCGGATGAAGGTGTAAGGGTAAATAAATTTACAAATCTTTCTGATGATCTTTCTAGAGTAATGAAGGCAAGTAAGGTTAGGGTGATTGCTCCAATACCTGGTACTAGATTTGTTGGAATTGAGGTTCCTAATGATTCTCCTGCAATTGTTTATTTGAAAAATATCATTAGTTCAGAGGAATACAATAATTTAGAATCAAAAATGACAATTGCTTTAGGAAAAACAACTTCGGGTAAATCGTTTTCATTTGAATTAAATAAAATGCCACATTTATTAGTAGCAGGTGCAACTGGCTCTGGTAAATCAGTATGTATTAATGCTATAATTGCTTCAATTTTATATAAGGCAAAACCGGATGAGGTTAAATTTATTTTAATTGATCCTAAAAAAGTTGAGCTCTCATCATATAACGCTTTAAAAGATTATCATCTAATTACCACACCAAAATTAGATGAAGATGTAATAACAAAAACTGAGAATTCAACAGGTGTTCTTGAATCAGCAATTACTGAAATGGAAAGACGTTTTCAAATATTCTCAGAGGTCAAAGTTAGAAATATAGACGAGTATCATAAAAAGTGTTTAAGTAATAGTGATTTAGAAAAAGTCCCGTACATAGTCATTATCATTGATGAATTAGCAGACTTAATGATGACATCAGGTAGGGCAATAGAAGACCCAATAACTAGACTTGCTCAAAAGGCAAGAGCCATTGGAATACATTTAATTGTTGCAACACAGCGACCTTCTGTAGATGTTATTACAGGGTTAATTAAATCAAATTTCCCAGCAAGAATTGCATTTCAGGTTAGTTCAAAAGTAGATTCTCGAACTATCATTGACCAAGGTGGGGCAGAAACACTACTAGGTAATGGAGATATGCTATTTTTACCACCTGGAGCTGCCACCCCTGTTAGGCTTCATGGTGCATATATAAATTTAGAAGAGATTGAATCTATTTTAAGTCATATTACTTCACAGCCTTGTCCTGAAGAATTATTTTTACCAGAAATAAAAGTTAAATCTGAAAATGAGAACTTTAATATAGATGATAGAGATGAGTTGCTTATAGATGCTGCAAAGTTGGTTATTCAGCATCAACAAGCATCAGTTTCTTTATTACAAAGAAAGTTTAGAATTGGATATAGTAGGGCCGGAAGGATTGTCGATGAACTTGAAGCCATGGGTATTATTAGCGGATATAGTGGAAGTAAAGCTCGTGATGTTTTAGTTGATGAATCATTTTTAGAAAATATCTTTTAATGATTATTCTAACTATACTATTAATTAGCTTTTCATTTGGGACTGATTTGGATCAATGGATTAAGAAAAAGTCTACTCATATTATTTCAAATAACTATAAAGTTTCATTTGACTATTCACTAAAAAATAAAATAGAAAATAAAATAGATCCCGAATTAAGACATGTAGATTTTTTTAGCTTCGGTGTAGACTCAATTAGTCAAGTTTTAAAAGTAAATAATAGATTTGTTATATTTCATGAAGATTATACTGAAATTATTGATCAAGATTCTATGCAACGTTTTTATGATAAAAAAGATAATGAATTTGAAAATATAAAAAATAAAATTTTATCTATTTTTCGTAATCAAAATTATAAGATTATAAAATTGTCAAAGAAAAAATATTTTTTATCTTTAAATGATTACTATTTAAATATTGAGATTTCATTTAATAATAATGAAGATAAAATTGATGACATATCATTCACAGAAGATTCACAATTATTTAATATTAAAAAGTTTCATGTTTCAGCAATTGATTCAATTCCATATAATGATTCTGAATGGGAATCCTATCAAATAATAGATCTTAGGTAAATGAAAATGAAATCAATATCTCGTGATTTTTTTTCCACCAAAAGTTTGCTTGGTTTATTTATTAGCTTTATATGCATTTATTATGTTTACCTGAATTTTAATTTAAATTCATTTATTGGCCACATACTAACTTTAGATTTTTCATTGCTCTGCTTATCTTTATTTACAATTTTTTTATCACTAATCGTAAGAGCAATTAGATGGAAAATGATTTTTAATTCTAATGATATTTTAATTTATGATTTATATAGATCAGAAGTTCTTGGCTTTTGGGGCAATTCTTTATTCCCATTGAAGCTAGGCGAATTAATGAAAATTCATTATGCTAAGATTTTGACACAAAAAAAATACAGTACTGTACTTGGAACTATAATAATTGAAAGGTTAGCTGATTTTATCATTATAGCTCCATTTTTAGTTTTGTTATACATTTATTTTCCTGGTGATTTTTTTTTAGGTAAGATTGAATCTTTAATAAGCATAATAATCTTATCTGTTTTCAGAATTTTCTTATTTAAATATGTGTTTTTATCTCTAAAAAATAAGATTAAAAATATTTTTAAAGGTTTTAAAATATTTGAAATTTCAAAAAATAAAAATTCAATATTATTTTCGACCATTATCATTTGGGTTTTAATTTATCTGGATGTTTATTTTATTCAGGCATCAATGACTGATTTAGATTTAACATTATTAGAGTGTTTCTATATTATGCTAGTAGGAACTATAGTTTATATTATACCTTCATCTCCAGGAACTTTTGGAACTTTCCATTTAGCTATTCAAGAGTTCATGATTTTATTTTTAGATAAGCCAGAATCTATATCAATTGCATTTGCATTTATATTGCACGCTCATAGTTATATATTTTTTATTTTAGTTGGAACGTACTATTTTAGCAAAGATTCAAAAGAAATTTTATCATTTAGGAAAAATAATGCAGTTTATTGATTTAAAAAGACAATATAAAAAATTTAAAATTGAAATAGATCAGCAAATAAAAAAAGTTCTTGATCATGGACAATATATTATGGGTCCAGAGGTATTTGAACTTGAAGATAACTTAGCTGATTTTGTAAACTCTAAGCATGCTATATCTTGTGGTTCTGGTACTGATGCTTTATTAATGTCTCTAATGGCATTAAATGTAAAGCCCGGTGACTATGTTTTAACTACCCCTTTTACATATATTGCAACCGCTGAAGTAATAAGTTTGGTGGGTGCGATCCCTGTCTTTATTGATATTGATCCTCATACATTTAATATTGATATTGATAAGTTAGAGCAAGCGCTGAAACAAAACCCTAACAAGTACCAGGTTGTAATCCCTGTTAGTATTTTTGGATTACCTGCAGATTTTAAGGAATTAGAAAAATTAAAAGTAAAGTATAATTTAAAAATTATTGAAGATGCAGCTCAAAGTTTTGGATCTAGCGTTGATGGTAAGATGTCATGCAGTTTTGGAGATATTGGATGTACTTCATTCTTTCCAGCAAAGCCACTTGGGTGCTATGGAGATGGTGGCTCAATTTTTACTGATGATGATAATCTTGCAGAGATTTTAAAGTCAATTAGAATTCATGGAACAGGAGCTGATAAATATCATAATATACGTGTTGGCATCAATGGTAGGCTTGATACAATACAAGCAGCCATATTAATAATAAAGTTAAAAGCATTTTCCAATGAAGTTGAGCTTAGAAATAAAGTAGCTGAGCAATATAATGATAATTTGAAAGACTCATTTGGATTGCAGATGATACCTTCAGGATATATATCATCTTGGGCTCAATACTCGATTCTATGTAATTCAGATAGTCATAGAAACTCTATCATTGAAAAATTAAATGATAAAAAAATTCCAAATGCTATATACTATAGTATCCCTTTGCATCTTCAGAAAGTATATGAGCAACTTAATTACAAGAAAGGTGATCTTTTAATTTCTGAAGATATTTCATCGAGAATTATCAGTTTGCCAATGCATCCATATTTATCTAGTGATGAAATTGATAAAATATGTAATGCTATACTAGATTAATGGTAAAATCTATTTATATATAAGGGTAAAAATGTATAAAATACTAGTTACAGGCGGATGTGGTTTTATAGGAAGTAATTTCATATTAAGACTGCGCGAAAAAAAAGATTGGGATATACTTAATATAGATAAACTTACTTATTCAGGAAATCTTGATAATTTAGACTCCATAAAATCAAACTATACTTTTTTACAAGGAGATATCTGTGATAATCAATTAATTAAAAAATCTATAGATGATTTTCAACCTAATTATATTGTTAACTTTGCAGCAGAATCTCATGTTGATAGATCAATAGATAGTTATTCAGATTTTATAAATACCAATATTTTAGGTACAATCAACCTTCTAGATTGTTCACTTAAATATTTTAATAGTAGTTTAGATAAAAATTTTAGATTCATTCATGTTTCAACAGATGAGGTATATGGATCTTTGGGCAACAATGGATCTTTTACAGAAGAATCTACATATGCACCAAGTTCTCCCTATTCTGCATCAAAGGCTTCATCAGATCATTTTGTGAATGCATGGAATAAGACTTTTGGATTACCAATAATTATTACAAATTGTTCAAATAATTATGGACCACTTCAATTTCCTGAAAAGCTCATACCGCTAATGATAATAAATGCAATTAATGGCAGAAAACTTCCTATTTATGGTAATGGTAAAAATGTAAGAGATTGGATTCATGTTTACGACCATTGTGATGCAATTATGGAAATAATAGATAAAGGTGATATCGGACAAAAGTATAATATCGGAGGAAATTGTGAAAAAACAAATCTTGAGATTGTTGAAACAATATGTGATATTGTAGATTCTAATGAATTGATAAAAAATAAAGTATCATCAAGGGATTTAATAGATTTTGTTGATGATAGACCTGGACATGATTTTAGGTATGCAGTAAATTGTAATAAAATTAGTAATTCCTTAGGTTGGAAGCCTAAAGTAAGTTTTAATAAAGGTATTAAAGATACTGTGAATTGGTATTTAAATAATGCGGATTGGATTAAAAATATTAATAATAAATATAGTTTTGAAAGGTTAGGACAAATAAAATGAAGGGAATAATTTTATCAGGTGGAAAAGGTACAAGACTGTATCCAGCTTCAAAGACGGTTAATAAAGGTTTATTGCCAGTTTATGATAAACCTATGATTTATTATCCATTATCCACGCTTATGCTTTCTGGTATTAAAGACGTATTAGTGATTGCGTCAGAAAGAGATGTTGAAAGATTTAAAGAGCTTTTAGGAGATGGTTCTCAAATTGGAATTAGAATTTCTTATGAAATTGAATATGAAACAAAGGGAATTGGTAATGCATTTATAATAGGTGAAGAGTTTATTGGCGATGACCATGTTTGTTTAGTCCTTGGAGATAATATCTTTTATGGTCATAATTTACCTGTCAAACTTAAAGATAGTGTTAAAGAGGTAGAAAATAATAATAATGCTGTTGTATTTGGCTATTATGTGCAAGATCCTGAGCGTTTTGGAGTCGTAGAATTTGATCAAAACAATAATGCAATAAGTCTAGAAGAAAAGCCTGAAATTCCAAAATCAAATTATGCTGTAGTTGGACTTTATTATTATACTAATGAAGTAGTTGAAATAGCAAAATCTTTAAAACCATCCGACAGATCAGAACTTGAGATAACTGATATAAATAAAGTATTTTTAAAAAATAAAAAATTATCAGTTCAGTTACTTGGTAGGGGGCATGCATGGTTAGACACAGGAACTCATCAAACATTATTAGAAGCTTCTAGCTTTATTGGTATGGTTGAATCAAGACAAGGGTGGAAAATCTCATGCATTGAAGAGATTGCATATAGAATGGGATATATTAGCTCAGAAAATCTAGAAACAATTTCTAAAAATTATAATAATGAATATGGAGAGTATCTACTTAAAGTTTCAAAGTTAAAGGTTTAATTGACTTTATGGCTTATTGTTTGATTAATAAATCAAATTACTTTTACAATCTATCTCAAATTGAAAAGAGAATTGATAAAGATAAGATTGCAGTTGTTATTAAAAATAATGCCTATGGACATGGAATATTAGAAATTGCAAAAATTGCATGTGAATATGGAATTAAGCATGCTATTGTATGTACAATCAAAGAAGCAAGTCTTATTTCT
>Ga0160422_10001258_pt1 | contig 15904 bp, 12 predicted proteins | sample Fk160mmetaG_FD_108192 | JGI IMG/M metagenome (GOLD analysis project Ga0160422, IMG submission 108192) | Marine microbial communities from the Central Pacific Ocean - Fk160115 60m metaG | ecosystem: Environmental > Aquatic > Marine > Oceanic > Photic zone | place: The Central Pacific Ocean... | reverse complement strand
TTTTGGGGGCCGCAGTGAATTGGCCCATCCGACTGTTTAGCAAAAACACAGCATTGTGCTAAGGCGTAAGCCGACGTATACGATGTGACACGTGACCAATGCCAAAAGATTACGGTAAGGTGTTAGCCCTCGTGGCGAAGCTCCGAGCCCAAGTCCTGGTGAATGTCGGCCGTAACTATAACGGTCCTAAGGTAGCGAAATTCCTTGTCGGGTAAGTTCCGACCTGCACGAATCGTGCAACGAGATGGGCGCTGTCTCAACCAGGAGCTCAGTGAAATTGTAACACCGGTGAAGATGCCGGTTACCCGCAGAAGGACGGAAAGACCCTATAGACCTTAACTGTAAGCTGTTACTGTTTATTTGATTTCAATGCTCAGCATAAGTGGGAGGCTTTGAAACGGCGCTTTAGGGCGTCGTGGAGCCGCCAGTGAGATACCACCCTTTGGTATTGGATGATCTAACCCCGAGCCGTTATCCGGCCGGGGGACCCTGGCAGCCGGTCAGTTTTACTGGGGCGGTATCCTCCTAAAGAGTAACGGAGGAGCGCGAAGGTGGGCTCAGCGCAGTTGGCAACTGCGTGTCGAGTGTAAAGGCACAAGCCCGCCTAACTGTGAGACCTACAAGTCGAGCAGATACGAAAGTAGGCCTTAGTGATCCGGCGGTTGAATGTGGAATTGCCGTCGCTCAACGGATAAAAGGTACCTTAGGGATAACAGGCTGATCGCGCCCAAGAGTTCATATCGACGGCGCGGTTTGGCACCTCGATGTCGGCTCGTCGCATCCTGGGGCTGGAGAAGGTCCCAAGGGTCCGGCTGTTCGCCGGTTAAAGCGGCACGCGAGCTGGGTTCAGAACGTCGCGAGACAGTTCGGTCCTCTATCCTCTGTGGGCGTAGGAGAATTGAGGGGTTCACTTTCTAGTACGAGAGGACCGAAAGTGACGCACCTCTGGTGTTCCAGTTGTTCTGTCAAGAGCATTGCTGGGTAGCTAAGTGCGGAAGAGATAAGCGCTGAAAGCATCTAAGCGCCAAGCTCCTCCCAAGATAAATTCTCCCTGAGGATCGTGGTAGACCACCACGTTGATAGGCTGGCGGTGTAAGTGCAGTAATGCATTCAGCTCACCAGTACTAATCATCCGATTGGCTTGATTCCTCTCTCTCGAGATCGGGAATTTCAAGGACCAAGACGGACTAGGTCAAAGAGATCGAGACGCAGAACTTTTGTTTGAATTCTTCACATGGATGTCAGGGAGCGGCCTGACGTTGGTAATCAGGGGCCGTGTGTCGGGTTTGTCCCCACACGACGCCCGGCCTCTGGTGACCACAGCGTAATGGAACCACCCGGTCCCATTCCGAACCCGGAAGTGAAACGTTACTGCGCCGATGGTAGTTGGGCGAAAGGCCCTGCGAGAGTAGGTCGTTGCCAGTTATTTGCCCGGCTTCTTCGAAAGAAGAAGCCGGGCGTTTTTTTGGCCAGAGAGAAAAGGTCCAACTACTTAAAGTAGTGGCCTGCTATGTGCGCTGACCTGTAGGCTTTGGCTACCGGAACATCACATGCTGACGCACCACTAATCTTTTACCTCGTTCCCTGCTATGTTGAATCAAGTTGCTATAATTCGCCTCGGTTCCGCTACAATCTTCTTCGGTGTCGCGCTTGGAGCTTTCGGAGCTCATGGTCTCGAGGAGCTGCTGCAGGAAAACAAGCGAGTCGAGACTTGGGATACGGCCGTTCTCTATCACCTTATTCATGGGGTAGGACTTCTTATCGTAGGCCTGTTTCGCGTTCCGCCGCGCGGGGCATGGATATGCTTTACCCTCGGGATTCTGATTTTCTCGGGTTCGCTTTACGCGCTATCACTGACCAATATCACCAAGCTCGGGATGATTACTCCCGTCGGGGGTCTCGCTTTGCTGGGAGGCTGGCTTGCGCTGTTCCTGAAGGCTGGCCTATTAGCAAACCGTTAGAAGGAGGCTGAGGAACTCTTTTTTGTCGTAATGGGCTTGGAGAAACTCCGGATCTTGGTTTCCGCCTCACTTTGAGAACCTGAGGCAGTTCAGAATCCAGCAGCGGTTGCTGATACACTTGACACGTGGTAGGGACGGTGTGTCATCACATATCCGCCATGCGAAACAGAATTCCTACCGTTATCATCCTGATGTTGTGCTTCTTCCCTGGGGCCGTCCTTGCCGACGAGAAAAAGAAAGACGAAGAATCAGGCTTCAGACATATTTTTGATGGCAAGAGCCTTGATGGTTGGGAGGAGATGCCTAAAGCGAAACAAAAGGCATGGAGTGTCCAGGATGGCATCATCATTGGAGAAGGGGATAAAGGCCGTGGCTACTTGGTCTACAGCGAGGATAAGAATATCGCAGATTTTGAGTTAAAGTTCCTCTACCGGTTCCCAGGAAACGGGAACAGTGGGGTCAATATTCGGGCCCGAATTGATAAGACAGGGCGTCGTAAGTTTGAGGGATACCATGCGGATATCGGACACGTTGGCATCGGAGGCAAGGTTCTGGGAGCGTGGGATTTCCACACCCCGGGACGGCGGGAGCATCGTTGCTTCAGGGGCGACAGCCTTGTGATCGATAAGGACGATAAGCCTACAATTAGTCCACTGAAGAATGCGGTTACCGCTGGGGATATTAAGAAGGGAGGCTGGAATGAGCTGCATGTTATCGCCAATGGGAACAGTTTTCAGTTTTTCCTCAACGGGAAGCCCTCGGCAAAGTTCGTTGAGCACCTTCCTGAGGCCAAGAGACTACTCAGTGGTATGATCCAGCTTCAACTGCACGACCCTGGAATGATTGTCCACTTTAAGGATATTCGTCTTAAGGTTCTCAACTAGAGTCAGGTACTGCTGGGGCTTGGCTTAGTCGTCACTGAGTCAGGAACGCAGGTTGCCTCATGCCAGACCATGGAATGCTTCCAGATCCGTCCGATTGGGAGAATTAATACTCCGTATAGGGACAAGTTTGGAGTCCCGAGGCAGGCTGGGTTAGTCCCGTCGGCAAGGGGAAAGCTCCTGCTCGATCCGGCCTTCCGGAGAGAAGAAGCTTTTCGAGGAGTTGAAGAGTGCTCTCACGTATGGATCCTCTTCTTTTTTGATAAGGTGAGAGAGGAGGATGTTCGGCTCAGTGTGCGCCCTCCCAGACTTGGAGGGAACGAGAAACTTGGGGTTTTCGCGAGTCGCTCCCCCTACCGTCCAAACCGGATTGGAATGTCTGTGTGCAGGCTGCATGGAATTGAGAAAGATGAGCGAGGGGAGATGGCCCTCCTGCTTTCCGGTGTCGATTTGATCAACGGGACCCCAGTGCTTGATGTGAAGCCTTACCTTCCCTACGCGGACATGATTGGGGAAGCCTGGTCAAATATTGCTCCCGAGGCGCCGGAAAGGTGGCCCGTCCATATCGCTGATGAAGTCCGTGAGGCTTTCGAGGCTCTCCCTGCCGAGAAGCAGCAGGTTGTAGTGGAAACTCTGTCTCTGGATGCCCGCCCCGCCTTTCACGAAAAAGAGATCAGAACATATTTTTTAAGGATCTACGATCTGGACGTGGGTTGGAAGATTGAGCAGGAGAGATGTGTAGTGTGTTCGATAAGAACCGTGAACGAGTAGTCGCAATAGCGGTTGAGGAGCGTCAAAATTTGTGATCTAACATAGGGTCATGGGTGAATCTTCTGATGCGACTGCGCCAATGGGAGAACCCGTACAGCAATTTGCGGTGTTCCTTCAGAATCGCGCGGGCTCACTTGAGGCCCTGATTCAGCTGTTGAAGCAAGCTGGGGTCGAACTCCTTGGGTTTAGCGTGCAGGATTCCCGCGATGCGACGGTGGCGAGGATTGTTACCAGTGATCCAGATAGTTCCCAGCAGGTTTTCCTTGAGAAGGGCATTCCTCATACAACCGCGGATCTCCTTGTAGTCGCCCTGCGCCACCCGGTGGAGGAGTTCCAGAAATGTCTACAAGAACTCCGGGCGGCGGAGACTAATCTGGACTTTGCCTACACTCTACTTCCTCACCCAGAGGGGCTGACTTTAGTCGCCCTGCATGTGGAGGACGTCGAGTTTTCTCAGTCAGTTCTCCACAGGGCGGGAATAAAGATTGTATCCCAAGAGCAGCTAAGCAGGTAGTCTGGAAAAACACTAATGGTCAATCTTACGGGAGGCGCTCCAGTGCCGGTAATCCCCGTTGGAGGAGGGCTCGATCAACACTGTCACTCGCCTCCGGGTCGAGATAGATTACGTAGGGAACATCATCAATCCGAATGGAGTGGACTCCCTCTTTCGCGGTCTTCAAAGCGGATACGAGAGATTTCATATCCGTAATCTTCTGACCGTTCGCTTCGGTGACAATGCGATTACTTACCTGGTCGTAGCCAATAGTAGCAGGTGTTCGAATAACCCGGCTAAGGAATACGAGACGAGACCTTCCCTCTTCATAATCCTCGGGGTTGTTGAGTGCGTCCAGCAAGTCGAGAGGGGCCCGGGTTCTCCATTCCTTTCCATAAGCTTCCAGATATGAGCGGGTGAGTTCCTGGAACACCAACCCACCCTTGATCAGGTAGGGAGGGGCTTTATCGTACATGTAGCTTGGTATAAGGCTGTCCGGTGGTCGCCTCAGGGTGGCTTCGAGATTCTTTTCCTTTCCATCGCGCATAATCACCAGCGCCAGCTTTTCACCCACCTGCTTGGATCCCCGGACGAGATGGCTCCATGAAAGGCGGCCATAGGATGCATCCTGATAGTAGCCTCGGCGATCAATGGCGTGACCGTCAAGGGTGAGAAGAACATCCCCTTCCTGCAGGCCGCTTTCAGCGGCGCCGCTTTCAGGGAGAACCCGGCTAACATAAAGTCCACCCTGGTCTTCGCGCAGTCCAAGCCATTTCCTGAAATGGGGATCTTCAGTGAGTAGTGTGGCGATCCCGAGAGAGGGAAACCCTTCGTGTGTGCCATCGCTGACATCCTTCAGGAATTGGTTCAGGATGTCTGGAGAGACAACATCACAGATCTGATCCTTGGAATTGTAGCTTGCGAGGATACCAATGAGTTTGCCGTCGCGCGTGACCGGTAACGTGTAGCTGCTGGATGCGCTTTGCATGGATGCCTTGACCTCATAGCAGAGGAAGAAGTGCCCGCTCGCAAAGGTGGAAAGGAGATCAACAGAACGGATGGATCCTACTGTTCTGATCGCATCACCATTGTCCTCCAGTTGCCAGATATTGACCTCTTCGCCGGGTTTTGCAGATGCTCCGATCGAGAGGGTTCCAAGGGTCTTGATCCAATCGCTATTGGCTCCTTCCTCTGGTCGTAGCAGTGCCAGATTAGCCTCATAATCAATGGCGACGACCTCTGCAGGTACGGTATGAGCGCCGTCAGCAGATTCGAACTCGATGTAGGTGGCATTAGCCGCCATTTCACCAGTAGTAAGAATATTGCCATCCTCGAGGACAGCGCCCAGACCACGCCGGCGGCTGGGTTGTTTGAGCTCCCAGGGTTGAGCAACACTATGGGTCTGGATGGTCGTGTTGATACGAAGGAGACCCTTAAATTCTACGGCCGCATGGGTTGGGTGGGCCAGTCCAATCGCCCCGATGATGGATAGGAGGCAGAGGAACGGTAAATGATTGTGAGACATGGTCAGGATGCGGGTTGTTTTTCTCCAAGGTAGTGAGATCTGAAGATCCCATTCTGTTTCATGATTCTCTTGTTTGCCGAATCAACCTCGGCAGCAGGAATGACAATGGGCCGGGCCACTCCGTTACACTTTATCGTGATAAACTCCGGCAGATCGTCTGCATAGAGGAGCTCATAGGCATGATTCAGGCTCCTGACTTTCTCCCCGTTGATTTCATCGACTACCGTTCCTTTGAAGCCGGTAATAAAGGACGTTAGCCGGTCGCTTTCTACTCTCGTAATAACTACGACGTCCTCGCGATCCTTAAAAATGGCGTCTGCAACGTAGTTCTGGAATATCTTGCGGACCCGGGGACTATCAAATCCATAGGTTGAGTAGAGGTTGCGATCCAGAGGTTGAAAAACAAGACCTGCAAAGAAAACAAAGCGGGGTCGCTCGCCGTAACGGACGGCGTAGATGCGCGAATGTGGAAAGGCCTTCAGCGTGATCGTAACATCTTTTTTCTCGCCCTTCCGGAGAAACTCCAAGGTGACCTCATCACCAGCGAATTTTCGTTCTACAACCTCATGGAGAACCACTTTTTCTCCCTCCACCTCGATATTACCTGCATTATCAACAGGCTTACCGTCGATGGAGAGGAGAACGTCACCAGGCTCCATGATGCCGTCACAGGGTCCGGTCGGTAATACGGAAGCTACCATCACTCCAAGACCATTTTCAGGTACTTGCAGAGCCTTCCGCATGGCTGGGTTGAAGAGAGGGAACTCAGTGATCCCCAAATCTACATATTTGTCGTAGCTCCCATCCCCGATATCCTTCAGGAACCTTTTGATCACAGGGGTGGGTATCATGTAGCCGGTGTTGTCTGCCTGTCGCAGGCCCTGAAAGGCAACTCCCACTACCTTGCCGTCCTGGAGGACCGGGCCGCCCGAATTACCGGGGTTGATCGCGGCATCGATCTGCACGACGAGATGTGAGTCGACGATGGAGTGTGCGTAGGGACGAAAGTCAATACGGGAGACGACTCCTCTGGTGACCGAAATGCGGTCTCCGCCGACCGGGTAACCAATTGCTCGCACTTGGCTTTCCAGCGCGGGAACGTCTCCAAATTCCAGATACTTGAGGCCTTCAAAGGGCGCCTCATCTTCAACTTCCAGCAGAGCCAGATCACAGTCATGGGCAATATGGATTACCCGGGCCGGATGCTTCTGGGCTGATCCCCGCCGGGTGATAAGAACGCGGTTGGCGTTGGACACCACGTGAGCGTTCGTCATGAACTGATTCGGGCCGATCATGAAGCCGGAGCCTGTACCCCCTCCGAACCGCCCTGAGTTCCAAGGCGTCCGGTAGTCAGCGGATTGGGTGGCACACTCGATCCGCACGACCGATTTGTAGATGTCCGCATTGGTCGCGACTGGGTCTTTCTGTCCCATGGTGAAGGGACCAGAGCAGAGTAATACGGCACCGCCGACTGGCAGCAGAAGTTTCTTCATGGCGGCAAGCTAGGCGTATTTCGCCCGGAATAAAGCGCAATTAAGATTAACTTGAGCGCTAGACGTTAAAGCGGAACTCAATTACGTCTCCATCCTGAACTTCATAGTCTTTTCCTTCTATCCGAAGTTTGCCGACATCTCGAGCCGCGGCCTTGGACCCTGCCTCCACCATATCCTCATAGGAGCATACCTCCGCAGCGATAAATCCCCGCTCGAAATCCGTATGAATAACTCCAGCTGCAGCGGGAGCCTTGGCGCCTGCAACAACAGTCCATGCGCGGCTCTCTTTTTCTCCAGCAGTGAGGAAGGTGCGCAACCCGAGAAGGCTGTAAACTCCCCGGATCAAGCCGGCAGCACCAGAGTCAGTAACTCCCATTTCGGCAAGAAACTCGGAAGCTTCGTCGGGCTCGAGGGCGATCAGTTCCTCCTCAACCCGCGCGGAGATCACTACCGCTTCAGCTCCGTGGGAGCTCGCGGTAAAATCTGCAACCCGCGATACCATCGGATGCTGTCCGGGGTTTTCGAGGGCGCCCGAGAGTTCATCCTCGGAGACATTACATGCAAAAATAGTCTGCTTGGAGGAGAGCAGACAGAAATCCTTAAGCAGAGTCTCTTCCTCGGAGGACAGTTCTAGGGTCAGGGCCGGGCGTCCCTCCTCGAGATGGGGGATGAGTTTTTCCATCAAGGCGAGCTCGCGAATCGCGTCCTTGTCTCCTCCCTTGGCTTTCTTTTCCCGTGTGGACCGGCGCTTATGGGTGGCCGCAATGTCAGCAAGGATGAGCTCGGTGTTGATAATTTCGATGTCCCGGAGGGGATCCACAGAGCCAAGTTCATGAATGATGTCGTCATCCTCAAAACAGCGGACCACTTGGACGATGGCGTCAACCTCCCGGATATTGGCGAGAAACTGATTTCCGAGGCCCGCTCCTTCGCTGGCTCCCTCTACAAGACCCGCGATATCCACGAACTCAATTGCTGTAGAAATGACACTCTGGGACTGGTTCATCTCCGCGAGGACTCCAAGGCGCTCGTCTGGCACGCTGACCACTCCGACGTTCGGGTCGATTGTGCAGAAGGGATAGTTTTCCGCCTGCGCTTTGCGCGTGCGGGTGACCGCGTTGAACAGAGTGGACTTCCCAACGTTGGGGAGACCTACGATACCGGCTTTCAGCATGAGGCGCGGGCTTTAGCGAAGATTTGGCCAGCTGACCACTCCAAGCTGCGATTTGGACAAAAAAATCGTAGCAAGGTTCGCAGGGGGCCCAGCTTTCCAGCCCCTCGGGGCGGTCCGGACGGGTTAGTAACTGTCAGCGGCTCGGAAGAAGAATGAGGTAGTTCCTGACTGGGGTATTCCAGATCCTGCGTGTGGAGACCGGACCCCCTGGTATCCTTGGAGAGGCCCACAAGTCACTGGAGCGCCCGCCGTCGAGGTTTAATGCAGTTGTAATGGTGATCTCTGAAAGAGGTTGAGCGGCGAGTACAGCACTGAGGCCGGCAAGCGTTGCCTCTTCCGCAACCCCGAAGGCCCACCGGTGCCGGCCGTTCCAGACGAGGAAGGACCGGGGACGTCTCTCCCGGTCGCCCAGGTCACGGACGACTGCGCTATTCTCGATGAGAAACGGACCCGCTTGAAGAAGATGCCGGGTGGGAGAAAAGGAGCGCCAGTGCTGGCGGCGGAGAAGGCGCGGGGATTTCTCCACTGATAGCAGTCCGGATGTCAAGGAGGACTGGGAGTTCCACGTCCCGATGCGCTTTCCTTCCTCAATAACAAGGCCCAAGGGCTTGCCGTCAGGCGCGAAGAACCCGCCATTAATTGCCGCTACGGCACCGTGGTCGGTGGCCGCGGACTGGGCACTTTGCCATTCGGTCGCCGGGCCCTGATCCTTGTCGGCCACGGCTATATCGTATTCCCGATCGTCGAAGAGCAGAAAGGTAAGCGCTACCCCTTTCCAAGTGATCTGCTTGAGGACCGGAGGGAGAACGACCCGGGAGCGCTGAGGGTCGGGAAATCGGTTCGCGGAGAGGAGCTTGTCGGCTCCAGGGTCAAATCCTCGAGGGTGTAGGTTTTCCATGGGATTCATTCGGGACCTGTTCGGAGAGGGAGGGCGGTCTCCAAGTTGGGGCGGGGTAGATGCGGCGTCGTCCTGTAAGATGGTTTGGTCCGTGGTAGTCATGGACGAGCACCCAAGAGCCGCGCCCATACACCCGAGGACGCTGATTCGAAGCAGCGCGCCCTCTGGATCCAGACGATGATAGAGCATAGGGCCTATTTGATGAATACTTTCGGGGACAGATCCTGTTTGCCAGCCTCCCGGCGCAGGATATTCGAAACGGATTATTCCAGAACTTGGCGCCGTGACAATCTTTGGCAGTCAATACCCGGAAAGGTTGAAAAAACGGCGAGTCTTCGATTTCGTTCTGGTTGTCTCCTAAGATTGATCTACCAAGATTCCCGACATGAACCAGCGCATCGGACAGGCTTTTTCGGAGATGACACCAGTGCTCGTCTTCTTCCTTATCTTTCTTTTCAGCCGGGTAGAAGGGTCGACGCACGGCCCAATCTGCCAATGGTATGGTGATCCCTGCCGTAGTATGGCGGTGCACTGGATCGAAAGCGACTCCAAGGCTGAGCGAACAACGTTTACCTTCTTCTTTCAGAGGAGCGGAGGGGTAGATTGGACCCAAAGTGTTGTTCTTAGCCGTCCCTTTGGTTCCACGGATCATCAGGTTCACTCGGCTGATCTGAAAGGACTGAATCCAAACACTCGTTACGCCTTTCGGATCATGCGTGGGGACCTGAAGTTAGGAACATGGTTCTTTAAAACTGCACCAGAGGACCCCGTTGAGGGGATGACTTTCGTGACGGGTGGCGATATGTTTCATACCCGGGAAATGCTCAATAGCATGAATCAGAGAGCAGGAACGGAGGAACCCCTTTTTGCTCTCCTGGGTGGCGACCTTGCGCTTGCTGATGGCGCAAAGGCAGATCGCTGGTTAGATTGGGTGCAGTCGTGGGGTCAATACGCAGTATCTCCTTCAGGACTTTCCATCCCGATGATTCCCGTAATTGGGAATCACGAAGTTAAAGGGGCCGCCTACCGCCCTACCAACGCGCCCGGACGTGAGGATGCACCCTTTTTCTACAGCCTTTTCTTCGGGATGGAGCAGGGTAGTCGGTTTGCAGTAGACTTCGGTTCTTATCTTACAGTGATTGGGCTTGATTCCGGTCATACCGAGAACGTTGCTTCTCAGACTCCGTGGTTGAAGGAAGCCCTTAATAAAAGACGGAATGTTACCTCGAAGTTCGTCAGTTACCATCGCCCGGCTTGGGGAACCGGAGCTAAGCCTGACGCGGTAGAAATACGAAAGGAGTGGTGCCCGGTGTTTGAGGAATATGGTATCGATGTGGTTTTTGAGAGTGATCACCATGTTTATAAGCGGACCCACCGGCTGACCGGGGGCGAACGCGATGACACGAACGGGGTTCTCTATCTTGGTGATGGGGCGTGGGGAGTACGGACGAGAACGGTCGCGCCAGACGTCAAGAGGACCAGACCCTTCCTCGCCCACGCGGAATCCGTAAACCATCTGATCAAGGTAATCCTGCGCAAAAGAGCAATCCAGTTTGAGGCTCTCACCGCTTCCGGGGTCCTCATCGATTCTACAGAAATCATTCGCAGGAATAAAAATTAAGGGTGTCTGAGTAACCGCTGAACGAGAGCGCCCCTTCGTATCACGGGTGCTGGATGGATTTGACTGGACGAGTCATCGGTTGGTCTAAGAACCTATTGCTTTGTAACTTATTTCTCCGTGTCCACTGATCAGATGAAGCCATCACCCAAACTACTAGCTCCGTTATTATTCGTGTTTTTCGGGTCCGATCCCGGGGCCGCGGAAGACCTCCCAGGTATTGAAGCCCAGGTCCAAGGTGAGTGGATCTCCTACCGTGGAGATCGATTTGATATAAAGCGTATTACTGAGGACTCGGTTACAACGAACTTCTACGAGTGGAACGGAAAACCTCTGTTTGAAAGAACTGCAAGTTTGAAGATGGAGGTTCTCGGTTCGGGCGAAAGGAAGACAGTCGTCGGGAAGGGGGCAGAGTGGCATTACCTTGCTGGGGGAAAGAACCCTGAGAACTCTCTCTGGACGACGTTAGCCTTCGATGCGGAGAAGGAGGGGTGGAAAAAAGGACCTTCAGGGTTTGGGTATTCAGATGACGACGACGCAACAATCCTCGGGGACATGGAGAACAAATATCTCTCGGTCTTTATCCGGCGGGAATTTGAAATCCCGAAGGGCGCTGACATGAAAGGATTGAGTCTTCTCATCAACTATGACGATGGATTTATTCTCCACGCTAACGGAAGGCGTATCCTGAATTCTGATAATGTATCTGTTGATAAGCAGAGTGGAGAAATCACGGTAGGAAATCATGAGGCCCTTGGAGCTGAATCATTCTCGCTCGCCGAGTTTGCCGGAGTCTTCAAGGAGGGTAGAAATGTTATCGCAATCGAGGGGATTAACGCCACGCTGGATAGCAGTGATTTTACGCTCGAACCACAGATCGTGATTGGGGGATCAGGCCGATTTGTTGAAAGTAACCGCCAAGAGATCCACGAGACCTTTCTTACGGACCATTATTTCAAGGATCGGACCTGGAATGGAAAGATCGACAATGTCCAGATCTGGGGGCGTGCCCTCGCGGAGTCCGAGGTGGAGGCCTTATGGAACAGCAGCGAAGGTCTTGCGGCACTACCGGGAGATCTGGCGCAAGGACTTACAGGTCATTGGGCCTTCGACGGTGATTTTCGAGACTCCAGTGGTAACGGTCGGCATGCGAAAGGTCATGGAGACCCCCAGTTTGCCGAGGGACAGCTCGGGAAGGCTTTGCATTTAAATGGCGAAGACCAGTATGTAATCCTTGGCGGAAATTCCGCCGATTATTACCCAGAAAGTGGAAGCATCACAATTTCTCTGTGGTTCACTGTAGAAGGGTTCGACAAGGCTTGGCAGACCCTGCTATCGATGGGGGATAGTGGCTGGTCAGACTGGCGGATCCACCGGGCTAATCGGCAGGAATTCCTTGGTTTTATCGGAGCAAGAGGAGTTGAAAACAAAGCCCGAGTAGCCGATGGAAAGTTGCATCATCTTGTGGCCATAACGGAGAAAGGCCGAGGGGTTTCCCTTTATATCGACAACAAACCCGTAGTAAACAATCCAGTTCCAGACCAACAAGCCAACTTTGCTGGCCTTTCCGGAGACCCCGACAAGCAGCTGCCTGTCGTCGGAGCGAATTTGCAGCGTAGAATCGGTTTGGCCCAACCGCTTGTTGGGGAGTTTGTCCCCAACAAGGATTCTCTGCGTGTGTCTACTGATGCTCGAAACCAGCATGCGGGGAATACTTATTCTGGTATCTACCGGCAGACGAATCATCCGGAAGAAGCGCTTCTAATTGCTGCTCGGGCAGGCGATCTGAAAAAAGTGAAGTCGCTTATCGACAGCGGGGTCGATCCAGACGTCACATCCGTTAATTCCTATACTGCCCTGGCGTATGCTGCCGCTGGCGGTCATCTGGAAATGATGAATTTTTTGATAGAGAAGGGTGCTGACGTCAACAAACCGTCACGCTTCAAAAAGACCCCTCTTTGTGTGGTTGTCGGAACTCCGCATCTGGATGCCGCTAAGCTTCTTGTCTCAAAAGGGGCAAAGGTCACCCTCATGAATAATAACTTCGGGTTGACACACGAGGCCGTGTTCTGGAGGCAGCCAAAGATGTTAGATTTTGTTTTGAATGAACTAAAGGTCGATCCCAATCTCAAGGCTCCAAACGGATCCACCGGACTCCACTGGGCAATTTGGCGTCAGATTCCCGGTGAGGATTTGCACAATCAGGTTTATCTCGAACTCATTAGGGTATTTTTGGAAAATGGGGGAAATCCCATGCTCCGCTTTACCCAAGGTGACCAGGAGCTGAATGCGCTTGAGAGTGCCGCTGAGAAGGGACTCGAAAAGTCACTCGCGATACTGAAGCGGCACATGGCGGAGAAGGAAAACTGATCAGACAACAGTTCGCTGGATCCGAAAGTCCACGCCTGAGCATAGCACTACCGGAAACTTAGGACGAGGTCCTGCCCTGACTTACTTGTTGAGCCCGGTAGATTCGAAGCCGTTCGACTTCCTCGACCAGTTCGAAGCCCCTCTCCTCAAGGAGGACCCGGCGGGGGCGAGCGGGCTACCACAATCCTCTCTGTGGTTTTATCGGGGAGGAAGCCAAAGGATCGCGTCCTGATAGCACAAAATTTTCTCTGTAAGGATCTGGACGTCAGCAATTAAGAGCATAAGTTACAGGCTCTCATGAAAACAGCACCGAACAGAAAAGCTTCTTTCTTATTTTTATTGGCCGCCGGGGCCTTGGCCCCGTACGCGGTGTCACAGGACCTTCCAGGAATTGAAACTCAGATTCAAGGCGAGTGGATTGCCTATCGAGGGGATCAGTTCGATATCAAGAAAATCACGAGGGACAAGGCGACCCAAAATTTCTATGACTGGAATGGTAATCTTCTTTACCAGAGAACGTCTGATTTAAAGGTCAAGGTTGTGGGCTCTGGTGAGAGGAAGACCATCATCGAAAAAGGCGCGGAGTGGCACTATCTTGCGGGCGGGAAGAAGCCGGAAGATACTCTGTGGACAACGCTGTCTTTTGACGCGGCTAAGGAGGGATGGAAAAAAGGTCCTTCCGGGTTTGGTTATGCAGATGATGACGATGCCACAGTCCTGGATGACATGCAGGACAAATACCTTTCCGTGTTCATTCGCCGGGAGTTTGAAATTCCGAAGGGGGCTGACATGAAAGGATTGAGTCTTCGCATTAACTACGACGATGGATTTGTTCTTCATGCCAACGGGCGGCGTCTTTTCAGTTCAAGTAACGTCTCAGTTAATGAGGAGAGTGGAGAAGTTACGGTGGGTAATCATGAGGCGGGTGGTCTCGAATCCTTTTCTCTGGCTGATTTTGGTGGGGTATTCAAGGAAGGCCGGAATGTGATCGCGATCGAGGGAATCAACGCAACCTTGGATAGCAGCGATTTCACACTCGACCCCCAGCTCTTGATTGGGAAAGCCGTAAAGTTTGTGGAGACCAACCGCAAAGAGAAACATGAAACTGCGAACACGGACTGGTTCTTTAACAATCGAGCATGGGATGGGAAGGTCGACAACCTTCAGATCTGGGCGAGGGCACTTAGTGATAGTGAGGTAGGAACTCTTTGGAATAAGGGGAAAGGCACCGCAAAAGCGACAGGCGAGCTGGCCGATGGCCTGGTTGGGCACTGGCCTTTTGATGGAGACTTTGAGGACGCCAGTGGGAACGGGAGACATGGCACAGCCAAGAATTCTCCACCGTTTGTCAAGGGCCAGCTCGGGGAGGCGCTGGACCTGAATGGCGAGGATCAATATGTTCTACTTGGTGGGAAATCTGCAGATTACACCCCGGAAGGCGGGAGTATAACGGTTTCAGTCTGGTTCAGTCCTGACGGTTTCGACAAGCGTTGGCAGACGCTGATCGCGTTGGGAGACGGAGGTTGGGGCGATTGGCGAATTCATCGAGAGTCTTTGACAGAAAACATGCAGTTCGTCGGTGTGCGCAGAGTTCGGAATACCGCTCCGGTCCTTGACGGAAAAATGCACCATTTGGTAGCTATTGCGGAAAAGGGCAAAGGAGTTCGGCTCTTCATCGACAACGAAGTGATAACCAATAATCCACCTGCGGAAGAGGCGGCTGACTTCGCTGGAATCCCTTTGGACAAGGACGAGCAGGTGCCAGCTGTGGGAGCAAACCTTCAGGGTCCGATATTTCGTGCAACGCCTCTTGAAGGAGAGTTTATTTTAATGGAAGAGTCGCTGCGTATTGCAGCCACTTCAGGAATGCAGGGATGGGGTAGCGGAAATGCAAATTCCTACTCAGGGCTCTATCGAAAGGTCGAACATCCTGAAGAGGCTCTGCTCATTGCCGCACGTGCGGGGAACCTCAAGAAGGTTGAGTCTCTTTTGAAAGCTGGAGTTGATCCAAATGCCACTTCGCAAAATTCCTACACAGCGCTCAGCTATGCGGCTGCAGGAGGACATCTTGAAATGATCAAACTGCTACTGGAGAATGGTGCTGATGTAAATAAGCAGGCGCGTCACATGAAAAACCCGCTGAGTGTAGTTGCAGGAAGTTCACATGTTGAAGCGGCGAGGTTACTCCTAGCTAACGGTGCTAAGATGATGGTAAACGCAAATGGGTCTTCAGTTGTGCATGAGGCGGTTATCTGGAGGCAGCCCGAGATGCTCAAGTTCCTCTTGAGTGAACTCAAGGTTGGAGTGGACTTGAAATCTGCCAATGGCAGGACTCCCCTACATTACGCCATTTCGAGGATGGAAAAGGGGCAAAACATTCGGAACCAGCTTGATATTGCTTCTGTGAAAATCCTTCTCCAGCATGGGGCTGATTCGAACCAGCAATTCACGCACAATAATGTGAAGAGGAGTGCGATAGGGCTTGCTGAATTTAAAGGCCTGGACGAAGTCGTGGCTCTCCTGAAATCGCGTTGAGATCTTGATGCTGATTCATTGAATGACCTTAACGGCGACTATCGTTGGGGATGCCCTGCCAGGGGGGCATCCCAAGTGACTAGCTCGGAGATTGGTAGATGCGGAGTCGCTCCACTTCTGTAACCAGTTCGAAACCATTTTCTTCGAGCAGGATCTTACAAACGATCTGCTCCCGCTCGCGTTCG
>Ga0160422_10001257_pt1 | contig 15906 bp, 22 predicted proteins | sample Fk160mmetaG_FD_108192 | JGI IMG/M metagenome (GOLD analysis project Ga0160422, IMG submission 108192) | Marine microbial communities from the Central Pacific Ocean - Fk160115 60m metaG | ecosystem: Environmental > Aquatic > Marine > Oceanic > Photic zone | place: The Central Pacific Ocean... | reverse complement strand
TGATTGCAATAAGTAAAATATATTTTTTCATATTAATTTGTTTTAAGTTAATTAATAAATATAAAAAAAGTTAACCAGAGTTTATACTTGCATTAATATTTCAATATATAGGTTTAGTAATCATTTTTTCAAATATTGGTTTTTTAAAACTATCTGTTTTTTTTACATTTAATAAATAATAGATTATTTATGGCTAGAACATCATCAAATATGATTTCAATTGGATCAGTAGCTCCAGATTTTAATCTTCCTGATGTAACGACAGGAAAAAATATATCTCTTGGGAAATATAAAGGAAAAGTTGGTACAGTTATAATGTTTATATGTAACCACTGTCCTTATGTTAAACATGTAAACCCAACAATAACAAAAATATCCAAAAAGTATCATGGTGAGGACATTAAATTTATTGCAATTTCAAGTAATGATGTTGTTAATTATCCGGAGGACAGTCCTGAAAAAATGAAAATAAATGCCGTGGAAAATAATTTTAATTTTCCCTATTTGTATGATGAATCTCAAAATGTTGCTAAATCTTATGATGCTGCATGTACTCCTGATTTCTATGTTTATGATTCAAATTTGAAATTAGTATACAGAGGGCAACTTGATGACTCAAGACCAGGTAATGAAGTTCTATCTGATGGAGACGATATAGAAAATGCAATTGAATGTCTTCTTGCTAGCCAAGAGAACGCTAGGCTTCAGAAACCTAGTATTGGATGTAATATAAAGTGGAAATAAAATGACAAAAAATGATTTAATTGATTGTCATGATAGGATTAAACCATTCATTCATAATACCCCTGTATTAACCTCAAAACTAATAAACAATTTAACTGGAGCTGATATATACTTTAAGTGTGAAAATTTTCAAAAAATGGGAGCATTTAAAATGAGAGGGGCAGCAAACGCAATTCTAAAACTTTCAGATGAACAAAAAAATAATGGTGTAGTTACTCACTCATCCGGAAACCATGCACAGGCTATATCTCTGGCTGCAAAAAAAATTGGAATAAAGGCTTATATAGTAATGCCATCTAATGCTCCTGAAATAAAAAAAATAGCAGTTAAAAGTTATGGAGGGCAGTTAATAGAATGTGAACCAAATTTAGTTGCAAGGGAAGCTGCTGCTAACAAAATTATGGATTCAAAGGGTGCTACTTTTATTCATCCTTCTAATAATGAAGATGTTATAATTGGACAAGGTACATCATGTAAAGAGCTAGTTGAAGAATATGGTTCTTTTAATCACATACTTGTACCAATTGGAGGTGGAGGATTAGTTGCAGGGACAGCCTTAGCAGTAAAATATTTTGAAGATGAATGCTCGGTTATTGGAACAGAGCCTCTTAATGTAGATGATGCTTATAGATCTTTAATTAGTGGTAAAATTGAATCAAACACTACTACTAATACTATTGCAGATGGATTAAAAACTCAACTTGGAGATAAAAATTTTCCTATAATATTGGAGGAAGTAAAGTCAATTATACGAATTACAGAAGATGAAATCATTGAATCAATGAAATTAATTTGGCAGCATTTAAAGATTGTGTGTGAACCTTCTTGCTCTCTTCCCCTTGCTGGAGTTTTAAAAAATAGAGAACAATTCTTAGGGAAGAAAATAGGTATTATAGTTACAGGAGGTAATGTAGATCTTAAAAATTTACCATTTTAATATTTATGAAATCTTTCTATTACCAACAATAGAAATTGAGTGTAGAATTACACTCCCCAGACCAAGGTAAATAAATGGTGAACTTGGAATCCAAATGTATGCAAGAATTAAAGCTGAATAAACAGTAACTCCAGTACATATTAACAGAGATTTTCTTATATCTGAGTTTTGAATAAACTTTTCTTTAAGAAATGATATAATAAATAAACCGATGATTGAAACCCATAGACCAAAAAAACGATAGATCTGTTTTAAATATCCAGGTAATGTGTCATTAATTTCACTAGAAAATAATTTATCAAATGTCATTTCTAGTCTTTCTTCATTTGCAACCTTATCAAGTATCCAAGGATCGTCAACTAGCATCCATCTTAAACCCATTATTATAAATATCAAACCAATAGTACTTAAAGGGATTCTATATAATTTATTATTCATGAAATGAAAGTAAAGAATTATTTGCTTTAAACAAAAAGTTAATCTTTACAACAGTCTTCTTGACATTGACAATATTTCAAATTGTATACATGTGCAAAAGCAAGGCAAAAAGCAGATACATATGAAAATAACTCTGGTATTTCAGTTATTTCAATCATCTCATTAATAATAAATAAAACAAAAAACAGCCAGCAAACCCAAAGTATTGGCTTCATGATATTCTCGGATGTATTTTTTGCAGAATAATAAACTGCTATGAATGAAAAAACAATAAAGAAGTAATTAATGGATCCCCACCATACTGGTTCAATGTTAACATTAGCAAAACCAGATTGAGCAACAAATAGAATAGGTGTTGCAAAACAATGAATAGAGCAAATCAAACTTGTGAAAACTCCAATTGTGTCTGAATTATTTAAAATTAATTTCATTTTTTTTTTTAATGTGGGTAATACTGGATTCGAACCAGTGACCCCTACCCTGTCAAGGTAGTGCTCTAAACCAACTGAGCTAATCACCCAAGCATTGCAAATTTAAAAGAATTCTTTATACTTTTAAAAAATGAAACATTTATCTAAGGAAGATTTTGACAATTTGCAAAAATTTTATAGGATTAATTTAATCAATTCGTGTACAGGTTATAAATCAGCAAATTTAATTGGATCCATTTCAAAAGACGGTGTTGAGAATGTTGCTGTATTTAGTTCAATAACACATCTTGGAAGTAATCCTGCAATGTTAGGTTATATACTAAGGCCAACTACTGTTCCGAGGAATACATATAAAAACATAAAAGAGACTGGTATTTTTACAGTAAATCACATTGTAAAGGATATAATAAGTGAAGCTCACCATACTAGTGCCAAATACTCAGAAGAAATTTCCGAGTTTGATATGACGGAACTTGAGCAGGAATATAAAAAAGGTTGCAAAGTTCCATTTGTAAAAGGATCACCTGTTCAGCTAACTTGTAAATATCTAAATGAATATAATATTAATGAGAATGGAACTATTCTAGTTGTAGCTAGTATTGAAGAATTATATTTTGACGAAAATTTAGTCAATGACACGGGGTTTTTGAGACTTGATAAGGCCAATGTTGTAACTGTAAATGGATGTGATGGGTATGCGTTACCTAATCTGATTGATAGATTTGATTATCAAAGACCAAAGAAATAGATGGACTTTATATCTGAGGAGTTATCTGATTATTTAAACAAAAATTCTGAAAAAGAACCAGAAATTTTATCTCGGCTTAGTAAAGAAACTCATCAAAAGATATTACAGCCAAGAATGTTAAGTGGTCATATTCAAGGAAGATTCTTAAGTTTTATATCTAAAATTAAATCTCCTAATAAAATTCTTGAAATAGGTACATACACTGGATACAGTACTATTTGTTTAGCTGAAGGTTTATCTATTAATGGAAAGATTGATACTATAGATAAAAACGAGGAATTAGTTAAAATACAAAACAAATATTTTAAAGAGAGCGGGTATAGAAAAAATATTATTCAGCATACTGGGGATGCTATTGATATATTAAACAACTTAAATGACTCATATGATATTATTTTTATTGATGCTGATAAAGAGAACTATATAAATTATTTCAATTTAGTTTCAAATAAACTAAACAAAAATGGTATTATTATTTCAGATAACGTTCTTTGGTCGGGTAAGGTATTGGACATTGAACAAAAGGATGAGGAGACATCTACTCTTGTAGAATTTAATAAGATAATAAATAAAGATAAGAGGTTTAATAGTATTATTTTACCAATTAGAGATGGTATTTCAATTTCTAGACTAGTTTAAATCTCTCTTAATTGAGTCTTTTAAATCATCAAAATCTTTCTTAATATCATTCACACTATCATTCAGACCTTTTGTAATAGATTTAGTAGATTTTTCTACATCAGTGTTTTTTGAAATCTCAGTTTTTATCTCATTGGTTGCTTGTCTAATCTGAGTCATCCCTTTTGCTAGACCCTTAGCTATGGAGGGAATCTTATCTGCACCAAAGACAAGTAAAACAATAAAAAAAACAAAGACAAGCTCAGCACCGCTAATGAAAAGAATCATAACATAAAACTAATCAATTATTAAAGCTCTCAAAATTTTTTTTAAAAAATTCTATTATCAATGAATAGTTACCCATTTTAAAATTTTCCTCTACAGGATAATTTAAATAAGTTGATGTAACAAAGTTATGTATGTTGTCTATTTCAATTTTAAACTCATCAGTGAAAAAACTTTTACCATAAAAATTTATTATTTGATCAATAAGATCATAGTCATTACTATATTCTCTTACTTTTTTTAGGTTTTTATAGTAACCTGAAAACCATTTATACATTCTGTCTATACTTATACCTCCTACTAGAGGAGCAAGAAGTAATTCTGCTGCTAGTTGAGAGTTAGTCGGTATCTCTTCCATTCTGACACCTGTGAAACCTGGTATACCGAGATCATCAAAATTTAATTGATCAATTACTCCTGAGTTTAGTAAATCAGTTGATAAGTTACCAGAAAGTCCACTTGAATTAACTATAACCTCATCAAGTTCATTTACGAACTCTTCCAGATAAACTTTAATTGAAATAGAATTGAGCAAATCATCATTTATTATAATTTTTTTTCTTTTAAACTGTATTGCAGAAAAGATAATTTCATCATTTTGATTAGCGAATATTTCAAAATTACCATCTGAGTCTGTGATTGTGTTGAAGTTTGATGTAATGTTTAATACATGTACACCTTCAATTGAATATGAGTCATCATTATATACGGTTCCTGTAATTAGCTTCTGGTTATTACTTTGTGATAAAGAAATTATAGGGAATAATAGTAAAATAAATAAAACATATCTCATTCTATTTGTGAGCTTCTGTAAGTCTCAACTTCTTTTAATAAGTGATCTATTACCAGAAATTGATTTTTTTCTATAATAAGGTTTTTAAGCTTTTGATCTGAGTCAAGTTTATATAGGAAATCGGAGGTTTCAAAAGGCTGGAGGTTAAGAATATCTGAAAAAAAGTTTTCATCTAAAATGTATGGGAGAACCTCACTGGGAGAAATATTTAGCTTTTCTTCTTCAGATTTAGAATCAACCAAAGTTGTTAATAGTTTAAAAATATTTACAAAATTTAATCCATTTACTACTTGCCTATCATCTGTTAAAATATTTTGAATTTTTGTTGACTTATCAGCTATATAGTCAAAACCTTTAAATTGCTCTTCTTTTAGATCTAAGAATTTATCGGTATCATCAGGTGTAATTACAACTTCATCTAGCTCTCTGACTCTTTGATTAATTTGAACAATTAACCTTTTATTTTTCATTATATCTTCACTTACTCTTACAGTTCTAATTATATATTGAACGGAGGAAAAGATTATTTCATCATTTACTCTTGCTAAAATTTCAAATTCACCATTTTCATTCGTAATAGCTGTATTTTGAGAAGTATTATTGACAACATTAGCAGCAGGCACATCAATATTTCTATAAATAACTTTTCCTTTAATTAACTCTCGATTTTGAGAAAAACTAAGTTGACAGATAAAGATTAAAAAAAGAATTTTTTTGAACATATATATCTAATTTACTAATAAATAGTTCATAAAAAATAAGGATTAAATATAATCTTTCTTTCAGTTATCTAACAAAAACTGGGATTAAGTCATCTTTAGTTTCTTCAGGACTAAATGAATAGCCAGAATAATCAAATCCTAAAAGATCATTCTCAGATTTAATGTCGTTCTCAATTAAGTATCTTGTCATTAAACCTCTTGCTTTTTTAGCATAAAAAGAGATTATTTTAAGCTTACCATTTTTAAAATCCTTGAACTGGGGAGAAATAATCTTATTATTTAACAGTTTAGAATTTATCACTGAAAAATATTCATTACTAGCTAAGTTAATAATTAGCTCGTCATCTGAGACTTCACTGACTATTGAGTTAGTTACAGATTCATTCCAGAAATCATAAAGATTTTTTACACCGTTTAATGAAAGCTTTGTTCCCATTTCAAGTCTGTAAGGTTTAATATTATCAAAAGGTTTGAGTATACCGTAAAGGCCGGATAATATTCTGACACTTTCTTGAATTTTTTTATGCTTATCAGTAGATATTGATGATATATCAATGCCATCATATACATCACCGTTAAATGCATAGATTGCCTGCTTTTGAGATGAATTTAAATTTTGAAATTCTTGATTTCTTTTCCAGTTTAAATCACTTAACTTAGGTGATATACTCATAAGTTGACCTAAATCTGAAGGAGATAAATCCTTAATTATATCATTTATATATTTTGCTTTTTCACTAAATATGGGGTTGGAGTTATAACCTGTCTCCACTTTGTTTTCAAAATCTAAAGATTTTGCTGGGGAAATAAGTATTTTCATCTTTTTTAAGTCAAATTTATAAATTTTTATGTTTTGTATAACTCCTCCATTTCTCAATTACATAATTCATATCATTTGGGAGTTCTGAATCAAAGAGAATATTTTCTTTTGTTTTTGGGTGAACAAAGCCAAGTGTTTTAGCATGAAGAGCCTGTCTTGGTATAATATCAAAACAATTTTGAACAAATTGTTTGTATTTTGAATATACTGTTCCTTTTAAAATTTTATCTCCACCATATCTTTCATCATTAAAAAGTGTATGTCCTAAATATTTCATGTGGACTCGAATTTGATGAGTTCTACCAGTCTTTAATCTACAGCTGACGAGTGTAACATAACCAAACCTTTCAATAACTTTATAATTAGTAATTGCTTCTTTTCCACCCTCAAGATCTTCGTAGACAATCATTTGGAGTCTATTTTTTGGGTTTCGTCCTATTGGTGCATTGATTTCTCCCTCATCATTTTTTACATCTCCCCATACAAGGGCTATATACTCTCTATTAACCGATTTGTTAAAAAATTGTTTTGCAAGAATTGTCATTGATTTTTCAGTTTTAGCAACAACTAAAAGACCTGATGTATCCTTGTCAATTCTATGAACTAAACCAGGTCTATTAGAGGAGTTCACAGGTAAGTTATTAAAATGATATAAAAGCCCATTAATTAGTGTCCCTGAATAATTACCATGACCTAGATGAACTACCATTCCGCTTTTTTTGTTTATGACAATTATCGAATCATCTTCATACTCTATATTCAAATCAATATCTTCTGCAGTAAGAAGATTCTCATATGGGGGGTGAGAGAATAAAACTCTTATTTTGTCACCTTTTTTTACTTTGTAGCTGGATTTTACAATTGTATCATTAACCCTGATAGAACCCTCCTTTGCAGCTTTTTGAATTTTATTTCTTGTTGCATTCTCAATTCTACTCATTAGAAATTTATCAATTCTAAGTGGTTCTTGACCTTGATCAATATCAAAAGCAAAGTGCTCATGGAGCTCTTGGTCGAAAGTCTCGTTGGAATTATCTTTTTCCATTACCCAAGATTAACCCTAAGTTTGAGTTCATTGGAATTTTTTGTCCAGGAAGAATTCTTTCACCTTCATAGAGAACACCTAGCACCATATCTCTTCCAATATTATTGTAATATTTATATTCCGTAACCTTAAAACCAAGAGCTGTGAGAATTGTCTCTGCATTTCTTTTAGTTATTTGTATAACATTCGGTATTGAGACTTTTTGAAAGCTTCTTGGATTAACATTTAAATAAATTTTTCTATTTTTTTTTACAAACTCGTATTCTTTAGGAATTTGAGAAATTACTGAATATTTTGGAACATCTATTTGGAACTTTGATGAATCAAGTACCTCGTATCTAAGTTTATTATCTTTAAGAATATTAATTGCTTCATCAAGGTTTAATCCAGATAGACTTGGGACTTCGATATATTTATTATGTTTAGTGTAAATCATGAGCGAATTGTAGGCAACAAAGAATACAATAAAGATAACAGATAGCATGAGGAATATCTGTTTTATATATGATTTACTATTAAAGTGATTCCAAATTTTCATTTCTTTAATTTATGTAAATATACTAAGACATAATTGTCTTTTATTATATTGACATACATTTGAAGAATTATGAAAAATATTGCTGTTGTTTTTGGAGGGTATTCGTCCGAATTTGAAGTATCTGTAAAAAGTGGAGGATTCATTTATGAGAACTTAAAGGATAATGATAATTGGAATGTATATGAAATATGTATATCAAATGAAAAAAATTTTGTTAGATATAATGATAGAATCTATGACTTAGACTTTGAAAGTTTTTCTTTTAAAATCAATGATAAACTGATAAAGCCTGATGCTATTTTTAATATTATACATGGTGAGCCCGGCGAAAACGGAGATTTGGCAAAAATACTTGAGAATAATAGAATCCCACAGACTGCATGTGACATGGAAGTATCAAAACTAACTTTTAATAAAAATAAATATATTGAGTTTGTTAATAACCTTGGAGTTCCTTCTTCAAAACAAATATTAATTAAGAAAAATGATATTGATTATCTAGACGATTTGACTAAATCAATTAAATATCCATGTATAGTAAAACCAAATAACGGAGGAAGTAGTATAGGTCTCTCAAAGGTTAATATGAAGGAAGAACTTAATGAAAAGGTACAGATTGCTTTTCAAGAAAGTGAAGAAGTCTTAATTGAGGATTTTCTTGATGGTCAAGAAGTTTCAGTTGGAGTTATTCAAAATAAATATAAAAGAGTTATTCTTCCTATTACAGAAATTATTAGTGATAATGAGCTATTTGATTATAATGCAAAATATTTGGGTGAGTCAGAAGAGATAACGCCTGGTAATGTCTCTGATAAATCAAGAAAATTGATATATGAGTATTTGAATATAATCTATGATAATCTAAATTTAAAAGGGATAACAAGATCTGAATTCATTATTATTGATGAGATTCCATATATTTTAGAGACTAATACAATACCAGGGTTTACAAAGCAGAGTATTATTCCTCAACAAATTAAAGCTCAAAATCTAAAAGTTAAAGATGTAATAATTGATCTTGTAAAATCTATTATATAAATAATAATTAAATTTAATCAATGAAAAGAGCAGTTTTTCCCGGATCCTTTGACCCAATCACAGTAGGACATGTGGACATAATAAATAAAGGATTAGAAATTTTTGACGAGATAATAATTGGAATAGGTGAAAACAATGAAAAAAAATGTATGTTCTCATCTGAAAGAAGAGCTGAATTTATTAAAACTGTTTATTCTAAAGAGACTAGGGTAAAAGTTTTGACTTACAAGGGACTCACAGTTGATTTCTGTAAAAATAATAATTCAAATTTTTTGATACGTGGCTTAAGGAGTACTTCAGATTTTGAGTATGAAAAAGATATTGCCCAGATAAACAATGATATTTCAAATATTGAAACGGTATTTTTTTTAGCTTCTGCAAAGCACTCTTCTATAAGTAGTAGTATAGTAAGGAACTTGATAGATAATAAAGGTAATTATCAATTATATATCCCCATTGGAATTACTATCTAGCACTTCTAAAACTATTATTCTTATATTTTCAAAAGAGTTGTTTAATAGATTACTTATTTCATCATTAGATATCCATTCTGCTTTTACTATACCCTCCTCAATTTGAGGGACAAGAGGCCCGGTATAGGATGTTGACATTTTAAACCAATATGTTTTTTTTAATCTAAAATTTTTACCCTTTTTAAATATATGATAAGTCTCGGATAGCTGGTTATTTACAATAATATCTGCTAAACCTGTTTCTTCAGTAACCTCCCTTTTTGCTGCCTCAATTATTAACTCTTTCTTTTCAACACCACCTTTTGGAAGATCCCACTTATTGTTTCTAAAGATAAATAAGAACTTTCCATCAGTTCTTTGTACAAGGCCTCCTGCTGCCTCAATTACTGGGAACTTTTTTGTAAAAATTTCCCAAAGTTTATCTATGTTTTTATGATATAGGTAAATTTTTTCGTTATTCTTCGATTTTAATGCTTTTATTATCAGAGTTGCACTCGTATATTTTATAAAAATTAACGGAGATTTATCATTTGCCTTGTGAAGCTTGTTTGTAAGGATTAGAGGCTTTTGGTTGAAAAAAACTTTATACATTTGTAAGAATGATTCTAGATAAAAAAGTTGCTGAACAAACAGTAAATTATCTCTTACAAATTAATGCAATTAAATTAAATACCAAAAAACCATTTACATGGACAAGTGGAATAAGATCACCTATTTACTGTGATAATAGACTATTATTGTCATATCCTGAAACAAGAAAATTTATTGCTAACAAGATGTCTGAAATGATCACTAAAAAATATGGACAGGATATATCAATTACAGGAGTCGCCACTGGTGCTATAGCAATTGGCGCAATGATTGCTGAAAGATTAAACACTCCATATTCATATGTAAGACCTGAGGCTAAAGGCCATGGTTTAAAAAACCAAATTGAAGGTTTCATTGAAGAGGGCTCAAAAGTAGTAGTTGTTGAAGATTTAATAAGCACAGGTAAAAGCAGTCTAAATGCCATACATGCTCTCAAGAAAAAAAATTTAAATATAGGCGGAATGATCTCTATTTTTTCATACAACTTTGATTTTGCAAATGAAAAATTTCATAAAGAGAATATCTTAATTAATTCATTGTCGGATTATAATACTCTAGTTGAAATGCTTACAGCTGAAGGTTCTATATCAGAGCATGAGTCAATTAGGTTGATGAGCTGGAGAAAAGATCCGGAAAATTGGAGTTAATAAATTATTTTTATTTCTGAAGATCTAAACTCCTCTGGGATTGATGTATCAATTCTAGCTAATAAGTTTCCATTATCTAGAACTTTTTCAACCTTACCCTTAAACACTTTTTTATTAAGCAAAAATTTGCAATTACTTTTGCCATATAAATTTTGATTAAATTTTTTAGAAAGATAATTTATGTCGTTAAGTCTTTCAAAATAGGTATGATAATTTTTTAATAACTGATCAAGAACACAATCTACATCAATATTAGTATCAACTATTTTTTTAAGAGATGTTACATTTTTAAGGTTTTTAAATCTAGTTTGGTTAACATTAATTCCCACTCCTATAATTGAAGAGGACAAATTATTATTCTTGAAATTATTCTCAATTAAAATTCCTGATATTTTATTGTCTTCTGACAAAATGTCGTTTGGCCATTTAATTAAGGATTTTTTTTTATTGAAAAACCTAATTGTATCTAAAACTGAAAGTGAAACTGCAAAATTTAAGGCAAATATTGGTGAATTATAATTCTTTGGTAATTTATAGTATAGTGAACAAAGCAAGTTATTTCCATAACTTGAATACCATCTATTAGATCTTTGTCCTCTACCTTTATACTGATATTTAGCACATATAACATCTTTGTTAATTATTTTTTTTGATTTAATTAACATTTTTACTTTGTCATTTGTTGACTTAGTGGCATTAACTTTGATAATGTTATATGTACTCATATTATTAAAAGTAATAAATTTGATAAAAGAAAAAATTAATGGTTAAATCCAAATCATCAAAATCTGAATTAATTCATAAAATTATATTCGGTATTGAAGATGTAAAGGGTGCTGATGTAAATATAATGGACCTTACAAATATCGCTAACACAGTATGTGGTTATTTCATAATCTGTACTGGTACATCTAATACTCATGTATCAGCGATTGTAAGCTCTATCAAAAGACATGTAAGTAAGCAATTGAAAGAGAAACCATTTAGTATTGAAGGAAATGAAAACCAGGAATGGGTTTTAATTGATTATATAGATGTAGTTGTTCATGTTTTCCAAAAAGAAATTAGAGAGTACTATGACATTGAAAACCTATGGGGTGACGCAAAAATTAAAAAGTTGAATTAAATGCTTAAAAATGGCAAAAAAGAAAAAAAGTAATAAATCTAAAATTAATATATATTGGTTCTATGCATCAATTGTTTTTTTTATAATAAGCATTGGACTTCTTGGAGGTGATAATGGGATTCAGAGTACTCAACCTACTGATATCTCCTCATTTGAAAGTTATTTAAGAAATGGTGATATAGATAAAGTCACAATAATTAACCAAAGGTATGCTCGAATAACACTAAATGAGAATGCACTTGAAAAGGATGTTCACAAACAAGCAAGATCAAAAAACTTTTTGGGTCAAGATAATTTAGCTGGTCCTCACTACCAATTTGAAATTGGAACTCCTGAATTATTTGAAACAAATCTTCAACAGATTAAACAATCTCAAAACTTAGATTTTTCTATTGAATTTATGACAATGGAAAATCGTTGGCTTGATGTTCTTTTAGGCTTCTTACCAATCATTATAATTATTGGGATATGGATTTTTTTAATGAGAAGAATGTCAGGTGGCGCTGGGGGTGCAGGAGGACAGATTTTTAACATTGGAAAATCTAAGGCAAAATTATTTGACCAAAATACATTGGTCAAAGTTACATTTAAAGATGTAGCTGGCCTAGAAGGCGCAAAGGAAGAAGTACAAGAAATAGTTGATTTTTTAAAAAATCCTAAAAAATATACTGTTCTAGGTGGAAAAATTCCTAAGGGCGCTCTTCTTGTTGGTGCTCCAGGAACTGGGAAAACTCTTCTTGCGAAAGCAGTTGCTGGTGAGGCTAAAGTTCCTTTTTTCTCACTTTCTGGTTCAGATTTTGTTGAGATGTTTGTTGGAGTTGGAGCGTCAAGGGTAAGAGATCTTTTTAAACAAGCAAAAGATAAATCACCGTCAATAATTTTTATTGATGAAATTGATGCTATAGGAAGAGCAAGGGGGAGAAATAATATTACCGGATCTAACGATGAAAGAGAAAATACTTTAAACCAACTATTAACTGAGATGGATGGCTTTGGTACTGATACTAACGTCATTGTTATAGCTGCTACAAATAGAGCTGATGTCCTTGACAAAGCTTTAATGAGAGCTGGAAGATTTGATAGACAAATATTCGTTGATCTACCAGACTTGAACGAAAGAAGAGAAATTTTTCAGGTTCACCTAAAACCATTAAAAAAGAGTAGAACTCTTGATATTGATTTTTTAGCAAAGCAAACGCCTGGCTTCTCCGGTGCAGACATTGCAAATGTTTGTAATGAAGCAGCATTAATAGCAGCTAGAAACAACAAGAAGTCTGTTGGTAAGCAAGACTTCCTAGATGCTGTTGATAGGATTGTAGGTGGTTTGGAGAAAAAAAATAAGATAATTACTAAAGAAGAAAAAAATACTATAGCCTTTCATGAGGCAGGTCATGCAATTGTAAGTTGGCTTCTGGAGCATGCTGCTCCTCTTGTGAAAGTAACGATTGTTCCAAGAGGACAATCTTTAGGAGCAGCGTGGTATCTTCCTGAGGAAAGAATGATTGTGAGGACCGAACAGATGCTAGATGAAATGTGTGCAACTTTAGGTGGTAGAGCTGCTGAAAAGATAATGTTTAATAAGATTTCGACAGGAGCGTTAAGTGATTTAGAGAAAGTGACTAAACAAGCAAGGGCTATTGTTTCTGTCTATGGACTAAATGACAAAATTGGAAATATAACTTATTATGACTCCAGTGGACAGGGTGATTACAATTTTACAAAACCATACTCCGAGGAAACTGCAAAAAAGATTGATCAGGAAATATCTATTATTATAGAGAAGCAGTATAATAGAGCTTGTAATATTCTAAAAAAGAATAAAAGTAAATTATCAGAACTTGCAAAAAGATTATTAGAAAAAGAGGTAATTTTTAAAGAAGATCTTATTAAAATTCTTGGAGAAAGACCATTTAAAAAGGATGATAAAATTGAGAATAAAAAATAATTACTTTGGGTTTTTGGGACTTTTTTAAAGCTAAGAAAAATATAAGCCAGGAACCTGATAACCCTTCAATTCCAGAAGGATCATCTCTTGACTTAGTATTTGCAAAAAATTTCACTGAATCTGGAGGTAGGTTCATTTTTCTAGACGAACAAAACTCAACCAAAGATGTTTTTGAGAAAATAATTGAAGAAAATGTTTGGGATATTGATAATGTTTGTTCGCTTGATTCGGATATATCAAAAAATCTTGATTTAAGATTAATTCGTAATCTCGATAACGAAGAAGTTAAAGCACTTGTTACAGAATGCGAATTTTTACTTTCTAATTCAGGAAGAATATTAATTTGTAATAAACAGATTAAGAATAATAAAATAGAGAATCTTCCTCCAGTAGTAATAATCCTGGCTCGTATGGATCAATTTGTATCTGACTTGAGTGAAGGCATGACCAAGCTTAAGCATAAGTATAAGACAAAATTTCCCTCAAATATTACCACAATTGTAGTAAGAAATAAGCTCAATGAAGAGAATTTCTTAACTTATGGAAATAGTGCCAAGGATATCTACCTTATTTTAAGTGATGATTAACTTTCTTCCAAGATTATTTAGTGGAATTCTTTACATAATAATAATTTTTGCATCGATAGTTATAGGTATGGAAGCATTTTTAACTGTTTTTTCAATTTTCACTTTAATATCGACATATGAGGCAACAGTACTTTATAAAAAAATTAAATCTAAGGGATATAAATACAAGCATTTACTAATTCCTCCATTTTATGTTCTAATATCTATGTTGGCATTAGTTTATATTCCATTTAGTGGTGAAGATATATACAACCCTTATATGATCTTATTAATCTTTATTTTAATATGGATTAGTGATACAATGTCCTACTTCTTTGGTTCATTGTTTGGTAGGACTAAGCTAAAAATTAAAGCTTCACCAAATAAAACATGGGAAGGTTTCATCGGAGGGTTATTTTGTTCAGTATTATTTAGTTATGTGTCCTTTAATTACATACAAGAAATTTTACCTTTTTGGAAAACTATATTATTAGGATTCATAATACCAATTTTTGGACTTTTTGGAGATATTATGCAATCCAATATTAAAAGAAAAGCTGGTGTTAAGGATAGCGGAAATATAATCCCAGGACATGGAGGGCTTTTTGATAGACTTGATAGTGCTATTGGAAGTTCTTTTGTTGTTCTCATAATAACCATTTTGTAATGTTCCATAAAGAGGGTTATAACATAATAATACTTTTTTTTATAGCTGTATCTGTGGATGTTATATTCCTTGAGGTTATTATCAAGGAATCACCTATTTTAAAAAACTTTCTGCAAACTAGCGCATTAACTCTTTTAATATTCATATTATGGTTTTTTAGAAACCCAAAGAGAAAGCTTAATAGAAATAGTAACTATGTTATAAGCCCTGCAGATGGTAAAATTGTTAGTATTGAAGAAGTAGTTGAGGATGAGTTCTTTAAAGACAGAAGGTTACAAATCTCTATTTTCCTATCTCCACTTGATGTACATGTGAATAGGTATCCAGTATCTGGTGAAGTATTGTATTCTATATATCATCAGGGTGACTATATTGTTGCATGGCATCCGAAATCATCAAAAAAAAATGAAAGAACAACAATCGTAATTAAAAATAAAAATTTTGGAAATATTATGTATCGACAAATTGCTGGAATGGTTGCTAGGCGAATAGTTAATTATGCAAATGAAGGCTTAATGGTAACTCAGGGTGAAGACTCAGGGTTTATAAAGTTCGGATCAAGAGTTGACCTATTTCTTCCATTAAATTCTCAACTTCTTGTTAAGGAAGGAGATAGAGTTGTCGGAGGAATTTCTGAAATAGCCAAGTTAGGAAAGTTCTGAAATTGACTTTTTTATAGATTTTATCTTTTGTTCTGTATCGATAATTTTTTGTTTTTCCTTATCTATAATTTC
>Ga0160422_10001256_pt1 | contig 15907 bp, 1 predicted proteins | sample Fk160mmetaG_FD_108192 | JGI IMG/M metagenome (GOLD analysis project Ga0160422, IMG submission 108192) | Marine microbial communities from the Central Pacific Ocean - Fk160115 60m metaG | ecosystem: Environmental > Aquatic > Marine > Oceanic > Photic zone | place: The Central Pacific Ocean... | reverse complement strand
ATTTATTGATGAAACTCTATTAAATGTCTCAGATGTGATACCAGGTCTTTGAAATCTAACTATATCGTTTACTTTTATACCAGAAAATATTTTTCCACCCGCATTCATTTTTGTTCCACTATTTGTAATGCTTACGGTATTAATATTGTTGGGTAATCTAAATTTTTCGAGAACTGTGTCTGCAGCAAAAGTGGTACCCTCTTTGATTGATTTAATATCTTGAACGGAATGGACAAGAGTGGTGGTTATAACTCTTGGAAAATCAACACCATTGATTTGTATTTGTTCACCTTTTGAGAAAGTTCCTGAAGTTTGATTAACCGATACAGATGAACCAGAACCTTCAGCAATTGCAAATCCACTTGCTCCACTACTTTTACCTTTAATGAAAGACCCAGCTGGTAATTCTGTAGAACTAAGTGTATCATTTAATGTTAAATCAGTATTGGTTTGAATATCAAATAATCTCAATTCCCATCTTGTCGAATCATCTGTGTATGGAGCATCTTCTAAATTAAACGAATAAGCTCTCGCACTTCCTATATTATTCCCATTACCAGCATGTTGATCATGTAATGTTACGATATTACCTGAATTTATAACTCCTTTAGTTACATTATTTAATTTTATAATATTACCCATCTCATACGATAATCCTATATCACTTCTTATTCCAACATCTCTTGGTTTATCTACATCTATTATTGTTGTTCCAACTTTCTCGACATTATATCCTCTCACATATGCTTCACCTGCAGATAACTTAAGACACATGAGATTATCATCTGGTGAATTTCCCTGATCTGTAGTATCATCATTAAAAAATAAACCATTATTTCCTAAATTATCATTTAAAGAGTTAAATAACCCAAACCTAAATGGTGAAATACTATAATCACCAGATTCTTCGTAAGTTCTTTCGGCAATCCAATCACGAATTTTATTATAATCACTCTTAGATTTCATGAGTTTGAGTTTACCCTCATCTAATCTCATTAACTCAATGAAATCAGTGTCATTCTTATCTGAAATTAGTTTTTTAGATAAAATTAATTTTATTTTAAGTCTATCTGCACCTGGTGCTGCAAAGTTTGTAAATCCTTTTGCATTATCAAATAAGGTATTATCTTCTTTTGCATTTACAAGACTCTCTTCTATTCTCAAACCAACTCTATACGATGGTGTATTAGTATAATTATCTAAGATGATTGTTTGATCAGATACTCTTACAAAATATCCTCTTACAAAATAAACACCATCTGATATGAACGCAGCAGATCCAATTGCAGTTGCATTCTCTGATATTAAAGATGCAAAAGGTGTATTGGCACTAATTGTCGTATTCCCATATATTACATCTTCAGTACAACTCAAACTTTCACCATCTGAGAATGTATTAATTTGTGAATTACTATCTGCACTTACATAATTTACATACAAAGTTGTATCAGTTACATTAACACCATCAGGTAATGATATAAATTTAACTACTGCTTCAATACCTGATTGACCCCCTACTATTTTTTTTCCTAAAAAGTTTTGAATATAAACTGAAATATCTATATTAAAATTTGTGCTGTTCAATTTGACAGCATTATATTGTGTATCTACTGCAATACCACCAGGAATAACAACTGAATTTGGTTTAAATACATGCTCACCAAATGATTCAATCTGATCTTGTAATATTGATTGTTGAGTTGTTAATTCTCTTGCTTGTACTGGAAATCCTGGTTTATATAAAACTTTATAATAATTTTTCTCACTATCATAATCATCATAGTAAGGACTTACATTAAGATTGATTTTTTGTGCCATTTTTTTTAGAATTCCAGAATGATTTTAACGTCTTCTTTTTGTCTTATGTTTCTCTCAACTTTTTTACGATTATCAATGTAAATAACATTACCAGTCTTTTTATTTATTTCAGGATTAGCAAGTCCATTTGTAAACTCTACACCTAAATTAATTTGCTTATTATCAACTAATGTGGAGATACCAGTGAAATTTTCAATACCTTTATCAAAACTAACTGCTCCACCATCACCAAAAATGTTTTTACCCTCTCCATTAGTATTATCAAAAGATAACACTTTAGATTCTGTTCTTATACTATTAAAATCAGTATTATCAAAAGATGTTGGATTTAAATGAGAACTTCTATCTTGAATATATTTTAAAACACGTGTGTCTTTATCATAAGAAGCCACTGTTCCTTTTGCAATACCTCCAGTGACCTCCTGTGTTATACCAATTCCAATTAAAGCATCAAAATCAATACTAGCATCAAGAGGAGAATCTAATTTAATTGAAAATGTTGATGAAAATTGAGATGCCGTGAGTATACCAGAGTTAGTGAAGTTATTAGGATTTTTAATTATTCCTACTTGTCCAAAATGAGTATCAGTAGGAAAATCCTTTGTAGAATCATCAAAACGTGAGTAAATTAAAACTTTATCAGCACCAAGTTCGGTGTAAATATCAGACCCATGACCTTTTGAAGGAGGTATTATGGGTATAAGTTTTGCACCAGAACCTCCAAAATCTTTTAAATCTACCATACCAAAAGTATAACCAGATCCACCTTTTGTAACAATAACATCAGTGATAACACCTCCTGTGGATGTTACTAATGCTTTAGCTCCACTACCATCTCCAAGAATATCACATGAACCAGTTTTGTCACCATAACCAGACCCACCATTTTCAATATAAACTTTTTTTAACTGATTTTTGTTTATATCTGAATCTCCTGCCTCTCTTACTGCTTGTATTTGAGCATCAGTGGTTGTTTGCCAATCATTCGGTAATACAATATACTCAGTTGAATCAAATTTTACCACGTCACTTGGTGATACAGTAAATAGATATTTCCATATGTAAGGATCTTGTGTTCCTGCTGCAGATGGTTCTAAATCTGTAAATGTAGGTTCATCTAACGAATCCACACCCTTTGCGTTGGCATCTCCTGGTGCACCAGATCCACCATTACTAAGACATATATAAACCTTAAATTCAGATGTAATAACATAAAAATTTGTTTTAAACAAACTTCCAGTTTTTGAATTTGGTGCTTTATTTGTTTGCTCATTATAATCATGACGATACATGTCGTATTTTGTATTAGCTACCCAATTATGTTTTTTGACAACTCTTCGAATATTAGAGGAGTTGATTTTTTTACCGAATAGGGAAGTATCTCTGTAGTGTGTTAGATATTGTTGATTATCAATCGGATCAGTTGGCCAAGATGTTGATCTACTAAAACCATTTACATCTGGATTAGGTAATCCTAAAAATACATAATAAGAATTATTAGAGTCTAATACAGAATCTACAAAATTACCTGCGTTTGCTATTCTAAATTGATCTGTTACTACCGCTGGCATATTAATAGTTTTTTAGATATTTATACATAATATTTAACATTCTTTAAGAAGGTGTCAATAATCCACCTGTTTTATCGAATGTATCATTACCACCAGTCCTCTTAAGTGTAGGGAATGTTGTTAATCCAGCATTGACGGTTAATCCTGTAACACCTATTGACACTGGTGCCGATCCCCTTATAAAACCACTAATTTTTCCAATAGAATATTTACCCACTGGTGCAGTAGAAAATCCAACAGCATTTAATCCAGTGGTGGTAGTGTCAGATTTTATTAGACAAGTAATAACTCCAATATTAGAATTACTTGTAAATGACGCAACGGTATATACATTATCTACAAATGTCGTACCAATACCCACAGTATCAGTATCTGTACCACTATTACTAATAGATATAAGTCCTGATCCGATTGTAGTATCAAAAATATAAATTGGATCACCAACAGTTATTGCATTAAAGTTTTCAGTGCTATCTTTATTCACTGTAAATTTCAATCCTAATTTATTTGATAATGTTGTTGTTCCTATTCCAGTCACTATACCAGTGCTTACTGTAATGTTTGTTGAATTAGAAGTTTTTAAGTTTTCAAAGGTGTTTGATTGAACTGGACTCTCTATTAAAACTTGAGGTGCCACATCATAACCTAAACCAGGATTATCGATAACTATAGAATCTATTTCACCATTTGACACTGTGGCAGTTGCAGTTGCTGTTGTTCCTACTCCAACTCCAATTTCTGGTGGTGCAGATATTTTCACAGTTGGGGTAGATGTATAACCAGATCCATTTGTTACGATGGTAATCCCGTTTACTTTTCCTGAAGAAATAGATGCAGTTGCCTTTGAATTAACAGAATTAAGATTATTTAAATTTGTTATTGAGGCATTTACTAATAATGGAGATTCATTCTCATAATTAAATAAATCTGCATTATCTACAAATATACTTGTATCGGATGATGAAATATCACCAATTATTTTTGCGGTTGGTATGATTCTTGGTTCCAGTTCACCTCTTTTTTTAGATATGAAAACTTTATTGACAGTAATATCATTTTTTTGTTTTATGAGAGTTAATGGTCTTGATACTGTCTCACTTATACCTTGACTCGTATAAACATTTGTTTCTAATGATATAGATGTAGTAATCCCAGTAATTGTTCGTTTATTCTGTGCTAATACTGTATTTCCAGTTTCACTTGTACCTGACTCTACCCTCAATTCATCACCAGTCTTGATATTAACATCTTCTGCATCAACAATAAGTGAATCCTCTCCACCTGTTCCTCTATAGAAAAGAATACTAATATCATCTGCATCATTTCTACCAGGTTCAGTTTCTCCTGCGGGTGCTTCAGCAAAGTTAATTGATGTTCCACCACTAATAGTATATGCTTTTTGTGGTTCTTGAATTATACCGTTTATAGTTACTAAAAATATATTTTCAATATTTACATTTTCTGATAATTTATCACTAGGTTCAACACTAATTAACTCATTATTAAAGTTTAATGGAAATCTTGTTCGTGTTCCATTTTGTAAAGTTTTAATTGAATCTATGTAATCAAAATCTCCAAATTGCCACATTGCAAATTTATCATTAAATACTCTATCAATTGTTAAAGTTGATTTTGTAAGAAGAGATCCCATGCCTCTTGCTGTTACTAAACCAACCGCTTCAACAACATCACCTTCTTTAAATGCATAACCTGAATTTACAATTTCATACTTTGATACCTCAAATAATGTTGAACCTATTCCAGTAGTTGCACTGGCACTTACTATAACATTAACTCTTAAATTATTACCAGTATCTGTGGTATTACCTATACCACGTCGTGAAACACCAATTACTGGTAAATTGGAATAAGAAGGTTCAGATACAAATATTTCAGGATCTTTATAATTAGATCCTGCCGATACGATTTGAAATATTGATGTTCCACCAACACCTGCAGTTGCAGTAATTTCTGCACCACTTCCAACATTAACACCAACATCCACACTGAATATATCAGGAGTTATTACATCGACCGCTGTATTAATACCAGCTACTGGATCAGTTGATCTTGGATATGGATGGACTGTTTGGAAGTTATCTCTTGAACATGAGAATCTAATTGAACCAGTTTTAATTAAAACCAAATCGTCATCACTCATACCATGATTGGGAGATGTAATGACTAAAATACCTGTTGTAGGATTGTACTCAGCATCAATTGCAGTAATATCACCACCATTATTTTTATCAATACCATTTTCATCAGCAGATACAAATCTGTGCTCGTATCCAAAATCTTTTACAGTAACTGCAATAGATACTAATCCATTATATCCAGAACCAAATGTTAAATTACTAAAATAAGGATATACATTACCTGATCCAACATATGTATGTGTGGTAGATCTTTTTCCTATATTAATACCAAAAACATTCGTAGCTGCTACAGATACAACTGGAAATCTATCACTTGTGAGAGATAATGTTGGATTAAAAGTTGGTGATTCTAAAATTACAATTTCATTTGTATTTTTAAATTTATGCTCATTCTCTGTTTTAAATGTTACTATGCCAGTTGTGTTATCATATGTCGCATTTAAAATTCCTAATCCTGCTCCACTGAATGCTACACCCACAACATCTGTTATTGTCCCATTTGAATCAGTAAGTGCTTTGACTTTAGCACCAACAAGTGGAGCATAACCTAAACCAGTAATTGTAGATCCCAGTGATATGGGAACCCCACCCCTTGGTAATTCATTAAAATTAATATTATTATTTGAAATAAATTGTGAATTATCAGATGATGTGATTCCAGAAAATCTAACACTTGTAACTCCTGTGGCACCACTACCACTTTCTAATATTTCGAAATTTTTAGATGGGTTAAATTCTGTTGATGGTGATTGAAATATACCATTGATGAATAATACACCACTACCACCAGTGGTTCCAATACCAATTGTATTGGCTCCACCAACTTTTAAAGTAAATGTAGAATTAATTCCAGTAAAGTCTTGTGATATATCATCAAATATCTGATTACTATCATAATTATTTCTTAAATATGCTCTTCCGTTGAAAGATGATCTTGGAAAATTTAAATTACCATCATCTTTAATCTTACTGGGATTACCTCGTGGTGGATCAGTAAAGAATACCTTACTTCCAACAATATTGTAAGAACCTAATAATATTTTAGCAGAAGAACCATCAGAGTGAATTGAATTAGCAGTTCCTACAAATCCTCTCTCAACTTCAACAACATTGTATGTTCCTGCAATTCCAACTGGAATACCATTTGTTGTGGCGATACCAACATTTACAACTCTCATTAATTCATTATCAACTTCAAGAATATTATTTACTGAAATCGATGAAATGCCACTTAAATTAATAATTGAAGTGCTTAAACCAACCTGAGAACTCAAATTATTCTCTAATATATGTTGAGCATTAGTTCTAATTAAAGGTGATTGAACAACATCATCAATTGCAATGATAGATTTTTCATTTCTCTTCTTCATTGTAAATTCATGTGCATTACCTTCTCCTATACTTACAAATGTCACAGCTACACCAGATCTTTCTGTTGAAATAAAGAATGATTCTTTTGTGATTGCTTTTGCAAATACAGTTGAAGGAAGAACATCAATAACAGATCCATTTTTAAACTGCATAGGTGTAGATCCAACACCAACAAATGATGATTTAGGTGTATAAATTAACTCTTCATTTTCTCTGAAAAAATGATTTGGTATGGTAAATTTACCAGTCACTAAATTCACTACAGAGGAGTCGGCAGGATTGAATGATTTCGAGAAAATAGGAACTGAGTTTACCTTTAAATCAAAATCTGTTTTTTCGACTCTAACACCCTCTAATGCGTTATATTCTATAATTCGATTGCTTTCAGTAATATTACCATAAACTAAGTTTAAGGGTTCATTAACTTTATCAAGTTCATTATAAAAACAATGATTTAATGAAACCACTGTAGATATTCCACTTGTGTCATCTGGATGAAACTTCAATTCAAAAATATTCGAATTAAGAGAAGCACTGAAAGTACCCAAACCTGATGATGGATCATATTCGGTATTTGAATCCTTGCTTACCGATAACGAACCAGATTGTTGAACATAAGCATCTACACCATCGTGGATTGATAATACCTCATGTAATGCTTTTGATGAACCAATACTAACTTCTACTACAGATTTAATCGCATTAAATAAATTTGAATTTAAACTTATTACTGTAGAAATACCAATATTTGACGATGATAATCCAGAATAAATCGTAGTTCTTTCAGAATTATCTAACTGACCTGTTGATTTAAATCTATAAGTTTCATTAGCAACACCAGTTGTTCCAATTCCAATCACTTTTGCCTTTATCTTGATATTATTATCACCAGATAAATTATTTTCAAAATCAATCATTAATTGATTATTTGAAATTTTAGAGGTTATAATTCCAATTTGATTAAATGATAGTTCATTATCTTGTGTATTAATATATGCCTGTGCAATAAATGTATCATTACCACTATGTGAAACATATGTTTCTACAAGATTCATCTCATTAGTGTTTGTATTAATTACATTCAATAATGCATGTAAGGATTCAAATTTATCAGAGGGAACTGATACAATATTATTTGTTTGTCCTACTTGATAATTTTTTACACTTGAAGTAAGATTGATTGGTCCAATTGATGTTGTCCCTACTCCTGAAAGTGAATCAAATTTTGATGAAAATATTTTTAAATCATAATCTATATCAGAGTTAGGGTCTGAAGTTGGTGAGAATCTAAAGAAATCAACTTGTGTTACACCATCCTCAACTATTTTAAACTCTGCAAAATTATTTTCACGTGTATTAGTAAAACCGATGCCTGAATTGATCAATCTAGATTTTTCAAGTAAAATGTTATTATTTCCATTACTTAATAAGATAAAATCTGAAAATTGAATTCTGTTAACTTTCGTCGAATTACTTTCCGTTCTTATCAAAATATTATCAAATAATTCAGTTTCATTTGGATCAAATTTAAAAATATTTGAGAAATCATCTGGATCTCCCTCTAAATTTGAAAATTGTTGATTTATATTGTCGATAATAAGAACATCGTTTGTGTCACATTTAATAAAATTAGACAAACGAATATTATCAAAAACAATTGATCTTGACGTATTATCATCTGTAACATCACTATCTCTTACTGTATCAATGCTTCTCAATTCATCAACTCTCCTCTCATCAATGATATCTAAAGTAATTCCTAATACATTTGATGATCCTATTGATATATTAGCAGTTGATGTAATTCCAGTATCAGCAAAGTTTTTTGTACCACTGGTATGTAATAAATTATTTACAGGTGTTATTAAATTTTTCCAAGGTATTGAACTCTGAATCGAATAAGACATATTTTGATAATAGTCATTATCTGGTATCACTTGGAAATCTTCATTTAATTTTCCAATAGAATTATCCCATCCAATATTTTTTAAAATTGAAAAATCAGTTTTTAGTCTTCCTATGTTTTTAGTAATTTTTGATATTTTTGCTTGACTACCTGAATTTTGTCCAGATATAATATCACCAACTTTAATTAAATCTTTACCAAATATTTTTAATATACTATCACTTGATTTTATTATTTCTAAATTTGTTTTTTTATTATTAATTCTTACTAACTCATTTTCATCAAAAATTGATTGATTTTGTGTTACAAAAAATGTAGGATAATCATCCTCATTAATTACAGTAGCAAAGGTTGATACGATAGTTTTTGCTATACCTGTATTTGCAGTTCCGAACTCAGATACATCAATTGTTACTTCAGCAAACCCTGAAACGTTAGCATCAAATTTAGATACTTTAAGTAAATTAAATCCATAATCTTTAGAGTTAAATCCTGATCCAATTCCAGAAATTTTTTCTACACCTTCAATAAACACCCTATCATTTACTGCAAATGGATTAGATGAAAACCCTCCTTGGGGTGTAGCTAATTTGCATGTATAAGATGTTCCTGCATTTGATTTAACCTCTAGTATTGTAATACCATTTGTATTATCTGTTGTTCTTAGAGTAACTGTATTTTGTGGTAATCCAATGGGTAATTCTGTTATATCAACAGAAAGAATACTTTTCTCCAACATAACAGGTTCTAAAACACCACTATCAATTTTTAAACCTGTATTAGAATCAACAATAATAATATTTGGTGCAGTTATGTAATCAGATCCTCCACTTGTAACACTGACAATACCTAACGTGTTTGAATTTGCGATTTCTACACTGGAAGCTATTAAACACTCAGGTTCTAATGTCCTATCTGATGAATATTCAAAACCTTCATTTATAATTCTCACATTTTCAATATTCCCGATTGAATTTGAGGTTGGCAATATAACTGCATCAATACCATTTGATTGACCAGATATTCCCAAGAAATTTGGTAATTTTTTATAGTTAGATCCACCTGAAATTATTTTTATTTGATCTATACCACCAGTTGCAGTTTTTGAATTTGTATTGTACTGTAAATCACCACATTCTACAGGTAAGTAAGTTAATTTTTCAGGTTTATCATTTAAAAATATATCAAAGGAAGTATCATTAACTTTATCAATATTGTAAGAATTATTATATACACTATCTACAAATAATATTTCAGAATAATTTTTTACTTCTGTATCAGTCGTGCTAATTAAACCTGATTTTTCAAGATTATAATAAAGTTTTTTGGGTAAACTATTTCCATAACCAATAGTTACCGTATCTCCAATCGAAACTACACTAAACGTAGTTGTTACACCAGAGGATTTAAATTGATTTTTATAATTTTGATCATAATAAAAATTCAAATCGTATCCAGAAACTGAGGAATCTGATAGATCGAATCTAAGATTATTATTATTAATTGAAATAATTTGTGGATTAATAAGTGAAATAGTTTGTGTTTCACCACCAGTTGAACCTAAACCAACTATATTTGGTATTATTTTTTGAGAATCTATCAGTGTTTTTGATAATTTAATATTATCATCATCAACTTTATATACATAATAATTTTGATTTTCCAAACCTTCTGGTAATAAGTCTGAAGAATATTTCACTTTTTGACCAGTTTTTAATCCATGATTTATTATATTAAAAGAATTTGTTAATGATGAAACTCCAAGATTACTGAATGTTATTGGATTAATTAATAAATTACCTGTATTTGTATCTCTCAGTATTCTCACATGAGACGATGTGCCAATACCCACTGATAAATTAGGTTTAACAATTAAATCAATTGTATCACCATTTTGTAATTCATGTGATGTTGTCGTTGTTACATTTGTTTTTACTCGTGTAACATCACCCTTGACTTGATTAAAATCTGTTTCAAATGAATACAGATCATTATCAGCACTGTTTATATTTCTAAAATAAATCTCATTAAAATTATTTCCAATACCTGTTTTTATACCTATTGTATTAATTGTTTTATTAACAACATAAAGAATTTCACCATTAGATAGATTAAATGTAGATGGATTTGTATCAGTTGACACTGCGATTACAGGATTCCCATTTGGTATTGATAATACAACCTTTTCATTTGTTTTAAATCGATGATTTTCTAAGTATATTTGTCTAACTGGCACATTTCTTGTTAAATCATTACCAGCAAATTTAAATGACAATGTATTTTCAGTTCCATCAGCAGTACCTAAACCAACAGTTTCATTTGGATTGAAGAATATTTTTTTATTTAACGATGAATCAAAAGATGATACTTTTTTATCAAAAGTAAAGGAATTTGATAGATAATTAACCTTTGTTCCCTCTGGATGAATTGTACCAAAAGCATCAGAACTTCTTTCCACCGTCAAAATATTCAAATTATTATAAATGTTTAATATTTTCAAAGTTTCAGTACCAATTCCAATATCATTTCCAACTGAAATTGATGATGGTAAATTTGATACAAATATTTCTGTGGTAAATCCTGCTATCGGAGATGCAGATATAGTTGAAATTGTGTTCGAAGAAAATGTATTTACTCCAATTTTATAACTACCATTTAATAATGATAAATCAGTGCTCAAACCAGAAATATTAATAATATCATTATTTTTAAAATTATGATTTGAGGGTGTGAATACATTTATTTTTTTGTCAGTCCATGTTAAAATACAATCATTAAATATTTCAAAATCGGTATTTAAATTAGATATCAGTTTGCCTTTTACTTTTGATACAGATGATATGAGATTACTGGAATTTAATTCCGTACTAAATTTTAATATTTCATCTACTTTGTAATTTGATCCACTGTTTAAAATATTAAATCCAGTTATCGATCCAGAGGATATTGATTCAATTTCTATTTTTTGATCTTCAATTTCATTTGTCTCAACAATAAAATCATTGTTTGCAAAATCATCTGAGGTTTTATATGGAAGCGTATTTCTTAATATATTCGTATTATTGAAATCAAAATTTATCTGTGAATCATTCCCAAAATTAAAATCTATCTTTTTAGATCTATATGTATTACCTATGAAATATGGGAATTTAGGATTTTTATCATCATCTATGGAGGCATGATATGAATATGTTCCATTGGGAAATTCCTTTGTTACTTCGTATCTACCATTATGCTCATCTAAATCACCATTACTTGTAAATACATAATCTTCTACGAAAAATCCATCTTCAAAATTAGGTCTATCAATAATATTGGAGGTTTGTAGTTCATACCCTGATACTAATATTCTTCTACCAACATCATTAGATGGAGGATTCTCAGGATTTTCATAACCAAAAGGTCCATATATCGGATTCCCATCATAAGCCCATCCGATGATCCCAGATGCCACTGTATTATCATCATTAAAAGTGTTTGTGGAATATCCAATAAAACTATACTTTAGTTTATTTTCTGATTCCTCTAGATGTTCTACGTTTGAAGATTTATTTTTATTAATGCTAAGTGATCTAACGTGTGGTAAAAATAATGCATTTTTTCCAGATGATTTTACCCTTATTGATGTTGAGGTGGAGTATCCAATACCAGGATTAATAACTATGACATTATCTATTTTTCGATTAACTATCACTGGACGTATCACAGCACCAATACCCTTACCAGTGGGATCAATAATCTCTAAATCTGGGGTTGAAAAATATTCTTTACCACCAGATCCAACTGATACATCTGATATGGTGCCATTTGTGATTATGGGTGTTAGTGATGCGTTCTTACCATTTTTTAAAGTTATAATTGGTCTTTTATTATTATTAATGATTGTTGATCCATATCCTGTTCCAGATTCATAAAGGTATAGTTGTTTTATTGAACCTTTAACTTTAGGAGTTACTTCTATTTTAACTACTGCGGTTGTACCAACACCAACAGTATCAAATTCTACAAATGCTTTTATATCAGGATATTTGAAAGTATGAGTATCAGAACCTATTGATTCTAAACTTACTATTTCTCCCCTCTCATAATTTGATAATATTGTTCCACCAACTCCAGCATTACTTAAACTAAAACTATTTTCATCATTTTTGTTTATATAATAATTATTACTTTGATTTAATCCTGAAATATCTCCAATATATTCTATTAAATCACCATCATTAAATCCATGATTATTAAAAATAATTCTATTATTAAATGTTGAAATACCTGTTGGTTTTACAAATAATTTTCTATTTGTGTAATTTTGTCCACTTTCTATAATCTTAATATCTAATAATGAATTTCTTAAACCAACTTTGAATATTTGATTACCAAATCCAGAATTACCAGAAAAATTTATTGAGGGTGTCCCATCTGTATAACTTTCAAAAGTTTCAAATAATTTTATTGTTCTATTATTAATTTTTTTAGCATAATAAATTGCACCATTAACTAATCTATTAGTTCCGACTCCAACAATTTTAATTTCTTCCTGTGAGTTTGAATCATAAATTATTTGTTCACCATCTATAAAATTATGTTCTTCTAAAAATGTAATCGTTTCGGTAGTGGTGTTTATTCCTCCCCCAACTCCAAAATCAGTATTAAAAAATTCTTTTCTAAATCTTGTTCCTATTACAGGTTCCAATATACAACCAGATCCATTTCCCCCTGTAACACCTATCGATACAATTTTGTCAATATCAAAAGTTTGAACATCCACTATAATATCTTCTACTTTACCAGTAACAACTGGTTGCACTAGGGCAGTTGTACCAATACCTGTGCTTACTGTAATACTTGGAGGATTAATTACATCATAATCCTCACCTGAGTTTAAAACATCAACTGAAGTTAAAGGTCCAAAATAAATTTTATCATTTGATTTGTAATTTGTAATCTCAACCCCATTTATTAACATACCTGTCTGACCAACAGGTGTAGAATCATTACCACCATCTCCCAAATTTTGGGTCAATGGAAATTTTTTCAATAATTTTTGAGAACCTATTTCATTTGATCTTTGAGAAAATAATGTAAAGTTATGAATACCATCATTTTCATCTCTAGATAAATTAATACTCACACCATTATCTAATCCTGATGGAGATCTATAAAATTTTATTTTTTTATCAAACACATCTACGATATAGGATCCAGTTTCAAGTCCAACAATTGAGTTTCCATTGGTAAAACTGTAAAATATTTTATCTCCCTTAGTGAATGGAGGAATAGAACCAAATTTTATAAAATTAAAAGTTAAATCATCATTACGATCATCCAACACCGCATTACTTGGATCACTTAGATCAGCAGTTATATTTTTTGTATTAATATTAATTTGACTAAAATATTTGTCATTATTACCATTAAATGACGGTAATGAATTTGATGCGACGTACGCATTATCATCTTCGGTATAAAGATTTTGAACGTCTGATAGAATATTAGAATTATATTCTATTGGTACGATAGAACTGTTTGGTTTATTTAATCTCTTTCTTAATTTAAATTTAGTTTTATCTTCCTCAGATTCAATGGTAAATGATAAATCAACATTATCATCAAAGTCTGTACTACTTAACTCTACGGTATTATTTGAATCTGTAATACTTACAATGCGAATATTAGAGTTTTTAGTCAATATATTATTAGTTCCTCTCTCTACGATATCAACAAAATCACCTGTTTTTAAACTTGATCTATCAATATTACTACCGAGTGTTAATATAGATTCATTTTTTGCTATAATAAAATATGACGCACTAGTATTATAAATCCAAGAGTTTGAAAATATTTCTTTGTAAGAGGGATCAACATCAGGATTTTCTATTTTATCACCAATATCTTTTATAGAAATTATTTCACCCTCTGATACGTCTATTTTCCCCTGTTGATTAAATTCAGATATGACACCAGTCAATCTTAATACAACTTTTTTATTTAAATCACCATCCTCAAATCCAAAATATGTTATATTCGATCTAACATTTTCTATTGGTTGTATTTCACTTGTAATGCCATCACAATCTAAAAATTGATTGACTGTTTTTGAACCATATGTGATCGTATTTACACCAACAATTATAGTACCTGTAGTTCCAAAACCAACAGTTGAATCTACAGTGATTACATTTGAACCAGGTTCAACCTTTTCAATTGCTTTTGTATTTGGTACAACTACAAAATCACTACGTACATCTGCATTATCATCATAACCTATGAATAATCCAATTTTATAATAAGTTGTAATTCCACTTAATCCAGAATCTGTTCTCTCAAAAGGTTCAATTTCAGAAATTGATGCATTCACATCTAAATCAAGATCACTTCGAAATAAAGTTTGTCCTGTTAATCCCTTAAGTAAAGATTGTCCTTGAAGTTTTCTAGGATTTCCTTCCAGAAGTTCTGCAACACATACTCTTCTACGAACAAAATTTGCAAATGAAGGTTTTATTAATCTCTCTTCTAAATTAAGTATTGTTGGTGTAATACCATATAAAATATTGAATAATATGCGAAATGATTCATTAGTTCCTTTAGTTTGATATAGTGACCTAGCTTCTCTTATAAACGTTCCTACATCTAATTTTGATTGAAAATCAGTATTTTCTAATCCTGGTAAAAATGTTTTTTTGAATTTTTTATAAAATTCTTTTAAAAATAATGAACTTAAATTTTGTACGTTAGATGATGCATCATGCTCAGCTGATACCGATGTACTGAATACTAAATCCTCTTTACTTAAATCATCATGATAACTTGTAATTCCACTAAAACCACGTTGACAACCAACAAAACTATTTGGTGTAGAATCGGTATATGTAATGATTTCATTATTAATTTTAAGTAAACCATATTGATTAGGAAATCCTTTTGTGCTGGTAACAGTGATTGTTTCATCACCAACAGTGGTAATACCAACTGTAGTAGAATTATCAACTATAACTTCTGGTGTTAAATTATCAATATTTAAATATTGATTTAAATTATCAATTAAATCAACTGGAGCACCTTGATATTCCTGAGAAGTATAATAT
>Ga0160422_10001255_pt1 | contig 15908 bp, 11 predicted proteins | sample Fk160mmetaG_FD_108192 | JGI IMG/M metagenome (GOLD analysis project Ga0160422, IMG submission 108192) | Marine microbial communities from the Central Pacific Ocean - Fk160115 60m metaG | ecosystem: Environmental > Aquatic > Marine > Oceanic > Photic zone | place: The Central Pacific Ocean... | reverse complement strand
TTCTTTGTTGAATCCATATCTTTTATGATAAGACTCTTCATCATAATGTTCCTCTTGAATTCTTTTTTCGAGGTCTACACTCCAGCGCTTATCTGAAATCTTAGGCCGTCCCACGAACCCCACAGAATAATTGGCAGAGAGCCGTGTTATTGACCATTGCCGTGTAGTTGTAAAACCCATTTGAGGCAATCAAGTTTGCCGAGGGGTTGAAGGTATGCCGTTTCACGTCATGGCGGGAGGGACATGGCTAGGGAAGATTCTCAAAACCACATTGGTCGCTTTTTGTTAAGCGCAAAGGAGAGATTTTCCAACACAATTCCAGAGGATTTCCAGCTAATACCTTCACTGTCACGATTGCCCAACAAAATACGCAGGAAAGTTAGAGATCATGAGGGATCCAGTTTCCTGACCATGTTTCCTATTATGGCGGTCCTAGTTTCACTGGCATTCACGGTATCACTTTTACCTCATTCAGGAGTATTGGACTGTCGAGATGGTTTTGACAACCCAAGCTACTGCAAGGAAGAGCCCGCACTAAACGTGAATGGAGACTTGGAGGTATACCTTCCAACGGATGATGATCCGCTTAGTGTGAAGAACCTGATCGCGCAAGTTGAGAAAGATTGGACGACTAATGTTATGGTCATTTATGTAGAGTCTTATGATTACAATGTTACATGCGTTGAGTGTGGTTCCAACGGCCAGATTAACATCCTGGAACAGATAGACAACGTAGAGCGAGCGATCAACTATGTCAGAAACGACAAGGGCGAAGAAGATGATGTGGAATACGTACTTTCCATCTCTACCGTGATCAAGGAAGTGAATTCTAGCGGCGGGCGCGTCGTAAAGGCCTTCTTCTCGGGCCTTGCTGAGGCAACTGGAAATCAGCAACTCTCCGATGAAATAAATGAGACTATAGACTCACAAAGCGACCTTATTGGTAATTACGCAATACCAGATGAACAACAGAGGGTAAATCAGATACTGCAGGAGATGCCCCAGAATGCTCTTAATAAGCTGGTTAGGAATATAGGCTCGGGTAATGAAATCAAGACCTCATACGGTTGGAGTCGAGCTGTTATAATAATTGGAATATCTGATGACACAGGGAACAAAACAGTTGGCGATATCGTCTCAGAAACTCAAGGCACAATTGATCAAATTGCAGTGGATAATAATTGGGGCACGCCTGATTCAGAAGGATGTGAACCCAATCATGGATCATTATGCCTTAGGATGACTCTAACCGGTCCTGCACCACTTACCAACGCAGTCACTGAAGAATCATTCAAATTATTCTGGCAAGTGTTCCCAGTGGGTGTCGTTATTGTAGCAGCAATGCTGTTCCTCTTCCATTGCGATTTACTGCAGACGGGAAGAATTCGATTTGTCCAAGGTGTTAAGGTTGTAATAATATCAGGATTGCCGACACTTTGCGCGGTCTGGGTAACCCTGGGGCTGATCGGTCTCACCGATTATGAAGTAACCATGACAGTTATTCTAGTGGGTCCGATCGTACTATCACTAGGAGTTTCTTATGGATTGCACATTACGAATAGATACGCAGAATCTAAGGGAACCCCCCAAGAGAAGATGTCCGCAGCGCTTCAATCAACAGGACGCGCAGTATTCCTCTCTGCTATGACCACGATTATCGGATTCATCTCCCTAACTTTTGCTCCAATGAAGCCTATTCAGACTGTTGGATGGGCGTTGGCCGCGGGCATTGTCGTTGTGTACATACTCACCATGATAATGGTCCCCAATCTTACAATACTTCTAGATCTCAAAAAGCCCTCACATCCCCCTCCAAAGGTTTTCGTTGCAGCAGTAAACATGCCCGTCAAGTGGTCTCGAATCACACTTGCCCTATTCATTGCATTAATGGTAATCTCTGCTGGTTATAACAGGCAAAATGTCGAGGAGAACATCGACCTATTAGAAATGGCACCAAGTGAAGTCGAAGCGGTACAAAAGATGGGGGTATATTCGGATGAGTTTGAAGCAGGTCAACCCGGTTTCTTACTTGTTGATGCGAACATTAAGGCTGAGCCAGAGATAGGCCTTGGTTCAATAAACCCCCCTCATCCATATGCTAATCTTGAGGGTATAGAGAATCTCGAGTCCAGATGCAATGATGTTGAGAATGCTACTGCAGTCTCGATAGTCTTCCTGATGAAGGCCATCGCTGTGGGGGTCAATGTTTCTGGTACCCCAATTAACGATTTCATCGAAGATACGCCACTTCCAGAACCAATTAAGGAGATTGCCGAGCTAATCTTCGACAGAGACCAGTCTGGGAATGTCTCCTTCTGGACTATTTTAGATACACTCGATGCCCAAGAGGATGATGGGGGTAGACAGGCTCAGAATTTCCTACTCTACGTGTTCTACAACAGTATGACGGAAGAAATGAGGGAGCTATTCATATCTCCAGATTATCAGCGTTCTCTGATATACATAGACATGCCATTCATGGATGTCAAGAGTACTGCAATAACTACGGAGCAGATTAACAATTGGGCAAAGGCTGCTGGAGACTCTGAAAACCCAATCAACGTATTGGGGGACTCGTTAATCGGCGTTGCCTCCATAACGATAGAGGTAAATAATTTGATAGTCGATTCTCAATGGACCTCCCTGGCATTTGCGTTGGGATTCACTATAATCACCCTCGCCCTGGTTTTCAGAGACATCAGATACGCTTTCCTTACCACAATCCCAGTAGGATTTACGGTTGCAATGCAGTGGCTGGTAATGGATTCTTGGGGCTTATCACTATCCCTTGTTACAGTCATGATCGGGTCAATCCTTGTTGGTGTGGGTATAGACTTCTCCATACATATTGCAAATAGGGTAAAGGAGATGGGTGGATCATTGGATGGAATCCGCACTGCATGCTCAAGTACCGGGATGAGTCTGTTCGAGGCCACCACAGTAACTGCCATGGGCATGACATGTGCTTTTGGAATAGAAATCCCCGCAATAGGCCCCTTCGTAACAGTGATTATTGTGCTCCTTATTGTAGCAGCTCTCTCTGCTCTTCTGTTGCTGCCAGCTATTTACTCTTTCATGGTAATTTCCAATTTGGGTCTCACAGGCGGTATGACAGCAATGGTGAAGGCTGCTGGATTGCATACGCAGTCGCAAAACACCAACATAGATGCCTTGGAGTCCAAGATATCCTACACTAAAACAGACGATGCTTGGTGAATCAAATTTATTGCTATGTCCTCATTAGGGGCTTCATGGTAAAATATTGGCTGATGAAGAGCGAGCCCCATGTCTATCCTTGGAAACAACTGGTTTCCGATGGCTCCACACATTGGGACGGAGTAAGGAACTATCAGGCCAGGAACATCATGCGTGACGAGATGGCTGTTGGTGACATGGTGCTGTTCTACCACTCAAACTGCAAACCCCCGCATGTTGCCGGAGTAGCAAAGGTTTGCAAAGGGGCTTATCCCGACCATACAGCTCAAGATTCAGAATCAAAATACTTCGATCCTAAGGCATCGGTAGAAAATCCTCGGTGGGTCATGGTAGACATTGAACCCGTATCAGCAATCACATCAGTGAGTCTTCCAGAGCTTAGATCCAATGGAGATCTCGAGGGTATGCCCCTTTTGCAAAGGGGTCAAAGGCTTTCAGTTCAGCCTGTAAATAAAGAGCATTTCGAAATTGTATGCCAAATGGGTGGATTACCCGGGATACCCGAGTAGTGGGCGCGTCCTCGGTGGACGCTCGTCATCATTGAGAATGCAGCACCAGCCTTCTCCGTCCCGAAGTCCCAAGGCATCCAGCATCCCCGGTCGGGCTGCTCGCTTCCGCGCCTGACCTGGTTCCCGGGCGTGAGACGCTTACAGAATCCCTCCGGATTCTGCTAACGCCAACCTGGATCTCTTGGGGGCGAGACATCGCAGTTAGCTGGTGTAATCCCAAAGGCTCGTTTGCGCCGCCCTCGGACTTCGAGTCACCATTATCAACGATTTGTGAAAAATAGAGCACGTCAACTCCCCCTCTAGCCCAATTATCGCGCAATGACGATACCTATGAATATGACCAGTCAATCAAGCCTCATACTTTGATGGGCAACCTGTTTGTATCTCATAGGACTTGACAACCCAAATCAGTGTCCCATCTGACGAATATTCCGAATTTAGCTCCCCTCTGACTGCAATAGTCCTCCCCTCATCAAAGCCATCCGGAATTGGAGAATCGTTGAAATCAACAATTAATTGCTCCGAGCTTCCTTGCAATACAAACACCAACTCATCATAATCCATTGATCCAGGCAATACTATTCCACGAACGAAGATATTTTCCCGGTCGAAACTCTCAGGTTCACTCATTACCTCGTCTACACTGTACTGCACTTGAGGGTCCACAGTCACCATCATTAGGCCGAAAATAGCTATCGATGTTCCGAAAACAATTACCAGACGCGAGAGCCTAGTGAGTTGCACAATTTGTTCAAGAGGCGAGTCTCTAAATGTGTTTGTATCCGACTGCTTCAGATAAAGAGGAAAAGCCGGACTCTCTAACTCTTCTCTTTATTCCCCTGACAATACTTGACACCACTGTAGGGCCATTGAATACCAGTGCCGAATAAAGTTGAATGAGCGATGATCCTGAAATTATTGCCTCCCATGCAGTTTCCTTGGATTCGATACCTCCCACTCCAACAATGGGAATTTTGCCCTGGGTTTCTCCATAGGCCATATTTATCACTTCAAGAGAGCGCGAATTCAGGGGGCGTCCGGACAACCCCCCGTCACTCGAAAAGGCCTTTCTGGACTGAGTGGATAATGGTGCCGGCCTCTTTATAGTCGTATTTGTGGCAACTATTCCATCAACACCGGATGCTAAACAAAGAGAAATGGTTTCCAGTATCTCATCATCACCATTGTCCGGAGAAAGCTTCAGCAAAATTGGCTTGTGGTCTCCCTTCATTTCTCGTACCTTGTTGCATGATGTAAGAATCGTCGAAAGGTGCTCTTGACCTTGAAGATCTCTAAGACCTGGGGTATTTGGTGAAGAGATATTGAGCACGAACATGTCTGCATGATCCCAAAGAATATCGAGTGTAGACGCGTAATCGTCTGCTGCATGCTCATTTGGGACCTTCTTTGACCTGCCAATGTTAGCAGCAACTGGTGTCTTTGGCCATTTATCTATGGATTTTCGTGAAATCAATCTCTTCCGTATTTCAGTTGCACCGGGATTGTTGAAACCCATCTTATTCACTAGCGCTCTATGCCTATTGGCACGGAACATACGAGGCTTTGGATTTCCATCCTGCGGGTATCTTGTAACTCCGCCATACTCTGTCCAGGAGAATCCCATAGCAGACCAGGCCATGAGCGCCTCTGCACCTTTATCGAAACCAGCCGCTAAACCAAGGGGGTGGTGGAACATCTTTCCAAAGACTTCGATTGGAACCTCTGGGGGTCTGTATAGACTGTTCAACATGTTCTGACCCACAGTAGTTTCTCCAAAACCCTTCATTACTCTCATGGAAATAGAATGCGCTGTCTCGGAGTCAATGAGCCTTAGTGCAGGACTTCCCAATAACCTCCACGCTATTCCCATCACTCACGCCATACGGACCCATTCTTCAATCGTTACGTTTCAAACGTAGCTATTACAGACTTTGTCAATTAACTTCGGTCTCGCGCGCGCTCGCGCGTGCGCGTGCGTTGGTGATTCAACAACTCCACCTAGTTTATACAGGTCATGTTACGGCCAAGCAAATCCAGAGGGGTCATATGAAACTAGTAATTCTTGAATCCGGTGCTAAGGCTAAGACTATCAAAAAGTACCTCGGCAAGGGTTGGATTGTAGATGCTTGCAACGGCCATGTTCAGGATTTACCAGTTAACAACAAAGCAATGTGGGCATACAAGGAAGGGGAGTTGCCCAATCCCCCATGGAGTTGGACAGACGAAAAGGCGGAGAGAAAACTATCTACGATTATGAACAAAGCATCCAAATCTTCCGTCAATGAGATATTTATTGCTACTGATCCTGATAGAGAGGGAGAATTTATCGCGTGGAGACTCAAGGAAATTCTTTCCGATTTTGACTCGATACAGAGAATCTCATTCAACGAGATCACAAAAGAAGCGGTAATGTCTGCTATCTCCGAACCACGTGATGTAGATATGGACCTTGTCAATGCAGCCATAGTTAGGAGGCTGATAGACAGATTGGTAGGCTGGAGATGCTCAAAATTCTGCAAATCGTGGAAACTAAAATCAATGGGGAGGGTACAGACCCCAACACTTGGCTTCATTGTAGAAAAGGAGTTGGAGAGAGATAACCATGTGCCCAAAAAATACCATTCGGTTTCAGTTCCTTCTAATGGGATTGAGATGAATGTTAGATTCCACGAATCTGACGATCCCGATGCTTGGTTAGATGATGAAGGAAAACATCATCCAAACAGAACTTCGAATACTGAACTCGCTGAACAAACCGTCGAACAAATAAACTCCACAAAAAAATTGATTCTAATAGAATCCAAGGAGGGGACGGTTAATCGAAAACCAAAACCACCATTTACAACTGATACTATGCTCCAAACTGCTAACTCTACTCTAGGCTGGTCCATATCAAAGACCAGTGGTGTCGCATCATCGCTGTACAATGCAGGGCACATAACCTATATTCGCACCGATTCAACTAGAACTAATTTAAATGCCAGAGAGAGTATAAGAGACCATATCTCCAGTAAACTAGGAGAGAAATATCTGGGCCAAGGAGTGGGTGAGTCGGGGAAGAGGACCAGCAATGTTCAGGACGCTCATGAAGCAATTAGACCAAGTGATCCAACGATTGAAAGTGCTGGAAAGGATATAGATGAAAAGAAATTGTATCAACTGATTTGGTCAAGGTTTGCAGCTAGCCAAATGTCCAATTCCGTTAGAGAAAGGAGGACACTGAAATTTTCATGTGATGGGGTGGAGGTACCAATCACTGGAACTGCCTCATGGAGGACGCACGACGGATGGGAAAATGTATTCTCTTGGTCCATCGGTGAAGTCCAAACAACCCCACCCGAAATCGGTTTTTCCATTGGAGGATCTTGGAATATCGATTCAGAGGCTGAAATAACTGTGGATTTCACTAAACCTCCAAGGAGATTCACCGAAAGCTCGATTATACAAGAAATGAAGAAGAGTGGTATTGGACGACCATCTACATATGTTTCTATGGTAAAAAACCTCGAACTGAAGCGTTATATCGAAAAAGACGGAAGTTCTCTGATGCCGACAAAGAACGGCAAAACCTTGTGGCTGGACGTTGCTCCGCATTACAACCAACCAGATGGAGATTTATTCTCCGCAGATTTTACAGCAATTATGGAAGCGGACTTGGATTCTATTGAAGACGGCTTAGCCGATGCCCACTCAAAGTGGACCGAATTTGAACAACTTTTCCGTAAGATTCACCTGCTCGCATTGGAAAAGAGGAAGCAGAAGCCCACACTGAAACAGATGGAATATCTTCAAAGAATACTGGCAAATATGTCTGAGGGGGAAGTTTCCGAGATTTTAGGAAGCAAAACACTTATGCAACTTTCTGGGGATGATGTGAAGAATATTCTTGATGATATCAGCGAAGAAAAGAAGACAAACATCGCACCGAGTGAAAAGCAGATAGCATTAATCATTAGAGTCTCAGATAGATTGGGTCTAGAATTGGATGTTATTCTGCGCGAGATGGGATTAACGGACCTTTCCGAGCTTTCCGGTGGGAAAGATGGTAGTGCTAGTGAATTGATTGATAGGCTATTAAACATGGACAGAAATAGTCCTGCGACAGAAAGGCAAGTAGCTGCAATAATTTCTATGGTAGAAAAACTAGAGATGCCAATTGAGCAAGCTCTCGAGGCAGTGAGAACGGAATCAATAGAAACAATCACCAAATCTGATGCAAGCATTCTGATTGGAAATCTTAAGAAAACAATAAATTCCAAGCGTAGAAGCAAAAAATAATACCCTATGGGGATGATATGATTCGTGAGTTCGATGTTGTTGTGGTTGGTGCAGGGCCAATTGGCGGTTATCTTTCACGGAGGTTCAATGAACACGGAAACAGCGTACTCTTGATCGAGGAACATGAGCAAATTGGAAGGCCGTTCCAATGTGCCGGATTGGTGAATCCCGCTTCAATGAAGACGATAGGTTTGGAGAATACAATTCTGACTTCAATCTGGGGTGCTAACATCCATAGTCCGACAGGTACAAGAGTTACGATAGGCGATCCGAGAGTTCCACGAACTTTCTCTGTCTGTAGGAAACTCTTCGACGAAGCCGTTGTAATGCAATCAATAGCAACTGGAACAGAACTCCTACTGTCATCAAAGCCGTATTCAGCAGTAGTTTTCGATGAATTCGTAGAAGTAAAGATGGATGGTCCAAATGGTGACGAAACTGTTCACTGCAAGCTACTATGTGGTGCCGATGGTGCACACTCATGGGTCCGTAGAAATTTCCGTATGGGTAATCCACGTGAAACCATGATTGGTTTCCAGATTGAAGTAACAGGATACAATGGAGATTCAGGGATGTTAGACATGTACACTGGAAAGAATATTGCACCTGGATTCTTCAGTTGGGCGATACCCACTGGAGATACTACTAGGGTAGGGACATGGACAAAGTCCGAATTGATGAATGGCCTATCCAGCGAGCAGTATCTGGACCAGTTATTGCAAAATCAGAAAATCAATTCTAGGTTCGAGCAATGTTCTGAAGTGGCCAGATTTTGCGGGCCGGTTCCTAGCGGCGTTGTTAGAAAGCCGCTAATCGAGAGGGTGGCACTTTTCGGAGACTCTGCTGGGGTGTGTAAACCAACAACGGGGGGCGGCATAGGCCCTGGATTCAAACAAGTAGACCTACTAGTGCCTAGACTTAGCAAATGCATGGAGAATAACGAACTAAGCCGAGGCACAATGAAATCAATATCTGCATTGTTAAAGGAGATGGCTAGGAATCAGAGGAAGAAGAGAGCATTAAGGGATGCGTTTTTGACTGAAATGAGTGATTACGAACTTGAGAAGATATTCGATGTTTGGGCGAAGCCCGAGGTTACTGATTTGATAAATGAATTCGGGGACATTGAGAATCCGATACCACTAGGAATCAAGATGCTCAGAGAAGTACCGGAATTCAGAAGGCTTGCAGGTAGAGCCGCCAAAGCCGTGTTGTGGGGATAACATGGATAAGTACGTACAGAGCATTAGGTACCCCCCATTTGAACTGGAACACGTGGATCCTACAAACATACCAATTTCTATGGCTACAATCGATAGTTTTGACATGAGTGTGACGAGTTTCACAATCGGTTCAGAAGATGACTGGTTCGTTCAGTGGAGGGAGCAGGAGAAAGGGGAATCCGAGTTGTTAAATTTAGAGTGTGAAATTACAGACTCTCCTCCACGTTTCTTGACTGATACAAGGGTAGGTTGGTTTATCAGACCAGACAAGCTTCACAATATCTCTAGAAAGTTAATCGTCCCAACAGTATCATTACTAATACTCTCATTGTTTATTCATGCTATAGAGCCAGGATTAGTCGAGCAGGGAATAATTGGTGAAACTATCGCAGGCTCAATTTCCATTGGTCCATTGGACTATCCTAGGTTGCTATTCTACACCTTCCCACTGTTCGTCTTACCACTTTTATTCAGAACCATCGCAAACTTCAGAGATTTCAATAGGCAGAAGGAAATCGCAGAGAGTCCATACGAGGAACCAGAAGTCAGGATAAGTGCTGAAAGGGGCGCAATAGATATCGAAGTTCGAAAAAGAGACGATGATCTGCAGTTAGTTAGGTCTAGAGTCCAAGTCGGTGTAGCTATGCCGGAGAGGAGTTCGGTATTATCGACATTGGGTAGACGCGAAGGTGGACAGCCTGCTCCTGGAATGTCAACCATGCTACCCGAGAAAAGGCTGGCCTCTGGAGATGAAACTGGAACAGGTGTAGGAGAGTCTATTCCAATGCAGCTATCTTCGAAGAAATCAGTGATTCTAGAGCCCCTCAGGATAATGGAAAAAGGCGATTGGACGCAAACCTCAGATTCTACAGCAAAATTCACACTGAAAATGCCATCAGATCAGTGGCCGGGTAGCGTATATTCGTCACTAGTCGCTATCCATTGGGAGGTTATTTTGGAGTTCCTTGAATCCAATGGTAGAAGGATTTTCTGGGTTTTGCCAATAATTATGCCACAATCCGAAGAGCCAACACAAATTCTCAGGGCTCCGGTGATTAGTGGTAGAGCAGAACTATCAGACCTCTAATCGAACCTCGTCCTCTTCTAGAATTTCCAGAATATTGTAATCTGAATCCCTTCTAGCCGGAGTGAAGCCACAACTTAGTATGGATTGTTTCAATTCGGAAATAGTAGCCATCGTCTTGGTGGTTCCAGATGCCGAGACTACATTCTCTTCCATCATAGTTGATCCTATGTCATCGGCACCTGCCGTCAAAGCGATTTGAGCCACATTCAATCCCATGGTAGGCCAGGAAGCTTGAATGTGGTCAATATTATTCATGAAAAGCCTAGATACAGAAACATGCCTGAGATATTCCACCGAGCCTGCACCTAGGTTTGTCGCACCCTTCCTTATCCCAATTTTTCCGAAAGCATTGTTCTCGAGCATTACTGGCCAGGAAATAAATGAAGTAAATCCAAGATAGCCATCTGACAATGAGTTCTCCTGTAATGCTCTGATCTTTTTCATGTGCTCAACCCTATCTTTGATACTCTCGCCGAAGCCGAAGACGTTGGTTGCAGAGGTTGTCAGACCAAGAGATTGAGCCTCCCCCATCACTCTGATCCAATTCTCAGAGGACCCTTTCTTTGGTGAAACGCCACTTCTAACGCTATCAACAAGCATTTCGGCGCCTCCTCCCGGAAGGCCATGCATACCGGATTCACGAAATCTCGATAGGACCTCAATGGTGGACAGGCCAGAGACTTCAGATATTCCCTCAATCTCAATGGGGGAGAAACAGTCCAAAGCTATCGAAGGATGCCTCTTAGACAGTTCTGATAGTAACTCAGTGTACCATTCAAAGTCTAATGAGGGGTTAACGCCCCCTTGCATCAGGATTCTCGAACCGCCTAGCTCTTCTAGCTCTTCTATTCTAGCGCTAATCTGGTCGAAGGTCTGGGTATATCCCTCCTCATGACCGGGCGAACGGTAGAAGGAGCAGAAATTACAGTTTATTGTGCAAATATTAGTGTAATTTATGTTTCTATCAATCATAAATGTAACAATATTTCCAGGCACTTGCGACTTTCTCCTCTCTGAAGCAGCATACATCAGTTCACTCAGAGGCGCTTCAATGTATATTTTCTCCGCGTCTTCAGCAGTTAAGGGAGGGGGGTTTGCAGCAAGCTGAATCTCTAGAATAGTTTGCCAGTCAGTTATGTTCCCCCCTCCCTACTATCTGTTCAATTTCGTCTAACATCTTCGGACACGATGATGATAATACAAAAGGTCCTTGTTCTGTTACTAAAACATCATCCTCTATTCTAATTCCTATACCTGCATATCTTTCTGGAATTAATATATCATTTCTCCAAGATCCGAAGTACAGGCCCGGTTCAATCGTCAACACCATCCCTGGCTCTAGGAGGAAAGAGGAGTTAGGGTCGCCTTGGCGGCCTCCTCCGACGTCATGGACGTCCAATCCTAGAAAATGTCCTGTACCGTGCATGAAGAAATTTCGTATTTGGCCCTCGAAAACACCGGGTTTTCCCGCCACTCTTCCCAGTGCATCTTCTATAGTGCAGTTTAGTACTCCAAGTTCTATCAGTCCCTCTGCTATGGTCACACATACTGCCTCATGCATGGAAACCCATGGCATTCCCGGTTGACAAGCCTCTATACCTGCCAGCTCAGCTTTTAGAACAAGGTTGTAAATCTCCCTTTGGGGTTGGGAAAACCTCCCATTTACTGGCCATGTTCTAGTAATATCTGACGCATATCCGCTGACTTCACATCCTGCATCTACCAGCACAAGATCCCCGGAGCCTATCACCTGGTTGTTATCCTTGTAATGGAGTACAGTTGCATTATCTCCCCCGCCTACTATTGATGGGAAGCTCCATTGACTCTGTGACGACATGAAGTGTCCTTCGACCATGGCCTGAATCTCCCATTCCCCCATGCCGGGTCGAGAATTGCGCATCGCCTTCTCATGTGCGGATGATGCGATGGATGCGGCCTCTTGCATGTATTGGATTTCACTTGCTGATTTGACCCTTCTAATTGTGTCAATATAGGGGCGTAAGTCATTGACCTCGGTTTTTTCATCCAGCAATATGTCTATTGAAGAGGATGTGCCAGGAATTGTAAAAACCCCAATTCTATCAGAAACCAATTCTTTGATGCAGGAATCAAGCCTTTGTAATGAATCGGTTTGGTCAACTGGCCATGACTTCGCACCATCGACACCTGTACGTATCCCTTCCCATATTTCCTTGGTTGTATCTCTCTCTGGTACAAACAGTGTTGTTACCCACTCTCCGGATGAGTTCGTTGCTAGCAATACGCCCTCATCTTCTTCCCAACCGCAAAGATATAGCATGTATGAATTGGGTCTGAATGGATACGCAACATCATTAGAACGCATTTTTCGATCATTTGTGGGTATGATTGCTAAGCTCGACTTGGGTAATTTAGAGAATACTGATTCCTGTCGACTGAGGTACTCTTCCCTATCGAAATGTAAACTCATACGAATCCCTGTAAATACTGCCTTTTGGTCTTTTCAGGATTAGTTCCACTTAGGAATATCTGAATCATCTGAATTTGATCGTCTGAATAGAGAATATGATAAAAAAATACCAGAAATAATCAGGATTAGTATTGAAAGGGGAGGACTACCGGATTCACTGTCATTCACTACGACAACCGAGATCATAGATGATGCAGAGTCGTCGTCAATTACTTCAATCGATAGGACGAAACTATCGTCATCCACTACATCGGGCCATGCTATAGTTCTAGAAGACCCCTCATAGGTCGGGACATTGTCAACTCTCCAAACATATCTGAGTCCATCTATATCGTTCGAGGTATCAAAAGAAGACGAAGCGTCGACATATATAGAAGAGTCTGGATATAGAGTAACCTGATCGTTATCGAAATAATCCTCACCGTTAATAGTCAGGCGTGCCGTTGGTACCATATTGAGAATTTCCAGCGTAGTAGTCGATATGCCGATATTACCCGCATTATCAGATACAGATAGTGTAATGTCGTAAACTCCTGAACTGACTAGATCGAGTTCGATTGACCGGTAATTGAGACCACTGAAAACCTGATTTATTTCTTCACCTGAGCCTCCAGTCTTCTTAATTGACCAGGTGTATGTTAGTCCCTGTATTCCCCAATATTCGTCGAAGGTCGATGAGGCATCTAAGTTTACCGTGTCCGTACCTTCGGGTAGTACTTCGGGAATATTCAATATCACGCTTGGAGGGGCATTATCAATCTTAATACTAATACAATCGTGGGAATACGTTGAATCTCCAAATTCGGATTGGGCGAATATAATAATGTCGTGCCATCCATTATCGAAATCTACCAAGTCGATCTCGAAACTTAGAGTATCTCCGTCCCACGTGGTTTTGGATACGCTCGGGTGGGGAGTCGAGTTGTAATTAACCGCGTAAAGTGGATCTTCCTCCTCAAAACCACCATAAGTGCATTTAATTGTACTTGAGGGGCGTATTATTGCTGTGAATGCTGGTAAAGTGCCATCTAAAGTTGAGGATAACGCGTCTATGATATATGATTCACTATACCAATATTCCAATCCAGTTCTAAGAATATGTAGGGTTGGAGGAAACGACTCATCGGTAACACCAGGTATTCGAATGAAAATGCTTGCAGACTCTACAAGATGGGTCCCCTTTGAGTCAATTATGCTGACGACCAGGATGCATGAGCATGAGCCTACTGTATCTGGGGAGATTGCGATATCGAATGTCCATTCAGTTACTGGGCCAGAAGTTACGCCTTGCTGAAATTCAGATACCGAGACGTAGTGCCTGGTTGAAGTAGAGTCTAACAACTCCCAACTTGCGGTATGGGGTTCCAATTCATCCATAAATAGGGCGTTGAATATGAATTCATCATCAATTACGGTACCGTCTTCCACATCGATGCTAAGTGTAGCGGGAAAGTCATTCTCCGCCTGGGAACTTAATGCTGGTATACTCGAAGCAAGTAACAGAATGGATAAGACGACCGAGCCTCGATTGCATGAATTTGGCATGGCTCTCATGCCGCCCGCGTTATGCAACACTATTCAATCTCATGCAATCATGTTTCTATCTGTCGGATATCCTCATTTGCCATGAAAGTTCATCGAGCCATAGTCCTAGTGTATCTCGATCAATATACTCCTTTGCCGTCTTAGCCGAGAGGACGCATTCGCATGCTGCTGATGCCAGCAATGCCGCGTCATAGAGGGATAGACCTGACCCCAGAGCTGCTGCAAGAGATGTCGCGGCTGCATCATGCATTCCAATCTGTTGTTCTGCAGTGGGTGCCATGCATGGTATTAGGATCGATTCAGAATCACGCTGGTACAACTGGACGCCATTAATCCCTCCCAGTACAAGAATTCCTTCCCATGAATACTCAATCAACATATTCTGGGCCGCTTCCTCTATGTCTAATCCGATTCGGCGTGCTAAAAGTGACATGCCCCTCTTCTCAAAAATCACAACCGATGCGCCGCGGCTCTTTTCCAGGCCTGTTAATTTGGGATCTACTATCACTGGAATCCCGATCTTATTAGCTCTGGAAATTAAGTTAAGAGATTCTTCGATAGTAACGACTCCCTTGTCGTAGTCAGAAATAACCAAGGCACAACTATCCTCTAAATCTTCTATTGCAGAAGAGGCGAGCTGGGAAGAGATTGCATCACCTACGGGTTCGTTAGTACCTCGATCCGCCTGAAGAAGTATTTGCCCTCTATCGAGAAGGCTCTCTCTGCTGCCAAAGAATCGAATCTTAGTAAGAGTCTCCCTTGAAGGAATGATACTCACCTTATCCGTCGAAATATTGAATTTTTTTAGTGTAGAAATTATTGACTCCCCCTCAGAATCATCGCCTAACGCAGTATGGAATGAGACCTTCATTCCAAATGAGGAGAGTCCTATGGCAATATGTGCAGATGCGCCCGGTGACTCCTCCGAATGTGTTATTTTCAGTACGGGAACTGGGGCTGTAGAGTTCAAATTATTTGCGAAACCGTGATGGTATCTATCGAGCATTGTGTCACCAATAAGTGTCACTTTTTGGCCATCTATTGATTTCAAGAGATTTCGCAATGTCTTGAGGCTTTCCTGTCTTCTTTCGTCAGTGTCATCGGTCACATTGTACCCACAGAGGTCCCACGGATGATATTTGGGGATAGCGTCTAATTTGATAGCGTCCCCGTCCGTACATGGAGTGGACCGGGAAATGGTGGGTTTTTGATGGTCCAGCGTATGGTAGATTATGGGAGAAATCGGCCATTGGGGCACTTATCGATGGAGGTGGATTAGCGCTTTCTGATATAGAAGTCATGTTCTCAAGGAATCACAGAGGAGTTTCTTTTCCATCTATTCCAGACGATAATGCCATGTTGGGATGGGTGAATGAGAGACTAATGAATGACCCGGCACTAATACAAGAATATGCGATTCTAGAAGCATTAAGAGTTCCGGGTAACAAAGTTGTACTCCAGCATAACTTCTCTAAATTGGGCATAGATGATTCTAATTCATGGGGTATAAGATGGGCGTCAGACAAGCATCCTTCTAAACACAAACCGGACTCAGAAGTTATTTGGTTCAATTCGTGTGAATTATTGAGTGGTAATTCTGA
>Ga0160422_10001253_pt1 | contig 15915 bp, 14 predicted proteins | sample Fk160mmetaG_FD_108192 | JGI IMG/M metagenome (GOLD analysis project Ga0160422, IMG submission 108192) | Marine microbial communities from the Central Pacific Ocean - Fk160115 60m metaG | ecosystem: Environmental > Aquatic > Marine > Oceanic > Photic zone | place: The Central Pacific Ocean... | reverse complement strand
GGTGTGGAAAAAATTATAGAGGTAGATTTAGATGAGACCGAACAAGCAGCTTTCGATGTTTCAGTAAACGCTGTAAGAGAACTCACAGAATGGGTTGAAAATAATCTCAAATAACACACTATAAAAGTTCTTTATTGAACACTCTTTAAAAGTTTATCAACAGAATCTGATACACTTTTATCTTCAAGCAAAGGTGGAGCATTGTGAGGTTTAAATCGAGCATCTATAATAAGAGATCCAGTGCATCCCCAATGTTTAAATGTTGTTTTTGCCCCGATACCATATATATCGTGGGATGGATTAGACCTTGTAAAGGTTGCCCAGAGAAAATTATTAAAATCTGCTGCAAAAAAATTAGGATCATCGCATACAATGATCAATGGATAGGAATTTGAATCAAAACTAGGCTCTAATTCTTGAATTATTCTGTCAATTTCAATTGGAGCATCATTATAATCTTCAGACTTTTCAGCTTTAATCGCTAAAATACCTTTGGATACAACCGAGGCTTCATATGATAAATCCAGATCTGGAACAGTATCCGACAACTTTCTTATTGGGTCGCCAGTACATGCCCAAATAACTTTTGAACCAACGTTAATCTCTTTACTTGAGTAATCTAATGTGTCTATAGAGGTTTCAGTTTGAAAATGAATATCTCTATTCCAATTGATTCGTTCTAGTAAATGAGTAAAAAATGCTTGTATATCATGAATATTTGGTTTGTCAGCTTCATTTGCAATAAGCAGGTATTTAGCTAACGAAAGCTGCCCTTTACCTAGAACAGCATTTGCAATTGTAAGGAGTTCGGATGGTCTTTTTGTTTTTTCGAATGGCGTATACCTTTCTTCACCAATCGCTAAAAGAAGCGGGTGTACTCCGGCTGCATCAACAGCATTTACAGAATGTAATCCGGGGAGCTCGGCTGATATTACTGTTCCAGTTAAATCATGAATTACATCTCCAAAAGTAGTATCTTCTTGTGGCGGCCTTCCTACAACAGTAAAGGGCCAGACAGCATTTTTTCGGTGGAACACTTCTTCTACTTCCATACAAGGAAAATTATGAACAAGACTATAGTATCCTAAATGATCACCAAAAGGGCCTTCCGGTTTCATAGATGGTTGGATTGTACCAATTATAGCAAAATCTGCATCGGCAGCTATTGTCCAGCCTTGATATGTAGTATACCTAAAATTACGTCCAGCCATTAATCCAGAAAAAGCTACCTCAGGCATCCCTTCTGGCAATGGCATCACTGCCGAAAACGCCATTGAAGGGGAGCCTCCAACAAAAATAGCTACTTTAAAGGGTTTATTTCTGTCATTGTGAAGTTTCTGATGAACGCCTATGCCGCGATGAATCTGATAGTGAAGGCCGATTTCTTTATTTTTAATATATTCATTTCCAGAAATTTGAATTCTATACATTCCTAAGTTACTTTTAAAGGGATTTCCAATGTGATCAGGATGCTCAGAATATACTTGGGGTAATGTAATAAAGGCTCCACCATCCATTGGCCAACTTACAATTTGAGGCAAATCTTCTATTTTTGCTCTACACTGCATGACAGGAGCAAGTGAATTTGGAACTTTCAGTGGAAGACCATAGCCGGCGGTAGCAATCGCTTGTATTGCGCCAAGCGGTTGTTTTAGTAATCCTACAGGATCACCTTTCGCACTAATTATCGAACGAACAGCATTATACGTTTTTTTGAATAATAACTTTGCTCTATTTGTAGTTCCATAGATATTTGATATACAATTAAATTTACAATTCTTTACATTCTCAAAAAGTATAGCGGGTCCATTATCACGATAAATTCTTCTTTGAATTTCCGCCATTTCAAGGTATGGGTCAACCTCATGTCTAATTCTCAAAAGTTCGTTATTTTTTTCAAGAACCTTAACAATATCAGCTGTTGAATTTATCGTCATATATGAAAATTATCAAAAAAATTTAATATCTTCAAAAATTATAGAAGAATTTAAAATTACATGGAGGCAATTCCGCTTCTCCCACCATCTAAGCCAAAAATTTGACCGGTAACCCATGAAGCTTCATTAGACAACAGGTATGCAGATAGATTAGCAATATCTTCGGGTGTACCAAGTCTTTTGAGCGGATGCATTTTTCCGATAGTTTCTTTTACGTTATCATTAGCTAGAACTCTAGACGCTAAAGGGGTGTCTGTCAGTGAAGGAGCAATTGCATTAACTCTAACAAATGGAGAAAGTTCAGCAGCAAGAGATAGTGTTAAGCCGTCAATTGCTCCCTTAGCCCCTCCAATGGAGGCATGCATTGGAAAGCCGATTTGCGCAGCTACACTTGAATAAAACAAAACTGAACCTTTATTTGCTTTTAGAGCATTAATGGATGACTTAACAGAATGAAACGCACCAATCACATTAATAGAATAATCATTTGTAAAATCCTCTGTTGTTAACCTTGAAATACTCTTTAAATTGATAGTACCAACAGCATAAACAACCGAACTAGTTTCTTCACCTGCTTCAGAAGCTGCAGTATCAAAAAAACTTTCATCACTAACATTTCCTACAGTAAATTTACAGCCAAGTTCTTTAGCAATAGTACCCAAAGAATCTTCATTTCTTCCGGCAAGATGTACATCGCTTCCATTTGCTACTAATTTTTTAGCTAATGCAGCACCGACACCACCAGAACCTCCATATATTAAAGTTTTATTTTTCATATTTATAGTTCACTTTTAAAATCAAAAACTTACTAAATCAATCCTTCTCTTATTAATGGTATTGACGAATTATAATATATAAAGCATTATATATCACGATTTATAAATAATTTAAGAAACGAGGTTTTGCATGATCAATCGTGCAATGGGATTTTTTTCAAGTGATATAGGTATCGACTTAGGAACAGCTAATACTCTTGTTTATGCAAGAGATAGAGGCATTGTCATTCGTGAACCATCAGTAGTTGCTGTTCAAGCAGGTACAAATAAGGTTTTAGCTGTTGGTGATGAAGCAAAGCGAATGCTTGGAAGAACTCCCGGTAATATTGTAGCGATTAGACCTCTTAAGAGCGGTGTTATTGCCGATTTTGAAGTTACTGAAGCAATGCTTCGGTATTTTATTCAAAAAGTTCATAATAGAAGAATGATGGTGCGTCCTAGAGTAGTTATAGCTGTTCCTAGCGGAATTACTGAAGTCGAAAAACGTGCTGTTAAGGATTCAGCGTTACATGCAGGCGCAAGAGATGTGTTTTTAATTGAAGAGCCAATGGCAGCTGCAATAGGTGTAGGCTTACCTGTTCAAGAACCAGCAGGTAATATGATTGTAGATATTGGGGGAGGAACAACTGAAGTTGCGGTGATTTCTCTTGCGGGTATTGTTTACAGTCGTAGTGTTCGCGTTGGCGGGGATGAAATGGATGAAGCTATAATTCAACATATCAAAAGAGAATATAATCTTTTGATTGGCGAAAGAACGGCTGAGGAAATTAAAATTACCATGGGATCAGCAGTAAAATCTACTGAAGAAAGTACCATGGAAGTAAAAGGACGCGATTTAGTTGCAGGATTACCAAGAACGCTAACAATAAGTTCAGAAGAAATTCGTCAAGCTCTGCTTGAGCCAATGAATGCTATTGTTGAAGCTGTTAGAGTTACACTTGAAAGGTGCTTACCTGAACTTGCTGCAGATTTAGTTGATAGAGGAATGGTTATTGCCGGTGGCGGCGCCCTCCTTAAAGGATTAGATGAACTAATATCAGAAAAAACTGGGCTGCCAGTACATTTAGCGGAAGACCCGTTAAGTGCTGTTGCAGAAGGTACTGGAATAGTCTTACACGAAATTAACTTCCTTAAAAAAATGGCCAATCAGTAGCTTGAATTATCCTTTCTCTCTTTGCCTTAAATTTAAGGGAAAAGATTTTGAATAAAAAGAAATACCGAAAAGGTTTTTTTATAATTTTAGTAGTCTCTGTTGTTTTGTTAGTTTGGCCGAAAATTACAGATCTTGGGAAGTCCTCAATTAGAAGTCTGTCATTACCAGTCGAACGCGTGGGAGCAAATATTAATATTCAAGCCTCTGAAACTGCTAGTATGATTAGTGGTATAGGCTCAGGACCTGAAAGAGAAAAACACCTGTCTTTACAACTAGTTCAAGCTCAGTCAGATCTTAATAGATTAAGAAATATTGAAGTTGAAAATGTCAGATTAAGAAAAGCATTAGGTTTTAAAAAAACTACTCCATACAGTCTAATTCCGGCCAATGTTATAAATAGAAATATCAGCGGTTGGTGGAATACAATTCGTGTTGAGCCGGGTGCAAATAAAAAAATCAAAGTAAACCATGCAGTCCTAAGTCCTGATGGGCTTGTTGGAAAAACTTTTCAAATTAATCATCACTCGTGTGAAGTGTTGTTGTTATCCGATCCTGCATTTAGAGTTGCCGCAAAACTTAACGATTATGACGTTTTTGGCATCGTTAAAGGCATGGGAAACACATTAACAGGGCAGCCGCTTGTTAGAATGGAATTTATTAATAAAAATATAAAAATTGAAGTTGGAGATGAAGTTGTTACCTCTGGTTTTAATCACAATAATAATTTTTTTCCATCGGGAATTCATATTGGTTATATTGAAAAAGTTTATATTGATGACTCCGGTTTATTTCAACATGCAGAAATAATACCAAGAGCTACAGGCGGATTACTTGACTTTTTGTTTATCGTTAATGAGGAAAAAAATTAATAATGAAAACAAAACTGTTATTATTAAGTTTTTTCATATTAGCTGCAATAATTCAGCAGCTTTCGCCAAATGTTACCTTTTTTGGAAACATAAAATTTCCTTTTTTTTCATCTATAATGGTCTATGCGTGTTTTCGGTTATCTAAACGAAATGCATGGATTAGCTCAATTGTGTCAGCAATTATTTTTGATGGCTTAGAACCAGGGCCATATGGACCTGCTTTGCTAACTTTTCCCGTTATTACATTCATTATTTTAAGATATCGAAATAATCTTTTCCATGAAGGAATTGTTACACAGTTCTTTTGTGGAGCAATATGTTATTTTTTTATTACATTAACAACGGGTTTTTTCTTTCTCGTAACTAATATAAGAGAAATTGATTTCTTTTTCTTAAAGCTAATTGGAAGTTTGTTTCTTGGCTCAATAACTCTTCCGGTTTGTTCTTATTTATTATCAAATGTAATACCTTCAGAGGAAAGGGGAGGAAAAAGATGAAAGTTCGCCATCACAAACCCTCTGGAAAAATTATAATAATTTGTACCTCTATAACGGTATTCCTTGGATTTCTAATTCTTCTTTTAGAAATTTCTGAACTTCAAGTGCAGAAACAAGATGGATATGAAAAGATGTTTAAGAATCAAAGCGTTCGAAGGGTTCGTATACCAGCAGTACGTGGAAAAATATTCGATACTCAAAATAGATGTTTGGCTGATAGCGTACCTAATTATTGTATTGCGATTTACACCCATGAACTTAGGTCTCCAAGGTCTGCAATAGCAAATTCACTTGAGTTGATTCATGAAATTTGGAGTCGTACAGGAATTAATCCAGACATTGATTACATTAATCTAAAACGTCATCTTAGTCTAACACCTCATAAGCCATTCCGCTTATATCATAATTTGAATGATGACCAAATTATACATTGGAGACAACAATTTGAAAAGTGGACAGCTCCACTAAAAAATTCTTTCAGAAGACAACGAATTTTAGGTTTGAAATTAAGTCATCCTGTTGAAAATAGATCTATTTTTATACAAACTTCTGAACTATTGTCAAAAAGAACCTCAACTGCAGCAAATACACTTGAACTAATTTATGAAATATCTTCACGAACAAATTTAAAAAGAACTATAACGCTTCAAGAAATCAAAAATCATATTTATGCAAGAAGGCCGCTCCCTTTAATTGCTTGGGATAATCTTGAAATGGATTCTATTCTACAGTGGGCTGATTCTTGTTCATCACTCCGCGGAACAGATATTATATGTTATCCAGACCGAAATTATACTGATGGCGAAGAAATTGCTCATTTATTAGGATATACATTAAAAATTCAAAATGACAAAAATTTATCAGAAATCGGAAAAATTCACTTTGACGTTACTGGCCTAAGTGGAGAAAAAGGATTAGAACATATTTATAATGATATCTTAACTGGAACACCTGGTTATCAAATTCTGCAAGTGGATGCAGCGGGCTTTCATAACAGAGAGCTTCAAATGACTAAGCCTATTGCTGGTGGAGATTTAAAGCTTACGATTGATTCCGAGATTCAAAAAATATGCAATAAAGCCTTAAACTTTCGTCAATCTGGTGAAAAAAATAAAATTATCAAAGGTGCAGTTGTTATTTTAAACCCAAATAATGGAGATGTCCTTGCCTTAGCAAGCTCACCTACATTTGATCCAAATAAATACATGGAATCATCTAAATACAGACAAGAATTAATGATAGATCCTAATTCATCAACTTTTCAAAGAGCAGTTTTTGGACAATATCCGCCTGGAAGTACTTTTAAAACAATTACATCTCTAGCTGCTTTAAAAGAAGATAAAGATTTTTATGATTGCCAATATAATTGCTTAATAGGCTACAAAGTTTCAGATAGAACAATGCGATGTTGGATACACTCTCAAGGTGCTTCTCATGGATTATTAAATCTCAAGGATGCCTTGATGCGTTCATGCAATATTTACATGTATGAAACAGCTCAAAAAATCGGATATAAACCTATTTTTTCAATGGCAAGAGAATTTGGAATAGGTCAGTATGCTGGACTATTTCCTGAATTAAATAAGGATTATGTTCACAAAAAGTTAAAATATGGAAATCTTCCTGAATCATCCAATAATGCAATTGATCTATGTAATCTTTCAATAGGCCAAGGAAAATTACTAACAAGCCCTTTGCAAATGGCAATGGTAACCGCTGCTATTGCAAATGATGGTAAATTATATAGGCCCAGGTTAATTAAGGAATTTAGAAATCAACCTAATGAAAAATATATTGAAAACCCAACCCATCTCATAAGAAATATTGATGTTGATTTAAAATCACTAGAACTTGTTAAAAGCGCAATGAAAGAAGTCGTTATGAATCAAAATGGAACGGCTTCAAAAGCTAATATTAAGAAAATTGATATTGCTGGAAAAACTGGTTCTGCACAATATAAGAAAAAAATTAGTGATAAAATTTCTAATCATGTTTATGCATGGATGATTTCATTTGCACCTTATGAAAATCCCAAATATGCAATAGCAATGATTATAGAGGATGGCGTTTCAGGCGGGCAAACAATAGCTCCTCGTCTTAATATGTTGTATAAAGATCTTTTCACATATGATGGGTCGTTAAGGGGGAAAAAATGAAGACTTTAAATAAAAATAATATGGACTGGGTTCTTCATTTAACAATCGCATCTCTATTAATAATTAGTGTAATTTTTGTGTACAGCGCTCAGTTCCAATCAATAAACGAAACTGGCTCAATATGGTTTAAACAATTGATTTACGCAGGCATTGGAATTATCGTTTATTTTCTTACAGCACTATTTAATTATCGAAGACTAATTAGATGGTCTGGATGGATTTATTCTCTAGCAGTTTTTTTGTTAGGAATAGTATTCTTATTTCCAGAAGTAAATGGGGCGCATAGATGGATTTCTATTAGCGGATTTACTATTCAACCATCAGAATTTAGCAAATTAGCGGTCATTTTAATGCTTTCAGCTTTTGCTTCGGCTCCTGACAGAGATCTAGATTCTAAAAAAACTTTTTTTATGAGTTTATTAATAATTATTTTACCGTTAATTTTAATAATTATTGAGCCTGATCTAAGTTCGGCATTAATTCTTTTACCTTCAACATTAACGATTCTTTTATATGCAGGAATTCAAAGAAAATTACTAACAATAACATCTGGGTTATTATTGATCTTAACCATTTTTTCATGTCTATGGATTAAATACGAATCGCCTAATCAAAAAAATATTTCTACATCTAAAACAATTTTTTTACCAGAATTTCCGCTAATGGAATCATATCAAAAGGAACGTATTAAAGTTTTCCTGTCTGATGAATATGCAAGTTCAGATTCTGGATGGAACAAATTGCAAGCACAAGTTGCTGTTGGATCCGGAGGCTTAAGAGGAAAAGGTTACCTTAAAGGAACTCAAAATATGCTCGGATTTTTACCTAGAACAGTAGCACCAACTGATTTTATTTTTTGTGTAATAGCTGAAGAAACTGGATTTGCTGGGAGTTTAATTATTATTATTCTCTATACAATTTTGATTTCAAGAAGCCTTAGAGCCTCTTGGAGAGCCATTGATGAATTTGGACGTATGATCGCTCTAGGATTAAGTGTACTTTTTTTCAGTCATATATTTGTAAACATAGCAATGACAATAGGTCTATTACCAATTACAGGACTTCCGCTTCCACTGATGAGCTATGGTGGATCATTTATAATAAGCACTTTATTAGGATTAGGTTTAATCCAAAGTATTTACCAACGCAGAGAACTGCGTTAAAGGAGAAATTATGTTAAAAAAAATAAAACCATTTAAAACATTACACAAGTCAAATAAAGAAATTGTCATAAATATTGAACCTCTTGAAACTCGAGTTGCAATACTTGAAAATAAAAGTTTAGATAATTTTTTGATGGAAAGAAAAGAAGATAACAGAATTGTTGGAAGTGTATTTAAAGGAAAAATTCAAAATTTAGAAGATGGTCTACAAGCCGCATTTGTTGATATAGGTCTTAAGAAAAATGCTTTTATTCATTATTGGGATATGATTGTGGATGATGCTTCAAGACTAGAAAGAGAAGAGGGAATCAAAGCAAAAAAAGGAAATCATAAAAGGAAAAAATATAAGCCAGGAGATATGGCTAAGATTTTTCCAATTGGTTCTGAAATAATTGTCCAAGTAACAAAAGATGCTATTGGTACAAAAGGTCCTCGTGCTACAGCAAATATTAGTATACCGGGAAGATTTTTAGTTATGATGCCTGGATTGAATATGACGGGAATATCAAGAAAAATTGATGATGCAAAAGAAAGAGGAAGATTAAAAAAAATATTGGCACGACTTCCTGTTCCAAAAGGGATAGGTTTAATAGTGAGAACTGCTGGTTCTGGAGCAAGAAAGACAAGTTTTACTAATGATGCAAGGACTTTATTTGAAGTTTGGAAAAATATTGAATCAAAAACTAATAATGATAAGGCTCCATGCATATTATACAAAGAGCCTGATTTAGCCGAAAGAGTTGTAAGAGATTACTTAACTGAAGATATCGATAGAATTTTTATTGATAATCAAGAGTTATATGAAAATACAAGGGAGGTTATTCAGAAATTTTCGAGGAGATCGAAAAACTGGATCCAATTTTATGATGGAGATACTCCAGTTTTTGATCACTTTAATATTGAAAAACAAATTGAATCAGCTTACCGGAGAAAAGTTTGGATGAAATCAGGCGCATACTTAATTTTTGACGAAACGGAAGCATTAGTTGCAATAGATGTTAATACGGGTAGACATAAAGGAGCAAATACTCAGGAAGAATCTATTTTACAAGTAAATATTGAAGCTGCAAAAGAAGTTGCTAGGCAATTAAGACTCAGAAATGTAGGAGGTCTTGTGGTCATTGATTTTATAGATATGAAATCAAGAAAGGATCAATTTACAGTTTTTAAAGCTTTAAAAGAATCGTTAAAAAAAGACAGAGCTAAAACAAATGTATTACAGATTTCTCAACTTGGATTACTCGAGATGACAAGACAGCGAATGGAAGAGAGTATATACACTTCAGGTTATGACGATTGCTCTTACTGTAATGGAAGAGGCCAAGTCAAATCTTCTCTCTCAATGAGCGTTGAAATTCAACGAAGAGTAAGTGAATGCATGAGAAAAAATATTGGTACGAATTCTATTAAAGTTACTATAAACCATCAAGTTCTCGATAGATTGAGAAGCGAGGATGAGCAAACTCTTATTGATCTTGAGAAACAATTTCACGGTAATTTAACATTTGTTTCTAATAATGATTATCATATTGACGAATTTACAATTATCAATGTTGATGATGATTCTATTTTATTTAGTACAGCAGAAAGTTAAGAATAAATGAAAATCAGCAAAGAATCATTTGGGGTAGCTTATAATGGAATCGATGTATACTTATACAAAATTAAAAATTCAAATGGTATGGAAGTTCATATTTCCAATTATGGCGCATCTGTAATATCGATTTTTACCCCCGACAAAAATAACAATTTTGAGGATATTGTATTAGGATTTGATTCATTAGATGGTTATCAAAGTAAGAAGAATCCTTATTTCGGAGCTACTTGCGGAAGATATGCTAACAGAATAAAGAATGGAAAATTTACTATTGGAAATAATGAATATCATTTGCAATTAAATGACGGATGCAACTCTCTACATGGCGGCTTTAATGGTTTTGATAAAAGGATTTGGGACCATAAAAATAATGAAAATTCAGTCATAATGACTAGAGTTAGTCCTGACGGAGAAGAAGGATATCCAGGAAATCTCTCCATCCAAGTTTATTTTTCTGTTACAGAATTAAATGAATTAGTAATTGAATACAAAGCAAATACAGATGCGTCGACAATTGTTAACTTGACCAACCACAGTTATTTCAACTTAGCTGGAAAAGGAAATATCTTAAACCACTTTGCAAAAATAAATGCCAATAAATATACGGTTGTCGACGATTTAGCAATACCAACAGGTGAACTTAAATGTGTTAAAGGTACTGAAATGGATTTTTTAAATGAAAAAAGAATAGGGAATGATATAAGTGATGTTCAAGGACTTGGTTACGATCATAACTACTGTATTAATAAAAATGATGAATCAATTGTTTTAGCGGCAGAAATTTACGATCCTTTTAGCGGCAGAACATTAAAGTGTTCAACGAATGAACCAGGGATACAATTTTACACAGGTAATTATTTGGGAGGATTTTTAGGAAAAAAAAATATATGTTATCACAAATACAGCGGTTTTTGCTTAGAAACACAGCATTATCCGGATAGTCCTAATAATAGCCATTTTCCTTCAACAGTATTAAATCCAGCAAAAAATTATTATTCTATTTGTAGATACAAATTTGGAGTTAGATGCTTATAAAAAATAATATATTTGTATTTGGTTTCATTGTTGTATTTCAAAGTTTTGCAGGAATAAATTTCAATGACACTACGAGAAATTTTAAATTAACATTTTCCTGCGAAAATAATACAAGATATAGATTTTGGGAAAGTGATAATTTAGACTTATGGAATTATAATTATTCATTTACATCTGGCGTCAACACATCAATTCATAACATAGATCTTAATTTTCAAACTAATAATTTCAAATTCTTCAAAATAGACTTAACTCCGCCTCCTCCTGAAAAAGAGTGGTTTGTAAACTATAATGGTCTTCGTGAAAATAAAGAGTCACACGGTCATTTTATTTTATCTTGTAGTGATGGTGGTTTTATACAAATCGGTGAGAGCGGATCGCCATTCGATGCCGGAAGAATACTTGTAATAAAAACTGATTCAGATGGGAATCTTGTTTGGAAACAAGAGACTGATTTATATATTAGCGGAAAATATAATTTGGGAAATAGTGTAATAGAAACAGATGACGGCTATGTAATATTTGGAGCACAATCTAACGGAGGGAGTAGTACACAAAATAGTTTAATTGCTAAATTAAATAAATCTGACGGATCTATATTATTTTTAAACTCCATAAATAATGGACAATCTGACGCATTTGAGCATGGCGTTCAAACTGAAAATGGGTTTATTGCGGTTGGATATAAAAACGCTCAAGACCCTCAAAATACATTTCACACAGAGGGACAAGGTTTAATTACATTTTTAGATACTTATGGACAAAAAACAGGTGAATTAAATGTAAATAATTATCTTGCCCAAGCATACCGAATATTCCCTCTTAATGATGGATACATTATAAGTGGACAAACAGCTGAAACTCTTCAGTTTGGGGTGATCAAACTTTCTCCAAATGGAACTATAGAATGGTTTAACGATTACGGATTTGAGTCAAATAATGACTCATCAGAATATGATCATTGTTTTGGAATGGCGATCGGAAATAATGACACCATATATTTAACAGGCCATACTCAATATTTATATGAAGAAAACGGGTCTGCGCAAAGCAATAATTGGGATACTTTAACAATAAAACTTGACGAAAATGGAAATGAAATTTGGAAAAGAAGAAAAGGTAATCCAAGAGGATTTGATCCAAGATATATTCATGATGAAGCTTGGGGCGTATGCGTCACACCTGACGGAGGATGTATTGTTGTCGCGGGCTCAGGAGATGAATATAATTACTCAGAAATCAATGTTAACCATAATTCAAATCAATGGGTAGTTTATGTAATTAAATATACATCAGATGGAATCATTGAGTGGGAAAAAACGTTTCAAGCAGAAAATGAAGATGAAGGTTTTGATTGGGCAGGTGAAGATATTACATTAACAATTGACGGAAATGCTATGATAGCTGTGGACAATGGCTCATTTGGATTTTTAAAAATTACATTATTTTAATTTAAAACTAACAGAATGGGAGATAGATATGACTGATCTAGAAGGTAAAAGAGCGCCAAGCTTTAATTTAAAAGGAAGTGATGGAAAAAATCATAAAATTAATGATTATATTGGAAAAAATGTAGTTATTTATTTCTATCCTAAGGATAATACACCGGGTTGTACTAAAGAATCCTGTGGATTTAGAGATCTTAATGATGCTTTTGATAATCACGATACGATTATATTAGGTGTTAGTAAAGATGGATTAGAATCTCATGATAAATTTATAAACGACTTTAATTTACCTTTTGTCTTATTATCTGACCCAGAAACATCAATGATGGAAAAATATGGCGCATGGGGAGAAAAAATTCTTTATGGAAAAACATCAATTGGATGTATTAGATCTACAGTTGTAATTGATAAAAACGGAATAATTATTAAGCATTGGAAAAAGGTGCCGAAGGCGGAAACTCATCCCCAAAAGGTTTTTGAGTTTGTTCAAACTTTATAGTTTTCTGTCGGTCGATAAACTCTTTAGCTAACGATCTATATGCAGCTGCTCCAAGGCAATTTGGATCATACTTATTTATAGGAAGTCCATAGCTAGGAGCTTCACTTAATCGGACATTTCTAGGAATCAAAGTTTCAAAAACAATATCACCAAAATGCTTTGTTACGTCCTGAACAACCTGTTGAGATAAATTGGTTGATGAATTATACATAGTCATTAAAATTCCACTAATCTTTAAATTATTATTTCCAGCATCAGCAACCTGTTTAACAATATTTTTCATCACGCCTAATCCTTCCAATGCTAGGTATTCACATTGCATTGGAATAATTACTTCGTCTGAAGAATTTAAAGCATTCATAAACAAGATGCCTAACGATGGAGGACAATCTATGATGATTATTTCATACACATTTTTATTTAGTAAGGGATTAAGGGCATTTTTTAGCTTATATAAATAATCGTCTTGCCGAGCAATTGCAATTTCAGCTCCAGCAAGATCGAGTTCCGAGGGAATGATATCTAAATTTTTAAAATCCGTGGATTTTATTTTCGTTTCTATATTTTGTTCGCCTAATAAAACTGGAAGAAGACTTGCATTCGGCTCTTTACTCAACCCTAATCCACTGGATGCATTAGCCTGTGGGTCTAAGTCAATCAAAAGAATTTTTTTATTTTTTTCAGCAAGACAAGAAGAAAAATTAATTGCTGTAGTTGTTTTTCCAACACCGCCTTTTTGATTTGCTAATGCCACCACTTTTGTTTTCATAGCTGACAGTTTAACTCATAAACAATTATGCTTAAACCAAAAATTGCGGCTGTTTCTGTTCTTAAAATACGTTTTCCAAATGTTAGTGGTATTACTCCATTTGAAATCATAAGCTTTACTTCATCCTGAGTAAAATCACCTTCAGGACCGATAAATAAGGATATCTTGTTAATTTTACTCCAATTAATATCTTTAAATGTTTGAGTATTTGAGTAAAGAGAACCCATAACGGAACAATCATAATTTTTAATATTTTTTAATGCAGCTTCAAGAGTTGTTGTTTCATGTAATACAGGTATCCATCTTGATTCGGATTGCTCAGCTGCCGATGAAATAATGTGATTAAATCTTTTGTATTTTTCTTCAGTAAATTTTGTTTCAGTAAATTTTGTTTTTAACGGAAAAATATTTGTAACTCCTAGCTCTACAGATTTTTGTAATACTAATTCCCATCTATTTATTTTTGGTAAAGACTGATATAAATCAATTTCAAACAAAGGTTTTGAGACTTTTTGATGCCTTATTATTTCAAGAATTACTTCATTTTTTTTGACATTCTTAATTAACGATTCGAAAATATCGCCTTTACCATTGAAAACATTTACTTTTTGACCAACTTTTACTCTCAAAACAGTTTTTAAATGATGAGAACTTTTTTGATCTAAAATTATATCATTGCAATCAACAATATTTTCAACAAAACAATTTATTCTCATTCATTATCTTTTATTTTTTGTTTACGTTTATAAAATGATTCTACTTCTTTCTTAAACTTACTCGTTTCATCAAAAATATCATCGCTTAAGCCAGAACATATTTTCTCTAATGCTTTTTTATCTTTTCTTCCAAGTTTTGACGGGACTTCAATATTAACTATTACATGTTGATCTCCTTTCCCATATCCATGAGCATCATCATTTATTCCTTGGCCGCGCAGACAAAAGGTTTTTCCATTTTTCGTACCTGCTGGAATTTTTAATGATACATCTCCATGCAATGTAGGAATCGTTATTTGTCCACCCAATAAAGCAATATGAAATGGCACAGGTGTTTCCAAAACAATTTCTAATTCGCTTCGTTTAAAGATAGAATGTTCTCTCACATGGAAAACAATTATTAAATCTCCAGGGGGACCTCCCTGAATCCCTTCTTCTCCTTTTCCAGCAATACGCTGTCTTGAACCTGTTTCTATTCCTGCAGGAATCTTAAGTTTAATTTTTTCCTTTCCATCTCTATCATTTCGATTAAATGTCAATGTTCTAGTGGAGCCTAATGCCGCTTCTTCAAATTCAACTTGTAAATCATATCTTAAGTCTGATCCTTTTCTAGGACCATTTCTTCTTCTTCCTCCTCCCATCATCTCAGAAAGAATATCACCAAGCCCACCAGAGAAAGAAAACTCCTCGAAGATATCGCTTGCATTTCTAAAACCACCGAAACCACCTCCAAAACCTCCGGCTCCAAAAGCCTGGTGACCAAATTGATCATATTGTGTCTTTTTCTGCGCATCTGATAAAATCTCATATGCTTCTGCAGCCTCTTTAAATTTTTCTTCCGCAGCAGTGTCTCCAGGGTTTTGATCAGGATGATACTTCATAGCGATTTTACGGTATGCTTTTTTAATCTCCTCAGATGAAGCTGAACGATTCACCCCTAAAACTTCGTAATAATCTCTTTTAGTGGCCATTTTTTATGAATTCTCCTTCACATCTTTTCCGGAGGAAACTACAACCTGAGCGGCTCTTAATAATTTTTCTCCAAATTGATAACCTTTTCTAACCTGCTCTATACAAATTCCTTCTTCAAATTTATTTGAAGCGACATATGTTAAAGCTTCATGTAGATGTGGATCAAATGGGAGACCAATAACATCAATCTGTTTTAAATTAAATTTATCTAAAACTTTATAAAATTGATCTAAAATCATTTGAAATCCATCTAATACCGTTTTATCTGAATTGTTTTTTACCGCAGTTTCCAAGCCCATCTCAAAATGATCTAAAACTGGTAATAATT
>Ga0160422_10001252_pt1 | contig 15916 bp, 11 predicted proteins | sample Fk160mmetaG_FD_108192 | JGI IMG/M metagenome (GOLD analysis project Ga0160422, IMG submission 108192) | Marine microbial communities from the Central Pacific Ocean - Fk160115 60m metaG | ecosystem: Environmental > Aquatic > Marine > Oceanic > Photic zone | place: The Central Pacific Ocean... | reverse complement strand
TCTTCTCGATCGGTCGAATTGATCTTGACTGCTGCGGATGGTTCCTTGGCTTCGGGTGCCGGATTGGAAGGTTTGCCCCACGTCTCATTGGCACTGGTGGTTGATGCATCTCAATCGTCTTACCCTGCAAAGGCGCTTGCCCCGGAGACACCCGGTGTGGCGTGGTTGCCCGGCTTGGTGGTGTTTGTGGTAGCCGGCTTTGGACTGCTGGCCCTTTTGCCCTTGCCCAAGGTGCCGCCCATGTCGCCCCGGTTGGTGGTTTTTCCCAAAGCGCCCACCATCTTTCATCGCGTGGTTGATGCCTTGTTTGCCGACTACTGGCGTTCTTTGGTGGCCATGTCCAAATCACCGCTGCTTCTTTTGGTGATTGCCGACGCGGCGTTCTATCTCATTGCTCATATTGCCATCGTCTTGCTGCCCGATTACCGAGAAGTGCTGGGTGTTTCTGAAACCTTGGTCTCGGCCATGCAAGGTCTGCTGGGTCTGTCCATTGGTGTCGGCTGTGTTTTGGCGGGCCTGCTCTCGGGCAAACGCATTCAGCTGGGCTTGGCGGCAGGAGGGGTCCTGTGTTTGGGGGTGTGCTTTGGTCTCTGCGGCATTCTGCCGACGGCAAGCACGGCCGAAGGATTCCTGGCCACCCGGGGTGGCATGACCCTCTATGCCGTGAACTGTCTTGCGCTGGCAATTGGGGGCATCGGGGCGGGCTTCTACTTGGTGCCGCTCTTGGCCTTGATTCAGCACTTGGCGCCCGCCGCCGAACGGGGCCGATTCTTGGGAACCTGGAACGCTTCCACCTTCTTGCCTGGGTTGATTGGCATTGTCATCTTCCAATTGCTTCGCATCATCGGCGTCCCTTCGGTTCGCATTTGGTTGGTATGTGCCGCCTTTGCGTTGCTGCTCTTGCCCTTGCTGGTGCTGGTGGTGCGGTCGCTGCAGCGGCATCACTTGGCCGAGGGCTGGAGTGTGCCTTTGAAAGACCCGGATTCAGCCGAGGGCTCAGGCGCTCCAAAGTGAGCCGGTTTGACTTAACTTGTGCCGATGCATCGGAACCCACGCCATGACCCATACTGAATCTGTGTACCTCGACGCCAACGCCACGACCATCGCTCATCCAGAGGTGATCGATTCCATGGTCTCGTGCATGAATGAACATGGCAATCCCAGCAGTTTGCACCGAGCCGGGCAATCTGCACGGCGACAAGTGGAATTGGCCCGAAGTGAAGTGGCGGCGTTGGTTGGCGTTCGGCCTTCAGAAATTGTGTTCACCAGTGGAGGCACCGAATCGGACAATCTTGCCATTGCCGGAACACTTGATGCTCTCCGCGATCGGCGGCGGGTCTTGGTGGCCGAAGTGGAGCACGCTGCGGTTCGTGAGTGTGTTCAACGTTTGGCTCGGCTTGGTCGGTGCGAACTGGTCAACCTTCCCGTCGACGATTGTGGCATTGTTCGCCCCAAGGTGGTCGAAGATGCCATTGCCGCCGATCCCGACAACACCGCGTTGGTCAGCGTCATGTGGGCCAACAACGAAACGGGTGTTGTTCAGCCCATTGCTGACATTGGTGCGGTGTGCCGCGCCCACGGTGTTCGGTTCCACACCGACGCCATCCAAGCCATTGGTCGGATCCCCGTGGACTTGTCCGAGGTCCCCGTCGACTTGTTGACGCTGAGTGGTCATAAATTCCATGGCCCCAAAGGCATTGGGGCTTTGGTGGTTCGTCCAGGACTCCGTCTTTCGCCGCAAAACATCGGCGGACCCCAGGAGCGTGAACGCCGCGGGGGTACCGAAAATGTCCCGGGCGTGGTGGGCCTTGGTGTTGCGGCCCGACTGGCCCAAACTTGGTTGGCCAGCTCCGCCCCCGCGGAATGTGCCAAGTGGCAGCCCGCCTTTGAACGCACCATGCGGGCGGCCATCCCCGATGTGGTGGTACACAGTGAATGTGCCCAACGATTGTGGAACACCAGCTGTTTGGGTTTCCCCGGTCGTCCTGCCGAAGGGTTGTTGTTGCAACTTTCTGAAGCGGGTGTTGCGTGCAGCGCGGGAAGCGCTTGCGCATCCGGTTCTATGGAACCCATGCATTCGCTGCTTGCTGTTGGCATGGACGAGGTCATGGCCGGTTCGAGTTTACGATTCAGTGTGGGACGTGATTTCCCGCTGGATGGCGAAGCCACCGCACGCAAAGTGCTCTCCGTGCTTGCTCCGGCAGCAGTCTGAATGGAATTAACCTTCTGAAGAAGCTTTGGCGCCGATGTCAGATCGGAAGAAAGATCCCTCGAACTCAATGGCCGCGCAGGCCTCGTTGGCCAGAGCTCTTGCTCGATCCAAATCCTTCGCCAACGCGGTCACCCCCAGCACGCGTCCACCGCTCGTGACAATTTCACCACCTTCGTGTTTGGTTCCGGCGTGGAACACAATCACTTGCTCGCCGGCAGCACCAAGTTGTTGTGCGGTGTCGATGCCTTGGATGGCCTTCCCCTTCTCGTAAGACCCGGGATATCCCTCGCTGCACATCACGACACAGCACGCTGGCCGCTCGTCAAATTCAATGTTGGTCTGGGCCAGATTGCCCGCGGCGGTGTCCCAGAGGATCTTGATGATGTCCCCTTTGAGCCGGGCCAGCAGTGGTTGGCATTCTGGGTCGCCAAAGCGGCAATTGAACTCGAGGACTTTGGGCCCGGCCTTGGTCAACATCAATCCGGCGTAGAGCACGCCGCGATAGACGATGCCCTCCCTCTTCAGGGCATCCAAGATGGGCACCAAAATGTCTCTTTCCACGGTGGCCATCTGTTCTTCGTCCAAGACCGACGCGGGGCAATATGCGCCCATGCCACCGGTGTTCGGTCCGGTGTCTCCTTCTCCAACTCGTTTGTGGTCTTGAGCAGGGTCAAGAATCCAACATGAATTGCCGTCGGTCAGGGCCAAGATCGAAACCTCTGGTCCGGAGAGCATTTCTTCAATCAGAAGCGTGTCTCCAGAGTCACCGAATTCCCGGTCGATCATGACGCGGGTGATGGCATCTTCGGCTTCGGCCAATGTGCTGCAAATCATGACGCCTTTCCCGGCCGCCAACCCCGCCGCTTTGATCACACAAGGCTCCTCTTTGGCGCGGACAAATTCCAACGCATCCTCGGCGATCGTGAACATGCGAGCATCGGCAGTGGGGACATTGGCGGAACGCATCAACTGTTTGGCAAAGCCCTTGTCGGCTTCAAGCCTGGCGCCATCTGCGGTTGGTCCGAAGATCAATCTTGTGTCAGTGGCCAGGGCATCGTGGATCCCATCGGCCAGTGGGACTTCGGGTCCGACCACGATCAGTTGGATGTTGTTCTCGTCGCACCACCCTCGGAGTTGAAAGAGATCGTTTGATTTTTCGTGGAAGGGACCGGAGGTTGAAATCGGGCAGCACTCACCGAGCGGCGCGAGTCCACCGTGCTTGTCGGCATCGATCCACAGTTTTCCCAACCGCCCGGATTTTTTGAGCTTCCACCCCAACGCATGTTCTCGTCCGCCACCGCCGATGAGCAGCACGTTGACTTTGTCAGGGCAAGCGGGGGGTTTGGGCACGGTGTCTCCTTGGCTTGATTGAGTTGAGGGATCCTACCTTCGGGCATCAACCCCGGCTTCGCCGCCGGCCCTTGCCTTTCCGACTTTTTTTGGTGGTTTCGTCATCCTCGAAATCGCCTTGCACAATGGTGCCGTCTTTGTCGGGTTCGGCCGCTTCAACTTTTTGGATTCGGTCCCGCAGTACGGCGGCTCGTTCAAATTTCATGTCGGCGGCCGCCTCCAGCATGTCGGAGCGAAGGGCTTCCAAATAAGCTTCGCGGTCTACGCGTTTGGCATTCGCACCGCGGTTGGCTTTTTTTCGGGCTTCTCGGCTCGGGGCAAGTTCTGCTTCGATCCCTTTGCGGATTTCTTTGCGAATGGTGGTCGGCGTGATGCCATGGGCCTCGTTGTGGGCCATTTGGATGGACCGTCTTCGTTCGGTTTCGTCGATGGCTTGTTGCATTTCGGGGGTGACTTTGTCGGCGTACATGATGCACCGACCCCGATCGTTGCGCGCGGCCCGCCCAATGGTTTGGATCATGCTGGTGGGGGACCGCAAGAAGCCACTTTTGTCGGCATCCATGATCGCCACCAAGACCACCTCGGGCAGGTCCAGCCCTTCTCGAAGCAGGTTGACCCCCACGAGGACATCGAAGTCCCCTTCACGCAGAGCGCGAAGGATTTCCAGTCGTTCCAAAGTCTCCACTTCCGAGTGCAGCCACCGAACCCGGAGGTCGCGTCCTTCGAGATACCGGCAGAGGTCTTCGGCCAAGCGCTTCGTCAGGACGGTCACGATCGTTCGGTCGCCATCGCCGGCGATCCGGGCGCACTCTTCCACCAAATCTTCCACTTGGCCCCGGGCCGGTCGAACTTCGACCGTGGGGTCAAGCAGACCGGTGGGCCGAATGATTTGTTCCACCACGACGCCATCGGATTGTTCCAGTTCCCAAGGCCCGGGCGTGGCCGAAACATGCACCACCTGCGGGACCAGCTCTTCAAATTCCTCAAATTTCAAGGGACGGTTGTCCATCGCAGACGGAAGACGGAAGCCATGATCCACCAACACCTGTTTGCGGGCGCGATCACCGTTGTACATGGCCCGGACTTGCGGAATCGTCACGTGGGACTCATCAATGAGAAGCAGCCAGTCGTTGGCATTGCCTTCGGGTGCGAAGCGGAAATAATCGAGCATGGCATGGGGCCGTGAGCCCTTGGGGCGGCCTTCCAGTTGGGCGGAGTAATTTTCCACGCCTTGGCAAAAGCCAACTTCTTCGAGCATTTCCAAGTCGTATTTGGTTCGTGAAAGCAACCGCTGGGCTTCCAAAAGTTTGCCTTCGCTCCGTAAAGCCAACACCCGACCATCCAGCTCGGCTTTGATTCGGTCCAAGGCATCGGTCAACCGGTCCTTGTCCAACACGTAGTGCACGGCCGGAAAGAGAAAGACTTGAGATTCGGTGGCCAGCACTTCGCCGGAAATCGGTTCGACCAGTTCAATACGGTCCACTTCATCACCAAAGAGTTCGATGCGCACCGCGTATTGCTCGTAGGCCGGCCAGACTTCAATCACATCGCCACGGGCCCGAAACTGACCACGTTGAAAATCGAGTTCGCTGCGGCCGTATTGCATGTCGACCAAGCCCAGCAACAATTCACGACGGTCCACGGTATCGCCGCGGGTGATGGTCAACACCCGGTTCCGGTAGTTCTCCGGAGACCCGAGTCCGTAGATGCACGACACGGAGGACACCACAATCGTGTCTCGACGCGAAAGCAGATTGCTGGTGGCGGCCAGACGCAATCGATCCAAGTCGTCGTTGCGCGACGAATCTTTCTCGATGTAAATATCACGCTGAGGGATGTATGCCTCAGGTTGAAAGTAGTCGTAGTACGAAACGAAGTATGACACTGCGTTGTCGGGGAAAAGCGCTCGCATCTCTTCGTAGAGCTGGGCAGCCAGAGTTTTGTTGTGGCACAGCACCAAAGTGGGACGTTGGACCTTTTCGATGAGGTTGGCCATCGTGAAGGTCTTCCCCGTTCCAGTGGCGCCCAAAAGCACTTGATGCTTCTGTCCGGCCAAAACACCGGCGGTTAAGGATTCGATGGCCGCGGGTTGATCTCCGGTTGGCGCGTAATCGCTCACAATCCGAAATGGACGCTGTTCGCTCATTCGTTGCGTCCCGCCGCGACGAGAACGGCAGGGGGCTGATTCAGCAGCCTGCGTAACGGAATGGCTGAGGCGAGCACACACATGCCAAGGGTCGTGGCTGCGCCCAGAAGGGTTGGGCCCAGAACGGGCCGGGGTCGCAGTTCGATCCCAACCAAGCCCGCGTAGTGCATGCGGTCAAAGTTGGCGAAGTGCATCCCTAGGGTCACACCCATCACAATGGCGGTGAGTGAAAGAATGACCGCTTCCCCCAAAATGATTCGCGCTACTGCTGTTTGAGACGCGCCCACACTTCGCATGACGCCATACTCAAAAGCCCGACCGCGGAGGTTGGCCGCGACCACACTACCGGTCGCCAATGTCGCCAAGACCAGAGCGCCAAAAGCCACGCTGGTCATAAGAGCCATCGAGGTTCGGCTGATGTCATCAATGGTGTCCAAAATCCATCGTCCTGAGCGGAAGACCACACCGGGAGCGGCTTCGGCAATGCGAAGTTCCGCTTCGTTGTCAGTGATTCCTTCAGAAAGGTTGGCTTGAAGCAAATGGACTTCGTTGTTTCCGAATACCTCGGACACGATCCTTCGATCCAGAAATACAGTTGAAATGGCGTACTCAGAGTAAAGATCTCGAACCCCGAACAGCTGGGTGGCCAGATCCAAACCGGCCGACGACACAATGCCCACAATGGTGAACTCTCGTTCTGCCCGACCGACCTTGAGGGTGATGGGATCGCCGACGTCGTACCCTTTGGCGGTTTGGAACCGATCGGCCACCAACACCCCAGAACCATCTTTGAGAGCGGGCAGGGCGACGTCAAGCGACCCGGCGGTCCAGTCAATGGCGTTTAGGGCGAAGAACACTTCAGGATCAAAACCAATGCCCATGGCGTTTTTTGAAGAGATTTCTTCGAGGCCGAAGACTTGCTGGTCGGCGATCTCGATGGGCAGCCGGTTGAGTTCACAGGTGTCGGTGATGAAGTCCAAACCACGCACCGCATCCAAATCCTCTTGGTTGAAACCAGCTGGGTCCACCGCAAAGCCGTCGGCAAACCGAATGCGATCAATCCAATCACGCCGAGTGGCCACACCAATGGCCCATGAGGAGGTCAGGATGGCCAGACCAAGCATCAACGCGCCAGACGTCATGCCGTGCCGGAATGGAGTGGTCAAGATCGTCCCGCGGATCACATCGCCGGGGAGTCCCAACAGCCGTCCTACCGGCCGACCAAACATCGCGGCAAAGGCTGTCAACAGGGGCACCGACAGAGAGAAGGCGGCCAGCAACAAACTTGGCAAGCCTGCGTAGAGGTAGTACCAGTACCGTGATTCGCCTCGCTCCACAAAGGCGGTGCCCCACGCCACCAAAAGCAGAAGGAATCCGGCAATGGTGACGCCTTGGATATCGCGTCGGCTGTTGTTGCGGGCGAGGTTGGAGATCCCGTCCAAAGGAGTGGTTCGGCTGGCCAACCAAGCCGGATATACAGCACCAAAAACGCCAGAGGTGGTGGCTCCAATCAGTGCTCGGGCAATGCCTGGCCAATCGATCAGCATGCCATCTGGGAGTTTGTCGGCGTAAACCTCGGACACCACTCGGGTCAGGGCCAACCCAAAAGGAATGCCGCCCAGACCGCCAATGATCCCGAGCCACAGTCCCAAGAGAATTTGGGATCGAAACACTTGCCCACGAGTTGCGCCCACCGACCGGAGCACCGCCAACTCTCGTTGACGTTCCGAGACTCCGGTGGTCAGGCCGGTAACGATGATGAATCCTGCCCCAAGGAAAGTCATGACACTGACCACCAACGTGGTCAGCTCGCCGCCGCGAACGCGACGATCGAAGCCGCTCTTCACCAAGTCGGCTGCTTCAAGTGAAAGAAATTCGGGAACCTCCGCTCCACGAGCTTCGACGAAAGCCGGAACATCAATACCTTCTTCGTGCACGATGGCAATGGTGCCCAGACCGTCCCGTCGGTTGATGGCTTCACCCAAGATTCCTATTTCGACGAAGGCGGTGGGGTTTTGCAAAGGACCAACGATGGGACGGTCCCAAATGCCGGTGACCTTGAGGGGGATGGGTTTGCCAAAGCGCCGAATCAGCAGTTCGGTGCCGATCTTTGCGTCGAGTTTTCTGGCCGCGATTTTGTCGAGCAGAACCTCGCTGGGACCGGTGGGCAACACCCCTTCGGCGACGCGAAGCGTTCGGACGTTGTATTCGTTTGGGATCTCAATGCCTTCTGCGGCCACAACCACGCGGCGCTTGGATTGGGTCTTGGGATCTTTGGCACCGTCGGCCCGTTCCAAGGTGAGCGATCCGTCCATTCTTCCCACGGCGATCTCAACCCCGGGCCAACTTTGAACCGTCTCCAGAACGCTGCGTTCGATGCGGCCTCCACCGGGATGAACCACCCGGGCGGTGGCTTTGCCAATGGAATCCGAAAGGCGTGAGGAAACAGCGCCTTGCGCGCTCTTGGCTCCACAGGCCACCATGACAGACAGCGTCGTGGCAATCACGACGGTGCCCAACAGGAGGGCCGTACGCCACGGTCTACCCGAGCGCGAGCTGGACGCGAGTCGCCACTCCGGCCGCATCAATGTCCTCCACGGGGAAGTCTTCTGAGAATTGCCCGTCGCGCAGCACAAAGATGTGATCGCAGTGCACGGCGGCTTCGGGTTCGTGGGTCACCATGACCACGCTGGTCTGCCCCTCGTCCACCAAGCCGCGAAGTTGTTGCAGCAATCGAGCCCCGGAGACGGAATCCAAGTTGCCGGTGGGTTCGTCGGCGAACAAGACCGGAGGGTTGAAGATGCGGCTTCGGGCGATCGCCACGCGTTGTCGTTCTCCACCCGAGAGGGCATCGGGACGGTGGCTGGCTCGATCTTCCAGTCCCATTTCAATGAGGAGTTTCATGGCCCGGTCATTTCGTAACGCTTCGCCTTCTCCATCCAGCAGAGCGGGGAGGGCTACGTTGTCCAACGCGGTCAAAGTGGGCACCAAATTGAACTGCTGAAACACAATGCCCATGCCGCGACGACGGAAATTGGTTCGTCCGGCCTCGTCGAGTTCCGACAGTTCGGTCCCGGCCACTCGGATGGAACCGGTGTCGGGTGCATCCATCGCAGCGCAGAGATGCATCAGGGTGCTTTTGCCGCTGCCCGATGGCCCCATGATGGCGTAGAAGCCTGGGGACTCAATACGCAAGTCAACCCCTCGCAGGGCAGGGACGTCCTGACCAGGAAGGTGATAGGTCTTGGTGACCTGCTCCACCTCAAGCAGCGGGGCCGCATTCATTCGGAGGGGAACTTTGCTTCGTAGTCGTCGCGTGGTGTGAGACCTTCCAATCCAGAGAGGTCCGGGCAACGCAATTTGACCAACCACGCTGAGCCCCACGGGTCTTCATTGAGCAGCGCAGGATTGCCCACCACGGCTTCGTTGACCTCGATGATTTCCCCGGGGACAGGGGCGTAAATGTCACTGGTGGTTTTGACGGACTCGACTTCGCCGAGTGAATCTCCGGTGCCCAGCATGGTGCCTGCGGGCTGGATCTCGACAAACGTGACATCGGTCAACTCCTGAACAGCATGGGCAGTCAGTCCAAGCTCGATGGTGTCGCCATCGACTCGGACCCATTCGTGAGAGTCGGTGCAGTAAGTGTCCATGAAAATCTCCGAAGAAGGAAAGTGAGGATCATCTTAGGAAGCGGATCTGATCAAAGTGTGCTTTGGCCCTGTTTGCAGGAAATCGAGGCACTGAATCTGGGGAGTATTGCGAAATCTAGACCAGATTGTCGGCATTCGCGGTTGCTCGAAAAAGTCTCCCGTGTCTGCCCAATTCGGGCCTGATCTGGGGAGGTGTGGGTCAAGAGAAGTGGGGTGAGCCCAAGTTGTGGGTCTTGGGCAATCTGCGGGGGCTTCCACGCAGCACTGTCCTTGCCGCGTACACTTCACCTCCGATGATTCCAACGATTTCCGTTGCCGCGTTTGGGCTTGAGCCTGGTACCGACACTCCGTTTGGGGCACTGCAAGAATTGCCGTCTTGGGCCGCCCGAGAGTTGGAGGTTCGGGGCATGAACGTGCCGGCGACCATGTTGGCCGGAGCCACCGGCCGAGATTTTGAACACCTTCGCGACCAAGCCGATCGGTTTGGCTGTCCGGTTTTGGTCTTGGAACAGCGTTTGGCGTTGGATCTGTCCTCGTCAAAGTCCAGCCTGGGCAGCGTGGAGCGAATGCATGCACTGGCCACAGCGGCGGTTCGTCTTGGCGCGAGCCATATTTCTGTAGCACTCAAAGCCGACAACGATGAGCCGTCTTTGGAGCGGGTGGCTTCGATCGTGCGCGAGGTGATGGCCGAAGTCGAGCAATATGAACTGACGATGATGCTTCTGCCGCAAGAAGGGCTCACCGATGATCCTGAACGCCTCATGGCTCTGGTCAAGTTGGTGGGGGGGTTCCGAATTGGGATCCAGCCCTCCATCAAACATGCCATGGCCCATGGAGGGTTGGAAGCAACCATGCGTCGGTTGGCGCCTTACGCCGCGAGCGTGGTGGCCGATGATGTCAAGTTGATCCCCGAGTTGGTGGAACTTCTTCAAGCTGTGGGGTACGAAAACACCATTGCGTTGCATCCCATTCGAGCCAATCAGTTGGGGTCTTGGAAAACCATGCGGGACGTGCTTCACACTGCCATCCATGGTGAGTCTGAAGCATGAGTCGGGGACTGGTCGTCACCATTGATGGCGCGGCTGGTACAGGAAAATCCACGGCAGCCCGACGACTGGCGGAAGTCTTGGGTTGGCAGTTTTTGGACACAGGTGCCATGTACCGGGCCGCAGCGTTGGCCATGATCGAAGCGGGAGAAGACCCCTCTGATTCCGCCGCCGCTGCTGCTCGAGTGCAACACCTCAAAGTTGATTTTGATTGGTCTGCCTCACCACCAGAGATTCGCTTGGATGGTCGTGGCGTGGGTCATCGGATTCGGGATTTGGATGTTTCCGCAGCGGCTTCGGCCATAGCCATTCACCCGCCAGTTCGAGATCGTTTGAAGCAACTGCAACGTGAGGTGGCTGCTTCTTGCGAGGGGCTGGTCAGTGAAGGACGAGATCAAGGCTCGGTGGTGTTCCCCGACGCGTTGGTCCGATTTTTCTTGACTGCGCCCGTGGATGTTCGGGCCGAGCGTCGAATTCGACAGTTGGAAGCGCAAGGGAAATTCGCCGACGCCCAAGCCGTTCGACAAGATCTTGAAGATCGTGACGAGCGTGATCAAACTCGAAACGAAGCACCCTTAATTCGTGCTCCGGGTTCGGTGGATATTGACACTGGAAAAATGGATGAAGTGGCGGTGGTGAACCGCATGGTGCAGAGCGTGGAAGACGCCAAAGAGGTCGGATCGTCGGCCTCTTCTTCTCGGCGTCGAGTCAATCCTGCCCCAGGCATGCACCCTCTGCGGCGCTTTGTTGTGTGGAAGTGCATCCGTGGGGTCGTGGAGGGGTGGTGCCGATTGTGGCATGGCCTTCGCATGTGGAATCGCAACGCCCTGCCTCCCGAGGGCCCTTTGATTTACATCATGAATCACCAGTCGTTGTTGGATCCCCCATTGGTGGGGGTGCTGGTTCGACGGCGACCGTGTGCTTTTCTGGCTCGAAAGGGCCTCTTTGCCTTCAAGCCCTTTGGGGCCTTCATTCGATTTTTGTGCGCCATTCCTTTGGACATAGACCGAGGAGGAGGGCGTGCCCTTCGCTCGGCCATCCGCGAGTTGGAAGCTGGCCGATGCGTGTTGATTTTTCCTGAGGGGCGACGGACCGAGGACGGACGGATGGCCCGCTTTCGAGGCGGTGTTTTGTTGCTGTCGCGAAAAACAAATGCCCCGGTGGTTCCGTTGGCGATCGATGGGTCTTGGGATGCTTGGAGCAGACACCGCAAGTTGCCCCGGTTGGGCGCAGCCATCGGCATGCGGATTGGGGAACCCGTACCAGCCGAGGCGCTGAGCGCGATGGATGAAGCCGAGGCGCTGGAACATTTAAAGCGCGAAGTCGAAAAGCTCAGGCTTGAAGTTCGAGGCGATCTGCGTCAGGCGACACGAGGCGCGTGGCCCAAACCCGGACCGGGTGATGTGCCGTACTGGGCCGAACCGGATGCAGACTTGGCCGAGAATTCACCCAAAGCGGATGTCAGAGACTAGGCTTTTCGCATGCTTGCAGTCCTCTCACCGGCCAAACGTCTTGGAACTTGTCCCTTGCCAAAGAGCATTGAGACCACCTCCCCTCGCCTGGCCAACGAGAGCCGAAAGCTGGTCGAGATCATGCGGACCTTCGACGCGGCCGGTCTTTCTGAGCTCATGCACATCAGCCCGTCATTGGCCGAAGAGAATGTTCAGCGATTTGCCGCGTGGAAGCGAACCTGCACTTCAGATGCGGAGCCCGCGGTTTGCTTGTTTCAAGGTGATGTGTACCGAGGTCTCGCGGTTGACGGTTGGAAAGCGGCAGAGCACCGCCGTGCCTCGTCGCATCTCCGGATTCTTTCGGGCTTGTACGGCCTGCTGCGTCCCCATGACATGATTTTGCCGCACCGATTGGAAATGGGCACCAAGTTGGAGCACGACCGCGGACGCGGCCTCCCCGCTTGGTGGGGCGGTCGAATCACGGCGACCCTCTCCGAAGATCTCCACCAAGCCAAGTCCAAAGCCATCGTCAATTTGGCCAGCGCCGAATACGCCAAGGCAGTTCAATGGGATGACTTGCCCGTGCCGTCGGTCACGTGTGCCTTCCAAGAAACCAAAGGCGGAAAACATCGCACTTTGGCGGCGTTTGCCAAACCCGCACGCGGCATGTTCGCGCGATGGATGTTGCACGCCAAGCCCAAGTCCATCGATGACCTCAAAGCATTCAACGTCGAGGGATACAAGTTTGTGGCTGGGGCTTCGGATGCATCCACCCTGGTCTTCCGGCGTCCTCAGCCCACTGCCGCTTGATCGATCAGGGGCCGAGCTGTTGGTGGTCCGCATTTTGCATCGGCTTGGTTTACGGTTGCGCTGGAGGAGGAGTTGGCGTCCCTGAAGTACTGGCGTGCCAGACAAGGTTCCAGGCCTCAACCCAGTTCTGACACGCTTCAGGAGGACCTTCTAGCACGGTGTGCACCAAAGTTCGACCATCGTCGAGTGTCAGTTCTTGCCCAGAGACGCACATCGATTCCGGAGGCGGCATGGCCCACAACTGGTCGATGGCCCCCGGCCAGGGTGCCATGATTTCGCCTCGCATCCAGCCTTCCACATCGGAGACCAACGACCACCCCAAAGGCAAAGCATCTGTGGTCCGAACCCCCAAGCGAGCCATTCTTTGGGTCAAGGGCTCGTTGAGGTCCATTGGTCCCGAGCATTGCCAAAGAAATTCGCCGTCGAAGTCGTGGTCCAAAATCGTGGGGGAGGCATCTTGGGGTTCTCGAATGAATCTGCGTTCACCTGTTTGGGGGCAACGGGCATAGACGGGCGAGCCGTCTTCACACCACAGCTCCCAGCGGCAGCCAAACTTTTTGTAGGTTGGTGGTTCACAACGCTCCACGGTCTTCGGGGTCGGCCGATCGTTGTCTTCACTGATGATCAGTGGCGGCAGTCCTGGAATTTGCACGGTGCATTCTCGCAGCACCAAGGGCGCCGCCAGCGCTGCCAAAGCGGTAGAAGCCATTGACCAAGTCCACATGTTGTCCATTCCCCCCTGAGATCTATGCGCATCGAAATGTTGCCCATGTTTGTATTTTCGCTGGAGTGCCGGCTGGTCCCGCTGCCCCCGCAATCGGCGACCAACCGGCAAACTCTCCATCGCCAAGTATGGACTTGAACAAAGGTCCACCCTCGATGTGTTGGAAAAATTCTTACGGCGTTTTCTCGCAAGCGCCCCAGCCGGTCAGTACTGCCAAGACATCGGAGAATCCAACAATGTCGTCTCCATCAACATCGGCCTCGCAATTGTCGCACACGCCCCAGTTGGCCAAGATCTGGATCAGGTCTTCGAAGCTGACTTGGTCGTCTTGATTGACGTCTCCCGGGCAGGATGCATCAACCGCGGGGAATTCCACGATCAAACCACGCCGGGCATCCGATTCGAAAGTGTCGTCCAATGTCATTCTTGGGCCACCGTTGATGTTGTAGAAGCTGGCCACGGTACCGGTCCCGTTGGGTTCTCCTGGATACCAAGGCACCCAATCCAGTGGGGCACCACTCCGCCAAGTCCATGTTCCATTTTCCAGACGCAACCCGGTCCACGGCCCACCGTTGTAAAACGTTTGGCTCCACATTTTGGTCAGGCTTCCCAGTCGATCAAACACCCACTGTGCTTCTGCCGCGGACTCAAAGTCCACCAAAGTCCCGCCCAAGGACTCGGCGTAGCCCGAGGCTTCGTTCCAACCTACCGGGAAGGGCAGCAAGATGGCTTGGTAGATGCTTCCCGTCCCGCCCTCTTGCAACGTCCACTTGCGTTCGAGAACCTCCGAGGGATCCTCGAACTCAACCAACACGTTGCCGAACGCATTGACTTGGTCGTTCCACGTGCCATCGGGATAGATCATGCCGAAGTCTTCACCCAATGGGGTTTCGTTGGGTTCTCCGGCCCGCCAGTTGGTCCAGTCCAAAGGTTCATCGGTGAGCCAACGCCAGCCTCCCAAGGGTTCCTCGTCGCCTTCTTGCAGCAGCCCAATGGCGGTGGGGCCACCAACTTGCGTGGGTGTCATATGGATGACGACGAAGTCATTTTCTTCGGGCGTGGTCAACGTGGCGGGGGTGCCGCCCAGGCCTTCTGCCGTATCAAGAACGTCCTGCCAACTGCTCCCAGCCCCCAGGCCAAACATGGCGTATCCGCGGCCCGAGTCAGGATCGATCGCCACCGGCGATTCGATGGAAGGCGTGATATCGCCCCAAGCGATGTCGATTTCCCCAGAGCCGCGACCAAAGGGGCCGCCCACCCGAATGAGATAGGTTTGGCCGGCCACACCGGCGAAGCTGCATCGGCTGGTTTGTCCGCAGGGGCCTTCGTCGTTGCTGCACGCCAACAAGGTGCCCCCGCATCCGTCGTACACCGCAATTCGCGTGTCAAAATCAGCGTGGTTGCAGGTGGAGACCACCACGCCGTTGTCTTGGAACGGGGTGTGGCTGAACCACACATCCCCCAGAAACGCAATCGCAGTGGCTTCGTCGCCGCAGGAAGTGATCAACGGTGGTCCGTCGGTATCGCTGTTCAAGCTGGTGAAGGGGAACCGGCCCAGTTCCAAGGGGCGAGCATTTTCACAGCGGTCGTTGCTGGGAACGGCCCCGCAGAACTCTCCCGCCAAGGCGATGCAATCGAGGCCCCATTCGTCGGTGCAACACGCCGGGTTGATTTCGCAAACGGTCACGCAACAGTCGAGGTCATCGCAGCCGGGACCATGGGGATCCGCACAAGCCCCGCCGCCACCGCATGTCGGAGGCGGGGGAGGCGGGGGAGGGGTGTAGTTGCCTTGCTGAACGGTGCCGCCAAAATTCACCGTGGTCTGCAGCGACACACTCAACCCTGCCGGAAGTGAATCTGAAGGGACTTCAGAGTTGATGGAGCCAAGGGCGATCTCGCGCATGGTGACGTTGCCGTTGCCAATATCAAACGTGGCGGCATAACCGGGGGCGGTTGGGGTGGAGATGGCCCCGGTCGATTCGAACAGCGCGCTGGAGAACACGTAGTCCGCTTCCAAGAGCCAATTGGCATCAAAGTTGGCGCGGCCTCCACCCTCCAACCCGGCCAAGGTTGGATTCAGCAAGGTGGCGCGAATGTTTCGCAGTTGCACTGAGACATCGAGGCAACCCAGCGCACCGCAAAAAAAGCTGTACTGCAGATCTGTGTCGGCAAAGAACCACTGGGCGTTGTCGATTCGAACCAAACTGAATGGCTCCAAGTCCGGTCCCATGGCAATGTTCGATCCTCCCCCGACACCCACATTGGCGGAGGTGGTTTGGACATCGGTCCCACCGAAGCCATCGATTGCAATCTGGAGGGAAAGGGTTCCAGATGAGCCCCCGGGCACGCCAAGATTGGCGGGCGTTTCCAAGAGCAAGCAGGCCGCGAACATCGTCAACATGGCCTCAAAAAGTACACGCCGGGGGAGTTGTGACCCCAAAATTCCCCAGCAAAGTGTCTGAATCTGGTGCCTCAAGATGAAATCGACTCATTTTGGTGCCGCCCACCGTCTGATATGCGTTAG
>Ga0160422_10001250_pt1 | contig 15923 bp, 8 predicted proteins | sample Fk160mmetaG_FD_108192 | JGI IMG/M metagenome (GOLD analysis project Ga0160422, IMG submission 108192) | Marine microbial communities from the Central Pacific Ocean - Fk160115 60m metaG | ecosystem: Environmental > Aquatic > Marine > Oceanic > Photic zone | place: The Central Pacific Ocean... | reverse complement strand
TGTCTTCGAGGTCACCACAGTTGATGCGGGCGTTTAAGACAGCGCCGAGGACCGCCGTGCGAAGGCACATGGCCCCTACTCCGGCGTCGGTGACGCTGTTGGGATTGCCATCGCTGGACATCGCTGCCGCAAGGCTCAGACCGTCGTGGGCGAGCTGCGCAACCTGCATCGGGATGTCAATGGCGTTTCGAGTAGCGGCTTGGATCGCTTGGTGCCGCTTGGCTTTTTGGTCGTCGGATCCCTTGGGCATGCCGTAGGCGGACATGATGGCGTCGAAGGCCTGGGTGTCAGCATCCACCAAAGCCATGAGCTGATTCTGAAGGGCGAGTCCCCTCTCCGCATGCACGCTGAATTCTTCCCAACGGTCGTCCCAGCCGCGCTTGTGGGCGCTGAGGTTGGCCACCATCGTCGCAAGGGCCGCACCCAAGGCGCCAGCATAAGCTGAGATGGAGCCACCCCCAGGTGCAGGGGCCTCTGACACTGTGGTGTCCGCAAATTGAGTGAGCGACATGTTGACCAGCGCGGATTTACCTTCTTCAGCGATGACGTATTCAATGACGCGCTTGGCGGGGTCAAACGGCGCGAGGTCATCCAAACCAAGAGACTTGACCGCAATCTTGACCTTTTCCGCTTCGGAAATGCCAAGCGACCGTTGCTGCTTACGGAGGTAGTGGTCCGCTGCGTCTAGGAGCACCCGCAGTGGCAACAAGCCGACCAGTTCTGAGCCCGTCACGCGAATGCCACGAGATTGGGCTTTGTTGCAAGCTTCGTCAAACGCAATGTGCACAGGCGTCACGGTGATGTCGGTGAGATTTAGCGAGAGCTGAGCGATGCCGTATTCCTCGATGTACCAACCGATGCCCTTGACCGATTTGAGGGTGCCGGGGATTCGAACAGGTTCGCCGTGTTCGTCGAGGACAGCTGGGCCGGTGATGCCGTCGCGCTTTTTGATTCGGCCTGCCTCACGAATGTCAAACGCAATGGCGTTGGCCCGGCGACTCGAGGTCGTGTTCAGGTTGATGTTGTACGCAATCAAGAAATCGCGCGCGCCAACGGCTGTGGCACCCGTTCGGCGGGCAGAGTCATTGAATTCTGCGGGGCCGAAATCTGGTGCGCCTTCGTCCGTGCTCAACTTGCCCAACCCCTCATATTGGCCTTTGCGGCACACGGCGAGATTCTTACGCTCGGGGCGCTTTGCGGCAGACTCGTAAAAGTAGCCTGGGATGTTGAGCTCCTTCCCCACGCGCTCGCCCACTTCTTGCGCGACCTTGATGCAATCGGCCATCGTCACACCTGCGACCGGCACAAAGGGGCACACGTCGGTAGCCCCCATGCGGGGGTGTTCCCCGCTGTGCTTGGACATGTCGATGAGCTCGCCTGCCTTCTTGATCAAGCGGAACGCCGCTTCGCCAACCGTTTCAGGTGGCCCCACAAACGTGATAACCGTCCGGTTGGTACTCTTTCCAGGATCGACATCAAGCAGTCGGCACCCCTCTACCGTTTCGACCACATCGGCGATGGCCTTGATGACTTCTGGGCGACGTCCCTCACTGATGTTGGGGACGCATTCTATCAAGCGTTGCATGGCACCAAAGTAGCGCGCCACACGTCCAAGATTGTCGCATTCACCCCTCCCAGATTTCCCCGTTGACAAACACCTTATCCACAACTGCATCCGTAAATCGATAAGCCATATGCTGGAGCCCCTCCATCGGATGAGAAAGAATCAGGTTGGCCCTGTGGCCTCTACCAATCGCCCCAACTTCATGGCTGAGTTCCATGGCTGCTGCTCCATTCAGTGTCGCTGCCGCAATTGCTTCCCTTGGCAGCAGATTCATCTTGAGACTGGCCAAGCGAACGACCATGGTCATGTCTCCACTGGGTGCAGAGCCGGGGTTGTGATCTGTGGCCAGCGCAAGCGGCAACCCTGCATCAATGAGTGCCCGACCAGGTGCAAAGGGGATGCCCAAGAAATGGCTGCAGCCAGGCAAGGCAACGGGGTATGTAGGATGACCCTTGCCTTTTTCAATCCCTTTGTAGTCTTCAACGAGACGCTGAATGACCTCAGCCCCGCACACTTCAAGGTGATCAACACTGAGTGCCTTTTGATTAATGCAAAGATTTATACCACCAATTTCATTGAATTGATTTACATGTACTTTACCTTTTATTCCAAGCGCATTTGATGCAATGAGAAGTGCCCTTGTCTCATCCACGCCGAAATAGCCTTTTTCGCAAAATGCATCCACGTAATCAATCAGTCCATCCCTAGCAAACGTGGGAAGCATCTCCTCCACCACGTGCTTGGTGTAGGCAGCTGCATCCTCGAATTCGGCAGGAACAGCGTGGCAGCCCAAGAATGTGGCCTTGATGGGTATCGGCACAGCTTCCTTCAAACGTTTGATGACGCGCAACATCTTGCGCTCCGCATCCAAAGTCAGGCCATAGCCGGACTTGATTTCCATGGCTCCTACACCCGCTGCGATTGCTGCATGAACGCGCTTCAAAGCGTCATCGAATAGCTCGTCCTCGCTCATGGCTTGCAATGCTTTGGCGGAGTTGAGGATGCCGCCACCTCGCTCCGCAATTTCTTGGTAGGTCATGCCCTCCAAGCGCATCAAAAATTCTTCGCTGCGGTTGTGGGCATAAACTGTGTGGGTGTGACTGTCGCACCAGGCAGGAAGCACCCAACGTCCCTCAGCATCGACGATGTTCAGGCCAGACCAATCCAAAATTCCAGGGAAATCGTCCATGGAACCGAAGTCCACAATGACGCCATCCTCGATTGCCAACCAAGCGTTGTAGAGGATGGGGAAATTGGACATCTCAAGTCCTGCCACATCTCTTGGCACCTCTTCGAAAGCACCAACAAGCCCTTTGATGTTCTTCAACAGCGTTCGCATGACCTGCAAGGTATACCTTCGCAAGGCATGGCTGGAAACACCTTTGGCACCCTTTTCAAATTGACGACGTTTGGCGAGTCTCATGGACAAGCCATGGGCGGCGTTGTGGACGGATGTCCAGCGGGCCTCACCTTGGACTTGTCGGCAATCCAAGAAGAGCTTGCGCGCCGACGTCCGGGACAGTCTTCTTTGACCACAAGTCGCAAAGAAAATGACGAATTGACCTGGCTTTCTGGCATGGTTGAACGCGACGGTCACATGGTGACCACCGGTGCCCCCATGGGTTTCTCCGTGGCCAATGCAGCCGCACGTCCAGCAGACTACGACCACCTGAAAGACACCTTCCGTCCTTCTCACGCAGACTTCACCTATGAAGCGAAGTATGGCTTGAGAGACATTCGTGGTGGCGGCCGAGCCTCAGCAAGAGAGACGGTATCCCGTGTGGCGGGAGGTGCCATTGCCCGTCAATTTCTTTCCACCCTCGGCGTCCAAGTTGGTGCATATGTGGAGCGCGTTCAAGACATCAGCATCCCGCTACCCCCATCCTTTCACAGTCGCGACGAAGTCGACGCACATCCGGTAAGGTGTCCACACCCTGAGACAGCCGCCCGCATGGCAGATCGAATTGCAGAAGTCAAAAAAGCGGGCGACACGGTGGGAGGCGCCATCGTCATGGTGGCAAGAGATGTGCCTTCGGGATGGGGAGAGCCCGTATTTGATCGCCTCCACGCTGACTTGGCGAAGGCCATGTGGTCTTTGCCCGCGACGAAAGCGTTAGAATTGGGCTCAGGCCTGAGTGGCACGCTGATGAAAGGTTCTGAACACAACGACAAGTTTGTGAATCGTGGAAGCAGAATCGGCACTGCCACAAATCGAAGCGGCGGCATTCAAGGAGGCATAAGCAATGGTGAGGACATCGTCATGCGCATCGGATTTAAGCCAGTCGCGACGGTGCTGCAACCCGGTGAATCGGTCGATCGCAAGGGCAACAAAATCACTTTGGAAGGCCGCGGACGTCATGACCCCTGCGTTCTGCCCCGCGCTGTGCCTCTGGTCGAGGCCATGGCGTGTCTCGTGCTTGCAGACCATGCGCTGAGACAGCGCGCCTCGCGCCTTACCTTCGGGGCATGACCTCCGAATCACCTCGATCTGCTTCCAACTCCCCTCGTCTCGCACTGCACTGGCAGGTGCTCCTAGGCCTGGCCTTGGGTGTAGGGTATGCGTGGGCGAGCATCCAGTTTGGATGGAACAGTTTTACGCTCAACTACATCCAGCCTCTTGGCGACATTTTCATCAACATCCTCAAGCTGATTGCCGTGCCTCTGGTGCTGTTCAGCATCATCGGTGGGGTGGCTTCGCTTGGCGATGTCAAAAAGTTGGGGCGCCTGGGGGCCAAAACACTAGGTCTCTACCTTCTGACCACCTTTTTTGCTGTCACCTTAGGTCTGGTGTTGGTCAATCTCTTTCAACCGGGATCAGGTGCCAGCGAAGACCTGAAGACCAGCAATCGAATCCGCTACGAGCTTTGGCGTGACGCTGGCGGCATCGAGAAACTCGACGACATCAACCTTGCTCAAGACCCGGCCAATTCTGCCCTTGTCCGGGACATTCGAGCCCAAGAAGAGGGCACGAATGACTGGGTAGCCGACAAGCTCAACAAAGCAGAAAACGCCTCCAACAGCGGTCCCCTACAACCCCTCGTTGACGTGGTGCCCAAGAACATTTTTAGGGCGCTCAGTGACATGGCGATGTTGCAAATCATCTTTTTTGCGGTGTTTTTTGGCATTGTCCTGGTCTCTGTGGAAGAACCCAAGCGAAGTTCACTGATTCGCGCCATCGACGGCCTGAACGATGTCTTTGTCGGCATGGTGTGGATGGTCATGAAGGCCATGCCTGTTTTTGTCTTTGCCTTGATGGCTGGTCAAATTGTCAAAGCCGCCGGAACCGATCCCGAGAAATTCCAGGAGCTCCTGAGTTTCTTGCTTCGTTACGGTCTCGTCGTCGTCCTTGGTCTCGTCCTGATGATCTTCCTTATTTACCCCATTATCGCTTCAATGGGCATTCGAGGGATGACGCCCGTGAAGTTCCTCAAGGCCATGCGGGATGCGCAGATCACTGCTTTTTCAACCTCCTCGTCCGTCGCGACTTTACCCGTCACAATGCAGTGTGTAAACGGCAACCTCGGCGTGAGTGAGCGCACCACGAGCTTCGTACTCCCCATCGGAGCAACAGTCAACATGGACGGCACAAGTCTATACCAAGCTGTGGCTGTTGTGGCACTCGCCCAATTCCACATGGTCGATTTGACATTGGGTCAGCAAGCAATCATCGTGCTAACTGCAACGTTGGCTTCCATCGGCGCAGCGGCCATCCCCAGTGCAGGCCTTGTTCTGATGATTATCGTCTTGGAAAGCGTCGGACTTAACCCCGCCTGGATTGCCCTGATTTTCCCCATCGACAGAATCCTTGACATGTGTCGTACAGTGGTCAATGTCACAGGAGATGGAACGGTTTCGGCCCTTGTGGCCCAATCTGAAGGCGAACTCAACCCCGAAGCTTGATTTCATGAAGGCCGCCGTGGCACTCTGCTTTGCGTTGGCGCTTGGTGTGGCGCCTGTGATCACCCAAGCGCAATGTGAGATGGAGGAGCCCAGATCTTCAAGAGCCCAAAAACTGTTTGAAAAGGCCCTTCATCCCAAGGGCAAAACAAGCCTCGAAGAAAGACTGTCCCATCTTCAATCTGCACTTGAGTATCATCCGGATGACCCCCAAATGCTCATGGAGTGCGCGGAACTGGCTTTTAGATGCACCAACAAAAACCCGGACATGTGGGGTGTGTTGAATGAATTTTTGGATGCCTTGGAAGAAGTTTGTCCTGCAGGAATGCCGGAGGCACTCTATCTCCGAGGCGCCATGGCTTACATGATGGATAGCTACCAAGTTGCGCTCACCCAATTTCAAGCCTACCTCGCCCTTCCCGAGGAAGCAACGCAACCCCGGAGGCGAAACGACGTGAAAAGCACGCTGCCAGAATTGATTTTCTTGAATCAATACCACATGCATGCAGACATCCCCGCCCCAGCGCCCATCCCCGAGGTCAGTTGGGATGAGGATGAATACCTCCCCATGCTTTCTCCAGACGGTACCCTGCTCTTTTTCACCCGCACGCAAAACTCCAAAGCCAAAGGGGACATTACCACTACGCGAAAGGAAATTTTTACGTGCGCCAAACGACAAGATTCGCGCTTGCCATTTGACGGTGGCGTGCCGCTGACAGATCCATTTAACCTTGGCACCAACTACGGAGGATCAAGCATTTCTGTGGACAACAAATTGATGATTTTGGCCGCCAACCGGCCTGTTCCAAGCAATCCCGCCAACGTCGATCTTTTCTCAACTGAATATCACCTGGACTATCGCAATCTGGACGGTTCTCCCTCCTACACCTGGTCGCCATTGACTCCCCTTGAAGGAAGCGTCAATTCACAACAAGGCTGGGAAGCACAGCCCTCCATCAATGGCGAAGGTACCATATTGTTTTTCGCGGGTGCACGTGCAGAATCCACCCTGGATCAAGACGGCAATCTGACCATGGATATTTTCATGTCTGAGCGCTTAAGCAATGGAACGTGGGGGCCCGCTGAGCGACTCCCTGCCCCCATCAATTCGTCCGCCCAGGACAAGTCTCCATTTCTGCATCCCGACGGCAAAACGTTGTACTTCTCCAGCAACAGGATGCCGTCTGGAGGCGGGTATGACCTGTGGATGAGTCAACGCGATTCACTTGGGCAATGGAGTGAACCCGTCAATTTGGGGTTGCCACTGAATTCTTCTGGGGATGAACATGGCTTGGTGGTCAGTACAGATGGTCAACGAGGCATTTTTGCCACTCGCCGCAGGGGAACCAGAGGTTTGGACTTATGCACCTACGAGCTGCCTCCAGACCTCAAGCCCGAGCCAGTCACTGTGGTCAAGGGCGATTTGGGATGGCCTGTTACGGAAGGCCCTCTCAAGGTCAGCATCGAGTACGTCCAAAGCAAACGCGTTGAAGAAGTCACATACTCCCGCGAGGACGGCCAGTTCGCACACATTGTTCAGCTTGAGACAGGTGAAGATGTGGTGATGACCGTTCAGGGAGAAGACGTGGAATACCAGAGCGAGGTGGTTCACGAACAAGGAAACGCCGTGTCCAATTCTGTCTATGTTGACCTCACAACCACAAACAATCATCAGGCCGCATCCCCCCAGTCAACAGGGAATGCCGCGGCACCTTTTGAGTTGAGGGAAGTCCAATTTGACACGAAAAAGAGCACATTGTCCAAGCGCTCTAAAATCATCCTACAAGCTTTGGCAAATCACCTCGAGCGCCATCCACACCTGCAATTGGACATCGATGGACACACGGATGACATTGGTGAGGAGGCGGACAATTTGGCGTTGAGTTTGTCGAGAGCAGAAGTGGTCAAGACATTTTTGATTTCATGTGGGGTGGCAACCAACCGCATGACCACGCAAGGACATGGGGAGACGAAGCCCAAAACGTCCAACACCACCTTTGAAGGCCGTCAGATCAACAGACGCACTGAGTTCAGATGGGTGAACTGAAGTTCACTTTTCCGCGATCATAGATCGCGTCTCAGCAGTCGCCATCTTGTGTGAAAGAATGCCTTTTTGAAGCGCGAAATCTGCACGAAAACGCGTTGAAAACCATCGTGCTATACCCCTCATGTCCTGAGTTGTCGAAAGTAGCTTTGACGGAATACGCGCGAATCCATGCAAATCATGCAAACAACATTCTATTGCACTGCCCTCATTGGTTTGGTGGGCTTTGTGACTCCAGCATGCCTCGGACAATGGTCCAATGCCACAGATCCTCAACAAGTCGTGCATGACAGAGCCATGGAGGCTTTTGAGAATCAACAATACGCTTTGGCACTTCAGACTTTCGAAACATTAATGACGAAAGCGCCCAGTGAATCGAGCGACGCCTACGTGGAAGCCAATTATTATGCAGCCATGAGCGCATTGGCTCTGTACCATCGCGATGCTGTTTACCGCGTGAATGCGTTTGTCGAAAAATTTCCCGAAAGTCCATTGGCACTGGAAGCGCGTTGGGAGCTGGCCAACTACCACTACAAACGCAGAAATTATTCCATGGCCACCCAAGAGTTCAATCAGATTCGTGTGCGGGAATTGTCCAAGCCACGACGAGATGAGTACCGCTTCAAGTTGGGGCATTGCCATTTTGAGCTCGAAGATTATGAGCAAGCGCGCGTCCCTTTGTACGAAGTACTGGACGTAGAAGGCGAGTTTCAATCGGCAGCACAATACTATTTCTCTCACATTGCCTACCTCAAGGGTCAGCCACAAGTGGCGCTCGACGGATTTCAAAAAATCGCTGACGACCCCGATTTTCGAGAACTCGTCCCCCTTTACATCACCCAATTGCATCACGCTTTAGGGCAATGGGAAGAATTAAAAGATTACGCCCCACCTCTGCTTGACGAGTCCAGCGGCCTAGATGAGGGGAGTGTTGCCGAGGTGGCTCACCTTCTTGGAGACGCTTGGTACAGGGATGAGGCATACAAAACAGCTTCTCCTTACCTCGAGCTCGCCTGGGAAGGGACCGACGGCCCTGGTCGCAACCCTGAATTTGCATACCAAGTTGGATACACCAGATACCGTCTTGGCAAGTGGCGTGCCGCACTCGATTGTTTGCCATTGGCAACCTATGGTGAAGATGAATTGGCACAAAACGCGGCCTACCACATGGCTGACTGCTACCTCGAGTTGGGCGACAGAGCTCGAGCAAAACAGGCCTTCAAGACGGCTTCTACTCCTGAATTTGACATCGACATCCAAGAGGATGCCTTTTTTCATTACGCCAAACTGGCTTATGAGCTTTCCTTCAATCCATTTGACGACGCCGTGGTCGCTTTTGAGACCTACCTCGAACAATTTCCATCCTCACCGCGACGCGACGAAGCCTATCGGTTCTTGCTCCAAGTTCACATGACAAGTCGGGACTATGAGCGGGCTTTGAAAGCACTTGACAACATCACAAATCCCGACGAAACAGTCACAGCAGCTGCACAGGTGCTTTCCTTCAACCGCGCTGTTGAACTCTTTCAAAACAACCAACTCTCTCAAGCGTTGACGTTTTTTAAGCGATCTCGGGCAAACAATGTGGACCCCCAGCTTCATGCTGAAACGTTTTACTGGGAAGGTGAAATCTTGTTCAACAAAGGGAATTACAGTGGTGCAGCTTCAGCATATGCCATCTTCAGCACCACCCCTGGCAGCTACCTCAGTGAACTTCACAACGATGCAGACTATGCCCGCGGTTATGCGCACTTCAGGAGCGAAAAATACACAGATGCTCTGTCGGCATTTCGCTCTTACCTCGAAACCAATCCCGACGACGACCCCTCTCGAATGCGCGACGCGGAATTGAGAACCGCCGATTGCTTCTATGCACTCAAGTCGTTTGATCAGTCAGCTGAATATTACGACCGCGTCCTTGCTCGTGGTGTACAACCCCTCGATTATGCCTTGTTTCAGCGCGCCATGGCGGCCAAGTTGGATGAAGACGTCAGCGGACAGTTGCAGCGTCTCGATGAAGTGCTCAAGGATTATCCCGACAGCCGATTGGTTGTAGAGGCACTCTTTCAAGCAGGCAAGACACACATTGAACTTGGTGAACTCAGCGAAGCCAAATCCAAGCTTCTTCGACTTGTCAATGACTTCTCGGCTACTCCTCGAGCAAAACAAGCACTCGTCGAATTGTGCTTGGTTGGGGTAAAACAAGGCCAAGATGAAGAGGTTTTAGATCTGTGGGACCGAATCCGCAACGACTACGGCAACGACATGATTGCTGCTGACGCCTACAACATTGTCGAGCCCCTGCTCATCCGCAAAGGATTGCTCGACAACCTTCCCTCTGCAGTAGGACTGGACGGCGCAGAGATTGAACAGCGCATTTTTGAATCTGCTTCATACTTGGCGTTGGAAAACCGTTGTGTGGACGCCTTGCCGCGATTGCAAGAATACATTCGTCAATATCCCTCGGGCCGATTTGCTTCCGAAGCTCATTTCTACTTAGGGAATTGTCAATTCGACATGGGCAACATGGAAGAAGCATACGACGCCTATGTTGCCGTTTTGGCCATGCCAGCGAGCAACTTCGCAGAGGCCTCTTCTCTGGGAGCCGCCACCATCGCTTGGAATGCGGGCAACCACCGTGAAGCGTTGGGTCACTATGAAACACTCGCAGAAGTCGCCATGCTTCAAACCAACCTTCTCGAATCGGCCATCGGTCAAATGCGTTGCCACTATCTCTTGGGTCAAGAAGTTCAGGCAGCTGACTTCGCAGCCCGTGTCATGTACGACCCCGGCACCCCTGACGACATCCGGCGCACTGCAAAACTTTGGAACGCGAGGATTTCGTGCAATCAAGGCCTTCACAACACGGTGATGACAGACCTTGAAGAACTTGTCTCGTTTGGGGGGAGTGCCGGTGCAGAGGCGCAATACCTCCGTGCAGAGCACGCTTACAACACCCAAGCTTTTGACCAGTGTGAGGCCCTGCTGTTTGAGTTGATTGAAACCTTTTACCAGCAAGAAACGTGGCGCAACAGAGGCTTCTTGTTGTTGGTTTCTACATACATCGGCTTAAACGACTTTTTTCAAGCGCGTGCCACAGCAAAAAGCATCCTGGCCAACGTCCAAGCACCAGCTGTGCAAGAGGCGGTTTCCGATTTGCTGCTTGAAATCGATGCCTTGGAGGAGGCTCAAAACGCACCTCCCTCCGCTTCAGATGACAAGGGCGTTGACGACGTGAATCCCAATCAAGAACCCGAATCCCAAGACGAATGATTCTCAATTCGAACACCAACCGACATTTCCTCTCGGCGGCTTGCCTGATTTGTGCAAGTTTTCAAGCAACAGGGCAAACCGACACTTTGGAGATGGACGTCACTTTTGTGGGAAGCCGTCAAATAGAGGTGCGCGATGCTGTGAAACTCAGTTCTTGGCCTTCCGCAAAGGCATTGTCCTCTGACAAGCCACAATTGAGTTACGAATTGCTGTCCAAGCGCCTGCAATTCACACCAGCCATGACACCCGTTGAGGCAACTCGCCTGAGGGTCGATCCCGCATTGTCTCGGCTTTATCGAGGGTATGTCAGGGGTGCCGTCGGAACAAGGGGCACAACACTCCTTGACGCGAGTTTCACCGACCTGCGCTCACGCGACGGAAGCTGGGGTGCTTTGCTTCATCACGCCGCAACCAACAGTCCTTCTTCGCTGCTGACAGGTCGCATCAACGAAAACAGCTTAGATGCATGGGCTTCGCGATTCATTGGCAAAGAAAAAGTCTCCGTCCGAGCCAATGCGGGAAGAAATCGCGTGCTGTTGTATGGTTTTGACAGCTTGGGCGTGGACGACGACCTAAGAGAAACAAGCGCACCTGCCGTGGTTTGGTCTCACGAGCGTGTACAAGCCATTTTTAAAAGTCATCACAAAGACAGCACAGCTTTCAATCATTCAGCCAACTTGTCACTTGGTTGGATGAGAAACAATCGAGACACTCGCGAGCGCAGCGTGACGTTTGATGTGAGCGGCACACAATTTTTTGGAGAGTTGAAAGGACAGTTTGATCTCGAAGTTCAACTCGATCGATATGGCTTTGACTCCTCACCCACCTTCAACCAAGCGATTGTGGCATTCGAGCCCAGTGCATCGGCGCGTCGCGGTCCTTTCGCAGCGCGAGCGGGACTTGGGATGGCCATTGATGCAGACCAGCCCACGCGAGACGGCCTCGGAGACGCTTTCCACTTGTATCCAAGGGCGGAAGTGTCTGTGAACCTTCTTCGCAATTTGTTTGTCCCTTACGCTTCAATTGGAGGTGAGCTGCAGGCGAACAACTTCCATGCGCTCACACACGAAAATCCCTTTTTTGCACCTAGGACGTTGACAACCACATCCGTCATCAACAACCAACCTGTCAACTTTGATGGGTTCCGCAGCACCAACAAACGACTTGCTTTGAAAGGCGGTGTGCGAGGAACGATTACCTCAATCTTCCGCTTTCACGGGTTTTTCAGCACCGCGCAATACGAGGACTTTGTCCTTTTTCGACCCACATTTGAGAATGACACGGCTCCTTTTGCAGCGTTTCAAGCCGTGTACGATACCGTTGGGATCCGTACGTTGGGAGGTGAGGCAGAATTCGATTTGGGACGCGCCTGGTCCTTCTCAGGAGGATTCAAGCTCCATCGGTACAACGTGCGAACAGAGGACCGCGCTTGGAATCTTCCCAACGTGACATGGTCAGCGGCGGCCACCTACATGTGGATTGAAGGCCTCAGCATCACTGCAGACGCCACATACGTAGGAGAACGCTACAGCATCACGCGCAGCGCAGACTATGGAGAAAATACCCCGCTGGACAACGGCAACTTTGAGTTGCGCATGCCAAGGTTTCTCGATTTCAATCTTACGGGCAACTACACCTACAACGACCGTCTCGGTGGTTGGCTGACTCTGGCCAATTTAACCAATGCGAAATATGAGACTTGGGGCGGATTTCCGGTGCAGGGTTTTCAAGTTTTGGGAGGGGTGAACTACGCCTTCTGAAGAACTATTCACAATCCTATCAAAAACCTCGTTTTTTCGTTGAAAAATCGGGGTTTTTCGCATGGTGAAGACCGAACCTCTAGGCAGCGAAATCACTAACTTCACAAGAAGAATTTTTTGAGATGTCAGAAGAGAAAAAGCAGGCTGGGCAGACTGGATATGACGCCAGTCAAATTCAAGCCCTCGAGGGTATGGAGCACGTACGGATGCGCCCATCGATGTACATCGGTGATGTCGGTGTCCGAGGGTTGCACCATTTGGTCTACGAAGTCGTGGACAACTCCATTGATGAGGCATTGGCTGGCCACTGCGACACCATCACCGTCACCATCACGACAGAAAACTCCATTCGCGTGTCAGACAATGGTCGAGGAATCCCCGTGGACATGCACGAAAAGGAAGGCGTAAGTGCACTCCAAGTCGTGATGACCAAAATCGGCGCCGGAGGTAAATTCGACAAAGACGCATACAAGGTATCCGGCGGCTTGCACGGTGTGGGTGTCTCTTGTGTCAACGCCCTTTCAATACGTTTGCGAGCGGAAGTTCATCGAGGTGGAAAGGTGTACGAGCAGGAATACGTTCGAGGCAAAGAGCAGTATGACGTTCGAGAGATTGGCACAACAGACAAGCGCGGAACAACGGTGGAATTCCAGCCTGACCAAGAAATCTTTGAAACCCTCGTTTACAGCTACGACACGCTTGCTGACCGCATGCGCGAGCTCTCTTACCTGAATCGAGGTCTCACCATCACGATGACGGACGAACGTCACACGGACGAGGAGGGCCAGTTTTTGACCGAGACGTTTCACAGCACAGAAGGTCTCAAGGATTTCGTCACCTACCTCGACGGCAACCGTGAAGCCATCATTCAAGACGTGATTCACATGAACGGTGAGCGCAATGGCGTTCCCGTGGAGGTGGCCATGACGTACAACAACTCCTTCTCAGAGAATCTCTTTTCCTACGTCAACAACATCAACACTCATGAGGGCGGAACGCACTTGACGGGATTTCGTCGCGGATTGACCAACACCTTAAAAAAGTATGCTGAAAGCAGCGGCATGTTGGACAAATTGAAGTTCGACATCAGCGGCGACGACTTTCGCGAAGGCCTCACGGCCGTGGTCAGTGTGAAGGTCGCAGAGCCTCAGTTTCAAGGACAAACCAAAACCAAGCTCGGGAACGCTGAGGTCAGTGCTCCAGTAGGCCAAGCTGTCAGCGACATGCTCGAGGCTTATTTGGAGGAAAATCCCAACGACGCCAAGACCATTGTACAAAAGGTTATCCTTGCCGCTCAAGCACGCCATGCGGCGCGCAAAGCGAGAGAAATGGTTCAGCGCAAGACGGTGATGGGTGGCAGCGGCCTCCCAGGCAAGCTCGCAGACTGCTCAGAAAAAGATCCTGCCGTTTGTGAACTGTTCCTTGTTGAGGGAGATTCAGCGGGTGGAACAGCCAAGCAAGGTCGAGATCGCATGTTCCAAGCCATCATGCCGCTTCGGGGAAAAATCTTGAATGTGGAGAAGGCCATGCAACACAAAATCTTCGACAACGAAGAGATTAAAAACATTTATACGGCCCTCGGCGTCACGGTGGGGACGGAAGAGGATGAACGTGCACTCAATCTATCCAAGCTGCGCTACCACAAGATTGTCATCATGTGCGACGCGGATGTGGACGGAAGTCACATTGAAACGCTCATTCTCACGTTCTTATTCCGCCATATGAAGGACCTGATTGAAAATGGCTACGTCTACATCGCAACCCCACCCCTCTATCAAGTGAAAAAGGGTCAGCGCTCCATTTATGCTTGGAACGATGACGAGCGCGATCGACTGATTGCAGAATTCAAAGGCAAGAGTGCGAGCGAGAGCGGCATTCATGTCCAACGCTACAAGGGTCTTGGAGAGATGAACGCTGAGCAACTGTGGGAAACCACCCTTAATCCAGAAAATCGAACGCTGCGTCAGGTCACCATTGAAAACGCAGCAGGAGCCGATCACGTCTTCTCCATGCTCATGGGTGATGACGTGCCACCGCGCCGAAAGTTCATCGAGGACAACGCGAAGTACGCCAACATCGACGCCTGATTCGGGCCACCCGTGGGACGTTGGACAAATCAAATCGTTTGGGTCACCGGTGCCAGCAGTGGCATTGGCAAAGCCTGTGCTCAGATTTGGGCACATCAAGGTGCGACGGTCGTGCTGTCAGCCCGCAAACACGATACCCTTGAAAAGGTGGCTTCGCCTTTGCGCGAGCAAGGTGCCAATGTGCATGTGGTGACGCTAGATCTTGCAGACACGGAAGGTCTCAGAGACATTGCAAATCGTGTTCAATCGGATATCGGGCCTGTGGATGTCATGATTCATTGCGGTGGCATCAGTCAGCGATCGCTCGCCATTGAAACTGATCTTTCCGTCGACCGAAGCATCATGGACATTGACTACTTCGGAACATTGGCACTCACCAAGGCACTCCTTCCCCAGATGGTCGAACGCAAGAGAGGGCATTTCGTTGTGGTCACAAGTTTGATGGGATTGTTTTCCGCCCCCCTCCGTTCGGGTTACTGTGGCGCCAAACACGCCCTGCACGGATTTTTTGAAAGTCTCAGAGCCGAACATCACGATGATGGCCTTCAAGTGACCATGGTTTGTCCCGGATTCATTCGAACCAGCATCAGCATGAATGCCATGGTCGGTGATGGGTCAAAACAAGGCACGATGGATGAGAAGACGGGCGCTGGGATGACAGCTGAACAATGCGCACAGCGCATGTTCAAGGCTGTGGAGCGGAAACAAGCGCAGGTACTGATTGGACGATACGAGATCCTTGCCGCGTACGTCAAGCGTTTCGCTCCAGGGCTGTTGCGTCGCATTGTGCGTCGCGTGGCCATCAAATGACTTGTCAAGAATCAAATTCTCGACCCGCCACATGAAGCACGCGGGTGCGCGTTTTGAGGAAACGCAAAAAAAGAAATGCCAAGATGCTTGTGGCCAATTCAACACGCCAGGCCATGGTATTCCATGCAGGCAAATCAAGACTTGATGTTCTTGCCGCCTCAAGACCAATCATGCCAAAAACAACGGCAAAGATTCCGTTGTACTCACGTTTAATGACATGACGCAAGGAAAACTGATTGCCCACTGGCGTCCAAGTGCTACGCTGCGCACCCCAAAACTTTGGAACAAAGGCTGGAACTGTGACTGTCCAATTGCGATACCGCTCACCAAACTTGTCCAATAAAAAAGCCTCTTCCGCCATCGCAATGCGCAAGTAATACATCATGTACGCCAGCGTGACACACAGAGCAAAGTCCAAGCGTCCTGTGGTCAGCACCAAGGCCATCCACATGAAATAATTCCCCAAGTAAAGCGGATGACGGACTACG